>OGPR01000691.1_pt1 | contig 33108 bp, 19 predicted proteins | sample 1552981 | NCBI WGS metagenome assembly OGPR01 (sample SAMEA2580260, study PRJEB22360) | human gut metagenome | biome: human gut; feature: human-associated habitat; material: faeces | place: Denmark | collected 2008/2010 | reverse complement strand
ACGCCATATCGTCAGGCCTGCCGCAAAACACGACCGCTCTTCCAGAAGACTGCGTGTCTTTTCGCGCGGTCACTCTACACTATATGGGAAAAGGGCACCGATATTTGCATACCGGCACCCTTGGGGGTTGGCAATATTATTTGGGGACAAGCTGCTTTCATTTACAGAGGCGTATGCACAAACCGAATTTCCGGTTCCCGCGTTCTGCCTAATTCACTGTAAAACTCGTTAACTCTTTCCATTCACTGTTCATAAGGATGATCTTTACCTGACTGCCTTCGCCGTCTGTTGCAAACGCCAAATTTTTTCCAACCGCAAGCACAAGGCGCGCCGAGGTGCTAATGTTTCCCAACAGTGCATTGGGCAGCTTAAACTCCTTAGTAACGATCATCGGATCCTGCAGACTCCTGAGTTCTGCGTTTCCAGCCTTGTCGCATAAGAAAATCTGGTCATTCCAAACCGTTCCTTCTATCTTATCATTTCCGAGCGTATAATCTGTTCCGCTGTTCAGGTTATACAGATAAAACCGCATCGTCCCGCCCGTTACGACATCTCCCTCTTTTTTCGCGTCGTACACCTCATACAGCAAATGGTTTCCATATAAGCCATTGATCCAAGCCGAAGTTGTATCGAACGTTTTCAGCGTGTCCGTCGTCTTTTTCTCCGTATTGAAGCACTTGATTGTTGTCGTTCCATCGTTTGACACAGAATAGACCACGTTTCCGTTCAATATGTAGTACCAGCCCGATTTGATCTCCGCTTCACCGACCCATTCATACTGAGAACCATCTGTTCGGAACCGTGCCAGACGGTCGTCCTTTGCTGAATAGGAATAGATCCAACCGTTGCTGTAATAGCAGCCTATGCAGTCGCGGCTGCAGGCCGTGATCGCATAAGCATTCTCGCCATTCAGATCGACTGTCGAGATCATTCGGTCTTTATCAACACTTGTTGCAAAATAAATCCGATCCTGCAGAATAAAAAAGTCACCGATAAATCCGTTATTCGTCGTATACACGCAGACTGCATCAGACGCCGGCGTATCTTTTCTACAAATCGAATACACATAACCGGAGCCCGTCCACTTCATCTGCACATAATACAGCATATCTGCATTGATTGATCCTTGTGATGACACGGAAAGGGCGCTTCCCGGGTGGGAAGCGCCCTTTGTGTTGGGAGATTACTTCAGCGTAATGTTCACACGGACGGAGGCATCATACATCCGGACGAGGATCGCCGCGACTTCGCTGCGGACGATCGTGCTGGTCGGATGGAAGGTGCCAGCCGCGTCGGAGCCGGTGAGGATACCTGCACGGTAGAACGTGTAGATCTCATCGCCGTAGGTGTCCGTGGTCTTCACGTCGGGGATGCTGTTGTCCGCGACGGAGTTGATGGTCTTGTAGCTGTCCATCGCCTTGAAGAAGATGTGGACAAACTCGCTGCGGGAGACAGGTTTGGTCATCTGCTCGTAGCTAAGCTTCTGGTAGCTTTCGTCGAAGATGCCCTCACGGACACCGTAGTTGACGTAGGTTTCGTACCAGTAGCCGCGGCCATTGGTCAGCGTGACCTTGCCGTCCTTGATCATCTGGTGCAGTGCGGAGGCCAGCTTGATTGCTTCGGCAACAGTCAGCGTGCCCTTCGGCTGATAGGTCGTAGCGGTCACACCGTTGATGAGGCCGTTCTCCCAAGCACCCTTGACTGCGTCATAGAACCAGTCGCTCTTGGACACATCCGTGAACGGGAACTTGCTGGTCGTCGGCGTCTTCGTAGCAGGGATCACTGCCGGGATGATCGAATCGCTCGGCTCGGAGGTCAGCTTCCACTTTGCAACCAGCGTCAGGTCGGACATGACAGGGCTGCTGAAATCATAGAGCGTGTCATCCAGATACCAGCCGACGAAGGTGTACAGGCCGGTGCGCACAGGTGCGCCGGGGTTGGATGCCGTCTCGCCGCGGATAACCAGCTGCGATTCGACCGGCGTGCCGCCGTCAGAATCGAAGGAAACGGTATAGATCGGATCAAAGACTGCCGTCAGCGTCACGTCGGAAACAGCCGTGAAGGTGTAGTCCGCATCCGTGGAGACGATCTTGCCGTTCTGCATCCATGCGTAGAACTCCTCGCCCTCGGCAGGCTGCGCCTGTGCGGTCACTTCTTCGCCGGACCAGACCTCAACGACGTCCTTGGCAGCGAAGTCATCGGTGTAGGCTTCCTTAACAAGACCCTTATCTGCATTGTAGGACTGCAGCGTCACGGTGCAGTTGGTGAGTTCGCCGTCGGAAGCAGCGTCCAGATCAACAACGTATGCGGTGTAGTTGGTCGCATAATCGAACAGATAGAGAACTGCAATGCCGTTCGTGACGCTCGAAGCATCCAGCGTAACTGTGGACGCAGTGCCGGCAGCTTCCTCTGCAAAGATCTTGCCGTCTCTCGCAGTGAGATCGGGATAGGTGTCAAGTTCAACACTGGCCAGATACTGGTTGTCCTTGACCTTAACAGTCAGTTCCTTGGTATCCGGGTCATAGCTTGCCGTGAGTGCCTTCGGAGCCTCGGAGTCAACCGTGCAGACATAGTTCCACTCCAGATACTTCTGGCCCTTCGTCTTAAGCGCGCTGTAATCCGTGCCGCCGTTGGTCAGCGCGCCGAGTTCATCCGCGCCGTAGGCAATGTTGGCATAGTAGTTGACCTCGACCTTGGTGTTGTTCGGAACTGCGTTGCCGTCCAGATCGGTGCCGTCCCACATGAACGAGCCGGTGGCTGTCCAGCCGTCATCCGTGTCATAGATGGCCTTCGGCAGATATTCGGTATTGTCCACATAGTAGACCTCGCCGGTTTCACGGTTGGAGACAACCATGATCAGGTGACGGGCATTGCGGAGCGTCATCGGCTGCATAAACAGCGTCCGCTCAATCGCATACGCGGCATCCGGGCTGGTAACTGCGATTCTGTCCGCACCGAACGGGAGATCCAACTCCGAGTCGAACGGGTTCGTACCGGCCAGAGAGGCGCCGGTGATGGAGTTGCCTCTGCGCGTAACCAGATAGGCCAGATTCGGCCAGGTGTTGCAGGTGACGTCAGTGTTGCCGGTCATAACGTCGATCCAGTCAAGCTGTTCCATGACGGGAGCCTGTGCCCAGTCGCCATAGAAGCCCATGAACGTGCCATGGAAGCAGGCGGTCGGGTCATAGGTTGCAGCGGGACTCGTGAAGTTGATGTAGCCCTCGATGTACGCGCCGTTCGGATAGATGGCGTCGATATCGGCCATGAAATCATCCGTCAGCTGTACGTCGATCACGACTTCTGCCGTCTGGCCGGGACCGATGACGAGAACGTCGTCTTCATAGTTAGTGGTAACAGTGACCTCGTCCTCTGTCAGACCGAGCGTCGTCAGTGCGTTGTAGTAGTTGCCTTCCTCATCTGCTGTGGGCTGATCGAAGCAGAACTTCCACGAAATGTTGAATTCCTTGCCGTCCTCTTCGAGATCCCAGCCCGGGAACTCGTTTCTCAGATCCTTGACGGTGTAGCGGATCTGGAAGTGGCCGTCCTTGGAGGGGTTGTCGCCGATGTTGGCGATCGGGTCGGTGATGTACGCCTTTGCGCCACCGAGAACAAGCTGCTCGGCATGGTCAGCATCGACCAGACCAGCGCCCTGCTTTCTCGGACTGAAGGTGTAGCTGTTGGGGATAACCGTCTGCGCGGAGGATGCCAACAGAGCCTCTGCCATGTCAGCCAGTTCCTTCTTGCTCAGATCCTTGTACTTCGATTCGCTCTTCAGATAACTCAGGATGGTCGCAGTAACACCCGCGACATCCGGCGTCGCCATGGAGGTACCGGACATGACCTGATAACCGTCCGTCGTGTTGTTCTGTGCAGACAGAACGCTGCCGCCGACACCGGAGATCTGCGGCTTGAGCGTCAGGGACGGGGTGGGGCCCCAGGAGCTGAAGGACGAAGACTGCCAGCCGGTGGGGTTGTCAACAGAGGCCATCTCCGCGAGGAATGTGACCTTCTGTTCCTGTGCGTTAAGCAGCTTGGCTGCGTCCTCGCCGGAAACGGAAACAGCGGGAAGCTTCGTGCCGTCCAGCGCCATGTTGATGATGCCGGATTCGTTGTTATAAACGATTGCAGCAGCTGCACCCTTTGCATCCGCATTGTTGACCTTGTCAACGAAGGAAATGCCGCCGCGCTTGATAACTGCGACCTTACCGGTGACATCGATGCCTTCATAGTCGGCTTCTTCGCCGTTGCCGCGAACCAGAACAAAGTCATACGTCTTACCAGCCAGCGCATTATAAGCGTTGACCGTATCGCTGTAGCCGATCTGTGCGCCGTCAACTTCAATCGCCGGAGAGGCGTACTTCGCGTTGTCAACGGAGGCGACAGACAGGTTGCCGTCATAGGTGGACGGGGAACCGACAACGCCGTAGTCCGCATAGTCGGACGTGACATAGCCGGCAGGAACGCCGGTGATGCTCTCGCCGTCTGCCATGGAGCCTTCGTTGCCCGCTGCGATGCAGCAGATGACGCCCGCTTCGTCCAGCGTGGTGAAGATGCCGTTCAGGACTTCTTCCTCGATGCCGTCATAGACGAAGCCGTTCTGTGCGCCGAGGGACATATTGATGACGTCCGCACCCAATGTGTAGGCGTCTTCAAGGGCTGCGAGATAAACGTCGCTGGAGGTGCCTCTCTCCGCCGGGTCGGAGGAGAAGACCTTCAGTGCAAGGATCTGCGCGCCGGGCGCGGAGCCTGCGAATTCATAGCCGCCGTCATCAGACAGGACGCAGCCGGCTGCGATGCCGGAGACGTGCGTGCCGTGACCGCTGACGTCGTCGGTCGCGTCGTTGTCCTTGTCATAATAGTCATAGGAGAACGGAACCTTTGCCGACAGATATCTGCCGCGGCCAAGCTTTTCAATCGCGGTCTCGGCCTGCTCCTTGCTGATGGCAGCCTTGTTCAGCATACTGTCATACGCTGTGAACGCCTCGTGGCCCGGGGTGATGCCGGTATCGATGACCGCAATGACGGTGCCCTTGCCGGTATCATAGCCGCGAACCTTGGTGATGTTGGTCATGTCGTTGGCCGAATCCATGCTGGGCATGACGACAGGCTCGTCGTAATAGTTGGCCAGATAGACCTCCTTGACGCCGTCCGTGTTAGCCAGCTTCTCGAGGTCGCCGAACTTGACGTCGGTGGACATACCGTTGAGCAGCGTGGTATACTCGTACTTGACGTCATAGCTGACCGCCTCCTGCTTGATTGCGGTCTTGATGCGGCTGTGCTGCGAAACGAGGGACTTCGCTGCAGCTGCGACAGCGCTCTGCGTTGCAACACTGCTTTTGTTCAGTGCCGCAGGCAAAGCTGCGTCGCCCTCAAAAATAACGATTGCGCGGACGGTATCGTTGTCCGCGTAGGCCTCTTCACCATTCTGCAGCTTGAATTTGTTCTGCTGGATGGTAGTGCTCAGTTTGCTTGCATCCGGAGTCGTCTCGGTCAGCTTGACATTGTATGCCGAGGAGGCCGAAGCCATCGGGACCATGCCAAGAACCATGACGAGCGCCAGCAGCAGACTCAGCACGCGGCATCTTGTTTTCTTGCTCATGAATGTTTCTCCTTCCTTGTCGTTCATTTGTGTCTAAAGCCCGGCAATCTGCCGTCCTCCACCACAATATGTTGTAGCTATTATAATCCGGAGCCTCCAATTTTTCAATACTCTTCGCCCTCAATTCAGCGATTTTCCAAAAAAAAGATTTTTCCGTAAACCACCTCTCCACGGCCCGTATAAAACGTGCTTTTCGGGTAGGCCGCGAGGCGCTTTTACACTGTCATCCGCGCTCCGGTGCACTACGGTTTTCTGTGCCCAGATGTGCGGTTCGGTTTGACGAACGCGGATGGATCGTGTATCATGAAAGCACCTTCTGCTGCTGGGCAGCGGCTGCTAAATCTGAGTTTCCGGCGCGCAGACGCGCCAAATTTAACGGGTAAAGGAATGGACTGCTATGAAGCTTGTAGTATTGGACGGATATACGGAAAACCCCGGCGATCTGAGTTGGAAAGGGCTGGAGGCGCTTGGAGAATTGACCGTTTATGACCGCACATCGTATACAGAATCCCCGCTGATCGCGCAGCGCATCGGCGATGCGGAAATCGTCATTATGAATAAGACGCCGATCTCCCGCGCGACGATTGATGCGTGCCCGAATATCCGGCTGATTGCAGTCCTTGCGACGGGCTATAACGTTGTGGACTATCAGCACGCACGGGAAAAGGGCATTCCGGTCGTCAACGTGCCGACCTATGGAACAGCATCGGTCAGTCAGTTCTCTATTGCTCTGCTGCTGGAGATCTGCCACCATATCGGTCATCACAGCGAGAGCGTGCACGCCGGTAATTGGGCGAACAACGCCGACTGGTGCTACTGGGACTATCCCCTTATCGAACTGGAGGGCAAGACGATCGGTATCATCGGCTTTGGCCGCATCGGACAGGCCGAGGGCAGAATCGCAAAGGCGATGGGCATGCGCGTTCTGGCATACGATATCTATCCCAACGATTCCGGCCATGCCGTCGGCGAGTATGTTGATCTGGATACCCTGCTTGCGCAGTCGGATGTGGTGTCGCTCCACTGCAACCTGACGCCCGAAAACACAGGACTTATCAATAAAGAAACGATCGCAAAAATGAAGGGCGGCGCGATTCTCCTTAACAACGCCCGCGGACAGCTGATCGTGGAGCAAGACGTTGCAGATGCGCTGAACAGCGGCAAGCTGGCAGCCGCGGGACTGGATGTAGTCTATACAGAGCCGATTCGGCCGGACAATCCGCTCTTGACGGCGAAAAACTGCATCCTCACGCCGCATATTTCCTGGGCTCCGAAGGAGAGCCGCCAACGGATCATGGAGATAACCGCCGAAAATATCCGTGCGTTCTTAAACGGAACGCCGCAAAACGTCGTCAATCCCTGAAAGCAGCCCGGCCCGGAGCAGTTCCGCTCCGGGCCAGTGTTCCAAAACAGTCGGTATTTATAATCCGACTGTTTTGTTAGTTATTGGTAAATCCCCGCGTTTTCCGGTCTAAATGCACATTGCAAGTTTTCTTTTTCCCCGCGCCTCTGTGCTGGAACAGCAGCGGGGATCTGCATCGTCTGATATAAAGTGCGCTTCGTTATTGACTGCGGACTCAAGCAGGAACGCTTGACCGTCAATGACCAGCACGCCATCAGCATTGCGATCGCAACAAATCTTCTGCGGCGGCAGGACCTGCCGATCATTGAGCGCGGCAAGGCGTATAAAGCATTGCTGGATGCACGAAACCACTGCCGACATGCTCTATACGTTTCTTTGCCGCGGAGAAAGCACGGATGTTCCGTTTTTGCAGCGCATTTCTCATATTACATCCAACTATATAAAGGCAGGCCGCTCCATCGACGAGATTCCCGTCGGTGATTTTTTTGCGCCTTCGCTGCTGGATTTCACGCATGGCAGCTATCTCTGCATTGACCTCGACGTGTTTCTGACGCGCCAGTCAAAGAATCGCATGATCCGTAAGTTCGGGCAGCAGCTTCGCATCAACCGCAGCAAGATCAAGGAGGCCAGCAACACCAACACGGACTTTGACGATCCCGGCAGCGCCCTCATCAGCACGAACGACAATCATGTCGCCGTCGAGATCAAGTGCAGTGAACTGGAAAAGGAACTTATCACAACCGACCGCAGAGCGCTGCAGGAATTGCTGAAGCGAAACGGCAAGACCGGATAAGCCATATCCGCACGCATAGAAAAATACCCCTGCTGGACAACGCCATAAAGTGAGTCCGTCAACTTTCAATGGCATTGTCCGACATGGGCATATGTCTATTCGTACTTCATATTCTGTGCGGCAGTTATACGCACAAAAATTAGAGGTGACGACTATGAAAACCCGCGCACAGATCTACTCGCACGAAGCCAGCGGCATTCTGCGGGATATTTTCACCTATGGTGTTCTACACAGAAACAGATTTTGGGTTTATATCCACAGAAGGATGAGCAGATCAAAAATTTACTGTCCTATCTCTGCAAGCAAAAACGCCTGTTCCTTGTGGACGGCTTCTACTCCCTGACACCAAAACTACCAAAAGACCGCGACCGAGGCTTGGAGGCAGCGGTCACGGTTCTGGCGGACTTTATGGAACAGGTCAAGTACCACGCCGCGGGAGAATATCTCGTGAAGATCATCTTCCTTGCCGACGGCGAGGTCTATGAAATTCTATACGTCGAACCTGGCAAGGAAGCCATTTTGAATCTGCCGCCCGCCCGGAACAGGAACCACCTGTGCGGCTGATTATTCTGGTGGACGCCGCACAAGTCGCTCTGCTTGCCATTCCAAATGTGCGCGCATACTGTCTGTTGGATCATGGCGGCAATATTCAATATCTTCAGGAAGAAACGGCGGGATCGTTTTGAACCGTGCGCTTTTATCCAAGCGGACATCCTCGCTGCTGGCAGAGGTTTCGCGGCTGAGCAACGCGCTTTGTGCCATGAACACGATGGACTTGCAGCGTTACCCGGAAAACTATGAGCTGCTTTCCACCGACGTGGCGCTCCGCGCGGAGCAGATCGCCTGCCGGATGCGGCATCTGGTCTACGGCTTCACCACCGTGCAGAAGCATGAAGATCTGACCTCTGCCGCCAATGTCCTCGGCATCACGATCACTGCGCATCCGGGGCTGGTGGAGATCACGCTGCCGGGTCTGCTGCCTGCCTGTCGCGTTGGCCGCGCTTTTCTATGCGGGCGGCTATCTCGCGCAGTTCATCTATTCCGCAGCTTACAGAATGTCCATGTTCTCAGGCATGACAAGGGCCGCGATGATGTAGAGCAGAATGCCTGTGCCAGTCAGGCCGAGGGCCGCCCAGATCAGGCGAACGACGGTGGGATCGATGCCGAGGTACTCGGCAAGACCTGCGCAGACACCGCAGATCATTCGGTTGTTGCTTTTATACAGTTTCTTCATCAGAAGTTCCTCCGTTTCATTGATATAGGTTAGACGGCGCTGCACACCGATTGTTCCCGGAACCGGAAAAAATTTCAGAACGCAAGCACAATGGGTTCGCCATGGATGGCAAGCTGCTCCTCGTAAATCTCAACAGGGCTGCCATCGATGCAGTTCTGATACACGCCGTTCGGCGCAGGGAAGCGGACGAGCGCACTTTCGCCGCGCAGGCTGAACAGGCCAGCCATGCGGCGGCCGTCCTTTTCGTATACAGCAAGCAGCACGTCATGCGGCAGCGCCGTGAGCGTATAGCTGCCTTCCGCAAAGATCGCGTCGCGCTTGAGTTCTGCCAGATGCGCGAGGAACGCGGACTGGTCACGGCCGGTATTCCAGTTGATGGGGTCCTTATCGAACAGCGATGGGACGTGCGGGTTGTCGGCCTCCTGCCCGTTGTAGATCATCGTCAGCCCGCGCTGGAAGAACAGGAATGCCGTCCAGTTCCGGCGTATTTTCTCGTCCGGCAGGATATGGGCCGCGCGGGCGCGGTCGTGGTTTTCAAGGAAGCGCAGCTTGACGTAGTTATCGGGATAGATCCATTCCTGCGCGTCAAGCCGGTCGGCATACTGCGTCAGGCTAATCTTACCCTCCAGATAGTCGCGGAAATAAGGGTAGACATCGTAATCATAGCCTGCGTCGAACGCCTGATAGAGTTCAGCATCGGACAGGCTTGCAAAACCCTGTGCGCGGGCTGCGACATGGAAGCCGCGCTCGACCGATTCACACAGCCAGAAGCATCCGGGACGAACGGCCGCAACCTCTTCCCTCGCCCGCTTCCAGAATTCCAGCGGGACAAGCGGCGCAACGTCACAGCGGAAGCCGTCAACAAGGCGCGCCCAGTATTTGAGCGTTTCGATCTGGTAATCCCACAGTTCCTTGTGGCTGTAATCCAGATCTGCCACGTCCCACCAGTCGCCGAAGCGATTGCCGAGCGTTCCGTCCGGCTTGTGAAAGAACCACTCCGGGTGGTGCTCTGCCAGCCAGGAATCGGGCGACGTGTGGTTATAGACCACGTCGATGATGCACTTCATGCCCCGGTCGTGGATGGCGTCAACCAGATGCCGGAAATCATCCAGCGTGCCGAACTCTGGGTTCACAGCGCGGTAATCGCGGATGGCGTAGGGGCTGCCAAGCGTGCCCTTGCGATGCTTTTCACCGGTCGGGTGGATGGGCAGCAGCCAGATGATGTCCGTGCCAAGGGCCTTGATACGGTCGAGATCCGCCTGAACAGCGGTGAAGGTGCCCGCTTCGGAATAATTGCGGACATAGATGGAGTATAAAACCTGATTGCGAATGGTTTTTTCTGTATCAACAGCCATAAAAACAGCCTCCTTGGAATAGAATCTCTATTCGTATTGTACACAAATCATGGAAAAAGGCAAGTCGGCAAAATTCATAAAATCAAAGGATGCAACTTCTATCGTTTTTCTGCGTCTGTAAAAGCAGATCACATTTTATGATAAAGGAGAGATCATTTATGAAAAAGCTTCTTGCGATTATACTTGCAGCCGCGTGTGCGTTCTCGCTGGCAGCCTGCGCGGCCACTCCAGATACCCCGAACGCCTCCGCTCCCCCAGCAACAGAGGAGCAGCTGGACTGCATCGGCGACCCGACGACGCAGCAGCTGGCTGCACCTGTTGCTGTTTCCATGCCGCAGTATCCGAACGAAGCAAAGTACACAGCCAGCAATGGTAACTTTGACTCCGAGAAATACGACGAGGACTGGGACGCATGGTGGGAAAGCTATCAGGAAAAAACCGCAGATATGACCGACCCCGCCGCTCTGACGCATTGGTTCACGACCAGCATTCCAGCCCTGATGCAGAACGCAGGCAAGGAAAACCGCGTGTGCTCGCCGTTGAATATCTACATGGCGCTTTCCATGCTGGCCGCTGTGACGGGCGGTGAAACACGGCAGCAGATTCTCGACGCACTGGGCGCAGAGTCTCTGGACGCGCTTCAAAAGCAGGCCGCACAGCTTTGGGCGGAAAACAGCTGGGACGATGGCCTCGTCACCAGCACGCTTGCAAACTCTATCTGGCTGAGGGATGGGTACAACTATAACAGTGAAACGCTCCAAACGCTGGGGGAAGATTTTTATGCTTCCGCATTTTCCGGGGAAATGGGGTCTGACGCGTACAACAATATACTGCGCGACTGGATCAATGAGCATACCGGGAACCTGTTGACCGAGCAGGCAGGCAAATTGGAGTTGAATGCCGATACGGTTCTGGCTCTGGTATCGACGCTCTACTACAGCGCGTCGTGGCACGACAAATTTTCCAGCGCCGCCACCACGCAGGACGTCTTTCACGCGCCGAATGGCGATGTGAGCACAGACTTCCTGCACAGCAGCGATTCCAACACGGTATATTACGGCGATGGCTTCTCGGCCATCGGGCTTTCGCTGGAGAACAGCGGCCGGATGTGGCTGCTGAAGCCGGATGAGGGTGTAGACGCGGCTGAACTGCTGCAAAACGAGGACACGCTGGGCTTTTTGCTGGCGAACGGCGAATGGTCGCAGACGCAGCGCGCAATCGTCAATCTGAGTCTGCCGAAATTTGACGTTTCTTCCGATCTGGACATTCTGGACACGCTGGCCCAGCTTGGCATGACAGATGTGCTGGACGGCACAAAATCTGATTTCACGCCGCTTGCGGTCACTGACGACTCGCTGGCGCTGACGCAGGCCAAACACGCCGCACGCGTGAAGATCGACGAGGATGGCTGCGAAGCCGCGGCCTATACCGTTCTTGGCGTTGAGGCGACAGCAATGCTGGGACCGGAAGAGGAAATCGACTTCACACTCGATGAGCCGTTTGTCTTCGCTATCACCGGCATTGACGGCCTGCCGCTGTTCGTCGGTCTGGTCAATCAGCCGAACTAAGTCTTGTTATGAAAAATCTCCCTCTGCCCATACGGCAGAGGGAGGTTTTTTATCCTGCTGCACGAAGTTCTATCGCCTTACAGAGCGGCGCATAGCTTCCCTTTGCGGCGGCGAAAATCTTCACGGTTTTTGCCGCGCCAGGCACGGGGATATCCAGTTCCTGCTGATTCAGGATCCGCATACCAAGCAGCTTTCCGCTCCCGTCGTACCACGCTGCGATAACGCTGCCGGTTTCCGTGCCGCTGCGCTTCAGATGGAGCGTTCCATCCTTCAGATAATAGGCATAGCCGCCCTCCGTGACGGTGATGTAGGGGCTGATCTGAATGCTGTATATCGTTTCCGGCCGCGACGGTCTTTGCAGCAGTACATACTGCAGCAGGTTTCCATTTACTACGGAGCCATAAATATCGCCTATTTGTTTCTCTTCGTCCGTAAGCGTATAAAGCACCTGTTCCTGCTCCGTTTCCGGATCATAGCTGTAAATCTTGTCCATCGTGTTATAGACCAGCCTGCCGTTGTAACTCGACAATCCTGAATAGCAGCCCCATCCACGCCACTGCCCATAAATCGTTTTTTTCGCGGTTCCCTGATATTCCGGGTCATTCGTCTCCATGATTTGGTTTCCATCCAGATAATACAGGTTTTCTCCAACTGCCACAATCGGACTATCGAGATCGCGCCAATAATAGTTATCGTATTTTTTACTGTCTGCCTGCACATCTGTGCCATATACCCAGTCGTCTTTTTCCAGATGTCTAAGTTCTGCAGACTTCATTTTTTCTTCGCTGATGCAGAAATACTTGCGCCCGGACTTTGCGAACCACGTCGAATCGTCCCATGTGACATCTACATGATACCAGGCCCCGTCAAGCTGTACCAGCGACCAGACATGTCTCAAGCTGTCGCTCTGCACCCAGCTGGAGGTAACGCCAGCCCGATTCAGAAGCAAACGGTAGGCCAGCATATAGCCCTGACAAACGCCCGTTCCATTGATCAGCATACGGTATGCGTCTCGAAATGTAAGCGTAGAATCGTATTCACAATGCACAGCAATGTAATCGTGCAGATACATGGCTTTCGTCAGGTCTGAACAATCGCTCCTGACTTCCTGCATGATCTCCGCAAGTTTCTGCTCCAACACAGTCTGCTGCTGTCTGATCTCCTGCTTATCTTCGTCTGTTAGCCGGTCCACCCTATCGCTTCCGTTCACCGTATAGCACGGAGAGACAGACGATATAATTCTGCCACTAGAGGAAGGGATGTAGGTGTAACTGCAAGCGCTTACTACATAAAATAATTCCGGACTTTCAAATATAGCTTCAAGGTAAAATTTCAGTATGCTTGCTTCGGGAATCTCGTATTGCGAAATGTCGATACTGCCCTGCATTTCCCGTATGCCCTGTTTTAACGTGCGCTTAGCTGCTTCCCAGTTTTCAGTGTTGACCGGTGACTGTGCATCCTGCGCTTCCGCCAGCCTCTGCGCTTCTAAAATATCGATCTCATCGATGGTTTTGATGTAAAGTTTCCCTGCCGCCTGTTCCGTCTCCGGCGCTTCTGCCTGTGCGCTGACGCACAGCGCGCACATGAGGGCCAATAGGCTCAGAATCAGGGTCAGATATTTTCTCATGTCGTCCTCCCTTTCCATTGCGCCGCAGCTGACAGCGCGCATGCACTGTCAGCTGCGGACAGTCTCAAGCTTCGATCTGAATGTTCTCCGGCGCCCTGGACGGCTTGCCGCCCTCCAGGAAGAACAGCCTCAGTTCGCAGTTCCGGTAATCCAGCCCGTGCGGGAGTTTGCAGCGAATTACGCCGTCCCGCGCCTCCGCGTAGACCATCCTGACAAAGCGTCCGTTCTGGTAGGCCGCGAGAATGACGCGGACGCTCTGCTCAAACGGCTTATCGTCCGTATTTCTCGGCGGCTCGATTAGGTCGCTGGATGACTGTATGGTAAGTGTCGTCTCGCCTGTCGCGCTGTCGGTACTGGCAGACGCGGTAAACGCAGATTTCCATTGCGCATAGAGCACGCGCGGCGAATCTTTGATCAGGATGGCGTATGTTCCGATCTCATAACGTGTTCCGCTTCCGTCCGGCTTGGTGTTCCAGCTTTCGACCACTCTGCCGTCCTCGGAAACCAGCTGCTGGCAGCTTTCGGCGCGTTTGATCCGGCTCCAGTTCTTGAAGGTCGTACCGGTCGCCACAAGCGCAACCTCGCCCGGATTGATCGACGCAGCGTAGAGCGACGTGTCATCCGGCTCCTGAACTGTTTCGCCCGGCAGATAGCAGCGACTGTCTGCCGTTTCTGTTCCGTTTTCGGATGTGTACCAATAGACCAGATCGCCATAACTGGCGGCATTCTGATAGACCAGCTTCGGCGCAGTCAGCGTGTCGCTGTTGCGGTAATAGGCAACGTAGCTGTCAGCTGGAACGTCTTCTCCTTTCAGGATGCCGCTTCCCCGGAACGCGATGTACGGATAACCGAGGTCCTTCCATGTAAGCGTGAACGCAAGCTGCGGATAGCTCCAGATCGTCGTGCCATAAGAATTGCCCGTGCTGCCCTCTGCACCGATCAGATCGGCGTACTGTTTTTTAAACCCAGCGCTGCGCAGGTTGTAGGCTTCGCCATACTCAAGCTGAAGCGTAATGGATGCAGCGCCGTCGGCTGTCGTGCCGCCGTTACCATCCACTGTCGTCGTACACATGACCGGTTCGGTGCGCAGCTGCCACATGTCGCCGATCTCACCCTCGCCTACGGAGTTCTCCGATGCTTCCCTGCTGGTTCTGCCGTAATAGTGAGTAGTATCCGTATCGATATTGAACTCTTCTTTCCCGCTCAGACTGGCGATCGCCTTGCTGTTTGCACCAGCGGTCAGCGTCATGTGCGGGGCGCGTTCAAGGGTCAATTTGTTCGTCAGGATTGCGGGCTTGTCCGCCTCTTTTGCCGTAATCGTCAGGCTGGGATGCTCCCCCCATGCGCAACTCTCATCGAGATAGAGTTCCCCCACACAGCTGAGTGTTCCGTCAATCCAGTTCTCGCCGCCTATTACGCGTACATTCGCCGCACACGGGAGAGAAATGTCGCTGCCCTGATAGCCGCGCAGTTCCATTTCAAGCCTGCCGGATTCAACATGGAAGTATGCCGACCATCCATCAAACTCGAAAGAAGTGTGTCCAGCCTCAACCGCATAATCTATACCATCGACAGTCAGCTTTCCGTCTGGCAGCCAGCGGGCAACCGCATTGATTTCCTTCATATCCTCCGTAACGGTTAGGGACTCGCCTGCTGCGATCATGCCGATCTGTTGATACCTTCCGTTCTGGTCGCGGTAATAGCAGCGCCACTGCGTAAACCGAAGGCCATCCGGAGTCTCGGAGGGTTCTGGAAGGACATAGGAAGAGCCGATTTTCGCAGAACTGATCTCCTGACTGTAATCCACATAATTATACAGTTTAACCGGGACACTCCCTGTTTCCAGCCACTGCGCGTAAAGCTTTTTGACATTACCGGGAATCCCTCTGTTGAACGCGTAGCTGGTTCCCGTGCCGTCCGGCTGTGTGTTCCAGCTGAACAGCTGCGAACCATCCGTTGCATCCCAGCGTTCACTGTAGTTTCCGTAAGACCCTATGACCTTTTTGCCGTATTTACCGCCGTTATCAAACAGCTTACCGTTGGCATAAAAGACAAGGCGATACTCTCCATCTGCCACAGCGCAGAGCGTTGTGCCGCTCTGAATGCCGTTTTCCTTCTCTGTGATGCTCTCCCCCGGCAAGAACTGTTGGCTATCCTTCGTTTCAGATGCCTTGCCGTCCTCGGTATACCAGTACAGCAGATCACCGTAGCTGGCATAATTCTCAAACTGCAGTTCCGGAACCGCTGCTGTGCCATTCTGGTAATCTACAAATACAACACGTTCCCTCCTTGTTTTGAAGAAATGCGCAGGATCCAATTTCGTCTCATTCTTCAGTTCACCGCTGACACGGAAGGCAAGGAAGGACGCATAGCCAGTCGGCACCCATTCCAGTTCAATCGTGCAGTCCCTTTCTGGGACAGACACTTCATAGGTGCTGCCAGCCACATTGCCAACAACATTATGATAGCCGGAGCACCAATAGCCCGGATAGGTAAATCCAATCGTGTGGTAGCTTGTCATTTGTCCGGCTTCGACCTGTTTGCTGACCTGCGTTCCACCGTCCGTTGTCGTCGCACCTCCGCCCTTTACGGTCAGTGTGCTCATATGCGGGTGGATATACAGGTCGCTGATCGCGGCGGGCATGTCCGAAGGATCGAGCGTAATTTCAGCTGTTTCTCCGTTCAGAACGCCGGAATAGCTGCAAGCAGCTGTGCCCAATTCAAGGGCTGTTCCATCCGCAAATACATTTTTACCTGCGCCTGCGTGGAACTCCATATGCGGCGCGCGGCTGTTTATCACGCGGACTGCCATGACTGCGGGCGCACCCTCACCGGCGAAAGCCCGAAGTGACGCATGGCTGTCGTCGCTGCACGCGGTTACAAGTTCCAGTCCATCGATACATGCGATTGCGGGTTTTCCCGCTGCCGCTGTGATCGTGTTTTCACCAAATCCGACTCTCAGCTGTGTATACGCAGGCAGGCTGATCGCCGATCCCTGATATCCGTACAGCTGCACGATAAATAGCCCCTCATATGGATAATACCGTACGCTCCAGTTTTCTCCGAAAAAGCTGCTGGTTCTATTGGAAAGCGAGAAGCTTCTACCTCCGATCACAAGCGGCTCCGCCGGAAGCCAATAGGCGTTGAGTCTGCATTCAGCTGCATCTGCCGGGATCGTGATGGTCTGGCCGGACAGATGCTTGCTCTCACGGATTCTTCTTCCATCCGCATAGATGAAATCCACATCCCAATACGGCTGTTCCTGTCCGTACAACGCCCCCAACTCCGGTAGTTGGATCTGGCTGCCGCGCGGAAGCCATTTTTCCTCCTCATAGCCGGTTGCACCGGCGTAGAATCTGACGTGCACACTGTTTTCCGGATCTGCCCACTGTGCGTAGAGGCGGACAAGGCTGGTGTGCGCCGCCGGGACTTCTTCGCCGTCCGCCGCATAGCTTGTGCCGGAGCCGTCGGGCTCAGTGTTCCAGCCGGTCAGGACTTTCCCGTTCTGGGAGCCTCTCCTCATCGTCCGGCGGGCATTGCTGTCCTCCACAACGGCCATGCCGTTCGGGAATGTCTCACCGTTTGCGTAGAAGACGATGCCCGTTGTGCTGCTTGTATACCGGCCATAATAGCCCACGCCTGCTGTCAGCGCAGTCTGCTCCTGTCCGGGCAGAAGATAGGTGTACCCGTTTTCGGTTTTCCGCTCCCAGCAGAGGAACTCATAGGTCACCGACGTCTGCCCGTACTCGTTGGTATATCCGGCCTGCTCCGGCGCTTTCCATCCGTCCGCCGCCGCGTCAACGGCCTTTACCTCTGTGAAGTTCGTTGCGTTTACATAGAACACGGCAGGAACCTCCGCGTTGCAGTCCTCCCAGAACGCTGTCAGCTCCAGATCGCGGTCTGCGTTGAACAGCGCCCCATACCAGTTGCCGTTTTCGTCCTTATAGAATCTGACATACTTTTTTGCCTGCGTGAAAAGGTTGGTAAGGTCGACAAGGCCGTATTGATTCACCGTCCGTGTGACTGTCTGCGTTTTTGCCTCGTCGCTGTAGACCGTGATCGTGACACGCATCGGCTCGCCTGTCGTGACGCGCACAACGGCACCATCCTGCCGTTCCTCGTTCACGCTGCATACGCTTCCGTCGTATCTGAACGAACCTGCCGTATATGCGGGGCCGTTCAGGCCATCGAGCGTGATGTTCCGTCCGCTCAGGGTCAGTCCCTTGTCTGTCCGAACAGCGGGCTTGCCGCTGAAGGTGAGCGAACTGCCGTTTGCCTGTTCCTGAAGCGTCAGCCACGAATAACCGCTGGCTCTGACCGCAGGCCCGGCCTCGTTTGTGATCTCGTTCTGCCCGGTGTAGTTGAGGATCGCGATCACGTCCGCTGTCTCGCCCGCGTTATACGGTGCGCTAAACGAGATTGCGCCTCCCGCGTAGCCGTACAGGCTGATGCAGAGGGTCGGCAGGCCGTCGCCGTTTTTGGTGAGCACCGCGCCCCATCCGCTGCCGGAGACATGCGGGTACTGTTCGCTGAGATAATAGCGCTGCCCGTTGACGACCAGATAATGGGAGACATCCCGCATGACGAGCTTCGTCACGAGGTCGCCTGTTTTCGTTTCGTTTGCCTCGCAGCGTCCGTCGTTATAGACGAAGCCGTTCGCAGCCGCATATGCCGCGGTGGTTCCGCCGTCGAGGGTGATGCCGCCGCTGAAAATTTGCAGCCGACCGCCCGTCTGGACTGCAGGCTGGCCGCTGACAGTGAGGGATGCCGTCCGGCTGTAGCGTTCAATGGTCAGAGCGGTATAGCCTTCCGCGGTAATGCCTGCGCCGGACTGCGCCGTGACGGTGTTGGTTCCGCTTATGCTGACCAGCGCGTAGACCTGCTTGGCTGTTCCGACACCGGTTGGATCGGAAATTCTGATCGGCCCGCCTTTATAATCGTTCAGGGCCAGCACGAGCAGCGGCTCGTTGTCGCCGTTCAGGAACGCATAGGCTTCCCAGCCGTCTCCGGTCACGGTTCCTGTGCCGATGGTGTGAGTTTCGCCGTCGATGGTGAGGGTGTGCTTGCCGGGCTGAGGGCCGTTCTGCTCCCACTGCGCGTAGAGCCAGACGAGCTGGTTATGCGACTCCGGAACGTCCTCGCCGTTGGCGTAGGTCTTGCCAGTGCCGTCGGGCTTTGTGTTCCAGCTCAGGAACTTCTTCCCGCTTTCGCACCGGCTCCAGTTTTCATTTGCACGGCTGGGATGCAGTTAACTTAAAGCCGGCCTCAACCCCCCCCCAGCCGTAATCGAACGTCTCGCCGTTGGCACAGAAGATCAGGCCGGTCTCCGAGACGGTATATACGGCGTGGTACGCGGTCGGGCGCGTCAGCGCGGGCATTTTCTGCCCGGAGAGCAGCTGCGTGACCCGGTCGCCGATCTGATTTTCCCAGCAGAGCGGCGTGTTATGATACTGCGAGATATCGTATGGCTCGAACATGGGCGCTGTCCATTCTCTGCTGCCGTCGACCACGGTAACGTTTCTGTCGTCTCCGAGATTTCCGTAGAAGATCGCAGGGATCTCATAATCGCATTTATCCCAGACGGCGGTCAGGACTGTATTGCCCGGCTTCAGGTCGGGGTAGATCAGGAACGGCGAATACGTTTGCCCATCGTCGCCCTGATAATATGCCACGTATTTTTTGCTCTGCGTGAAGGCGTTCGCCAGATCAAGCTGGCTGTTTTCCTCGCAGGTCAGGGTCACATCGTCTGTCGTACCGTTCCAGTTTGTGCCGCCGTTGCCCTTGACGGTGACGGTGCGCGGCTCGGCTGTGCTGATGAACCAGATCCCGCCGTTGCCGTTGTCTTTGGTTTTGTAGGTCGGCAGATCGCAGTTCACGCTTTGGGCGTTCACTGCCGGGTTGCCGTTCCAGCCGGTGAGCGTGATCTCATTGCTGTCGAGACGAACCCAGCCGTCCGGGATGGAAATGGTGGGATTGCCGCCGATGGAGAGCGCTGAGCTGCCAGCCACGGTGCTCTCGTCCATCATGATGACCAGCCCGCGATATCCGCTGAGGGACAGCGCCGCGCTGTCCTGTCTGCCTCTGATATTGCATTGACCAATGAAGCGCAGCATGACGATTGGGCGGGTCGAGCCCGTATAATCGTGATTGGACGTTATCGTGATTGGGTCGCCTTTGTAGTCGTTCAGCGTCAGTGCGTATACCGGCTCACCATCACCGTTCATAGTGGCAACAGAAGTCCAGCCTACTCCAGATTGCCGTTCCGTGCCGATGGTGCGGGTTGCGCCATTGATGGTGAGGGTGTGCGTACCGGGGTTGGGTGCGGTGGTCTGCGGTTGGGTGGAATCTTCGGTGGGCTGGGCAGTTTGCTGGGGCTGGGCGTCGGCGGCGGGCTGGGCCGCAGTTCCTGCGGCGGAGGCCGGGAAGACGGCGCAGAGCAGCAGAATGATCGCCAGATTCAGCGCCAGCAGGCGCTTGAGTTGTGTTTTCATGTCAATACTCCTCTCTCTTTTGCGCATGGATGAGAAAAAGGGCCGCTGCGCGGGGCAGCGACCCTTTTTTATCTAGCTTCAGCGCCCCTGATAATATCTGTAGAGGAAAGTCACGATCTGTGCGCGGGTGCAGGAAGCGTCCGGGCTGAAGGTCGTGTCGCTGGTGCCGGTGGTGATGCGGTTGTCATAAGCCCAGAGGATGGCGTCGTAGTTATAAGCCGTAGTCTTAACATCCGTGAAGGGGTTAAACGTATTGGGCTTGGATGCGGAGGCTGCGCGGTAGAGGAACGTTGCAACCTGTCCGCGGCTTACTGTGACGTCGGGGCCGAAGGTGGTAGCCGTGAGGCCGGTGGTGATGCCCTGCTCAACTGCCCAGAGAACTGCGTTGTAATAGTAATCGCGGGAGTCCACATCCGTGAACGCGCATGTGCGATATCTGGGCATCGGGGAACCGGCTGCACGCCAGAGGAAGGTGACAGTCTGTGCACGGGTGCAGACGGCGTCGGGAGAGAAGGTGTAGCGGCCCGTGCCGGAGGCAATGCCGTTTTCTGCGGCCCACTTGACTGCGTCGTAGAAGTAGTCGAAGCGGCTCACATCATGGAAGTTGAAGCTGCCGGAGTTGCCGTCGATCACGCCGGGGATATAATCCGTGCCGTCGTCAACATAGGGAATCAACTTGCCGGTGAGCGTCGTATAGTTGTGCGTGTCAGTCGGGGTGAAAGTCCATGCGTATTCCTTGCCATCCTTAAGCACAGTCGTGAGGGGCAGATCCCATGCGATGGTACCGGCCGGGCGAATCGTGCCGACAGTCAGCTTGGTGTCAGCAAGGGTCTTGCCGCTCGTCTCGATCTTGGTGTAGGCGGGCGTGCCGGCCGGGGTCGCCTTGGTGATGGTGAAGGTCGCAGTCTTGTAACCGTAGCTGCTTGCATCGGAGTAGGTCGCAGTGACGGTGTAGGTGCCGACAGTCAGCGGGAGGGCAGCTGCGTCGAGCGTTGCACCGGTCGCTACATCGGGGGCGTAGGTATAGCGCATGCCGCTGGAGTGACCTGCAATGGTTGCCTTTTCGTACTTGATGCCGGAGCCGGTGTAGACAGCGGAGCCGGATTCAAAGACAATGCGGTTGGAGACGTTGGTCTTGTCATAGGCCTGGATCTTCAGATCATAGGTGCCGGCTTTGTAGTTGACGGAGACCGGCGTGACAGTCACGTTGAAAGTTGCTTCGCCGGTTCCGCCGTTCAGCTGGTAGGTGATCATGTTTTCGCCATCGACCACAGCGGGCTCCTGCGTGAAGATCGCGTCGCCGCCAGCGGCGGTGAGTGCGATGGAGAAGCCAGTCTCCGTCTCGTCGGCGAGGAAGAAGTTGGACGGGAGCGTGCTGGTCTTCACCTCAGTCTCGGTGCAGAGGCTCGAGATGGTGTAGACGCTCAGGTTCAGGTCAGCCTTTGCAATCGTGAAGGTCGTGTTCGCCGAGCCGGTGAAGTTGCCCTTACCGGTGACGGTGACGGTGGCAGTACCAGCGTTGACGTTGGAGGCGTAAGAAACGGTGTAATCCTTATCTGCTTCAAGCGTTCTGCCGCTGATCGCAACGGTCACTTCCGGAGTATGTGCCTTGGTGTTATAGGTCACGTCTGCGATAGGCGCGAACGTGCAGCCGGAGAGATCCGCCGCCGTGATGGTGAAATGCTTTTCAACCGATCCCTTGAAGTGAGCACCCGTACCGGTAATGGTGACAGTTGCCTCGCCTGCGTTGACATTGTTCGTGTAGGCAACGGTGTAATCCGTGTCAAGCGCCAGTTCCGTTCCGTTGAACGTTACGGTAACTTCAGGCTCATAAGCAGTCCCGGTATAGCCAACGGGGCTATCAATGTCGCTGATGGTCGCGCTGGAGATGTCCGCCTTGGCAATCTCGAAGGACTTTGTGACCTCACCAGTGTAGTTGCCCGTGCCGGTGACGGTAACGGGATAGCTGCCTGGCTCAGTGCCGGTCAGGCCGGTGACGGTGTAGTCCGTGTCTTTGGTCAGCTCTTTGCCGCCGACGGTGACGGTCACGGTCTGAGTCAGTTCATTGCCGGTGTAGACGAGATTCTCGCCAAAGGTGACATTCTCTTCTGTGAGTTCGCGGGCAACGACCTCAAATTCCTTCTCAGCAGTGTAGATGGTGTCAGCATCCTCGCAGGATGCAGTCACTTTGTACTTGCCAACGGGGAACGGCTGGTCAGAAACCTGATTGCCGTCCTTGTCGAAGAACTTGAACGTAACGTCGCCTGCACCTGCCGGCTTGGACTCGCCGACGCTGGGGGAAACAGTATCGCCGTAGGTGACGGTAGCAGGAACGTCGATCTGGAGCGTATTCGCGTCGGTGTTCTTGTCAATGATCTTGATGGTGAGCGTACCGGACGCCTCGTTATAATTCGCCGAAGAGAATTTCAATGTAGCCGTGTCAGACGCGTTATTAGCAGCATCTGTCTTATCCGTATCTCTCAGCATAAACGTGACAGAACGCATGTCATCGCTTGGTAAGTAACCTGTAATCAGGCTATTTCCCGCGTGAGTAACCTCAATTTTAATGCCGTCCTGCGTCAGACCGAAATCAGCCGGAGCAACCGTGACTTCCTTTGTACCGAAGAGCACGGATTTTTCTGCGTCCGTAGGCGTGAGGTCACCCTTGACGATTGCCCAATCCAGTTCTCTGGTCGTAACGGACTCGTAGATTGCATAATGCGCATCGTCCACCGCGCTGATCGTTGCAGTCGCCTTATAGGTGTTAACGTCCGTTGCCGTGTTGTTTTCGTAGTCAACCTTGATCTTGCCCTGCAGGTCTTCCGGAATCACCAGTTCAACCTTGTGCACAGTGCCGTCATATTTGAAAGCTTCTGTGTAGTTCCAGCTGTTAATACCGGAAATAGAAATTGTGGCCTTATGGACGTGCACACGAACGTTGAGCGAAAGCTCGGCATAGTTCTCGCTGTCAGTCGGGACAAACTTTGCCGCGAATGGTCTGCCGTTCGGCTCAGATGTGCCGTCGTAAACGGTCGGGTCGCCGACATCCTGCGTAGAATCCACCCATTCAAAGTGACCGTCAATCGGTGTTTTGGTTTCATCGCCAGCAGCAATTACCGTACCGCCGGTGAAGCTGAGGTCGCTGAGCTTCATGCCATAGTGCGCATTGGGCGTAGTGCCGGGCGTCAGAAGCAGCGCAAGGGCATCCTTATCCGCAGTCGTAGCTGTTACAACAGCCTTGTATGCACCGGCAAATCCGCTCTCCTCGATTGCGACCGTCTGCGGCTCACCGCCATTGACCGTGACGGTCAACGTCTGGGCGTTAAGCACATGGTTCTTGTCCGCTTCCAGCCCGATCACGATGCTGTAAAGCGTGCCCGCCTTAAACTTCTCTTGGGAATCAAGCGGATTGCCATCGGTATTCGTGCCCTCATAGCAGGTATAGCCCACAGAAAGGCCGGGAGTCGTCGTCTCGACGTTCAGGTCAAAGATTCGCTGACCCTTGGCAAAACTCGTGACCGTTGCAACGGGCGCGGTGATCTCCTGCTTGGTGATCGTGAAGGTTGCGTTCTGAACAGTCACGCTCTCATCGATTCTGCAGTTGTTTCCATTCGGCTCAGCAGTGACAGTATAGGTACCAGCATCTGCTGCAGCAACATTCAGTTCATTGCCGTTGTTGACAACGAAGCCAGCAGCGTCGTTGCCTTCTGCATCCTTCACCTTGAAGGTGACGAAGCTGGTGATGTCCTTGTTGGAGGTAGACGTTGCGCCCAGAGTGAGCACTTTGTCGCTGCCGTATACAACTTCATTCTTGCTGACAGAGGTAGCAGCAAGCGTGGGGGCAGCGCCCTCTACCACGCTGACATTGTCTGTATGAATTTCCGAAAAATCAATACCTGCAATGTTGCTCGATGCCGTATTGATTTCCTCGGCAGCTGACACCGCGTTGGGGCGCGTAGTATCAAACTCAAACTTCTGCACGCCATTTTCGGCTCCAGTTTTCACTTTGAAAAGGATGTAAGCAATCGTAATCGACTCGTTCTTATTAATTGCTTTCTGTCCTTCAGCAGATGCTTTTGTAAACTGAATCAGTCCCGGAACATCGACGTTTTCAGAGCCAATCCACTTACTGTTATAATTGAAACCATTGTTTTCCTTTGGCAGTGCTCTCGCAATCGGACCTACACTAATTTCTTCACCAGTATCTTTATCTTCATAGGTAAAGCTGTAGGGCTCAAATGCGGTTTCATCATACTTGATGAAAAACTGGCCGCCTGCCCAGTTCAAAGTTTTCTCAGCGTTATTCGTAAGCGTAAGCTTCACCGCAAGCAACTCATTCGGCTTGGCACTTGTAATTGCGCCTGTATCCGAAATATAGGTGTTGCTCTTTACTGCATACGAAACAGCCGTCAAATTAACCGACGGTGCGGGTTCGAAGCTGATCTCGCCGCCTTCAGCGGCAACCGGTGCCACAAAAAGGGACAGCAGCAACGTAACTGCCAGCACCAGCGCAAGAATTCTTTTCATAGTTTCTTACCTCTCATTTAAAGTCATTATTTTCCGACAATCTGAAGTAGAATTGCAACCGCGTCATTTGTATTGACCGTATGATCGCCATTCACATCTGCAGCCATCAACTGCTCATCTGTCATTGTGTATTTGTTAACAACATAAAGCAAAATCGCGGTTGCATCGTTTGTATCTACTTTGCCATCGTTATTTGCATCGCCCAGTTCAATCAGCGGCTTCTCGCCGTACTTGAACGATGCGACCTTCTTGAGCGCCTCGTCGGTCGTGCTGATGTAGATGTTGTATGTACCTACCTTCAGCGCTTTAGGCTTCAGTGTGAATTTCACTGCGCCGTTTGCGATGCTCATCTGGTCGATGTACTGGATGTTCCCGTCTGTGGGGACGGGGCTGTCGCCTTCGAGAAGCAGCACGAGTGAATACTCGCCGGTCAGGCCGCTGCAGTTCAACTCAAACTCGTTCGCGTCTGCGTAGAAGCTGCCATTCTTTGTGCCGTTCAGCACCGTCAGGGGCCCCGTCACATTGTAAACGCCAAGGACTGTGTCTTCTGCGAATGCGGCGGCGGTGAGCATGGCGAGCATCAGCACCGCAAGCAAAAGCGCAAGCATTCTTCTTTTCATGCCGCTTCCTCCATCGTCATAAATTTATCTGCATACCGCAGCAGGATCGCCGCGATCTGTGCACGGGACGCGTTGGCTTCCGGCGCGATGCGGCTGCCGCCGGTGCCGGAAACAAGTTCGTGGTAAACCGCCCACCATGTCGCATCCTTCGCCCAGGAGGCGATGGTTCCGCTGTCGGTGAAGGTCTGCTCATAAACGCCGGTCAGCATCTGTTCCGAGCCGCTCTGGCCGCCGTTCAGACGGAAGAGAATGGCCATGGCCTGCTGGCGCGTGATAGGCGCGTCGGGGCCGAAGCGTGTATCGGACAGGCCATTCACATAGCCCTTCTCCACGGCCCAACTCAGCGCGTCCTGATACCAGCTGGCGCTGGCGGCGGCAAACGCGGCCGGAAGTCCGAGGTGCTCATCACCGACTGCCTTGGCTGCGGCGGGCTTGCCGCACATACGCCAGAGCATGAGAACGAACTGCGCACGGGTCACGGGGGTGTCGGGTCGGAAGGTGCCGTCGGAATAGCCGGTGACAAGGCCCAGTTCCGCTGCCCGCTCGACCGAGTCAAACGCCCAGTGCGTGCTGGTCACGTCGCGGAAGGAGCCGGACTTGACTTCCTCCTGCGCGCCATCCGCAGGCTTTTCCTCATCCTCGGGCTTTTCTTCATCCTCAGATTTCTTATCATCCTCGGACTTCTTATCGTCCGTGCCCGGCTTTTCGGCGTCAGAGCCGGAACCGCTGCCGCTGTCGGAGCCGCTGCCCCGCGCGATCAGCGCCGGGAGTGAATAGGAAAGCGAAAGCGCCTTGCCGTCAATGTCAGAAAGGAGCGCATCGGCGAGGGTCAGCTTCGCGTCGCCCGCAGCCTTGACACGGAAGGTGAACACAACAAGGCTGCCGTCGGTCTTGACGGTCTTGGTGCCCGCCGCCGCGATAATCGCGCCGATACCGTCGCGCGTGGCATGCGTATTGTTTGCAGAGAGCATGTCGCCGATCAGTTCACCGTTTTCAACGCCGGTGCATTCAACAACGGAATCGTCATAGCCCAGCTTGATCTGCACAGCACACAGGCCTGTGTTGCCGGACAAGTCAACCGTAACGGTAAAGGTCTGCCCAACCTCCGGAAGCTTGTCCGGGGCCGTGAACTTCAGCGTCGCACCTGCGGCGCAGGCAAGCGGCACCAGCAGCTGCACGGCCAGCAGCAGTGCGATACCAATGGCCAGTATTCGGTTGCGTTTCATTCTTCGCATTCCTCCCTTGTCTCGGTCTGGCTTTCTGTCAGATCCAAAACTGTAACAAAATGTCACAGTAGCCTACACTACCCCTAGTATTTGTACAATAATTATATACGAAGTGATCTGCAAATGCAAGATGCTGTCTGCTTAATTTACAGAGAATTTGTAAAATCTTTCTTTATTTTGCGGTGCCCGCCTCCCTTTTTTTCAAAGGCGGCTGCGGGCAGTCACCCGTGGCGGTAGATTTTTTTGTCCAGTGCAAAGATACGGTTGGAAAAGCTTCTGACAGGCAGATCCTGAAGCGCTTCAGCGTAAATTTCCATACGGCTGTCGATCAGGTCGATCTCAGAGAGCAGTTCTGCCTCGGCGCACATCGGGCGCACGGCCGCGCCGAACTCCGGCTCGCCGTGGTGCGAAAGGATCATGTGCTGTAAAAGCAGACTTTTTTCCTCCGGGATGCCGAGTTCCTGCGCACACTGCTGCACCTCCTGCGCGCCCATCACCAGATGGCCGATCAGCTGGCCGGACAGCGAATAATCTGTGACCAGCCCAAGGCCGGAGAATGTAAATTCCTTTTCCTTTGCGAAATCATGCAGCAGCGTCCCCGTCAGCAGCAGACTCCGATCGATGATCTCGCCGTAAAGTCCGGACAGAAAATCTGCCAGCCGCAGCATATTGGACGTGTGCATGAGAAGCCCGGACAGGAAGCTGTGATGGACGCTTTTGGCCGCCGGAATGGAGCGGAACGCGTCCAGATGCCGCGCGAGCATCGCACGGGCGACGGACTGATAATCCGTATCCTCCATGGAGTCGATCATGCGCTCAATCTCCGCGACACGCGCATCCGTGTCAATCGGGGCGGTTGGCACGAGAGTGGAAAGGTCATACTGGTCGTTCCCGTCCGCCATGCGGATGCGGCCCGCCGTCAGCTGCGGTGCGCCCTTGAATTCCGATACCTGCCCCCGAATCTTGACGACGCGGCCGATATCCTCTGGTCGCGCACCGATGGGGCCGGAGTAGTCCCAGACCTTCAGATCGATCACACCGGATCGGTCTGCCAGAACGCCGGATAAAAACGGCTTCCCCGCCGCCGTCGTCTTCAAAAATGCGTCTTTCAGGACATAGAACCCCTCTACATCGTCGCCGGTGTGCATCTCGGCGATCAGCTTGTTGTATTCCATCGTTCGCTCCCTCGCTGTCTTTCAGATGCGATTTATTATAGCAGTCTTTCTGCCGGTCTGCAATCATACAAATGAAAAACCAGCGTCTGTGAACAATTCATAAAATCTGTGCGAAAGCGGGCGCACGGGCGGCACGCCCAGTTGTTTTTTGTCGCTTTTCGTGATATACTGAGACAAAATCGGAGATCAGGAGGAACAGCAGGTGGCTGATTTTTCAAAGTTTCGCACGGCGGTCAGCGGTTTTAACCGCACCGACGTTGTCAATTATATCGAATCGACGTCCATTGAGCACCAGAAGGCCCTGCGCAAGCTGACTGACGAGCGCGATAAGCTTGCCGCTGAAAATGCGCGCCTTCAGGTCGAACTGGCAGGTCTGCAGAAGCGTCTGGAGCAGGCACAGGCGGACAACGACGCGCTTTCCGGGCAGGTGAACGCGCTCGCGCAGGAAGGCTCTGATCTGGCGGAGCAGTTGAAAAAGGCTGAAGAGGCGCAACAGGAACTGCTGACGCGCCCCGACCCGCAGCCGTCGGAGCCGGTGCCGCAGCCGGAAGAGCCGGAAACAGAAAATGAGCCGGATGAACCGGTGCAGGAACCGTCGCTTACCGAAAAAGAGTTGACCGCCTACCGCCGCGCCGAGCAAACCGAACGCAACGCGGCTGTGCGCGCCCGGCGCATCTATGCGCAACTGTCGAATCTCTGCGAGGACGCCCGTACCCGTTATATGGATTCCGGCGAGGAGATTGCCGCGCTGGCAGCCGACCTGTCCACTGGCCTTTCCCGGCTTCAGGACGCGTTCGCTGAGGTACAGGTGATCTTCGACGACGCACAGAACGCCTTCGACGATATGCAGCTGCCGGAGACAGCCGCGGAGGAGCCGGAAGAATAAAAGGCTCCCCTGAAAGGGAACTGGCGCAAAGCACCTAATGGGTTGCAGCAGGCAGGGGCGAAAAGCATAGACCGATGCACCCCCGTGTGCACCACCAAATTTCATTGTAGGGGCCGATGCCTACATCGGCCCGCGCAGATTGCACCGGTTTTACGGGAATTCTCGGCGAATTCGTTATATTTTTTGGGCCGACAGAGTCGTCGGCCCCTACAACGCCCCCCGCTCTCTCCTGTAGGGGCGGACGACTCTGTCCGCCCGCAGAATGTACCGGTTTTACGGAAATCTGCGGCAAAGTCGCAACTTCCCAGCGGGCCGATGTGGGCATCGGCCCCTACAGGACTGCCGCAAATCCGTACTGCCCTATAAATCCGCAAAGTCTTTATGCACCCTGACTCTTCCCTCTCATGGGAAGATTTTTTTCACTTGGAGGTATCTATGAAACTGGTATCCTGGAATGTCAACGGTCTGCGGGCCTGTCTCGGCAAGGGCTTTCTTGACTACTGCACGCAGGAAAACGCCGATGTGATCTGCCTGCAGGAGACAAAGCTTCAGCCGGAGCAGGCGGTCTTTGAACTGCATGGCTATCACCGCTATTTTTATTCTGCCGAGAAAAAGGGCTATTCCGGCACGGCGATTCTGACAAAGCAGGCCCCGCTTTCTGTTCGGTATGGACTCGGACTCGACGAGCATGACCACGAGGGGCGGCTCATCACTGCGGAATACCCAGAATTTTATCTTGTCTGCTGCTATACGCCCAATTCTCAGGATGGATTGAAGCGCCTCGATTACCGCATGCAGTGGGAGGACGCGCTGCACGCATATCTGCTGCGGCTGGACGCGGAAAAGCCGGTTGTTTACTGCGGCGATCTGAACGTTGCACATGAAGAGATCGACATTAAAAACCCGAAAGCAAACCGGCAGAACGCAGGGTTTTCCGACGAGGAGCGCGCAAAGATGACGCGGCTTCTGTCCTCTGGCTTTGCCGACACGTTCCGCCGCCTGCACCCGGATCTGGCGGGCGTATACTCGTGGTGGAGTTACCGCTTCCATGCGCGCGAAAATAACGCAGGCTGGCGTATTGACTATTTTATTGTCTCCGAACGGCTGCTGCCGCGCGTGGTTTCATCGGAAATCCGCACGGACGTGCTCGGCAGCGACCACTGCCCGGTCGTGCTGGAACTGTCCGTATGACGCAGGAGGAATTTACCGCCCGCTATATGCCGCAGTTCAGTGAGCAGCAGAAGGCCGCTGTCATGGAGACGGAGGGGCCGGTTCTGCTGCTGGCCGTGCCCGGAAGCGGAAAGACGACAGTGCTGGTGACGCGGCTCGGCTATATGGCGCTGTGCTGCGGCATCGACCCGGCACGCATTCTGGCCGTGACCTACACCGTCGCTGCTACGCGGGAACTTCGCGCACGCTTTACCGCACGTTTCCCGGACCTTGCCGGGCGAACGCCGGAATTCCGCACGATCAACGGGCTGTCAGCTAAAATCATTGAGGCCTGCGGACGGCAGCGCGGCCCAGCCTTTGAACTGCTGGAGAACGCCGGAGAACTGGCCTCACTGGTCAGGCGCATCTATCAGGAACTGAACGGCGAATATCCCACTGACAGTACCATCCGCGAGGTGCGCACGGCGATCACCTATTGTAAGAATATGATGCTAAGCACGGACGAAATCGCCGCGCAGGACTTCAGCTTGCCGCACTTTGCCGAACTCTACGCGCGCTACTGTGCCGCGCTGCGCGAAGCGCGGCAGATGGATTACGACGATCAGATGGCTTACGCGCTGGCGATTCTCAGAAAGCGGCCCGAAATTCTGGCAGAATTTCAGGAACACTATCCCTATCTCTGCGTGGACGAATCGCAGGATACATCCCGCGTGCAGCATGCGATCATTGAACTGCTGGCGCAAAAGACCGGGAATCTCTTCATGGTCGGCGACGAGGACCAGAGCATCTACGGCTTCCGCGCGGCCTATCCGGAGGCGCTGCTGCGCTTTTCTGCGGTCTGGCCGGGCGCGAAGACGCTGCTGCTGGAGGACAATTACCGCTCTACGCCGGAAATTCTGCGGCTGGCAGGCATGTTTATTGAGGGAAACCGGGAGCGCTATTCCAAGACCATCCGCGCAACAAGGGCGAAGGGCCGCCGGGTGCATCTTACGCACGCAGCCTCGCGGCAGGCGCAGTACCGGTATCTGCTGGCGCTGGCTGGGGAGCAGTGCGCGCCGTTTTCCGTTTTGTACCGCAACAACGATAGCGCCCTTCCGCTGATCGACGCGCTGGAGCGCGCCGGACTTCCATACCACTGCCGCAGCTTTGACGACACGTTTTTTACCCACCGCATTGTCTGCGACGTGCAGGACATTCTGCGCTTCGCCGCAACGCCGGACGACGCGGAACGCTTTCTGCGCATTTATTATAAATTCGGTGCCCTGATCTCTAAGGAGGCGGCGCAGGCCGCCTGCATACAGAGCGGACGTACAAACACGCCGATTCTGGACTGCCTGCTGGCGCAGGCAGGATTATCGGATGAGGGGCTTGAACGCGTGCGGCGTTTAAAGGCGGGGTTCGAGGCACTGGAAACGCTGCCCGGAGAAGCGCTGATGCGCACGATCTGGGGCCCGCTGGGCTACGGCGGTTTTGTGACCGAACGGCGGCTCGATCCCGGAAAATATTTCATTCTGCAGATGCTTGCCGCGCGGGAGCCGTCGGCGGAGGCGTTTCTGGCCCGGCTGGACACGCTGCGGCAAACCATCCGCGTACATACGGACGCGCCGGATGCACGCTTGACGCTTTCAACGATCCATTCAAGCAAGGGGCTGGAATATGAACGGGTGTATCTGCTGGATATCCACGACGGCGTGCTCCCGTCCCGGCCGGACACGGCAGACGGAACGGCGGACGAGCGTCGGGAGTACGAAGAAGACCGCAGGCTTTTCTACGTCGCCATGACGCGGGCAAAGGACGAGTTGACACTGTTCGATTACCCGGATGCACCATCCGCGTTTATCAGGGAGGCGCAGGGCTATCTGCCTGTTCCGGTGCGCGCAAAGGACGATTTCGCTGCCATCGTGCCGGAAAACGCCTGTGGTCTGCGTTATCGCCACGAAACGCACGGCGAGGGACGCATTCTGGCGCAGTGCGAAGACGAGATGCTCCTTGCATTTCCGGACGGTGACAGGCTCATGCGTGCGGGACAGATGCTGCTTGAGCAAAGCCGCGCGGAGGTCTGGCAGGCGCCGGGAGCACCTGCCGCAGCACAGACAACGCCGAACGCGCAGACGCTCGGGCCGGGGAGCGTCATCCGGCATAAAAAATACGGCATGGGCCGTATCGTATCCATAGACGGCCCGTTTGCCGATATCCGGTTTGAAGGCGAAACAGCAGCACGCCGGTTCAATCTGGCACACTCTCTGCGCAGCGGCTTCCTGTTCGCCGCGCGCTGAGGACGCGAAAAGCCGCCGGCATGCGCTGCCGGCGGCTTTCCTTGAGAGAAAAAGAGAAAAGAGAGGAGAAATGGATGAATGTCTATTTGAAAGGCTGCTGTTGTCTCTCCGCGGAACTTTCCGTGAAGCAGCTTCCTTATGCTCCAAGGATACCGGATTTTGCCCGGTTTGTGGTGAACAGTTTGTAAACGAAGTATAAAGAAATCCTGAAATTGCAGTGCCGCAACCGGCAGTTGACAGATTTTCAGGCGGACTTGCTGGCATGCAACTGCAAAATCCCGTAGAATAGCGGCATCAACCAGAGGAGGAAACACGCATGATCTTTGCAGACAAATTGATCGCCCTGCGGAAAAAGGCGGGCTGGTCGCAGGAGGAACTTGCGCAGCAGCTGAACGTCTCGCGGCAGTCCGTATCCAAATGGGAGGGCGCGCAGTCCGTTCCAGACCTCGACAAGATCGTCCAGCTGAGCCGCGTTTTCGGCGTCAGCACGGATTACTTATTAAAGGATGAACTGGAAGAGCAGGAGCCTGCGCCCAGCCTTCCCGAGCAGCCGCAGCGCCGCCGCGTGAGCATGGAGGAGGCCTCGCGCTATCTGGAACTGCGCCGCGCCGCCGCGCCAAGGCTGGCGTTGGCCACGTTTTTGTGCGTGATCTCGCCCATTGCGCTGATCCTGCTCGGCGGGCTGAGCGAATACACCGCCCGCGTTACGGAAAACGCGGCGGCGGGCATCGGCATGAGCGCGCTGATCATTCTGGTCGCCGCCGCAGTCGGCATTTTCCTGTCCAGCGGCGCGCAGGTCAGGGAATTTGCGTTTCTGGAAACCGAGCCGTTTGAGACGGAATACGGCGTAAGCGGCATGGTCAGGCAGCGCCAGCAGGACTTCCAGCCCACGGCGAACCGTCTGAACATGATCGGCACAATCCTGTGCATCATGTCCGTCCTGCCGCTGTTTCTGGCGATGTGCCTTTCCGGCTCAGATCTCATGTACATCGGCGCGGTGTGCCTGCTGCTGGGCTTTGTCGCGCTGGCCTGCATCGCGTTCGTCTACGCCGGAACGCAGACCGCCGCGATGGAAAAGCTGCTGGAGGAGGGCGACTACACCCGCCAGAGAAAGTCCAAAAGCCGCCTGATCGGGACGGTCAGCGTCTGCTACTGGCTGGGGGTGAGAGCCCCGTTTTTTTTTTTCACGGTCAATCCG
>OGPR01000677.1_pt1 | contig 33542 bp, 29 predicted proteins | sample 1552981 | NCBI WGS metagenome assembly OGPR01 (sample SAMEA2580260, study PRJEB22360) | human gut metagenome | biome: human gut; feature: human-associated habitat; material: faeces | place: Denmark | collected 2008/2010 | reverse complement strand
GTAGAACATTTTTTCAATTTTGGATGATTTTGTTCTACTTTCGAGGCCGCACGGGCCGATTTTGGAGAGCCTGGTAGACAAAAATCACACATTTCCCCCCGTTTTTGTCTACTTTCGAGGTCGTGCGCACTGAATTTCGACCAGCCGGTAGACAAAAATCACACATTTCCCCCCATTTTTGTCTACTTTCGGTTCCGCGCGCACTGAATTTCGACCAGCCGGTAGACAAAAATCACACATTCCCTCCGGTTTTTGTCTACTTCCAGGTCCGCGCGCCCCATTTTGGGGGCAGCGACGTATCAAGCAGCAGGGTTCGTTGCCGGCAGCTCCGGATTTTTCAATCCATAAAAAATCCTTGCTAAACAGCAAGGAAAAAATCATTATAGTTTCGTAAAATCAAGTCCTCGGTAACATAGCAGAAATGCCAACGAACTGAGCATCCACGTCAACGGATAAACCCAATAGGTCGTCTGAATCGTTTGATAAAACATCCCGACAACGGACAAAGTCAGAATTCTGACGGCACACCAGCAGATCATCATGATTATCATCGGAATCATTGCCTTCCCGGCTCCGCGCATGACGGCAGCCATCACGTGCGTAAAGGCCACGAGGAAAAAGAACGGACCGCAGACGTGTGCTCTTGCAACGCCGAAACTGACCACTGCAGGCGTGCTGTCGAACGCTCCAATCAGCTGAGGCGAGAACACGAACAGCAAAATCCCCAACCCTTCCGCCAAAACCAGCGTGCAAATCGTGCCGAATCGAACTCCGGCTCTGATTCTTTGATACTCTTTTGCTCCCAAATTTTGGGCAACAAAAGTCGTCAAGGCCATCGTAAAGCAAGTTACCGGCAAAAACGCAAAGCCTTCGACCTTGCAGTAAGATCCGATGCCGGCCACTGCATTTTTGCCATAAAAATTTATGTATGATTGAATAATGACGTTCGACAGGCCGATAATCGAATTTTGCAATCCCGATGGCAGCCCGAATTTGATGATCATTTTCAAAATTTGCGGCTGAAATCTGATTTTGCGCAGATCGACGCGACACGGTCCGCTTTGCGTCATCAGCTGATGCAGCGCAAGCAGCGCGCTGATCGTTTGCGAAATCGACGTTGCCACGCCTGCTGCTCCGACACCGAAACGAAAAACTCCGATAAACAACAGATCAAGCAAAATATTGATGATCGATGCGATTATCAGATAATAGACGGGATGCTTGCTGTCGCCTGATGCCTGTAAAATGCTGACAAGCGTATTGTACATGACAAATCCGGCAGATCCTAAAAAATACATCCTGAAAAATTCAACTGACTGATCCATGATTTCTTCTGGCGTACTCATCAGTCGCAAAATCTGCGGCGCCAGAAAAATTCCGACCAGCGTCAATACAAGACTCGAAACAAGTCCCAGTGCTACGGTCGTGTGAACTGCGAGCGATGTCATCTTGTGATCTCTTGCTCCGATAAAACGCGCAATCACGACGCTGCATCCAATCGTCAAGCCCTGAATGAAACCAATCAGCAAAAAAATAAGATTCCCCGAAGAACTGACGGCAGCCAGTGCTGAACTCCCCAAAAAATTCCCCACAATCAGTGAATCAGCGGTACTGTACATCTGTTGAAACAGACTTCCGAAAAAAATCGGTATCGCAAAATACACAATTTTCTTCTTGTACGAACCTTCCGTCATCACGGCACTATCATTTTTCAAAAAAATCCAGACCTCCAATCAAATTCAACAATCTTCATTATATCAGAGCTCATGAGATTTTAATGTTATTTTGCTCAAAAATGCAAAAAAGACTTCTTGATGTCTGCGAAAATCAGATTGGTGATTTTGTCTTCCATAATTACGGGCAAATCCCAAGAATCGTCCATTTGCCCGTAACCGAAGACTGCATTTTACGGGCAAATCCCAAGAATCGACGTTTTGCCCGTAACCGAGAGCCGTATTTTACGGGCAAATCCCAAGAATCGACGTTTTGCCCGTAACCGAGATCCGCCTTTTACGGGCAAATCTCAAGAATCGACGTTTTGCCCGTAATCGAAGACTGCCTTTTACGGGCAAATCCCAAGAATCGACGTTTTGCCCGTAACCGAAGACTGCATTTTACGGGCAAATCTCAAGAAGCGACGTTTTGCCCGTAACCGAAGACTGCATTTTACGGGCAAATCCCAAAAATCGACCATTTGCCCGTAACCGAGAGCCGCCTTTTACAGGCAAATCCCAAGAATCGACATTTTGCCCGCACCCCCGACCCGGAATACTGATTGAACGTACATTGCACGACACTGCATTTTTAAACAAAAAAAGGATTTTTCCGGCACCCCGTCGGAAAAATCCTCTTCTCAATCTAAAATCATCAACATTATTTATTCACTTCAACATCGGCAATCTTTTCGCCATGGACGATTTCGCCTGAAGAAACGCTTGGAATCTCTTTGATTCTGCCAGGCTGCGTAAAGAAGCAGACAACAATGTCGTCATATCCGTTTTGGACAATCAGATCGCGGTCAAAATCCATCAAAAGTTCTCCTGCCTTGACTTTTTGTCCATCAACGTAATGCGATATGAACCCTTGACCGCGCATATTGACCGTGCCGATGCCGATATGAACGATCATTTCCAAACCATTTTCGGAAACGAGCCCGATCACGTGTCTGGTCGTAAAAGTGAAACGAACCACGCCGTCAAACGGAGCGTAGATTTTTCCTTCCTGCGGTCGAATCGCAAAACCTCTGCCGTTAAATTCACTCAAAACATTCGGCATTTCTTCAACGTCCATAATCTTCCCGCTTGCTGGCGCAACCAGTCTTGTCATGCCGGTGTTTTTGGCATATTCTTCAGTTTTATCCGAATCGTTTTGGCCCTCAGAAAGCTTTCGCTGCAGCTCTTCGACGATCTCGGCGTGTTTTTTCTCAGTCAGTTTGACCTTTGACACAAACACGACCAGGGCCAAAATTGCCAAAACCAAAGGAATATAGAACGCAAAACTCTTAAAGGTATGCACGTTTCCTGCCGTCATGTCGGCTGCCGTTGCCGCCCCTGTCATGCCGCATGTGATGGCAATGAAGCTGACAAGTCCGTTTGAAAAGGCTCCCGTCAGCTTATCGATCATCGGACGAATCGACAGCGTCACGGCTTCATTTCTTTCTCCGTTCTTCAACTGTCCGTATTCGATCGCGTCAGTCAGAGTTAAAACGGTTACAAGTTGTGCAAAAGTAAAGTTATACAAAGCAAGACCAATGACGAGAAGAGTCATGTTTGATCCAAAGAAGATAAAAATCAGATATGAAACGATCATGCAAGCCTGACCAAGGCAAAACAAAACCTTGCGCGGAATGAACTTGTTCAAAATCGGGTAAAGCGGCGACGTGCAAAAGCCGACGATTGTTGCCACGACACCGACGATGGCATATTCTGCCGAACGATCGAGAATAAACTTGAAATAGTAGAACAAAACGCCGTTCGTCACAACGTTGGCCAATGAGTACAGGAAGTACGCAAGACTTGCCCAGAGAATCTGGTCATTTTTTACAATGGCGGTAAAGACTCCTTTCAAGGTCGTCTTTTCTTTTTGAGAGGCACGTCTGATGACGTTATCTTTTTCCTGCGTGCCAAATGCAGTGATGGCCATGCAGATAACGGTCAAAGCTGCAATGATGACCGAAAATGCAACCCAGCCTTGCGGACCCTCAGTATGCTTGCCCGTTGCGGCAAACGTAAACCAGGTTACGATCGGAACGACGATAATCGTCAAACCGTTCCAGCCGATCGATCCGGTAAAGTTTCCCAAAGCCGTATAAACGCCGCGTTCATCGCTGTCTTCACTCAAAGCGGGAACCATGCCCCAATAGGATACGTCAGAAAATGAGTAGAACACGTCCAGAATCACGAACAAAATAACGAATAAAACGGCAAACAAGATCCAATTTTTCTCTGCCAGTCCAAAAATTCCCGTAAACAATACGACCAAAAGCACGGAACTGACGATCGTCCCTGACAGGATCCAAGGCTTGAATTTGCCCCATTTTGTTCGCGTGTTATCAACGATGTTTCCCAAAACGGGATCAATCATGATTTCAACGACCCTGATTACGACAATCAGAGTCGTGATCAAAACGATAAGCTTATTGGCAATGTTTTTTGGCAATCCAACAAACAAGCCACTAGTAACGAAAATGATGAAATAATTGCTGAGCGCTGCATAAAAAGCAGCATGCCCCATGTTGCCCATGGCAAAAGCGAATTTTGAGAAAAGACCGCCCTGCTTCTTAGGCTTTGAAGAAGTATTTTCCATTGTCTGTGCCTCCAAATCAATTTATGAAATCGTTTACGAAAATTATTGTAAAACATTTTCTTGTTTAAGTAAAGAATTTACTTAATAATTTTTCAATCAAATTTTTTGGATACTCCTCTCGGTTAAATAAAAACTCAATCAAACAGGCCTTTAAATCAATATATAGGGAGCAAAAACAATTAATAAAAATATTACCAAATATCTCTTGCGCCATTCTCAACAATCACTTATAATAACAATGTAAACGCAAACAATTAGTAAAAATTACTGGAAGGTGGCTATGTTATGCAAGACTTGGTATACACGACGGACTGGCTTTCGGATTCGACCGTTTTTAAAGTCAATACGATCGACCCTCACTCCGATCATCATTATTACAGAAATGAAGCTGAACTCAAACAACATGCTTCGTCCTTTGTTCAATCTTTGAACGGCAACTGGAAGGTTTCTTATGTGAAAGATTCTAATTTGCGTGCCAGGGACTTCTATAAGCAAGGTTTTAACGAAAGCGGTTTCGATTCCGTCAAAGTCCCTGGACACCTTGAGCTTCAAGGATTTGGAAAACCGCAATACGTCAATACGCAATATCCGTGGGACGGAAGCGAATTTCTTCGACCCGATTCCATCCCACAAAATCATAATGCCGTTGCCTCTTATATCAGGCATTTTACCGTTAATGAAGGCTTGAAAAACAAGCGCACCTTCATTTCGTTCAAAGGTGCCTCAACGGCGATTTACGTTTGGCTCAACGGCCATTTCATCGGCTACAGTGAAGACTCCTTCACGCCCGACGAGTTTGAAATCACCGATTTCCTGCAGGACGGCGACAATAAGCTTGCGGTCGAATTATGGAAGTTTTCTTCTGCCAACTGGATCGAAGATCAGGATTTTTGGCGTCTTTCCGGCCTGTTCCGCGATGTTGAGCTCTTTGCGATTCCAAGCACCCACATCAAAGACATCAATGCCACGGCAACTTTGACCGACGATTATGCCAAAGGAAAATTAGAAATCAAATTGGATGCCGTCGGTGACGATTTGTCGAAAAAAACGGCCAGGCTCACCGTTTACGATTTAGACGAAAAGCCACTTTTGACGCAAGAAATTGCACTTGGTGATTCCTGCTCTGCATTTTCCGCAGAAAATCTCGACGTCAAATTCTGGAGTGCTGAACATCCGAACCTTTACTCTGCCAAAATCCAGGTCTTCGATGGCAACGATCTGCTTGAAGTCATCCCGCTTGACCTCGGTTTCCGCAAATTTGAGCTCAAAAACGGACTGATGCTTTTAAATGGCAAACGCATCATCTTCAAAGGCGTCAACCGCCACGAATTCGACTGCAGAAACGGTCGGAGCGTGACCGAAGAAGACATGCTCTGGGACATCATGTTTCTGAAACAACATAACATCAATGCCGTTCGCACGTCGCATTACCCGAATCAGAGCCGCTGGTATGAGCTTTGCGACCAATACGGCATCTATCTGATCGACGAAACGAATCTCGAAAGCCACGGCAGCTGGCAAAAGCTCGGTGAATGCGAACCTTCGTGGAATATCCCCGAAAATAAGGAAGAATGGCTCGACAACTGCCTGTTCCGTGCCGACAATATGTTCCAACGCGATAAAAACCATGCTTCAATTCTTATCTGGTCATGCGGGAACGAATCTTATGCCGGAACAGACATCGAAGCAATGGCTGATTTCTTCAGAAAACATGACCAGAACAGAATCGTTCACTATGAAGGCGTAACTTGGAACAGAGAGTTCGACCGGATCACGGATATTGAAAGCAGGATGTACGCTAAGCCTGACGACATTGAAACATACCTTAAGAGCAATCCTGAAAAGCCGTACATTTCATGCGAATACATGCATGCGATGGGAAACTCCATCGGCGGAATGCAGCTTTACACCGCGCTTGAAAAGTATCCGCAATATCAGGGCGGCTTCATTTGGGATTATATCGATCAAGGCATTTTGACCTCAACTGAGGATGGTGAAGAATATCTCGCATACGGCGGCGATTTCGACGACCGACCGACCGATTACGAATTTTGCGGCGACGGTATCGTTTTGGCAGATCGAACGGTTTCTCCAAAAGCAAGCACCGTCAAAGATCTTTATTCAAACATCAAGCTCAGACTTGAGAACGGAAAATTGACGCTCAGAAATGACAACTTGTTTGCTGAAACCGACGAATACTCATTCATTCTCAAAATTCTCGCTGATGGCAGAAAAGTTTGGGAAAGCAAACCGCTTGAGTTTGCGGTCACTCCGGGAGAAGAAAAAACGTTTGAGCCTGACTGGGGCAAAGTTTCAGAAGAAGGCGAACTCGTTTATGAAGTTTCCTGCCTGACCAAAAAAGATCTGCCTTGGGCAAAAGCCGGGTTTGAAATCTGTAAGGCTCAGGAAGTCGTCAAATCAGCCGATTTGTCCCTTAAAACTTCGCAAAAGAAACTGACTGCAGTTGAGGGCGACTTCAACATCGGCGTCGTCGGTGACGATTTCTCCATTCTTTTGTCAAAAGACAAAGCTAGTCTCGTTTCATATCAAAAAAACGGCAAGGAACTCATCAAACGTGCACCGCAGCTCAACTTTTGGCGTGCTTTGACGGATAACGACCGCGGTGCAGGCTCTGATTTCAGGTTCTCTCAATGGGAAGTTGCCGGCAAGTATGCCAAAAAACAAGATATTGACGTCAAACGTGAAGAAAACAGCATCACCGTTACGTATACGTTCCGCCTGGCACTTTCGTCAGATGTCAAATGCAGCGTTTCGTACACGATTGATGCCAACGGAAAAATCATCGTTTGTGCTAAGTATCCGGGCACAAACGGGCTTGCTCCTCTTCCGGAGTTCGGGTTGGAATTTGCTTTGCCAAAAGCCATGAATCAATTTGCATGGTATGGTCTCGGTCCTGACGAAAGCTATCTCGATCGAACTGCCGGTGCCTGTCTTGGACTTTTTGAAAGCAACGCAGAAAAAAACAAGGCTCCTTATCTGATGCCGCAGGAAACCGGCAATCACATGGGGACAAGGAGCCTCAGGATTTACTCTGAACAAGGTTCCGGCATTTTGCTGAAAGCAATCGACAAACCGTTCGAATTCAGCGTCCTTCCGGTAAACACCATGGAACTTGATGCTGCCAAGCATCATTATGAACTTCCGCAAACTCATTTTACCTGGGTCAAAATCCTGGCAGCACAAATGGGCGTTGGCGGTGATGATTCCTGGGGTGCACCCGTCCATGACGAATTTTTGCTTCCGTCTGAAAATGAATATGAAGTCAAATTCAGCATTGAGGCATTGTAAATCAAATCTCTGCTTGAAAAGGCAAAAACTATTTCTTATCCTATATGGCTGGGAAAAAGGTCCTTTTTCCCGCTTTAATTAAACGAAATGCCGAACGAAGGCGGTCGATTTGCGACTGACTTCGTTCGGCATTTTTAAATACAGTGCTGCTCAACTGATCTTGACAAGATCTCACTCAAATTTACAGACAAAGTGCCCTTTTTTGATGATTTGTCCGTAAGCAAAACGCATTTTACGGACAAACGGTCCATTTTCATCGATGTGTCCGTAAACGGCAATGATTATTTTGCCAAATGCAGCACCTGTTAAATCAATCTCATTCAAATCAGAAGCTAGTTGACGGAACTTTCACGCAAGATCAGTTTTGTTCCCAGCATGATCATATACGGGATGCGGTCGGGGGAGTCGAGACGGTCGATCAAAAGGTCAACGGCTCTTCTGCCCATTTCGCTTGATTCGATTCGAATGCTGCTCAATGGCGGATTGGCATATTGTGCCGAAATCGTATCATTGAACGAAATGATGCTGACATCTTTTGGAACGTCAATTTCAGCTTCTTTAAATGCCTTCAGCGCTCCGATAGCCATTGCATCGTTTGAAATCAGGAGCGCATCCGGAAAATCGTTTCGGCTGACTGAATTCAAAGCTTGACGAATTGCAGCATATCCTGAATCAGGATCGTATGCGCCGATAAAGACTCTTTTGTCATCATACAGTCCGCGGTCTTTCATGCAGCGCTTGAAGTCCTCAAGTCTGAAGTCATGCGGGGTTCCGGAAACGTTCGGAAGTTCTCCGGCGAGCATTCCGATGCGTTTGCTGCCATGGGCGATGAAATGGCTGATGATGCTGTCGACAACTGATGAAAAATCGGAGTAGACGCATGAAAAGTTTTCCTTCAGCATGTTCGAATCAACGAAAACAACGGGAATCGAGAGCTTTTTCAGTTTGGAAATTTCATCTTTGGCATATTGATCTCCGCCAAGGACAAGGACGCCGATGCAGTCTTCGATGCCGTTCCATTCGCTGTGGCCATAGTACAGGACCGCATTGATTTTTTGCTCGCTGAGCTTTTCTTCGATGCCGTCTCTGATCGAATAGTAATATGAATCGTTGATTTCCTGAATCTGGTTTCCGAAAAAGATAACGGCAACGTTTTTTCCTGAATAATGGCGGCTGTTTTTTTGTTTGTGTTTTGTATAATTGAGAGCCTCCGCAGCTGCAAAGACGCGTTTTCTTGTTTCGTCATTGACGGAAAGCGTCGGATCATAGTTGAGGATGCGCGAAACGGTTGTTTGCGAAACATTGGCTTTTTTTGCAATGTCTTTGATGGTTGCCATTTTTGTTTCCTTTCGATAAAAGTTTTACTATTTAATTTTAGCACATATTTTTTTGTAAAATGCAGTCCTTGAAAAAACTATGCATCAAATTGAAAGAGGTTGGAAAAAAGACTGCTTCAAATTAAAAACCGGATGATTTGCAATCAATTGCAAATCTGATCCGGATTTTTTGCATGCATGACAATTCTCATACCATGATGTACATGAGCAATGCTGCTCAGCACTCTGCATTTTCAAACAAAAAAAGGATCTTCTTTGCAGCATCTCGCCACAAAAAAGATTCATCCTTTTCCTTTCAATTCGCATCCTGCCCCAATACATATTTCACAACTTCTTCCGTGCTTTTCGCAATTTGCGTTGCACCGGCCTGCCTGAGTTCCTCACGCCTTCCAAAACCGTAGAGAACACCGATCGAATCAAGCCCGGAATCATTGGCTCCGCTGATATCATATTCACGATCGCCAACCATTATGACTTGTTGATGATCCTTGATTTCCAAATCTTTGAGCGCTTTTTTGATAATGTCTGATTTGCGCCCCAACTTTCCGTCAAGCGTTGCCCCGACGACGTGTTCAAAATACTTGTCCAACTCAAAATGCTCGAGAATTTGACGCGCAAACTTCTCTGGCTTGGACGTCGCCAAAACAAGTTCTACCCCTGCCCGGTTCAACTTTGCAAGCATTGATTCCGCACCGTCATAAACGCGGTTTTCGAACAATCCCTTAACCGCAAAATATTCCCGATACGTGTCAACCATGTCCTGTGCCTGATCTTTTGGAAGATTGAGATAACCTGCAAAGGAATCTGCCAAGGGCGGTCCGATAAATTTCAACAGTTCCGCTTCATCCGGAACCGGATATCCGTTTTTTTCAAGCGCATATTTAATGGAGTTGATGATCCCTTCTGAAGAATCGGTCAGCGTGCCGTCAAGATCAAAAAATGCGTAGCGATACATGAAAAAGCCTCCTGAATTTATTTACTCATCCATTATACCCTAAAACTCAGGCCTTGCGATTCTTATAGACGCCGACCGTCAGGAACGGAACGACGACGATTGCGATTGCCAAATAGCCGCAGTAGCCATAGCCGTATTTGATGATGTTCGTCAAACCGACCAAAGAAATCGTCATTGACAGGATGATGATAAATGCAGAGATTGCCATGCGACGCTTGACCGGATTTTCAACTTTGCTGAAGATCTTGGAATTTTCAAAACGTGAAACAAATGCAAACGTCGTCGTAACGCCGGTTGACGTTAAGCAAAGAATCAACGTGATGCCGTAAATTGCCATCATCCAGCCCATATGCATCGATTTCAATGTCGTCAGAGTCGGCAAAACCATGCCTGCTTCGCTTGAACCGTATGTTGATTGCCAACACATCAGCATGATTACGGCCAGCCCCAACGCAATCGTGTTCATGATAAATGAAACGGTCATTGACTTTGCTTCAGCATGATTCTTGTTGCCGGAGAAAATAGCACCGCAGGCAAGCATCGTCGGGAGCGTTACGCATTGAAAACCGGCGTAAGTAAAGGCATTGCCGATTGCGTGCGGAACCTGCGAAAACCCTTGCTCGGCAAATGAAGCAGACATCACGGTGCCGAAGTTGCCGGCCTTTCTGATACCGACAATATAGATGATCAAAACACAAAACATGATTGCAATTCCCATATAAGTACTTGCCTTACGCACGACACCGGCTCCAAAAATCGTCAAACACAAAATAATGGCACCTACGATGGCGATATTGACGTAATAATTCCAGCCAAGGTATTGCTGCAATGCGCTGGCCGCGCCTGAAACGGCTGCGGCAACTGCCATTACGACCATGATGTCAAAAAAGACTTCAAATAAAATTTCGAGCTTGTCAAACGGATGATAAAGTTTTTCAAACAGCTCCTTATGGGATTTAAGGTTGAATTTGTTGTACATGATCATCGCTTCTCGCATCGTCATCGTCAAAAGAAACATGGCCAAAACAAGACTGATGATGCCGGACCATCCAAGCGAGACAAAGTAGGTATTTTCCTGATTGCCCGTTGCAAATCCGCCGCCGGCATGGGCCGAAAAAAGTACGGATGCGACTGAAAAAATTGCCATTGCTGATTTTGGAATTCCAAATTCCTTTTTGTTTTCTGCTTGTATATCCATTATGATACCTCCAAATTTCCCATCAAACCATCATGTGACAAAAAAGACCCTTCGCCTCTTCTGTCCAACTACTACGACAGAAGAGACGAAAGGCCTTAAGCTAGCATGGGCATTCCGCGGTACCACTCTTCTTCACTGTGATAAATACAGTGCTCTCATTCGGTCCAACAACCTATGCCACGATAACGGAGGCAACCCCGTCGATTCCTACTTGATTTCAGAATCACCGTTTAGCGGCGAGTTCAACGATTTCGCATGTCCGCTTTACACCACCCAACGGCTCTCTTGATACGCGTCTTCATCTAATACTCCGCTTCATTACGTTTGCTTGTTTATGATATTATCATACTTATCTTTTTGTTTCAACACTTTTTTGTTATTTTTTTCAAATCTTTTTGTAATTTATCTTCGAACCTTGCTGTTAAACTGCTTTGCTTCCCGTTTTATCTGAGGATGGAGCGCGACATTTTTGAAACCGTATGCCTTAATCCTCTGATTGCCTTGCTGAGTTCAAAAATATTTTCGACCGGAGCGACTCCGCTGTAACCCGCATCTCCGATATGCTGAATGTCGACGCCCGCAATCTTGTTTTGAAGCGCCATCCATCTGATCGTTTCAATTCCTGAACCTTCCTGACTCGTACCGATTGCGCTCATTGCCAGAACATCATGAAGATGACAAAGCTCAACCGCATCATGAGCCATTTCAAGCGTGATTCCCGGAACGGTTCCGATTGAAGGAATCAAAATCACGTCGGCCCCGGCTTCAATCAGTCTCTTTACGAAATCAAGATTGATTACAGGTTCTGAAACGCCTGCACTATGCATTTTCCCGGCAAAGATCAATCCGTCAAAATTGCGCTTGGCTCTGTCGACGCTTTCGATGATTGCCTCATTCGTAACGCCAGTCCCTGGATTTCCCGTCAGACAAACAAAATCAAGTCCCGATTCATTGATTTTTTCAAGCGTCGTTTCAGTCGCGGTTCTTCCGACCTCAATCTCGCATCTTTCTTCCATCATGTCAGCCGAAGCATCGACCGGTTCCAAATTGACCCCAATGGGACGGCCGCACAATTTTCTCAACGTTTCAAAAGGATTTTCACCCTTGCTTTGATCCGGCAGTCCCGCAATTTCAGGGTTCAGTACGTCAATACCGTTCAACAGTATCAGATCGGCACCAAACGAGGCCGCAATCTCTGCATTTGTAATCTCGCCGACCCATGATTCTCGCGGAGCAAAATTTTCCGAAAGAACGACTCTTCCATCCGATGCCTTGATGCTTTGTTTAAGTTCTTTTGAGTTCATTTTCAATATTTCCGATACGTCGGCACTAATCAATCTTTTCATATGTTTCACACCTCTTTGATTTCATCGTTTAAAAACTTCTTTTCAACCGCAAGATAGAACATCATGCAGATCAAAATATCCATTGCGATCAAAATTATCTTCAAAATTGAAGCCCGGATGCTGCCCGTTGTCAAAAAGCCTTCAAAAAAGCAACCGGATTATCACCGACCGAATGGCGCAAACGCAATCACTGAAGTCTGCTTTTAAGTCTTTGCAACCCAAGCACAAGCGCCAATCCCATCAAACAAAAAACAATGCTGAAACTTTCAAAACGCAGCGGATCAAGCGGAACGGAAAGGGTCGTCGGCCCCATGACGATCGCATAAAACGAACCAAGCATCATTCCGATGATAAAATGCAGCGTCTGTGAACGGTAACGTTTCAGGCAGGTTCTGATGACTTTGACAACCGTTGCCGCACCAAACAGGATTCCTGCGGCAAAGCACAACAAGCTTGGCAGAGCTTGAAAATTCAGCGTAATGACGCTCTTGATCGCAGAAATAACGGGGATATATGCTCCAAAAATCAGCAGCATCGTCGAACCGGAAACTCCTGGCAAAAACATTGCGGAAACAGCCAAAGCACCGATCAAAAACAGCTTGACGGAAGCAAACGCACTGAATCTTTCAAGATCCAGCACCGCAGAAGGAGCATTGCCGTTGACCACTCCGATCATGATTACCAGCAGCATGCCGGCCACAAGAAACAAAATCCCGCCTGGCCCCTTCCTGAAGTGATTTTTTTCTTCGATGACGATCAGCGGAATCGCACCGGCAATGAATCCGATGAACAACGAGCTCACCTTGTAGATGTGATTCTCAAAAAGAGACGACAATATCAGCACCGCCAGCACCATTCCGATTGCCCAACCGATTCCGAGCTTTGCCAAATACTTTGCGGCTGCCTTTTTTTGGACACGATTCCCTCGCATCAGGTCATCAATCGCCCCGATGAAATTATCGTAAAATCCCATGATAAAAGCAACCGTCCCGCCGGAAACTCCCGGAACGCTATCGGCAAGAGCCATCAAAAACCCGTTCAGTCCTTGTCTGATCATTTAAATTCCTCCAGTTTATGATTGGTTTATTGTACCATAATAAGCTAAATTTTATCTAAACTGAAACTTAATTTTTTTATAACAAATCAGTCGGCGTTTTAGAGGAAACTTCCACAGACCAAAAGCGCAAAATGCTTAACGCTTCGCCGACAAAGCCAATATTTCCGATTGACGAACGATTCCCGAGGCTGATCCAGACAACTTATTTTATCTCATGAGCATGTTGCTCACAAGTATTTTTTGTTAGCCTGAATATCAGGATCATATTCGGCAAAGCGGCAGCATGTATTTGGCAAAAACTCTGGATTTTACGGGCAAATATCAAAAATCACCCATTTGCCCGTAATTGAGGGCCGCCTTTTACGGGCAAATCTCAAAAATCGACGTTTTGCCCGTAACCGAGGGTTGTCTTTTACGGGCAGATTTCAAAAATCGCCCATTTGCCCGTAATCGAGGACTGACTTTTACGGACAGATTTTAAAAATCGACGTTAGACCCGTAATCCCGCCCTGGCACGCTGATTGAGCAAATGATGCGCAGCGCCGCATTTATCGTTTATCATTTCCATATGCAAAATTGAAAAAATGCCGGACAAAATCAGTCGCAGCTCGACCTTATTTGTTCGACATTTCATTTAAAAAACTTCTTAAATCAGAATTCTTCCATCATTTTTTCCGCATCCTCTGCAGCCTTCACTTTATCGTTTGACTTGACAATCATTCCGTCCTCGTCAATCAGATAGGTCGTTCTCACGACCCCCATATACGTTTTTCCGAAACTTTTCTTTTCCTTCCACACGTCATACGCTTTGATCGTTTCAAGATTTTCATCCGACAATAACGTAAATTTCAAACCGTGCTTTTCTTCAAAACGTTTGTGTGATTCAACGGAATCCTTGCTGATGCCCAAAACAACGGCTCCTTTTTCTTCGAACTGCGGCAAATGTGCGGTATATCCGCAGGCCTGACTGGTGCATCCGGGCGTATTGTCTTTTGGATAAAAATACAGAATTACCTTCTTGCCGCGATATTCATCGAGACTGTGCATCTTGCCGTTTTGATCCGGCAACGTAAACAATGGTGCTTTAATTCCTGTTTTCAACATTTCAAACCACTCCCTTCGCCATGATCATAACTCATTTACGCTTCAAAAGCACACAATAAGCTTGTGAATTTTTGCTTCAATAACCTGGCGAAGCACTGCATTTGACAAAAAACAGATAATTTTTTCGGCAATTCGTTTTGCCGCAAACGGCAAGAAGCAGACATGCGCTTCATCGATTTGATTGCTGAGTTCACGCAATTTTTCGTTGATTATGATAAGCGCTTGTGTTTCGACGATCGCCTGTATCCCATGATAAGCCTTCATTTTTCTTTCCGCATGATACGTTATTGCCGATCATACCTGGCAGACGTTTTTTTGAGCAGATCGATCATGTCTTCTTTGACCTCTTTTGGTCCGATTACTTCAACGTCGCCAAGACCGATGAGCCATCCCAGCAAGATGATTGAAGGAACGGCATAAAATTCGATCAGAAGTTCGTTGCTTTTGTCAGTCTTGTCAGGATTTGCGCAAACCTTGATGTTTTTTCCGAACTGATCGATGATCGGTCCGACCATTTCTTCGCTTGCCGCAACGGTAATCTTTCGTTCGTCTCCGGTAAACATGCCCATTCTTCTTGAAACGTAAGTATTGGGACAAATTTCGCGCACCTTGACCATGCCTTCGCGTGTTTGATCCTTCAACAGCTTGATATCAGTCATTTTGTCAACGCGGTAATGGCGTTCAACCAGTTTTCCGCATTTATTTTTGATCGCATAAAGGTAATAGCGATCATCCGCCCAGATCAGGCTCCACGGGTTGACGATTTCTGCTTTGTCGCTTTTAGGGACGAGCTCCAGATCTTTGTTCCACTTCATGTAGGTAAAACTGATCGGCACTTTTTTATCGCAGGCTTCCTGAATCTTGTCCACGTTGTCCAGGATTTTTTGGTTCTCGGTTTTATTGTTGACCATCCCCAAAACATTGCGGTCAAGATAGTCGCACTGGTTTTCGCTCAATAATTTTTTCAGCTTCTGCACCATTTCGTCCGCAATTTCTCTGCCGATAAAATTTGAAGCATTGATCGCATCAACAATCAATTTGAGTTCCTCTTTTTTCAGCAGTCGATTTCCAAGATAATATTTGGCATTTCTGCCCATGCTTCCTTCAACTTCGACGTGCCATTCTCTTAAAAGGCTCATATGTCTGAGAATCGTGTCTTCGCTGCAATTATATCCCATTTCGACCATTTCGTCCTGAATCTCGCGCATCGTCAACGGATGGTCCTCATCCGTGCATCTGTAAAGCACATCATAAAGCGCAAGAATATTGCCGGTTTTTCCAGCCATTGCAATTGCTCCTTTCAAAATCATGCTTTAATCCAAAATTAAAAGCCTAAGCTCATCTGATCGAGTTCAGGCTTGACGTTTTCAACAATATTTTTCTTTAACGAACTGCTCATAATCTTCCTGATGCTGAATCACATATTGAATCAGTTCAGGATAGCAGCGATGTGCCGCCACCGTAACCAGCCTGTTCAAATCAAAAAGGCATCCGACAAGCAGATCCTCTTGACCCAATGAATCAATCTGTCTTTTGACCAGGTCCAAATCAAGTTCTTCTTCAAAAAGCCCCGGCGTATACGAATAGATGTCACCGGTATTGTGAATAACCAAAAATTCGCCCGAAAGACGTCTTGCGCGCAAACAATACAGATCACCGCACAGTTCCTCTTTGCATCTGGTCAAAATCTCCTCGGAGTCCTCCTTGTCGCTGGATGACCTGATAAACTCCTCGTATTTGCCCAACTCGCAATCCTTGTCCATCCAAGCGCAAAAAACGCGCACGTCAAGCATCTTGCAGGCTTCTTCTTCGCTTGGAAACGGACGATCGATACGTTGCTCAACAAACTTGCCGACAGACACGTCATTATCGAATTCCCACTCATTGCACAAATCCTCCAGGACTTGATACTCAAGGCCTTCGTACATGTCGGTCAGCAAACCTTCCTTTTCACGATTTAACATAAGCACAACCCCCAATTAGAGTACTCTAATTTAATTCTAAGCGGTCGGCGTGCGATATGCAAGCACTTGTTCTCAATTTCGCCGAACCCGTCGATAAAGCGAAACGGCACTCAAAAAATCAACGACAAATGCCAAATGCAGCACAAGGTAAATCAACCCTTTGCCTTTTTCAAGCCTGCCGCTTTGTTCCAATCTGACAACGGCGCTGATGCCGTACATCGAAGAAGTTATCATCAGCAAATAGTCGATGATTGCCAGAATCATTATCATTACTGGACTGAAAAAAATCAGTGCCGGAACGACCATCGCAAACAGCAACAGCAGACCTATTCCAAAAATCAGCAGGAAAAAAGGAATGTGCACGAACTTGATCAGCATGTCGTAAAATGCAAGATCATTGACCTTGTCTTTCGGATAAGTCAGCGCATTGACGATATTCAAAACATAAACGACAATCGTCAGGATGACGTACAACGTGAAGAAATTGTGAGCATTCTTATATTCAAAATATTCATGAACGAAGAAAACATATGGCCAAATCATCAGGATGATCGGCAAAATTTTTCTAAACCTTGCCACCTGCTTCACCCTCTTTCCAGTCTTTTCTTTCCAAACCGTTGACTTTGACTTGTTCAATTTTGCCATAGCTCGTTTCATACACGGAATCTTTAACGTACTTAAACCCGCATTTTTCCTGAACTCTTTTTGACTGCCTGTTCGTTACGAAGTGTTCGCAAGAAATGAAGTCCATCCCCTGTTCTTCAAACAGCCAGTCAATCACGCGAAGAACAGCCTCAGGCATAATCCCTTGTCCCCAATAATCCTTGGAGAGGACGAAGCCCAGTTCGCAGCCTTTCTTATTGGAAAATGCAGCAAGTTTGGCAGCACTGAATTTTTTGATCCCGACCGAACCGATCACCTTGTCATCCTTTACGATGGCAAAAGTATCTCTTCCGCCAATGAAAATGTCAAGAATCCGTTGCGTTTCATCCTTGTCCTGATGCGGAAGCCAACCGGCCATCTGCCCCACGCCGTCAACTGACGCATATTCATGAAAATCATCAAGATCCGTTTGTTCAAACTCTCTGAGAGTCAACCGAGACGTTTTCAAAATCGTTCCGGAAATATCGACGATGCGCTCAAGCTCTGCTTTTAAACGCTGTTTCAAATCAAACAGTTCTTCTTTTGACGGACAATTCTCATCAGCGTAAAACTCCTCCATCGGAAGCCACCACACCGGGCCTTTGCCGTGATTGCCATAATTTCCAAGATCGCCCTCATGTCTCGGAAAAAGGTGCCAGTGAAGATGGGTGTCACCTTGCCCCAAACACTCGTAATTCATCTTGTCCGCGCGAAAGGCATTTTTGACGGCTTTGGCCACAAAAATCATTTCTTTCATATATTTTGTCGCAAAATCTTCATCCAGATCAAAAAGTTCCGTTTCATGCTTTTTGCACAAAAAAAGCGTATAGCCTTCGATACGCTGCGTGTCCCCCAAAACAACGTAACCGGTCTCAAGTTCCTTGACAAAGAAAGGATTGGCTTCATCTTTGATCATCTGAATTCGATCACAAATCAGACACATGCAGATTTCCCCCTTTATTCATTCATTATTATAAAGCGAACTATCCGCTTATTATAGCATATATTTTTCAGGCAACCGAAATCTTTAGGATAAATCCACGGAAAAAAAACAATTGCCGTAAAAAACCACGTTGACGCAAGGCGTTCACCGAAGTTCCGAAATTTTACGGGCAAAATTCAAAAATCGTCGTTTTGCCCGTAACCGGGGGCTAGCTTTTACGGGCAGATTTCAAAAATCGGCATTTTGCCCGTAACTGAACATCAAATGGCAACTGGTCAACCAACGCACTGTATTTTTCAGCACGTTTTTCCTGGCCTGTGCCGCTTCGCTTTTGATCGGAATAATTTTTTCGGCCGGTTTTTTGGGGGAAAATGATTCTAAAGAACCATGCGTAAGAAAGTGCTTATGTTTTGAAAGGCAAAGACTTTCATGCGCTGACCGACCCCGGCGCAAAGAAATTTAAAAACGTCCGGTACGGTTCGTCAGGCGTTTTTGAGCGTATTTCACGGCAATTGTCAACCTAAAGTATAGTTAAGTTAACATTTTTAAAAATCAATGTTTATTGGTAATTTTTATTTTGATGAGTGTTTTTATTTGTAATGGAAAGCGTTTCTGTATATAATGACAGTAGGTCCTAGGAACCTGGCGTTATATGGTAAGTCAAATAAAGCAAGGAGGAATTCACTATGCATTGGTTATGGGTTTTGATTGTCGGTGCGATTATCGGTGCCATCGCAGGTGCCATTACGAGCAAAGGTCAGTCAATGGGGTGGCTCAGCAACATCATTGCCGGATTGATTGGTTCTTCGCTTGGAGAAGCACTCCTTGGGTCATGGGGACCCCAGCTTGCTGGGATGGCCATAATTCCGTCAATTGTTGGCGCGATTATATTGGTAGCACTTGTTTCATTTATTATGTCCCGCTTAAACATGGGTAGGTGATGCAAATGGCAAAAGGACTTTTACGTGTTGTTCTGCTTTCAACGGCAATTGTCGGCGGCATTTTGATCGGGGGAACCGTTGTCGCCGTCAAGGGAGTTGACAGATTAGGGGATAAACTCCAGGATAAGCTTCATTGAAAAATTGTATGATAGAGGAGATATGGAGTATCCGATACGGGGGAACTCTCGTCGCTGCGGCGAGAGTTTTTTGTGCTTTTTTGGAAATGGCGCTCGCGTTGATGAAAAATGCAGAGCTCGATTACGGGCAAAATGCCGTTTTTTGAAATCTGCCCGTAAAAAGGCAGCCCTCGGTTACGGGCAAACAGAACTCTTTGGTCCATAATTTTGAAAGCTTCTTTGCTGCTTTCCCGACCACCAAAAAAGGCCAACCCGAAAAAGGCCGACCATGATTGCGATACTTATGTATCTCTTCTTAATATAATTCGTCACCGACTGCCCCGCCTTTGTCGACCAGTTCAGTATCGGTGTCATAATCATCAGGATGTTCTCTGAACATTTGTGCCAACGAACCTGTTTCATCGCTCGGTTCCAATACAATTCTTCTGCCGACGAGCTTATATTCGACTTCTTCATTTTCCGAGATTTTCATCTTTTGAGCGATTTCTTCCGGAAGAACGAAACCTAATTTATTACCGATCTTAGTTACCTTAATCTTACCATCCATAAAAGATTCCTCCTTCAAATGTCATCGCTTGAATTCTATCACTAATCAAATGGTAAAGGAATTATTTTGCTTGAAGCTTCAAATCTGAGGCATTTTCCAATATAAAATCGATTGTCGTCAATGACTCCATTCACGGCACCGATCAGCTTTTCGCAATCATACTTGAAGTATGGAGCGTGATTTTTCCCGACCGAAACGTTTTGCATGTCAATTACCAAGAGCGCTTTTTTCAACGTTTCATCCTCTCAATCGTTTCCTCTGGCGAAATGCAGTGCGCATACCGCCCTTGCCAAATGAATCCGTTATAATACTCATATGTTTGCTTGCCCGTCATGTATTCGTTATCCGTCGTGGTGTTCGCATGCTTCGGAACTATGATGGAAAAACCATGTTCAAAGCCGCACTTGACGGTCGCATCGATGCAATAATCAGTCATGAGTCCCGCAATCACAACTTCTTTTGCTTGTTTTTCTCGCAAATATTCAAGCAGGCCGCTTTCTTTAAAGCAGCTGTTGACGGTTTTGGTGAAGATTTTTTCACCAGGCTGCGGTTTAAAGCCGTCATAAATTTCAAAACCCGCCTTGCCCTTGGTCAATTCTTCTCCTTCGCCATCATCGTGGCGGACGTAAATGACTTCAGTGCCCGACTCTCGTGCTGCACAAATCAGTTTCCCGACTGTATTTTCAAAACGAGCAAAATCATACAAATCATCCGTCATAATCAACTTTTGAACGTCTATAACTAAAAGTATCACCTAATCACCCCATATAAATTATTCGCCTATTATAGCATATGTTTTGCCAATTGCCCGCAAGGTGGGCTATAATACACGAAGAAATCAAAAGAGGGGTGATCATAATGATCGTTACGACTACGACAAGCGTTGAAAACCGAACAATCACTTCATACGAAGGCATCGTCTTCGGTGAAGTCATTACCGGAATCAACGTTCTCAAAGATATCGGTGCTGGCCTGCGCAACGTTTTCGGCGGTCGTTCCAAAGGATACGAAGACGAACTTGTCGAAGCACGCGAAGAGGCTCTGAACGAAATGGCCGATCGTGCCAAAAAACGCGGCTGCGATGCGGTCGTCGGCGTGAAGATGGACTATGAAGTTCTAGGCTCCGACAACGGGATGCTGATGGTTACGTGCAGCGGAACCGCGGTAAAATTGGACTAAAAAATTCCGGAAGCGCATTGTTGTCATGCGCTTCTTCGTTTATGAAGGCTGCTTTTGAACGAATTTTACGGTCAAATCTCAAGAATCGCCATTTTGCCCGTAACCGCCTCAACCATCGCCCAATCACCAAGTCTTTCACACAAAAAAGAACTTCTGACACGTTCGACCGCATCAAAAAGTTCTGTTGTTTCTAATCCATTTTGATAATGACGTTTGCGACCAAGACAAGCGCTTCTTCCAAATGAGCCGTCGAAAATTCGTGCGCAATGATTCTTTTCAGATCCCATTTTCCGCAAGTCATTATCTTTTGAACGTCAAAAACGGCTTCAGGCATATAGCCGCCGGATCCGATGATTAGGTCATGTGAAGCAAATCGATTTCACGCGGCATGTTGTTGACCGCAATTGAAACGAATAGGCCTTCGATTTTGCCGATTTTCAAAAAATCATCCGGCTTTTCAATAATTTGAGGAACAGTTTTTTTCAAAACCTCTTTATCTCACGGATTCAGATTTTGTTTGTACTCTTCGCCCCAGCTCTTCATCGAATCAAGAATCGGCTTAAGGCTTTGCCCGAGATTGGTCAAAGAATACTCAACGCGCGGCGGAACTTCAGCGTACACTTTGCGATTGACCAACCCGTCTTTTTCCATGTCGCGAAGCTGCGCCGTCAAAACCTTTTGTGAAACGCTGCCGATCGATTTTTTCAATTCGCCGAAGCGTTTTTTACCCGGCAAGAGATCCCTTAAAATCAATACTTTCCATTTGTTTCCGATCAATGTCAGCGTTGTTTCAACGGGGCATGCCGGAAACTCTTTTTTTCGCCCATAACGTTTCCCTCCATTGGTTTCTTTTTGATACCAAGTTTCTGCTTCAACTATACTAGCTTTCGCTAAACTTGTCACCATTTGAAATTTTTTCTGACAAATACAGTCAAGAAAAGCTCTGCATTTCACATTAGTTGCTTTTTGGTAACTAACAGACAAAATTGTGCGTACTTCCCAAAAGAAACTATCATCCATATAATTATAGTCAAGAAATCCAAAGGAGGAACAAACATGTCAAATCTTAACAAAGCACTTGCACTGATCAACACTTTTGCCACGGGAGATGCCGCCAAAGCGTCAGAACTTCTGGACGAAAATTACATCCAACACAACCTTGCCTACGGAACCGGTCGAAACGCCTTTGTCGAATCCGTCGAATTCCTTGCTTCTGCCCCTGTCAAGACGACGGTTGACAATATCCGCGCGTTTGAAGACGGCGACAAAGTTTTCCTGCAGACGGTCTACAATTTCGCCGGTGCAGGCGAGCAAGTCGCGTTTGACGTTTTCCGCTTCAACGAAGCCGGAAAAATTGCCGAACATTGGGACAATCTCGCTAAAAAAGCACCTCAAAATCCGTCAGGCAGAACGCAAATCGACGGCCCGACCGAAATCAAAGACCTTGACAAGACGGAAGCAAACCGAGAACTTGTCAAAAAATTCCTGTTTGACGTGATGCAGGGAAATCATCCGGAAAAAACGCCGGAGTACTTTGAAGGTGACGTCTACCTTCAGCACAACACCGGCATCGCTGATGGCTTGTCCGGACTTGGCGCCGCTCTTGAAGAGCTTGCAAAGCAAAACATCCAAATGGTCTATGACAAAGTTCATCAGGTGCTCGCACAAGGCAACTACGCGCTGGCAATCAGCGAAGGAACTTTGGGCAACGCAAAAACGGCCTACTATGATCTTTGTCGCATTGAAAACGGCAAAATCAAAGAGCACTGGGACGTCATGGAAACCATCGCTGATAAAAAAGACTGGCAAAATCAAAACGGAAAATTTTAAGATGAACTATTTGGAATTTTTAGAAAAAAAGATTCATTCTGTCGTCGCCGCAACAACGGATAAAAACGGCTTGCCCCAAACGTGCGTCATCGACGTCATGGACAGCGACGAAAACGGCATTTATTTCCTGACGGCAAGCTTCAAAGATTTCTACAAGCGCCTCAAGCAAACCGGCTATATTGCCCTGACCGGCATAAAAGGCGACGACACGCTGTCGAGCATTTCAATTTCCGTTCACGGCAAGGTCAAAGAAATCGGCCAAGCGCGCTTAAAACGCCTCTTGGACAAGAATCCCTACATGTACGACATCTATCCGACTGAAGAAAAGCGCCGGTTTTTGACGGTTTTCCAACTCTATGACGGAATCGGCGAATGGTATGATCTCTCGATTCTTCCGGCAAAATCAGGCACGTTCAAGGTGGGCTGCACTTAAGCATGCAGAGCGTTGCGCAGCGTCTGCTCAAGCGAAGATCCAAGGCAAGATTACGGACAAAGCCTCCGTTTTGGATGATTTGTCCGTAAGCAAAAAGCATTTTACGGACAAACAGGCATTTTCCAGTGGTTTGTCTGTAAATTTTTGCCCATTATGTTGATGATTTACGGACACAAGCCACTTTTTAGAGCATTTTTCCGTAAAACCGGGTAAAAAACGGCTTAATTTTTACGGACAACCAGCTGTTTTTGACCATTTTGTCCGTAATCGACATTTTTCAAGCAAGCCAATTACGGACAAAGCGTCCATTTTCATTGATGTGTCCGTAAACGGCAGTGATTTTGACAAATGCAGTGCTCGCTAAATCAGCGTGCCAATCTCTCATTCAATTCGCTGATAGACTCTTTTCGGCTATTTACATCATAGAAGATTGTAATATACACAAAAATCCCAGATTATATTTGCAATTGATTGCAAATAATCTGGGATTTTTGTTTGAGGCAGAGTTTTTTCAGCCTCAGAAATGAAAAAAATATCATCAAGCCAACGAATTACGGCATTGTCATCATGAGGTGTTTGATGTTTTGGAAATAAATCTTAAATAATGGATTTTTATGACATTATCACAATTAAAAGCAGATCAAAAAAACGGACATGTGGACATGTCTGGCCACTAATCTTACATCCATAAAACTTGAATCATGGCATTCAAGAAATTTTTACTATGATCTGAAAGCTTTCCATGTCTATTACATATATAAGCAACAAAACAACGCATATATAATGAATGTAATCTATTCAGCGAGGGCGATAAAAAGCAGATTCAGATAACGACTTTTTGTCAAGTTGATTAAAATTCTATACTTTTCCGACTTGCTTGCGGAATTCTCCGCAAGCAAGCTTCTTTTCGTACACATAGTTGACTTGGATATGTACAATATAAACGCAATCAGACAACTATTAATTATTTCACTTTTTCTTTACATTTTTTCTATAAGCGCATATACCGCTAATTTTAACACTGTGGTATAATTCAACTTGTAGACTTCGATATATATATATATATATCTTTGCTTTAATACAGTATTCAACTCGTTTAAGGGGGATCATAAATGAAAAAAACGATTTTAACGGTCGGCGCAGTCGGACTTGCGGTCGCAGGCTCGGCTCAAACGGCAAAAGCAGACGAAATGGACTTACATACGAACGAAGCTAATGAACAACAGGTTCAAGTCCAGACTCAAACAACGGAACAAAAGGAAGAAACAGCCAAGTCGGAACTCGATGATGCCAAAAACAACGAACAACAGGCTCAACAAAAAGCAGACAATGCTCAAAAAGAAAACGACAAGGCAAATCAGGACGTTGCCAATGCAAATCAAAACGTCGAAAACAAGAAGAACGACGTTTCTCAAAAGCAGGACAATCTGAATCAAGCTGAAAAGGATAAGAACGAAGCCACGAAGGAAAATACCGACAAGGCAAGTCAAGACGTTGCCAACGCAAATCAAAACGTCGAAAACAAGAAGAACGACGTTGCGAATGCTCAACAAAAAGCAGACGAAGCAAACAAGAACGTTGATAACAAGAAGAACGACGTCGCAAATGCTCAGCAAAAAGCAGACGATGCTCAAAACAAAGCCGACAAGGCACAACAAAACGTCGACACTGTAAAGGACGCTTCTCAAAAACTCGAAGAAGCAAAACAGAACAAAGCAAATGCTGAAAAAACGCTGACTGACAAGCAAAAAGCCAAGGACAACGCACAAAAGGCTTATGAAGATGCAAAGACGAAAGCCGACAACGCAAGCAAGGAAGCTCAAAAGGCTCAACAAGACGTTGCCAAAAAACAGGAAATCTTCCGTCAAAAAGAAGAAGCATACAACAAGGCTAAAGACGCATATGAAAACAACGGACTTGACAAAGCAAAAGCCGAATTGCAGAAAGCAGAAGCCGAACTGAAATCTGCTCAAGCCGACTATCTGTATGCGGAAAGTATTCTTGCTCACAAGAACGATGAAAAGACGGATTTGGAAAATCAGCTCGCAAAGCAAAACGAAATCGTGGCGAACGCGCAAAAAGAATATGCTCTGGCAAAGCAAGCATACGACAGGACTTTGACCGACTACACCGCAACGCAAAAAACGTTGAACGATGCGAAGGCAAACGAAAAGAAAGCACAGGATGCGATTGCAAACCTTGAAAAGAACAAGCTCATCGTAAGCGACGCTTCCAAACAAAAGGCTCAAGCATATATCAAGGCTTATAATGATTATGTAAACGGTGGCAAAACGGATGCACTTTTAAAGGCGTTCACACATGCAGAACACGAAATGCTCGTGCAATTGCAAAACGACTATGCGCTTAATATCAAGGACAACGAAGTCTATTTTGGCGACGAAGCCGACAAGAACGTTGCGGTCGATTTGAACAACTTGTCGCAAGCGGTTCAAGAAGACCTTGCCAATTTCGTGGCTACGCTCTTGAACGACGTTCGTGACCAACTGGGACTTACGCCGTATGTCGGTAAAGTCGTCGTGACGAAAGGCATGCTCGACATGTCGAATGCGATTGCCAAAAATTATGTTGCAGACAATTGGGATGCTTTCCACAATGCTCATGACGATTCCGGTGTTCAAAAAGGTGCTCAACAATTTGGTATGAAAGATGCTGACGAAAATTTAGGCTCTTATACTAGAAAAATCACTAATTTATATGATTTGAAAGAAATCGTTAAAGACTCTTTGTTAAGTCAAATCCTTGACGATTTTCATTATAATACAGTAGGACATGTAATGTCATTACTTGGTTTGAATTATATTACGGATAAGCCTTCGAAAACATTCTTCGGCGTATCGACAAGCTACGTTCAAGGAAGTTCAAACGTTCATTTCCATTTGATTCCGAATACGGTAGATGAAGTGACGGGTACGATGAAGTATGCTTACTGGGGTAACGGCAAAACGGACAAGGAATATGAAAAGATGTTTGAACAAGCGGGCGGAAAACAGGAAATCAACAATCCTTACGCAACGCTTCAAAACAATCTGAACAATGCGAAAGCCGAAACAAGCAAGGCTCAAGCAAACTTTAATGTTGCAGAAAAGTCAAAGGCTCAAGCTGAAAAAGCATTTTTGGAAAAACAGTCCGAAATGAACAATAAGGCAAACGTTCAAAAACAGATTCGAAACAATCTCAATGAAGCAACGATTTCAGCCAATAAAGCTCAATTCGACTTCGAAAATGCGAAAAACAGGCTCGAAACGGCTCAAAACAACAGAACGCAGGCTCAAAAGACGGTCGAAGCCTATACGGCAAGCGTTCAGGTAAAGAAACAAGCCATGGACGAAGCAAAAGCCGAAATGGAAAAGGCGGGAATCGCCGAAAACGATGCTCAAGAAACGTTAAGAGAAAAAGTCAAGGCAGACCAAGAAGCACACGATGAAGCAAATGCCAAAAAAGAAGCGTTCGTCAAGGCAAGCTATGAAGCAGACCAAGCCCAAAAAGCGGTCAAAAAGGCTGAAACAGACCTTGAAATCGCTCAAAAGGCTTATAATGACATCAAATACGCAATTCTTTCAAACGAAAAGACGCGTGCGCTTACGCAGGACGAATCAAATACGATTGCTTTGGCAGAAAGCCAGCTTGCGACTGCAAAGGCGGAACTCGCAAAGGCGAAGGCAGACCTTGCGGAAAAGCAAACGGCTCTCGAAAGCGCAAAGGCTCAAGCCAACGTTGCAAATACGGAATTGACGAAAGCAAAAGCCGAACTCGAAAGCGCAAAGAAGAACCTTGCAGAAAAGCAGGCTTATCTTGAAAAGCTTCAAAATGCTTCGCAAGCATACGAAAAGGCAAAGGCTGAACTTGAAGAAGCACAAAAGGCTCTGGAAAAAGCAAATCTCGAACTTGACCTCGCAAAGAAGAATCAAGCGGACAAGAAACAGGCTTTGGACGAAGCAAACACCGAACTCGAATTTGCCAAAAAGAATACGGAAATCAAGCAAAAGGCTTACGACAAAGCAAAAGCTGAACTCGACCTCGAAAATGCAATCAAGGCGGAACAGGCAAAACTCAACGAAAAGAAGAAGAGCCATACGGACGTTTCACCAATCGTTCTCAAGAAATCAAACAACGTTCAAAAAGCAGAAACCGCAACGAAACAGTTGACGGTTTCGACGGAAGAACACGCAAACGTTTCAACTGAAAAACAGACAAAGACTTCCGAACTTCCGCAAATGGGCGACGAAGAAAAATCGGAAGCTTCCGTAATCGGAATCATCATGATGCTTTTCGCAAGCATTCTGGCAATGCTCGGACTTTCCGACAAAAAGAAGAAAGCTTAATCATAAAGGACGTCACGCTTAAGCGTGGCGTTTTTTTGTTTTGTCAACTACCACCGATTAAAATCGGTGGTAGTTGACCTGTGAACGAAAACTCTTGACAAAGGGCGTATTAAGGCGCACTCTATACGTGGAACCTAAGGAGGAATAACGTATGAAAGAAAAGGTGATTGTATATCCGGCTGTGCTTGACAACAGTGAAAACAGTGACGATGTATATACGGTAACCTTCCCTGATGTCCCTGGAGCAATCAGTGAAGGCAAAGGGCTTGCACAAGCTATGTTAAATGGTTCGGAAGCACTCGGACTGATGTTATACGACGTTGATGAAATGCCTGAGGCTTCGAATATTGATGAAGTCAGAGCCAAATATCCCAAAGCAGTAGTGACATTAATTTTCACTGATCTTGAAGATGCAAGAAGAAAGGCAAGGAAACCGCTTGTCAAGAAGAATACGACCATTCCAAGCACGCTTGCGCAACAGGCTGAAGAACGAGGAATTAATTTTTCTCAGACGCTTACGGAGGCGCTTGAGGAAAAACTGAAAGCTTTACAGTAAAAGAAACGCAAGACCCTTATCCGTTCTGGATATGAGCCTTGCGAGAATTATAATCCGTAGATTTTACAGGTAAAACTTTTCTAGTTTTGTTTTAAAAAATTGAATTAACGGGCCGTTGAAGCAAGCATTTATAATTGTACCAATCCCTACTACCGACCAGATCCCCTCCCCAGATGCAATGGCAAATATGATCCCGATAATCACAACAACAACATCCGAAAGTATCCTTGCTTTATGAAATGGAATTTTCTGATGTGTAAGTTTCTCGATTATAATTGCGACACTATCATATGGGGCGATTCCCATATCTGCGACCATATACAATGCCACTCCCATAGATGCCATCATCTGAGCAAGGAGCAATGCAAGGATGCGCAGTAGCAGATTCATCTGAATCTGCACTACATCATTTGCTACATAACAGATAAAATCTGCAATATATCCAACGAATACCATATTGATAATGGTTCCCGCACCAATGCAAGATCTTGCCTGAAAGAATACGACTACAAGAATGATCGCATTGACAAGCAGCTGCCACGTTCCAAAACTCCACCCGATAAATCCACTGATTCCAAGATTCATTGCACTGAATGGATCCACGCCAAATCGTGAAAGTCGTAAGAAAGATACGCATAATCCAATGAACAATATTCCCAATACCATTACTCCGGTTCTTTTTGTCTTTGTCATGCCTTATCTTCCCTCCTGAACTTTTTTGCCTTTCAGCATATATATTCTGGATTCAAAATCGGTACATGGAGTCACATTCCCCGACACTTCACCAGCTGTCACATCAGAGGTGATCAACCCATAATTCATCAATTCATCTCCGTAATTTTCCGTATGATTCCATACATTTTCATAAACCATATCTGGGTTTAATCCCTGTAATCTGACACGGCTATACGGCTGATTTACTCCATTTAAAACACGATAGTAACCTACGATTGCAAGCGTGCGGTCTTCATTTGTCACCATCCATACTGTCTCATTTCCTTCGAATGGACTTTTCAGACGATAAAACGTTCCAAACTGGAACACTTCTCTATATTCTTTCATAAATGCGATCTGTTCTTTTACTTCTTTGATCTCTTCTTCTGTCAATTTGTTAAGATCCAGTTCGTATCCAAAAGTTCCAAAGTATGCTACGTTCGCTCTTGTATGTAGCGGAGTATTGCGGAATACCTGGTGATTCGGAACAACAGACACATGGCTTCCCATACTGCTAAGCGGATAACACATAGAAGTTCCATACTGAATCTTCAGACGCTCGACCGCATCCGAATCATCGCTTGTCCATCCCTGCGGTGCATAGTACAGCATTCCCGGGTCAAATCTTCCACCACCGCTGGCACAGGATTCGAATAATACTTCCGGAAACTCACTTGTCAAGCGCTCATACAGATCATACACACCTAAAATATAACGATGGAACACTTCTCCTTGTCTGTCTGCAGGAAGCTTGCTGCTGTAGCATTCGGTAATGCTTCGGTTCATATCCCATTTAATATATGAGATTTTTGACTCCGACAATAACTTTTCCATCATTCCGTAAATATGGTCTACTACTTCTTTTCTTGAGAAATCAAGTACATATTGATATCTGCCGTGTGATGTATTTCTTCCCGGCGTCTGTAAGATCCAGTCTGGATGTGCACGATAAAGATCAGAGTCTTTATTTACCATCTCTGGTTCAAACCAAAGACCGAATTTTAATCCAAGTGCTTCAATTCTTTCTGACAGGCCTTTGATGCCATTTGGCAGAAGCTCTTCATTTGCCACCCAGTCACCAAGACCGGCTCTGTCATTTCTTCTTGCGCCAAACCATCCGTCATCTAAGACAAACAGTTCTACTCCACATTCTTTTGCTTTCTCGGCAATCTCTACAAGACGATCTTCTGTAAAGTCAAAATACGTTGCTTCCCAGTTGTTATTTAAGATTGGTCTTGCTTTATCGCGCCAGTACCCTCTTGCAAGTCTCTTTGCATACAACTTCTGGAATGTCTGGCTCATGCCATTTAATCCATTTTCACTGTAAACCAGAACAGCTTCCGGTGTCTGAAAACTTTCTCCCGGTTCTAATTTCCAATCGAATCCTTCCGGATTGATCCCGGCTGTAATTCGTGTCACATCATGTGTATCTACTTCTGCCTGCATACGGAAATTTCCACTGTATACAAGACTTACTCCGATTGCTTCTCCTGCATTTTCATCTGTGTTGTGACGTTTTAAAGCAAGGAACGGATTGTGTTCGTGAGAAGAATTACCACGCATACTGTCAATAGCTGTTATGCCCTGCTCCAATGTTCGATTTTTTATATAGCGCTCTCTAGACCATGCACCGGACAACTGCATCCATTCATAATCCTTATCCGGAAGATCCAGGCTTAAACTCATCATATTTAACACATGCAGATTTTTCTCACCTGCATTTTCAATATACGCACTTCTTGCAATTGCACTGTATTCATCAAAAATGGTATATAATAGTGCCAGTTTCGCACCGGTCAGAGCGTCTTTCAGGAAGATGCGCAATGTCTGCGCTTCCCCCTCGGACTCTGTATAAGTTGCCGGCAATCCGGAGAGTTTTGGTTTTCCATCAATAATCTCATAACTGTCATATTGGAACTCACTGATTCTGCTGCCGTTTTCCTGCAACAATTCAATTGCCGGATGTCTGTAATCTGTCGTACCGTAAACCGGATATTCCTGTCGGATATGTTCCAATGAAAAAGTACGATCCCACTCATATATATACGATGTCATTGGGCGTTCACATTTCTCAACCAGATAAGAAAAATCTGCTTTATCATGAAGTCGTTTTCCAAAATATAATTGTCCCAGATGTCCATTTTCTAATACACATAAGATATAACTAATTTTTCCATTGTATAAATGAAAAGTTTTTGTTTCTTCGTGAAAAATAATCTGTCTCATAATACTATCCCCTTTTACAATTGAATTGTTGTCTCTTAAGCTGTCTGTTTTTTCACATGCATTTCATTTACTTTTCTTGTGATTTCTTCCATCTTTTCACCTTTTAAAGTGTAGTATTTTTTGTAAATACCTAAGCTTGCAAATGCAAGAATGATTGGAATTACAAGCATTAACACGCGAATACCCATAACGGTCGCTTTACTCTGTGGTGCTACATATCCTGCTACACCGAGCAGTGCAAATCCAACAATTGGAAGTCCACATGCAAATGCATATACTTTTTCACGGCTGATTTTTGCTGCGATTTTCGGGAAACATAAAAGTCCTACCATCTCGGCAATAATCGCAAATCCAAAGATAGAATACAGATATTCATCGTGGCATACACATTTGAAATAGTATACAGCAAAGCTTTTTGCGATCTGTGTACAAAGGTTAAATGTCAAAAGCAATCCGATGAATGCAAGCAGCTGATCATTTTTTACAATTACATGAAACGTCTGTTTCAGACTTGTCTTTTCTGCTGATACACCTACTGTTGATTCCTCTTTTACATTGAATACAGTAATACCGATTGTAACAATGAAAATAACTGCGATAATAATTGCGAAAATTGTATATCCATTTTCTGCATAGAGATTACTCTCGCCTGCAGTTTTGTTCAGATAATTGACAATGTAAAGTCCAAATGTTGCTACTGAAAATCCTGCAAGACTTGCAAAAAATCTTGGAATTATAGATACTTTCTCACGTTCGTGCGGGTCATTTGTCAAGTTCGGAAGCCATGACCAGTAAGGGACATCCATGATCGTATAAGTCATTCCATATAAGATGTACATAACAGATACATATAATTACAATGCTGTTCCTGACAGGTTAAAGCTGTGGAATAACAAAACAAATACAACTGAGTTTACTAATGTTCCGATTACAAGCCAGATTCTGAATTTACCAAAACGTGTATGTGTATTGTCAACGATCATTCCCATCATCGGGTCATTGATCGCATCCCATATTCTTGCTACAAAAACAGTACGCCGACAAATGCCGGTGCCAGATACAAAGTATCTGTAAAATAAAGCATTAAAAACGCTCCTACTAAATTACAAATCGCATCTTTACCGATTGCTCCAATTCCAAAGCACAATTTTTATCTTGTAGACGCATATTTATATTGCGGATTTTTCTGAGTTTCTTTTTGATTTCCCATGAGTCTCCTCCTCTAATACTCCTTTGATTATTTGTTATCTGAGCGAAGAAACTTGTGCACTTGTTCCTTATGTTCGTTGATACAAGTATAGCGTAGAAAAAAAGACATCCGTTATACCTTTTTGTTAAGGATTATATCCTAAATGTTAGGTACCGGATGTCTTTTTTTCAACATTTCGTCTATTCTTTTTCGATGTCTCCTACATAAATTGTTTTATGTTTCTTGTATTCTTTCAGTTCATTTCGTGCACTGATCAATCGTTCTCGGGTGGCCTTTCTGTTATCATTTCGATATTCGGTCGGCGTCATTCCCATTTTCTGTTTAAATACTTTTCCGAAAGCAAGTGAATTGCGATAACCACAGGAAACTGCGATTTCCTCCACAGACAGATCTGTAAGTGTGAGCTGCTCCTTTCCTCTGGAAATTCGAAATTCCGTCAAAAAATCCTTCGGCGAGATTCCAAGACTGTTCTTAAATATTGTATATAAATAACTTCGATTAAGTGCAAGATGATTTGCTATATCTTCTACTGTGATTTTCTGTGAATAGTAATTCTTTATATAGGCAATTGCTTCCTGTACATGTATACTTTCTTTCATATCATCCGCATATTGCTGAATTTCAATCCCGCGAGCCAGCACGGAGAAAAACTGATACAATTTTCCTTGAAGATAGTATATATTTTCCGCAGTTGAGTACGTATGCCGAAGCATTTCAAATACAATTTCTTTCAGCTCTTTTCCATATTCACATTCGCACGTAAGCTGACGACTGTTCAGTCCAAGATCTCTGACAAATCTCTGTGCTTCCGTACCACCAAATCCTACCCAAAGGTAAGACCATGGATCCTTTTTATCTGCCTGATAAAAGGTCAGACTCTCCGGTTCGATCAGAAAGGCCTGCCCTTCTTTCAACTGATACTTCGTTTCGCCGACCTGATAGATTCCTTTGCCCTTCATTACATAATGCAAAATATAATTGGGTCTTGCGGCCGGTCCGTAGCTATGTAATGGTTCACATTCTGCAAATCCACAGAAACATAAATGAAAATCCTTAAACTTTGGTTTTAACAGTTGTAATACGTAAGAATCTTCCATAATATGCATCCTCCTGTTCCCACTATAATTATAGCGTTACTGGTTCATGTTTACAATTGAGCCCTTGTTTAATTATCAACTTCCCTTCAGCATTTGTTCCATCCGTCTCTTTTCTTTCAGAGCTTTCTCGTTTTGAATATTTATCTCTTCATATACTCTATACTAGATC
>OGPR01000674.1_pt1 | contig 33595 bp, 53 predicted proteins | sample 1552981 | NCBI WGS metagenome assembly OGPR01 (sample SAMEA2580260, study PRJEB22360) | human gut metagenome | biome: human gut; feature: human-associated habitat; material: faeces | place: Denmark | collected 2008/2010 | reverse complement strand
TCTTCCGATCTGAGGGTCGCCCTGCAGGGCGACCCTCTTATTTTTAAAGGATAATTACATATGCACAAATATGTTTGATTGTCCTTGTTTTTCCTGTTGCGTAAACTTCGCCGAAGGAAACAAAATCTTTGCGTACTCAACGCACTACGCAACTTCTACTCAATGCTTCTTATAAAGCTGTGATAATATATGACATATATTTCAAAAAGTTGTGTAGTTTATTTTAAAGAGCATATGCCGAAAACGTTGATATTGCAACGTTTTTTAACACTGTTACTCAGAATCCGCCGAAGACTTTGTTACTTGATCATCTTTGCTAAGTTTCAAAAATCGTGTTGATATATCAACGTTTTTCCATCACACGCACACTTCACTACTCAACAACTACTCAACGCTTATTGTTTTGTACCTCCGCCATATTTAGAACACATGACTCAACGCCACACACTACACAACACTTTACAGTAGGCTTCCAGCTTTAGCAACCTCACTGTTTGTGTAGGAGTCTGTGATGTGCGTATAATGTAGAGTTGTGGAGTAACTCGAATGCCCCATTACCTGTTGAACAAATAGCGGTTCGAGACCCTTTTTGAAACAGAGTGTTGCGAATGTATGTCTACATACATGCGGATGAATGCTTTTGATCTCCCTTGGAACTCGCCCCTTTTTATTTGCATTGTAGTTCTCTTTGGCTTGCATATTTGCACACACCCTTTTAAGATCGTGTGCAATAGGATATCTTGTAGCCGGAGACCCCATCGTTGTTGTAAAGACTAGGTTGCCGTGGTCGGGGTTTGCTCTCCACCTATTGCCAAGCTCCTCTTTTAAGGTTTGTTGCTTCATCCTCCAGGCTAGTAAATATTTTTCCACATCTCCGAAGAACGGGATTCTTCTGTACGCATTTGATGTTTTTGGAGTACATAGCTCTTCTACTTTCTTGCCCCCGTCATAGTATGTTCTCATTGATCTCTCAATCGTGATTACCTTGTTGCCAAAATCTATATCCTCCCAACGCAACCCGGAGAATTCTCCGATTCGTACGCCGGTAAGGAGCAAGAACATATATGCCTCATAGTAATAGTTGTTTTCGATCTCCTCCAAGAACAACTTTAGTTCCCAGTCAGCAAGCGCCCGTTTTTCTTTCGCGGCAGTTACATTGGCGTTCAGGATATTTATTCCAACACATGGGTTAACTTTAATTACTTTGTTTACTACAGCGATGTCTAGGCACTCTTTTAGAGCACCAAGGGCTTCTTTAATTGATCTATATGAATACTCCTTTTCTACAAGTTCATTTGTCGCTGTTTGAATATTCATCTGGGATATGTCTTCAACCTTTTTTGCACCGATAATGTTGATATATGTGTTATTGATTTTTCTGTAATAGACCTTTCTGGATACATCAGATTTCAGACTTGGCGCTTTGCAGCGCTCAAACCATTCTTCAAACCACTCAGTAAGTTTTATGCCGGGGCGCTCTCCATACTCGTCCCTATGGGCGAGTGCTTTTTTCTCTTCAAACTCTTTCTTCAGTTTTGAAAGATTAGAATTATATATGCAGATCTTGTTCGTACCAATTTTTGCGCGAGCGCAATATATCCCGTCTTTCCGTTGAGAAAACCCAACCCCAAGATCTTTCCCTTTTAAATCTTTGCCCAAGTCAGCACTCCTTTCTACTTACGGGCAAAACATATTTGTGCATATGTAACTAGTATACACCTAGATGTCAATACCGTATTTTGCGCATCGGTTTAAGTATTCGTCAAACCTCTCCTTGTAGACGTAAAGTCTATTTCCTACTCTAAGGGTAAAACCGCCCTCGTTTTCTTTTAGTAGTTTTCTTGTTTTTGTTTGTCCCCATCCCGTGTACTCACACACTTCTTTTAGTGATAATAAAGCTTTTTCCATATTCTCTCCTTGTCAGGGCTGCCCGTTGGGCAGCCCTAAATTCATACGCTAGTTACTTTCTTGTGTACTTATTTCTAACTTCTTCATACTTACCACAGCTCATACTACCTTCCGGACACTTGCCCTCAGCTACACAACTAGGTCCAGCCTTTGCAAACAAGTTCGGTGCTACAGGGTAAACAAGCTCCAACATCTTATCGGCCAGTTCTCTGATCTCCCACTGAGCACGGTTACAACATCTAAGCTCGAACAAATGCAGCAGAGACCTTGCGTTCATAGTTACAATCATTCTTGTTGTCGCCGCATTCGGCAAGACAAATCGTGCATCCTCATTCGCAGCTTTATCCGCTGCAGACTTTTTCATTCCTGCTTCAACATACTTCTTGGACAGCCTGCTCTGGAGCACTTCGTACACTCTGTTCTCCATTGTCATCGTCTCGGAAAACAGAACATTCAGCTCCTCGTCCTCCTTTACGGCTGGCGGAGTAACGAAATCAAACCCATTCATGTTGACATACCGCTGACTCTGTACCGAGTAAGAAGCAATCCGGTGACGAGTCAACTGTGCGAGTAGTGCGCGAGACACTCCTTCAATACCAAATGTAAAAGATACGTGCTCGATAGGCGATTGATGCCCCATGTTTGAAAGGTGCTGAATAAACTTAGATACAGACTCGTCCGTTAGACCATTCATTAGGGTTTCAATGCTGTCCGCGTTTGAGTAGCACAGCTTGGCTGCAGCCGCTACAACCTTCTCCGGTTCTGGCGTGTGTGCAATTAGAGTAACCTTCATTTATAAACCTCACTTATCCATTCCAATCATGATGTTTCCGTCCTTTGAAGTAACAACGCCAGGCATCTTGCCATCCCATTTTTCAATGTACTGGCTCTTAATAACGTTATCAGTCAAAGATTTTTCCAGCATTTTGTTTGCCTTGGACTCAGCTTCGGCATTTTTAATCTTTACCTCCGCTTCCGCCTCTGCTTTAGCGATATTTTTCTTATTGAGGATCTCTTGCTCCTCTGCTTCAAGCTGTGCTTTCTGCTTTTTAGCAATGGCTTTGCTGTAACTATCCTCAAAATCAGCACCGTTGATAACAACTTTGTTAATCACAACAACGTTCTTATTATATTTTTCGTCTAACGCTTCTTGCAGGTGCTTCATAGCGAGCGGTTCAATCTTTGTTCTGGACGTCGCGTCGGTGTCTTGCAGCTCTTTGCTCGCAGATTTAACTGCGGAGGACACAATTCCGGTAGAGACCAGCACATCCTTGTAGTCTGATACATTAGCGTAAACCCAAGAGGACTTATCCGGGTTAATTTGATAGGTCACAGTTACATTCTCGTAGTATACAGCAGTTCTATTTGCAGTCTCAGACCAGATCTTACCTTTAAAAGTAATATCTTGCTGCTTATTGTTCACTACCTCAATCTTTTGGATAAACGGAACCTTCCAATTGAACCCATTCTGAACAGTCTTTTCTGAAATTTGGCCGAATGTACTGCGCACACCAGTGTATCCGGTGGGGACAATGGTGAGTGCCTGAGCAAACAGCGTCAAAACAAGACCAATTATGATAAAAGGAACGCAGAGTTTCGTAACTTTTGCTCTAACCTCACGGCCTTCTTTAGTACAACAAGTAATAAGCAACGTTCCGGCTCCCGCAAACACAAGAATAGCAGCAACAATACTCAAAAATACCATATAACTCTCCTTATTTATCTGTTTCGTCCAAGTGACTTGCCATCATGTCTGCCATATGCAGCATAAAGCCGAGCGGATACTTTTCCCATGCCTTATTAAGGGATCTATCCCCGCCTTTCACGGCGTTATCGAACTCGCCCATATGCCATCTAATAGCGATTGCCTCTTCCGGCTTCAGCTTCATATAGTTCTGGATGATAAAGTTGGTTTTCTCGCCGTGACCAATCGGGAATCTTTCGTCAATTACATAGGTCGGAACCGTTTCCCATCTACCAGTGTCCGGATTCTTTACGTTCCGTGTGCCAGGCTGGTAAAAATGAATCTTGCACAGGTCGTGCAGGAGCGCCGCAATAGCAACTGTCTCGTTAATTTCTTCGTCCGGTACTCCGGCGGGGAAGCAGCGTTCCTTGTCTGCCTGATTATCAAGCAGATGGACCAATCTATCGTATACATTCAGACTATGGATACACAGACCTCCCTCGCAGGACAGGTGAAACCGGGTGCTGGCCGGTGCTGTAAAGAAATCAGATCGTTCCAGGTACGACAGGAGCTGGTCGCTCCCGTCGCGGCGGATGTTGTTTTTAAACACCTCAATAAATCTTTCCTTGTAGCCCATACTCCTCCTTATTCTTCGTTGATGTTGTTGTTCTCGAACATAGCTTTGCAGTTTCTTTTCATATTTTCCGCAAGCATGTTAACCATGAAGTCCCAGTTATCACGTGCCTGCTTCTTCTCCAGCTCACGAACTCTCTGCTTGGCCGCACGTTTTCTCTTTTCTTTTTCCTTAGCCTTCTCTTTTTCAATCTTGAAGGCGTCCTTCTTTTTGAGGGCCTCTCTCAGCATATTATTGTACAGATTTGTACCGGATTTATTACCAAACTCTTCAAACATCAGCCGAAGCATTCTTTTCATGATGCAGATCGTTACACCAGTTTCGATGGAGAACGTATCGCCTTCATGGCAGATAGCTTTCTCCTGCGTTCCGTCAGTAAACGTGACAATGGTAACTTTGTCGTTCACAGTTGATACGTCTGCAACCTCTGGGTCAACACCATGGGGAGTCTGATCCTTGGTTGCCCCGCGCCAGTCTGCGACAGGACACGCACAGCCAAGACCTTCCTTATCGTTATAGTTGATAGACTTTGCCTCCTTACTGGGCACATTCAGCGTGTTATTAACCCTAAGCTCAATATCACCAAGGAAGGGAACGTTAATTTCGTAAGTATTGCTACATTTACAACCCATTTAATTACCTCTTTCTGCTTTTATTATGTTTATATTTGTGGTATCATGAAATTATACTTTCATGAAAGGAATGAGAATATGGCAAGAGCCAGAAAAACCCTGGAACAGCAGCTTATTGACATCGACGAGAAAATTGCTTTTTACGAAAACAAGATCGCAGAGCTTAAAACGAAGCGAGAAGAGCTTCTTGCTCCGTCTCCCGCCGAAATCATCGCCATGGCTAAGAGCAAGGGCATGACTATTACTGATATCATGGATGTGCTTGGCGTCAACCCTAACGAAACTGCTGAATAACCTTTAACGCGCGTCGCTTGTCGGCGCTTATTTTTTATTTAGCTTACGGATGATCTTATCAATCTCAATCGCGCACCCTACAAAGTCCAGCGGACCAAACCCCTTAGTCGTCATTGCGGCACAGCCAATTCTAATCCCGCTAGTCTCCGCCGGAGATCTCTTATCACCCGGTACGCAGTTCTTGTTTACTGCAATGCCTTTCTCCTCCAAAGCGTCCTGAACCATCTTGCCGGTAACATTAGGGTGGGTGTTAGTCAGGTCGATCATAAACAGGTGGTTGTCTGTTCCGCCGGACACGATCTCGTAGCCCATCTTTTTGAACTGCTCGCACATGGTGTATGTATTCAGAATTACATTGGAGATGTACTCCTTATACTCTTCTGTGCAAGCTTCTTCAGCCGCTACTGCTTTGCCTGCGATAACGTGCATCAGAGGGCCGCCCTGGTTTCTGGGAAATACTGCGCTGTTGATTTTCTTTGCCATCTCGGTTTTACAGAAGATTAACCCTCCTCTTGGTCCCAGAACCTGTGTGTCAATGGCGAGGCGGTTCTGCAAGGGCTTTTTCAACTGTCCAGCCCATTTTATCAATCCTATCAGAAATTGTGCTTCTGTTGATTCCAGTAATTTCTGCCCACTCTGCAAGGCAATGAGTTTCCCCATTACGAGTCAACAACCTATTATTTCGCTTGTTTCTTTGCTGCCCTTTTGAAGTCTCCCATCGGCAGTTTTCTGGAAAATACCCTTTATCATTATCTATTCTGTCAATAGACAGGTCATCCCGATAGCCATTTTTCACAGCCCAATCGTAAAAATTTTGAAAATTATTTTTCCATTCGTCACAGACCGTGATGCCTCGTAAACCATAATTGTTATAATTGTCTGATGAAGGGTTGCAGCATCGCGCCTTTATTCCGTGCCATGTCTTGTAAATTCTTTCATTGCGGTGACCGTGAGTATGATGCTTTGTTTTTGAATCCTTCCTTTTTTCATCATTCAAACACCCGCAAGACCGGGTTAGCCCGGCACCTAGACTGGTAGTAGCAACTAAAGTTTTATTTCCACACTCACATAAGCACTCCCACTGAACCACTTTTCGCCCACTTTTAAAAACTTTGTCTGGGCCTCTTTTGAGGACGAGTAAACGTCCATATTTCTGACCAGTTCTATCTTTTAGATTTGACAGTTATATCACCTTCTAAATAAAAAATTACACACTTCTAAATATTTCTATTTAGCTTAGACTATATCATCTTCTAAAAAGAAGCCTACTATTTCGGAGCCTCACCTCTCCTACTTCATAAAGAATAGTCGTTGAACCTTCATCTGTTCTAGATGCTTGGATGCGTCTGGTTGCCCAATCCTTAACGATTTTACCGTACCTTGGTCGCTAACCTCGCCATCATTGTGTCCCCACAATAATTTGGTTGTTAAGGCTCTAAGGGTGTTCCCGCAGTTAAGTAGGTTTTACTTGCGCCGACCAATTCAACGCAAAGTTTTATGCGTGGTAGTAGTAATCACGTCTGCAAGCCCGAACGGAGATACATGCGCGCCGCCGACAATCAGCCCGGCGATATGTGCCATATCCACCATAAAGATGGGATGGTAATCAGGATCAACAGACATTTCGATGTTAATGATTTTTCTAATCAATCCAAACTTAATTTCTCTTGAGTAAGAACTTGCACCAGCTAGGATTAGCTTAGGCTTGTAAGTTCTTATTTTTTTGCTTAGGTCGTAATAGTCAAGAATTCCATCCTCATCCAACCCATAGAAAACCGGATTGTAAAGCTTGCCGGAAATACTGGCCGGAGAAAAGTGTGACAGATGCCCACCACAATCCAGTGACATACTCAAGACCGTATCACCTGGATTGAGCAGCGCGTAATAAACCGCTTCGTTTGCCTGGGTGCCGGAGTGCGGCTGGACGTTCACAAAGTAGTCTGTCTTGAAAGCCTCCTGCCATTTCTTTTGGCAGTAAAGCTCAAGCTCGTCCACAAGTTCACACCCACCATAATACCGGTGGCCGGGATACCCCTCGGCGTACTTGTTAGTAAGGCAGGAACCAACCGCTCTCATCACATCTTCTGAGCAGAAGTTCTCCGACGCAATTAGGTTGATCTGGTCTTCTTGTCTTTGCCGTTCTTTTTCAATAAGATCAAATACTCTTTTCGTTGCTATACACCTCACATTTCGTTTGTTGTATGTATATTGTTAATTGACCCATCGCACAATCGGGTCGCCCTGGAAACCTTTCTCCCAGACAAACCATGCGTATGCAACGGCATTATTCTTTCGGTTAAAAACACCATTCTTGCCGCAGCATACACGCGATGAGAACACGTATATTGTTTTGGGTGGATACTTTTGGAACAGTTGCTTGCGAGCCTTTCCTTCCAAGAATGTGAGCTTCAGAAGCATTGCAACCTTGTGTCCATCGCCCACACACTGTAAAGACTTCTCAACAAATTCCCGCGCATACTTATAGGGTGGGTTGGTGATGATGTCGATATCATCTGCCTCCGTGAAGCTTTCATTTAAGAAATCAATGGGAGTTTTGAAACCAAAACCTCTGTACACCAGATCTGTACTTAGCACATCGTATCCTCTCTCAAGCAGGACTTTCGATATATGGCCTTCACCACAAGCTGGTTCCCATACATCCTTAGAGAAGGTTTCGTGATCGAGCAAGATCTCCACGGCTCTCGGTTCTGTGGCGTAGTAATCGTTAGTCGCTGCGTCATCTTTTCTATTATTGCCAGACAAGATGAACTGCTGTGTCCCAACCCAATCTTTATTCTTTATTGTTCAACAACTCCTTTGCAAGCTCTATGAACGGCCAAAGGTCTTGTTCAAAGTCCGGAACCCCACAATAGTCAAACCAAATATCGTCTACTTGCTCTGGGAACCCTGCAGCTCTATAGATTAGCAACGCTTGTTGCTCGGATGCCACTCCGCCAATCTCGCTAATAATCAGGTCGCATACTTCTCTAACCCAAACACTATATCGTTTTTCACGATCTTGGACAGCTCTTTCATATTCCGCTTGAAGTTCTTTGTTTCTCTGGGCGAGCTGCTCTCTGTTCCATTTAACAGACTTGTTTTCGTCGATCACCATGTTGTCGCTATATTGCTTGCGGTATGGCCTATTATTCTTAATTCGATATATTTCTTCTCTAAGCCGATCCCATGTTGCTTTATAAATCATACGCCCTCCTTTCTGACCGCCGCCCATACGGGCGGCGGTTCTATAAATCACTTATTTGCCTTATCGTAGGCCGTCTTTACGACAGTCCCGACGCGTACACTCTTAACAACCTTGTATGGTTGTCCACTCATTCGATATCCAAGAAGGTCCCATGTCCAGGGGATGCACCAAAGGTTGTTGCCAGCTTTAATAATGGTTTGCATCTCTTTAGCTACCCGGCCTTTTCCCTTTTCTACTACATCGAACTCTTCGTACTTGCCAGGCTCTGTATGACATCTATCGTCATAGCCAAGTGCTAAATAGCAGAGTTCTTCTTCGTCGAGAGGGATGCCGTGCAACATTTTTTCAATGATTGTCATCAGGTTCACCATCTTCTTTGCTTGTGCTACCGAACCCGCCGGTTCTTTCCTCAACGCCATATAGTTCCACGTTTTCATTATCGTATTCAGGAAGAGTGGAGTACGGAACGATAATCCCCTGCACAAAGCCGTCGTTAAAATGGAAGGTAACTGCTTCATGGTGATCGTGGTTAAACAGCTTGACCATAATATGTCCTTCGCTTCCAGTGCTAGGGTTATAGTAGTCGCTATCAATGACACCGACTGTATTGGATAGGCTTACGCCGTACTTAAAGCCACTACCACTTCTAGGGACAAGTAGGAGCACAGCCGATTCCGGCATGACAATTCTCACACCAGTGGGGATCGTGGCCGAACCGCCTGGTTGAATCGTCACATCGAACGGGATAAAAAAGTCATACCCGGCAGAACCAGGTGTTGCCCTTGCTGGCAATCTAAATTCATCATAGGAACCCTGAATTCTTCGATTGAAGGCTGCGTCGTCCTCACAAAGACTTTGCATCTCTGGAATTTTTGCACAGTCTGCTCTGAAGACCTCGAAGGGAACCTTTTCAAAATAGCCTTTACATCCGATCAACCTGCACCCTCCTTAAACGACGCTGGTGTAGCATCTGTTTTCGAACTTTTTGTATGCGTCCAAATACAGCTCATGCTTGTCGCCGTTATAGGTTGCCTCATAGTACATCCCATCCGGCAGAGGAGTGCTCAGCAACGCTTTGCTGTTCTGGAGCGTCTTGCACATCCACACGATGTATACGTCCTCCGGCTTGATCTCCTGCATATCCGTCTTGTCCATATGCTGGTTAGCATAATCAGCTACGACACTCTTCGCGTATTTCATAAATCTATTATTAGTCATCACTTGCACTCCTTCAAATTTTCTAATCTGTAATCCATTTAACCCATACGCCATCTTGTTTCTTCCAGACAATCTGGTTACTGCTACCCCGGAACTGAAGGGTGACATCTCGCTTGTCAATCTCAAACCTTCCGTCTACTAGATACGTGCATCTATCTAATAGCTGAGACATATCTTTGTCTTGCTTCACCTGTCCCATTAGCAGCCCTGTGTAGCACCAGAGGTTATCATTAGGGATATGGATCTTATCAATAATGGAGACCAGTTCCCCGGCGGAGAACATAGGGTCTCCGCCGGACAGAACCAGTGCGTTTAAAAACGGTCTTTTATCAATCTCAAAGTTGATCTTATCAATCACATCTTGTGTAATTTCAAGCCCATAATTAAAATCATGGGTCTGTGGTGACTGGCAACCAGGGCAGTTATTTCGGCACCCCGAAATAAACAGCACACAAGCTACACCCTCTGCATCACAGAAGGATTCCCAGTCATAGCCTGCGAGCTTAACCAAATAGCTCACCTGCATCTTGATATGTACTATGTTTCACTCTTTCTTCTACCTCTGCTTGTTTGCCGTCGTTAAAATTGTGGTAATCAGTAGAAAGATATCCTGTTACGCGACGGAGTTGCTGGATGTTCTTGCTTCCGCATTCAGGACAGCTATTATTAAACTCGCCCTGATATCCGCAATCTAAGCAACTATCAATTGGGAAATTGAAGGCAAGATACGGAATATCAAGCTCTTTAAAAGCATAATCAATGATATCTTCCACAGCTTTGGTATTCTTTACGAAGGTGCTCGACAATTCTACGTAAGTAATAGTGCCACCTGTCGGATACTTACAGAACGGAGCTTCAATACGAAGTTTGTCATAGATAGATACCTTTTCCCATACAGGCACATGGTGGGAGTTTGTCAGATACTCATGAGATGTAACATCTTTAATAACACCATATTGCTCTCTAAGCGCAACCAGCGCTGTACGCGCTAATGTTTCAGCCGGAGTCGCGTAACATGAGAAATTCAGGTCATTTCGCTTAGATGCCTCTGCCGCAAACTCATTGATTCTTTTTACAACAGATAGCGCAAAGGCGTGGATATCCTTGTCGTGAACATGATTTTTCCCGAATAGCGCTTGACACATCTCTGCAACTCCAATGAAGCCTATGGCAAGCGTGTTGCCTTTTAAAGCATTAAACACGTCATCTTCACACTCACGTGCTTTTTGGATTGTATTGTTTTCATACATAAACGGAGCAGCTTTCGGTGATTGCCGAACCATGATTTCGAACCGCTCTAGCAGCCCTCTCTCACACAGTTTTAATGTTTCCTCAAAAGCGTTCCAGAACCCGTCGAGATCTGGCTTTGTGCGCTCTCCTAGGCAAATACCAAACTCGATTCCGAGCTTCGGGAGAATAATTGTGTTGGGTACATTATTCCCTCTGCCCTGGCGGATATACCCAAGGCCATGGCGATCATACCCAAGCATAGTTCTACACGTTTTACCCGTTGTCACCAACGGAACTGACCATATCATCTGCTTGCTTTAAGCAGCCTTCCGCTTCGGTTTTCAGATGCTTCGTTTCCTAAAACATCGCTAGTGCCAATCTCTAGCCCTACCTCCATACATTCATCAGGATTGGTCGATACACTTTCACATATATAAAATACGTGCTTAGCACGGACTCAACTTGTTACAAGTCCTATCCGTTAGCAGCTTTCGCTACACCCCTTGGCAGGGTTCAAAAGGTTTTACATGGGCCATAGTTTACGCTCACCCATGGTACTAAACCAGGTGTCCGGGTTGTCGTCGTCCTCATGCGCTTGAGACCAATCACCGTTACACCAGTTCGGATAAATTCGTTTGCTCATTGACTTTAAGGCAAGCTGTTTGAGGTCGTAATTTTTATCTTCAGGATTTGCATTAACTCCTTGCTTGTACTGGAAGATGCTAATTGGGAAGATGCTTGTCAGATGGTGTTTACCGATCCCATCTATGCTGGCTTCAAAAACCCACTTGGTTATGAGGCGGCCTTCGACGGATGTATCTCTGCCAAGGTTAATTGACGTGAATGGCACCTGCGAACCTTGCCGTGATTCTAGCGTATTCAGGTTATGGTACAACGCCTGCGTTGATTGCTGCCCCTCTCTCTCTAACATATCCATAGCGTACTGATATGCTTTCGGGTAATATGATTTGAAAACTGGATTGTCAATATGCCAATCATCTGTTTCAAAAATAAGTATATCTCCAATTCCCTTCACAGTTGGTTCGTCGATATATTTCTTTCCGTCTTCATAATGTTTGCGAAAGCTTTTCTTTACAAACGGAGCGAGATCCAGGTCAAAGTGTACCGTGCCGCAGCCACCGTACTGGATCTGGCTTTGGCACTGAAAAGCGACGGCGACAAGCTGACACGCTGTGCTGAAGCTTGCGGGTGGTCGCACATCTCCGTTTCTAGTGTGAAACCCGTATGTAAACAGCTCTTGGAAATTAACGTTAAGGCAATTGTGCATACCGTAAATCGCCTTCTCCAGGTCGTGCTGATAAATCAACATTTCCTTATGAGCTTTTGCTACTTCGTCAGATAGACCGCCATACTCTAAGGCAATCATCTTACCGATATCAGCAGATGCCTCTTTTTCTCTGCCTGAAAAGCTCTTCTCGTCCACATTTGCATTAGATCTATTATCTACACTGGACGTTGCGCGATCTAAAACCTTCTGAACAAGCCGTCCGTTCCGCTCTCTTACCTTCGTTCTCTCATTTCTGTATAGGATGTATGCTTTTGCCACATCTTTTCTGTCAGATTCCATAAGTTTGGCTTCAACAATATCTTGAATTTCCTCAACAGACTTGCTTTTTTTCATTTCAGCAGTCACAGCAACCGCAATTTCCCTCGCAACGACTGCACACTGCCCATTTTCTTCCCCATCGACACTCACAAATGCCTTCTTTACCGCTTCTTCTATCTTTTTAGGGGAAAATTTCTCTAACCGACCGTCTCTTTTGATTACAAATAGCTCGATAGTTAACCACAACCTTCCATAATTTCGCTCGAAACCCAATCCGCTTCCGATCTTAGGCTTTCAAGCGTCAAATTTTCGACGACATAATCAAAATCATAGTCGTCAAGCTCATTTTCTGATTTATGCCTACGCCAAACCGCCGTTTCATCACCGCAGTCCATTCTCTTAATACGCACGGTCACGGTTTTGAACGCCGCCTTCACTTTTTCTACCTCATTTTTGAACCGCGCGTCGGGAATCAGCACGATATCCCACAGATACCCGATGGAATGTAGGGTATCTACCACAAAGTTCACAAAAAAATCCTCATTGTTTGCTCTAAATGTATCCCCTGTCACTTGAAGAAGCTCTCTGCCGCAAGAATCCTTCTTGTTATCCCAACTGAAGTAACTGCGGAGAATATATTTCAAAGAATCAGCGTAATGAGTTGTGCAAACCCTCTTCCCGTATGCCTGTTCAAGCTCATCCGTCAGCATTCCAGCAAATGTATCCTTACCAGAACCAGCCTTCCCTGAAATCAGGACAACCAAGGGGCTTTGACTCTTCATGCCATCCCCTCCTCAGTCAAATCACTCAAAACCAGCCATAGCTCATCGTCCGGAACGTCCTTGTTACTGACCATTGGGGATCTTTCAATCCAATCATACTGACATTTTGCGTCCCAGTTCTTCTTCTGTGGGCTATATCTGTCAACTCTGTTCTGCATATACAGCAGGAGCTTATAGCAATTACTTTCACTCATATAAACGTCCAGCGGCGAGGCGTGGAGTCGGTTCATGTCGTAAGACAAACCCTCCACACCTTTGAAAAAATCCGCCATACACGTAATCAGTTTGAATTCTTCAATATTGTACTTATATTTCTTGATCATTCTTCCTCCGTGAATGGGTTAACCGCAAAATCAATACGGTTTATAATCTTGTCAAAGCAGTCGTAACACAAAGTGCAAGAAAACCGCAGCCCATCATAGACACTTCCATATCCAACCTCTCCAAGGTCGATATCAAAGTAGTTGCCCAGGCTAAACTCTTTTAGTTCACGACCACACACATTACATTTCTTATGTACATCATTCATCTTGTAAAAACTCCTGTTGTAATGATTGCTTTCGCCAACAAGGCGGGCTTCTGTTGTTCAAAAACTTTTCTGCAGTTGCATCACTCCAATACTTTGTAGTCGTTCAAATACCAATACCCTTTTTTGTTCTTATACAAACCTGCGCCGAACAGGATATTGTATTGAGCGAAAGGCTTCTTATCAAAAATAGACTTACGAACCGTGAGTCTTGCCTCGTTACCAGTCCCGATAGACCGAACTGTTGTGGCAACACCCCACACTCCGTTAGGCCCATTCAGGTCAAACGTCTCAAGAACAATCAGCTTTCTTCTGTCTTGCGGATCATTGGTCGTGATGTCTATGTACCCCATTAGTCCAAGCTGATCCATGATCCTACTCCTCACATCAGCCTCTTCAATACCAAGACTTAGAACATTGCGCTCACATTCCTCCAATAAGCTGGGCATATCTGTGATCGTATAAGACTTTAGCTCATTGCCTTTCACGCCAACGTCTGTCGCGTGTCGCTTTACTATTTCACACATCGGCCCTTCTTTAAGCTTTGTCTTCTTAATAGATTTGGCCGTGCCATCATTAAAGAACTTGAAGATGTCGTATATTCTTTGCAACTCACGGGTGTTGCCATACTCAGAAAAGAACCCTATGCGGATTAGATTTAAGAGTTGTCGCTCATTACACGACGTCTCTGATCTAATTCGAATGAGTGTCTCCATAAATGTCTTCGGTTTCTTCTGGTGATACATGGCATAGAGTTGCTGCGGCACAACTTTGTTAAGATACTTTACAGAGCTGATACCTTTGGATACGATCTTTCTGTCCGGGTCAAACATGTACTGGTCAGACGACGCACCAAACATCGGGGGCGTAATCTTCAGCCCGTATATCTGTGCAAGCTTAGTGCCGTTTCTGATATCCTCATCCTTTGCTGGATTATTTAGATAACTCGTCACAAACTCATACGGATGATAACAACGCAACCACGCACACAAAAACCCAACTAGACAATAGCTAATAGAGTGATTGTAACCAAACTGATATGACGCACTGTCCTCCAGTATCTGAAGGAACTCTTTTGCTTCTTCTTCGGCCACTTCTCGTGGCTTATCTGACTTACTACAATACCCGTCAAGAATTTTTGGAAGCGCAGCGTCTAATCTATCTTTGTCCTTTCTACCAATGGCTCGGCGGATATTGTCACTTTCAGAACCAGACAACCCGCAGATTTGTTGCAGGAATTTAATCGTGTCTTCCTGATAAATTAGATCCGTTTTATTATGTGCTATGTATCTCTTTCATCTTAATCGCATCTTCGAGCGGGATGCCTCGACGGATTCTAGCTCTTAACGTCGTGTATTTTATTCCCGTTCTTCTGGCCCATTCTGCCATGGTTAATGTTTCGCCATTGTAAGTAAACAGTTTATTGCTTGATTGGTTATTGCATTGTGATGTATGGTTAGACCACCTACAATTCGACGGGTAGTAATCTTTTGAGTTATCTATCCTGTCAATTGTACATTCTTGTGGGGCCGCGTACTCGTTATATCCATTCTCGATTGCCCACTCTGAAAACGCCGTAAAATCGTTTCGCCATTCTTCGCATACCGCAATGCCTTTCCCGCCATAATACTTATAGTTTTCAGAATTCTTATTGTAACAACGGTTTTTAATACCAGCCCACACACGATACAGTATTGTTTTCGACGCTTTATGTGTCGTCATTCTTTCTCTAACTAGCTCCCTTTGAAGACACCCGCATGAACGAGTGTCTCCGGTAATTAGGTCACGGCTTGACACTACCTTTTCTTTGCCACAGTCGCATCGGCAACGCCACGTTGCGTTTTTTGCCTTATCGCTACCAGCTCTATCAACTACCAACAGTCTTCCAAACTGTTGCCCTTTTAATTGATACATACATTCACCTCCTTCATAATTTATTTACATAGCACTTAGTTCGCTAAACTATCCTCTACCATTTCGATAGAGCGTAGACTATATCTTCATCCGTTTTATCCGGATGCCCACCGCTTCGAACCGCCGATCGCTTGCGGTCCTACTTGCATACGCAATAGTCGTTGAACCTTTCTCTGTTCGAGACTTGGCTGCTGATTGCCCAATCTACATTCTTTTCAAACCATCACGCTTATCTTTGTTTCAAAATTACGTTGTGGCGAATATAGCTCTAAGGGGTTTCCAGCAATTCAATGGGTTTGCAAGCGCATATTACTATGCACCGGGACTATCTCTAATCCATTATTGTCCGCAAGCAACTCGTCAATCATTGGCGACGGGTTATGATGTGGAACTCTACTTATCAAATCATTTCTATACGACGCGCCAGACGGGCGAATACACGCAGTCACCAACGACATATCAAAGATTGACTTCGTGTTAAAGTCCTTTAGCATTTTTCCTGCAAAAGGAGATTCCATCTGAAAGATGCCGATATTGGAAACCATCATGTCTTCCCAGACCTTTTGGTCATCCCAATCAATTTCGTGCGACTTTGGGTAGGGGATGTTCGCCAGCTTACAGGCATCACGGATGATCTGTAGTGTGTTCAGAACGAGCATGTCATACTTAACAAGAGACACTTCATGGATTTCTTCCATGTCAATTTGTAGAACGACGCCGCTATCCTTGTGGTGAAAGATACCGTAATTGTCATCCAGCGTAACCGGGCTAATCACGATACCAGCCGGGTGTACAGATTGAGATACTCTTGTGTTCAGGAAACCATCAAAATAATAAAAGACTTCTTTATATTTTTGCTTACACGTCTCTGCGTCTTTCCCATAATCTGCTTTAATCTTTGCTACCAAACTTACTTGGTATGGATTCTCGCCTTTGTCTGCTTCTGGGTGTTGCTCTGCCCATTTATGTCTAAACCCGCGCACAATCTCTTCGATAGTCGCCAGGTCTTTTAATGTGCCGCAAGACGGAACGAAAGCAGTCTTTTGTTGCCCGAACCGTTCTATAATGTAGTTGAAGATTTTGGGCCGGTCGTCTTCAATAACGTCTGTGTCGATATCACCCACTTCAATTCGATCCTCATTGCAAAAGCGACTAAACACTGTGTGCCATGTTTCCGGGTTAACATCTGTAATATCTGTCACATAAGCAACTCTTGACCCAGCTACACTGCCACGCCCAGGACCTGTTACAATTCCATTCTCATGACACCATGTAAGGATCTCGCTCATGGATTGCATGAACCCGCACATCCCAAGTTTTGTGAATACTCTAAGCTCTTCTTTAATTGCGTCTCGGAACGCTTGCTCTTGCTCTCTTGGGATGATTCCGGCCTCTAACTTTGCTTCTAGCTTTTCGTTAATATTCTGGATAAATTTTTCTCTATCTTCTTCTGCAGACCCATAAAGGATTGGGTATTTCAAGGAGGTATCTAGCTCGAACTCTTCTACCTGATTCGCCATTAGAACTGTATTGTCTATCGCGGCTTGCCACATTTCTTCTGGGATAGAGTCCTGTTTTCTAAATGCTTCTTCCAATTCCTCGCGCGACTTATACGTTAGATCAAAATCATCTTCCGTGTCATAATGCTTACTCTTTGCATAAGCAAGTAACGACCGACACTCAGCGTAGTATTGGTTGATGCTATGTGTGTCTGTTGCCGCAATCAAAGGGATGTCATACCTTTGAGACAGCGCTGCCAAGTGTCTGTTATAGACAATCTGATCTTCGCAATCGTGCGGTTGGATCTCAAGGTAGTCATACTTCTTTACGAGCTTCTCGTAGTACGGATGACTTACGTCCAGCTTGTTCAGCGGTGAAGCCAAACAAGCGGACGTCTTGATAATGTTCGGAGAGATATTCAAAAACTCATCAAATGAAAGCCGCCCAACATAGTATTTATGGTCCTCATCTGTTGACATACTGAGCAACTTATTGAGTTCCAAAAAACCTTGCCGGTTCTTCGCTATCAGAATTGTATGATAGTTATCTCTCACTTTCTCATGTAGAGATTCCGTCAAATAAATTTCCACGCCATGTAGGTATTTAATTCCCGCTTCATCGCAAGCCATCTTTTTAGCAACCCACCCACGGGTGTTGCCATGCTCGGTAAAACAAATAGCTTTTTGTCCGAGCTGCTTTGCCTTTTCTATGTAGAGGTTAAAATCTGTCGTCGAGTCCAACAGCGAATAGTCGCTGTGGACATGATATGCAACATAATTATCCAACCATCAGCCTCCTCCCTGTATCACACCATACACTTCCGACTCCACATCCAATGGAGCACATGGAACGCGGGTAGTGTAAATCTTGTCATCCCATTTATATCTGCGGTCATACTCTTCGTAGTTCGTAAAGAACCTCCGACACGCTTCGTCGTAGTATAAGCCGAGTTCAAAACCAGCCCTTCCTCGCATACGATCTTTTGTTACAGACACAACGCAGGAATACTGCGAGAACTTTGACGTTCCTTGTTCTTTCTCATCCTTCCGCACTCTTCGTAAAGACAATGTTCGGTGTGCAAGATTGGGGAGGTTTGATGTGCCGCCAATATCGTACAACGCAACTGCTCCCGGTGTTGCACAGCTTGGGATTTTACGAGGGTGTGCAACCAGAATCACACACACGTTAAACTTTGAGGCGAACTGAATCAGCCAGTTGACCAGCTCGGTCTGTTTGTCATACTTGTTCTCGTCAGAAGAGTGCAGGTCTATTGTCATTAGGTTGTCCAACAGGAACAACTTACTGCCATACTTTCTAGCTGAGGCTTCCATAGATTCCTGGATTGATTCAATATCATTTGGCCATTCATTCTTATACACAAACCACTGGCCTCTATAACAATCGTTGATTTTTTCTTTCGCTTCTCTCGAAGCAACCCAGTAGACCGCGCCGTTCTTACCGGTGTGTTCTTCAACGTTCCTCGGCCCCGCGAGCAGGTAGTTCATCCACGCCTTACTCATGAAGTCCGGTAACTCTCTTGAGAAAATCCAAGCACCTCTGTTTTGCTCAAGTGCATTACAGATAAGCTGGTACAAGAAGCTGGTCTTGCCGGAACCTGGCGTGCCGGTCACGAGCGTTAACGTCCCGAAGAACAGTTTAAACAGTTCCCTGTCGAGGCTTTCAATACCAAAATAAATCCCGTCCAAGTCGCTGATATTAACGTCCTCGACGTCACTAAGATCCATCACACTGTCAATCGGAGATTCCTTCGCGCTAAGGATTGCGTTCATCACCGCTTCTTTTCCTTTGTAATAAAGCAACTCATTCAAATCCTTAATGTGCCTACCAGTTGCTTCATCTATTGGCGGGATGTCTACCACCTTTGTCCTCCAGGAACCAAGTCTAGGGCACACATCTTTTGCCATTTGATAACCAGCTTTATCATTGTCAGAGCAGATAATAATTTCGGAAAACTGGTCTAGCCAATCCATATTCTCTTCAATCCAGTGGTGATTTTGAGAACCTAAAGGAACGCTCACCGCGTTTGTATATCCGGACTCGATAGCAGCCATTGCGTCGCAGTTGCCTGTAACAAAGATTGTCCCATATTGCCTCACCAAGATCATTCCACTTGGAACCGTCACGCAATAAACTGGACCGCTGTAATACTGCGCGTCATATGTAATATTGTTTAAATCCGCTTTTTTCTTACCTGTGATTGACACACGATAGCTCCCGTCCAATGTAGACAACTGGTATTTAACAGAGCATTGCTGTCCGCTTGTGTGAGCAATCGTCTGCATTACATTAGCGTTATCCAGCTTGCAGGCATAGCCTGCAGTCCAGTTCTGAAATCGCCGAAGAATCACGAGCTTTTGTGTTTCAGACGTGGTGCTAACCCACGAATAAGAGACGGGTTCTATGTGAACATGTGACGGGATCTTGAACAGCAATTTAAAACCATAATCAGAAACTGGCGTCTCAACGTAACTAACGGATAGCTTCTTGAGGAGCCGCCGCAACCTACGCCGTTTTCTCTTTTCTGTCGTCAAGAGTCTGTACTCACCAGTGCTCTTGTCATAACTACAGTTCTCCGATATAGCAATTGATAGTTCGACTTCATCCGTAGTGAGAAAAAACCCATCGCCCGAATAACTCGTTGTAATTGGAGCCGATTTATACCAACCATCTGGCAATTTCCTCGCCTTCGTCTTCTCTAGAAAACCAAGAGCATTATAAGTTACAATATTGTGGCCTCCAGTTACACACGACACATAGTTATCCGTAGCAATGAAGGATAGGAACCCTTCGTAGTGCTCGTTGATAATTGCAACCGGTCTTACAAATTTGCCACGCAGTTTCGACCAAGTACCAGCAAATAGGTCATCCGCACACACCGAATACACGTCCTGCCCGTGATATTCATCAAACCGAACCCATCCATCAGGCGTTAAAATTTCTGCGTCGCCAGGAAAGCATTCACCTTCAGTTATCAATAACGGTTGACTTATGTTTACCCTGTTCATATTGAAAAGGAGCGGACGAGTGTCCGCTCCTTTCTGACACCAGTTCTTAGCTTCGCCTTTTGACTTGTCAATTTTTCTAGCCGGTCGGTACTTTACCATCGTCAGTACGTCGTTCGTATCATAGTAATTAAACACAGCGTTGCCATGTTCATCCTCCCGCACATCGCAATGGTCTAACGTCTTTTCACTAATCTTTCTCGTAGCCATGTACTGGTCTACAATTGACCGATCTCTTAACGGAGTCTGCTGAGGATAGCGATACCCCCTATGGGTCTTGATGCCTTTCTCTCCAAAGCTATATGCCATCCCAGCTTCTTCAAAAGTTTTCTCTGCTGCTTCAAGATATGTATTGCCAGACATCACATAGGCGTCAATGATATCAATATTGCAGCCGCATCCAAAGCAATGAAAACTATAGGCTTTCGGATTATAAATAAAGCTCGGAGTGTCTTCTTGATGCACCGGGCATAATGATTTCAAGTTAGACGGATCAAACAATTTAAGGTCAAGTGTTTCAGCAATCAAGAATGGAGTTCTATCTCCGATCTTCTCTTTTGCCTTTTGTAATTTTTCCTTTTCAATTAGCATTTCGTTCTCACCATCTACCACGCTCCTTTACTCCATTGTTGCATCCGTACTCTCTACATTCATCCTCGCTCCGCAATTTGGGCAATATCTTGCGAATGTATACGACTTGAGGTTTTCTAAAAACTTCTCTAAAGCTTTTTGCTTTTCTGCTTCTAAATCCCATTCATACGTATACTCTTCTCCATCCGGCGCATATAGTCTGCGCGACCATACTACTGCATTATTTGGATGCCTTTCCCCACACCCAGAACACACCGCCGTGATGGACACAGAAAGCTCTCTTTCCTCAGACATTGTATCCATATAAAAGGCGGCTGGTCTTAGTCGCCACTCTTGAAAGTGTGCAGAGGAAACATTCGCCGCTGGGGCATTTTCTATAGCACTAATCACATCTTCAGGATCAAAGTTTCCTTCCGGGTATTTCATTGGTGGCCCGTACACACCGCCACCATCTTCCCACCATGTCGGCAGATCCTTTATGTATGCTAAAAGAGATTCTCTCTCGATATATTCAGGCACTCTTATATCTCCTATTATTCTTAGCTCTAAACGGACAGCTCTCAGCAGTGTCACAAATATATGTACATCTGAAAAACTCAGGATCTGGCTCGAACCCTCTCTCTTTTTTGATCTCTTCAATCCGATCCAACACCCATTGCTTCACCTGCTCAAGCCGTTCTTCGTCAAATGCTTCTGCGATAAACCGCCCATGTCGGTAACAATTGAAATCCAAAGTCGCAGGCCATTTCCCATATTCTTCTTTGATGGGGATTGAGTAAATATAAGGCTGTCTGTAGTACCTGTCTAGTTCCTTGTCATATTCTGTCTGGAACTTTCTGTTGCTTCTGAATCTCAATCCGTGTGATTTGTGGTCGGCTATATGTAACCCGTTATCTTCGGCCAATACATCTATAAAACCAACAAAGTTGTACGGGCCAATCATGAAGTGGACTTCTTTTTCAACAGCGATAATATCTTTGATATTGTATGGGAAGTCAATGTTTTCCAAATACGAAAGCGAATTATTGAAGAAATTATCCTCGACCTTTTTGCTCGGTGGTTTACCAACGACCTCCTCGTCATAGTGATCCAGGAAATACGGTACAAGCTCTTCCTTCTTCAACGCCTGTGACAAATACTGCTCCAGCACATGGTGCATAAATCTGCCATACGTGGAAAAGAAGTGTGGCTCTGGTTTGATTCTTACCGCCGTGTGCTCAAGAACCTTTTGGTAAGTCTCGTCGTCGAGTCTTTCCTTCATCCACTCCATAACCTTCCTGTAAACCTGGTCTAATTTTTTGTTGTACGCTATGTACCGAACAAACCAGCCATACTTGCAGTCATCAAACGAAGACAGTCTAGAATAACTCCACAGCATAGCTGAAATTGCTCTTTCATATTCAAGGTCAGAGACGACCTCAAAAGGGGTCGTCATCTGTTACGGCAGGTTGACTTGCCGGGATCGCAGTACTATCAGAGCTGCTTCTACTAGAGTTATCTGCGGACTCGAAAGAGAACACAGCAAAATTGTAGTACCGCTTGTTCGTCTCCTTGTTATAGCTATTGGTTGCATCCATATCGCCGATACGAATCCTGTCTCTCGGCTTCAGCTCCTTTGCATTAGCGTGCGCCGCACCAACAAAATTTACGAAGTCACTAAACTTAGTCTCGTACTCGCCAGTGTTCTTATTCTTCTGGCTGACAGACAGATTTACCTTTGTATAATTACCTTTGTCTTCAACAGACCAAATTGTTGCATACGCGCCAGTATGAAAACCCATGTATTATTCCTCCGTATGTAGTTTATTCAAATCTCTCAGCAGAGCAGTCGCTCTTGCCTTCTTTTTAATTTGTTTGTAGTCTCCAGTGGGAACCAGCTTCCCATTTTCGTCACGCTTATCTACGTGCTTTGTAACCAACTCTCTAATCTTTTCTCTCTTGCTAGGATCTTTTGCCGCGATGTCGTTAGCGATTGCGTCAATTTCTTCAATGATAGATGCGAGTTCGTTCTTAGACTTCTCTTCTTTTTGCTTCGAGCGAATGAAGTCCGGATCGTCGGTAGTAGTAGCACACTGAAAGTATTTCAGCAGGAAATATCTGTTACTATAGGTCAGAGCCGAACCAAACGCCTGGCTACTATCTGCTTGATTGCCAGTCATCGTCCAAGGCACAACGATCTTCTCTTCGGGATTGTCGTTATTGACCCAGGTGTAAACCATATCAGCAGAGACCAAGAACTCATTTACTGTTTCCGTCTTACCGCCCTTCGTTTTCTCATAGCTGAAAGGCCGTACATCTGCTGTCCCTTGAACAATCCCAGGAACCAGTGTCAAGCCATACTCCGCAACAGCGCTGTTAATCTTCGGCAGCAATTCCACATCAGAGGTGTAGCTGTAACCATACCCCTTCTTGTCTTTCTTGACGACATCTACAGCTTTCTGCACCGCCGCGAGCTTCTGATAGATGTTCAACGTTGCGTGATTTTCTTTTTCCATATTTCACCTCATCTCGTTTTCTCGCGCTGGCCATGTCGAAAAATAATCTCATATTTTTTAACCGCTCAGCGTGCTTATATTATATAGCTTTATTTTTCAAATGTCTACCCTTTTTCGCGAAACTCGTCAGACGAGTTTCGCGACAGAGCAGCCACTTAAAATCACAGTCCTTGAATCCTCTTTGACTCCTTCCATACGTCCAGGAGTTCCTCCTCTGAAAGAAGGGCAATGGCCGAGGAGGATAGGATGTTTCCAATAGCTATGCTCTTAATATCCTCCTCTTCTAGAGCACCCAGATATTTCAGCAGTCTTGACTTTGACGTCCTCTGCGGATTCTCACATAGGACAAGGCTATCCGCCAGCAGGTTGTATTTCTCCGCTGGCAGAAGCACATGTGTGGGTTGAGTCAGATTCTTAATTCTGGTCGTGAGTGGCAGCGCTATGACGTTCGGGCTTCTGTCATTTCCAATATCGTTTTGGAAAATGATTCCCGGCCTGACGCCTTTCTGTTCACTGCCAACCCCACTAAAACTCATTAGATATATGTCGCCTAGTCGCGGCTTATCGCATTCCATGAAACCTCCTTCTACCCGACGGTTAGGCACCGACAACTTACAGGGTGGAAAGAGGTTGTATCTAACCCTCACTCACTTTTCCCCTGTATCCTTCGGTGGAACTTCGGGCTTTTCCTTAAATCTATCTGTCACTTGTCGCCATGTGCAGGCGACCCATGCTTGCCAGTCAGGACACTGGCGAGTACACCTCCAGTCCCTATCACACAATCTGCAAGGACTAGTATCCAAAATATTCTCCGGCATTATTCCACCGCCTCCAACCTTTTTAATCCAAGAGTTTTAATAACAACGTATACTGCAGACGGCGTCACCTTGATCTTTCTTGCGATATCACTAGGACTCATCCCATCCAAATACAAAGACGCCACTTCATCAATATCAATTTTAATGCGGCGATCTCTCGCCTTGCTCTTTCGCTTTCTATGTACTTGTTCGTTTGGGCGATTCTGTGCTACCCACTGACCATAACTCAAACCAGCTTCCTTAGCCGCAGCCGCCACTTCGTCAATCGTCATCCTAAACTCCCTTCCTTTTGTACTTCTGTGCATGGGACAGTACTCCATCTTTTTCTATCTATATACTTCCACTGTACTGATCTATCTATAACACGAGTCTCAATATCTTCAACTCTTTCTAGCATAAGCAGAAATTCCCTACACTCTGCGATTTCACGATCCGTCCTGCCGTATATACCAGCCCATGTAGAAATGCTTTTATCAATCTGCTCGATCGACCATTCGTAGTCTGAAAGCTCCGACTGCCTAATAAACTCTTGAACGTATTTATCTACCTCCCTTTTTGCCTCTTCGTAAGAATCGTATACATTAGGGGACAAGAGACTAATACGGGTAGGGTAATTGTCGTAAAACCGCTTCACGATTCTGTAACCATTTGTGGTAATCTCTACATCAATTACGCCACGGTTCCTTTGTTTTTTAACTAAGATTCCGCGATCATATAAGTCCCTAACCTTGTTTTTATCGCTTATTTTAAGCGCCTCAATTTCTTTTCTTTCTTCTTTACTAAAGGCATAGTCGCCAAGCTGATACAATTCTGTATCATAAGACCAACCTTTTGGGAGTTTGTGAAATGACGTCTCAGACTGGAATTCCTTTACCGGTACATCTTTGAAGTAGGCTGACGACACTGTGCGCCTGTCGTCAAGTACTAGGTAGTCAATATACACAACACCACCAAGGTGCTCGTCAACTCTTCCAAAACCAACACTATACTTGTAGCCTTCTTTCTTACACCAGTACACAATATCACCTGTCTTGAAAACTTTTCTGTCTATAACGATTACCTCCTAATATAGTTATTCAAAAATCCTTCTTCCGAAAGAATCGGAATTTTCATACTAACGGCCTTCTTAACCTTTGAGCTTCCGCTCTGCGGATCATTACAAACCAAACAGGTTGTGTCTTTTGTCACACTTGACGACACGCTCCAGCCTGCATTCTTTGCGACCTCTTCAAACTCTTTTCTTGATTTGAATGTTTCCAACTTACCCGTCACACAGACTGTCATTCCCGTGCTTTTCTTATTTTCGCTAACAGTGATAGATAAATAATAGTTCAGCGCCGCAATCTCTATAGAATGCTTTTTGATGTAAGTGTTAATTGCTTCACTGGTCTTTGTGCCGAATCCACTGAACCTGCTCCAATCCATTTCAGCATCCGCCATATCACATAGCGCTTCGATGAACGAGCGTTCACCGGTTGCTTTAAAAACCGCCTCGGCTACAATCGGTGCAGCAGATCTTCCAACGCCAGGAATTCCTATAGCAACGATGAAATTTTCTGCCACGCAGGTTCTGCTCTTCTCTATCGCATTCATCAGCTTGTCCACGCTGGTGTCACCAAACCCGTCGAGCTGCTTCATATCATCACGATATCTACCAAGCCGGTAGATATCGGCAAGATTCTTCAGCCATCCGTTATTGACAAAAAGCTTGATGCGCTCCGTAGATAAACCATCAATATTCATCCCTTGCCTAGACACGAAGTTTGAAATCCGATCCAATAAAACCGCTAGACAGTTATCGTTAGTACACTCAAGACGCTGGGCTTCACTACTTGACACAATCTCTGCAGCTTCCCCGCAAACCGGACAGCGTTCTGGAATCAGGTACGTGTCACTTTGGGTGAGATTGCGGACTACCATCGGGATGATTTGATTGGCCTTGATGACTTCAATCTCATCGCCAATTCCAAGCTTCAGCTTTTTAATCTGGCTTACATTAGAAAGGCTCGCTCTACTCACAGTCGTGCCGTCAATTTCTACTGGATCAAACACAGCAACCGGATTGATTGTGCCGGTTCTCGTAGTATTCCACTCAATATCTCTAAGCGTTGTCAGGTTTCTTTCCTGATAGAACTTAAAGGCGAAACTATGGTTGGGATGGTGAGAAGTCTCACCTAATGACCGGCCATATTTCTGATCACAGAACGTTCCGACCACCCCGTCGATTGGATATGGTGTACACTTCATAGCTTCCATGGTGCGGCTCACAAATTCCTTAACGTCAACACCACCCTTACCGAAAGAAGAGGCGGGCACAATCTGAGCGGTTGTAAATCCCAGGTTATCTAGCATTTGCATGGCGTCTCGAAAGTCTTCGTCTTGAAATTCAGGTGTAGAATTTCGCCATGCTATGAAAGTGACTTTTCGTCTGCGCAAAACAGCGCTATCTAGTTGCCTGACAGTTCCGCTTACAAGGTTACGGGGGGTTTTATAATCTGTATTTTCGGCCTTTTTAATTTTTTCAAATTCCTCATAGGTGATTACTGCCTCACCGTCCACATACAACTCACCTTTATATGGGATGGTTAAAGGGATATTAATAAACTCCCTTACGTTGTGAGTAATATCCTCACCAACAGTGCCGTCCCCTCGTGTCTCGGCGCGTTTAAGGATGCCGTGTTCATATGTAAGAGCGCAAGTAACACCGTCGAGCTTTGGCATTAGTACGAATTCATGCTGGCTAAAATACTTGATAAACTCATCTAGCCCAGTTGTCTTGGCGAGAGATAGCAACTTATGCGTGTGTGTTACTTTTTCTAGATTGCTAACTACTTTGCAACCAACAGTTCTTGTTGGAGAGATTGAGTATGTAATACCCGTTTCTTTTTCGAGTTCAACCAGTTTATTCATAAGCGCGTCAAACTCTTTGTCGCTTACGAGGTTCTCATGCTCATTAAAATAACTGTAGTTTAAAACATTGATGGCTACGATTAGAGCATTCATGTCAGGACAGTTAGATCTTGCTTCCCGCAAAACCTGCTCTAAAGATATTGGTTCATACATTGACATAGGCACAAACCCCAATCGCAAACATAAGCAGATAGAACAGACCACAGAGAGACTCTATTACAATATCTAAAACCTTACACAGCTTTCTCATTTCTTCGTCCCTCCTTTCAGTAATTCCTTTAGCTTTCTAGAGATGATGTACCACAAGAAAATTGCTCCGGCTGGCATAAGTATTACCACGGTAGCAACGGCAAACAACTCCGAAACATACTGCCCCAAAAGAAAGAGGACGGCAATGATCAACGCTAACGTGATCGCCGTCCAAACTCCAACAATTTTTTCTTTCATATGTCCTCCTTAGCAAGCAATCTTACTAACCTCGATTGCTGTTGTACGGATAAATTTTTTCAGTGTTATATCTCCGGTTCTATAGAAGTCCTCGTCCGGAAACAGATCGTACAGATACTGAATTGGTTGCTTTACATCCAGCATACTTACTACGCTTCTTTGCATAGCTTTCTCTACGGACTTGAACGACGACCCATACTTGTGTTCAAGGTTCCTGATAAGCTCTTTTAGTTCAAACCCGTAGAAGTCTTTCTCCTCTGCGACCGTGCATATTGCGTCCTGTAAGTAGCCAGCTCCACGCTGTGAAAACCTGCAGTCCAAAGCTTGTAGCAGATCTATCGTTGCGGCACGTACTTTATTCACTTACCCAGCTCCTTAGTGAGCTACAGACACCTGCCGCCCATCGGAGCAAGCATCGCGACACTCTTCACACTTTACATAGTCCTCTTTTAACCACACATTAAAAAGTGTGCATTTTGGCACATGATATTCTGTCGGCGCTTTCTTACCGTGCGTGCGATTTCTTCGTCTATGATATTTACATACATACTTCCCATAAAAGTCTCCACCGTAAGTGCAATTATTTTCGTCTGGTGACACATTATGTTCAACTGTAATTCTCGTCATTGTTTCAAAATTCATTATTAACCCCATCCATGTCTTTAAATTCAAGCGTAGTTTAAACAAATAGATCTATCACGGAAAGTACGATAGAGGCAAAGAAAAGAGACGTTCCTACAAAAAATTCCTTGCTACAACTAGCAATCTGCTTAATACAACCAGATGCGAATGCAGCAATAACAACGAGATTTAATACGTCTATAACGAAATGTAAAATACTCATTCCAACTTTTTACCTCCATCGGCTGTTCTTATTACCTCTAGCAATTCAATATATTTCTTCACATACATTGCCAACCCACTTACATAGTCATCAAAAAATCTCATTCCATATGACTCGAAACCCCAGCAGCTTTCTTTTAAATCCCAATAGATTCTGGCGATGGCGTAGCAGTGATCGTCGGCAAACCATTTTACTAGCTCATAGTCTCTAGTCTCTTGGTTGGCAGAATGAATAATTGGTCTGATCTCAAACTCTTTAAATCGCATCTTCTCTACCCAGTTCTTCAGCTTCCTCCATATCTGGAGCGCTAGCATCTACTTTCACGATGCCTTCCAGTACCTTAAACGACCAGTTCTTATGCTTGTACGCGCAAAATCTCGGTCTATTCACGACTCTAACAACCACACCTTCACGAATATGAGTGAGACCAATTGGGTCCACGCCATCGCAATATTTCCCCGCAATCTCCTTAACAGCATTCCCAGCAATACCCTCATGAGGGAATACACGAAAATTATTATTCGCGTCCCAGACACACACGCCGCTGTTATTGATAGTCGCTTTTGCCATAAGAGGCACGCACTTACATCCCATCTGCTCACATCTATATCGCATGAAGTCCGGTGTGTATTCAACAACGTCCCCATCCTCGTTCGTCATTGTCATCCTGTATACATAAAAGTCGGATTGCGGGTCCCCGTCATGACCATACGGGTCGCACCCATAAGAAAAGGTGGTGTATTTGCCGTACCTCTTAACAAAATCTTTGTCTCCCGTTTTCTTGTTGTTTGCTACTGGCATAATTGGCGTACCATTAGTGGTGAACCCGACGATCTCGTAGAAGACCTCCTCGCCCTTCCATAGCTTGCCCTCGAAAAACTTTGCGTGCTGTTCTCTAAATTCATTCGACCCGTGATACCCGCCGCTATAATTATCTAACACCACTCTACGCGTGCCAGTTACATATCCCCAATCATAAATAGGAATACCGGTTCGCCGCTTGATTCTATCAATAATAGTCTTCTTATATCCTTTAAAGATTGGAAGATACGCCGTGCGCCCGCTGGTCCCGTGCATCTTTAGTGTGAATTCAAGTTCGTCACCAAGAGAAAAAGCAGACAGATTGTACGCGAGCTGCTCCGTGTCTGCGTGTTCTTTGAACAGTGGCGCGATAGGCACATTTTTCTTTCTCGTCTTATTCCCGACACGCTGCTGGCCACCCCTCTTGTTAGGGATATACTTTTTACAAATCTCATGTCCGTTGAATACGTCGATAGTATCTCCAACTTTTAACACGCCAATATCGCCAAAGCTATTCAGGCAACTCAGAGGCAGAAATAAGCCATCAGACTTCTCTCCCCTGAGTCTGATGGCCGACACGTTGCGTTTTTCTGGGTTCATATAGCCGCCGATATTATTACCGTTAGCGTCTTTCTTTCTAAGAAGATTGTTGGCTGCAGCAAATTCGAGTGACAGCTGACCGTCAGTGGGGAAATAAACGCCCACTTGGCCTTCGCTGTAATCCATATTGACACACACCGTATTCCCGAAACACTCTCCGAGTTGAAGCCTGTCAGCGTTCGGATGTTTTCTCACATTTGTAATTTTTGTCACATAAGCTTTATACATCTGTGCCCTCCTTCTTTGCGTTTGTATATGCGACAACCGCATCATTCCAATTCCGCTTCGCTTGTTTGGCGGTCTCTGCGGGCGCTCCCTCAAACGTACAGGTCTTTCGACTACCTCTCACGCAAAACTGATCGTCAGACTCAGCCTGCCAATTTCTACAGCGCCGAATATATTTTCCACCACCAGACCACTCGCTAGTAGTTTTGCTGCCGCACACAGGGCACGGCAGCAACTTAATACTTTCTGGTTTTTTCGTGAGATTATAACCTAACTTATCGGCCTCAATTTTCAATTCTTCAATAGTCATTATGTACTCCTTTTCGAATCTGTGTCGCCATATTTACATACCAGTTAAATCAAATCCGGCATGGCAAAAGCCATAAGCATCAGACAGAAAATCTGAAACCTCATCTACATCCGTCATACCCTCCGGGATCTCAACAGATTGCGGCAGTTGGCTTAGAAGCTCTTTATCGCCATCTGTGTCCCACTTAATGTTTACTGCAATCATGATATTTACTCCTTCAGTTCAAAGTTTCCTTCCGGATAAAAGTCGGTACTGACATTGATGTACGGCATTGCGTCCGGATCATCAACATAGCATGTTATAATAACACCTTTCAAGTATTTGTAATCACCAACAATACTCTCTGCGTTATCAACCAAAGCCTGTCCGCAATCCTTAATGGCTCTAATCTTTCCTTCGTTATTCCAGATATTAAATTCTGTTGCCATATACTCCCTCCATAAAACAGTAGTTTAAATTTTGATGCCTCGCTTGGTTAGCTCCGCCTCGAACACAAGCGACCAATGCTTGTCTAGCGGTCTTATTATACGATAGCAGTTCTTAATATGATCGTCTGTCATGCTTCCAACCGTGAGTTTATCCCCAGCTTTAGTAGTCCAAATTTCGTCTGACGAATTGCCCACATATATCAGTTTTCGCTCTGGGAGTGCCGCATCATCGCTCCACATATTGACAAAAATCATGTCGCCTCACTTACACCACTCAACCCCTTACAAAAACCTGGCCGCACTTTTTACAATAACAAAGAGTCTTTTCCTTATATCCTCTGTCCCAAGACCAAACGGCAGAATCTTTGATATCATAATCAGCATCGCAGCAGTATGATAACTTTACAAACTCATGTTCGCATTTTCCATTCTTGACATTCATAATCTCTATCTGCTTTCTAATCTCTTCAACTTGTTTTAAAATCCTTGCAATAATATATGTTTTTCTCATGGGTTATCCTTTTTAACTATCGACTCATCTCCGACCTGACACATAGTCTACTACCACAGCTACAGCCAGCTACCATGTCTGCTGCTAAAATCTTTTTTATCCAGCGTCTCATCAATCAGTTTCAAATCCAATCGAACGAATATAATGTTCTTTAGAACATAAATCAAGACCCAGTTGTTCTTTAATAATATATCTGTCCCAAAGACAACAAATTACATATTCTTCATTTACTTCCGACACAAAACCAACAGGCATATTATTAACAATTACAGGAATATTCACAGCACTTTCTCCATAAGAACCGTCATTTTTAAAATATACTTCCATTACTCTTTTCCTTTCATTTTCTCAAACATCAACATTCCAAAATAAATTTCAAACAAAGTTCTTGTCATAGAAAATTCACAATGGCGAACTGGAATACAAATTGGTACACTAAAATCATGCTTTTCTTCAATCATTTTTTTAAGTAGTATTTTTTGATACTCCAATAAATAAATACCATTACCTTCAAGAAATTTTATATATTCACTAAACGTCATCTTTACCATCCATATTCCTTAATATTGTAATCTCTAAGTTTGCCGCAATCGTCATGACATGACTTATAACATTGCGCAGAAATAGAAGCCCATCCTTCTCCACAATTTGTACACGGATAAACATTTACACCATACACAACAGGTAGTTCACCTTTGTCTTCCAGGTCTTCATAGAACGCAAGCTTTTCATAAATTTCATCAAGAGTTGGACAATTGCTATCATTAAATTTACAGTATTTGTAATCATATTTACAGTTGCCACCACATCCTGCTACCGCTGCTTGACCATTTGAAAATCTTTCTGTTAGTCTCATAATTATCTCCTTTAATATTCATGCTTCTTAGGAAGCGGTTTTAATCCTCTTCCACTTTTAATATCGTCCATTATACTACATACACCTATACGTCCTTGAATCGTTCTATTAAAATTCTTATCATATTCTCTTATGTATTTTTCTTTCGCAAAACTGTCAATCAATTTATTTATATCATTTAATCTAACGTACAGCTCTCCGTCAGAATTTGTAGCCCACGGAATCAAACTTAACACATCTTTCAACATATCTAAATCAATAATATATTCACTCATTTTTATTAACCTTTCTACGCATCACTAACTCAAACCCTGTACTTGGGTATGTGATTGAATATTCTTCATGACCATCCATATTTCCGATAAACCACTCAAATACAGCCGCAATAGCTTTATTAGTTACATCTTCCTTCTTTCCAGTCCACGTTTGTTTTTCTGGATTTTGTGTTCCAAAATAAATAGTATTTATAATTGGGCTAACTCCAAATCCTTTTGCCATAACTTATACCTCACTTATACCCTTCAATAATTCCTTCTGGACAAAAACTAATATTTACATCAATATAAGGCACTTCATCCATTTCGCCAACATGACAAGTAATAATATAGTTGTTTACATATTTATAATTGCCTACAATATTACTTGCATTATCAATAAGAGATTATCCGCAATCTTTGATGTTTTGAACAATCCTTTCTCTATAATCCATATAATTTTACCTCTCACATTTAATAAACGGTTTGTATACTTCATCTATAATTTCTTGTGACACTCTACAATAATCATCTAATATCGACAAATCCGCTCTCAGCCCACGAATATATCCTCTTGGTGTCCATAACAAACTGTTTTTACAGTAAACTTTATAAAGATGCAAACAACAACCATTATCTGTATAATAGTTACAATCTATACATTCATTCATAACTTTACCTTTATATGTATTTTTTTATTTATCAGCAATTCATACAATTATTACATCTTTTGTTTGGATTTAAATCACATCTTCGAAAAGGTATAATATTCCCATAACAATCAAAGTATTTCTTAGATAAATCTTGTTTAATCTCTTTCCAAGAACAATAACAATCATTACGTTCAGCTTTTCTAAGTTCATACTCTACTGCTTCACTTTGGTCGTAAGTACATCCTATTACACATAGATAACGACCTCGTTCTTCAATCTCATCTGGCTGTCGTAGTACGCCAGCGTTAAAATGAATTGTGACACCGTTACCAATAAGTTTAAGATTTCTAACCCTATATTCTACTGCTTCCAAACTAAATGTACATACATAGTATTTTCTTCCTCTCCAATCCATATAATTCACTCATTAAATCGTCTTCAAGCATTCAATACAGTCCATACTTCTTAATGCTTTCTGCTCAATAATAAGCAAGCCACCACTAGGATATACAAAATGAATAAATCCATCTTTAACATCTGCTAGTACGGCAGAAGTAGTTTTAATTTTACCACTCCCAAGATACCATTCAATATCATATTTTTTATTAAACGCTTTATCAAAATTATATGTCATAATCAAAACCTACCTTTATACACACTTTCCCACAAATCATACGCCCTTAAATATGGATTCATTGTTCGCATAGTAGTCCACCATTTACTAACAAATTTACA
>OGPR01000667.1_pt1 | contig 33864 bp, 47 predicted proteins | sample 1552981 | NCBI WGS metagenome assembly OGPR01 (sample SAMEA2580260, study PRJEB22360) | human gut metagenome | biome: human gut; feature: human-associated habitat; material: faeces | place: Denmark | collected 2008/2010 | reverse complement strand
GACTCAAACTTGAATCCCGTATTTTCCATTTACACAAAATATTTTATAGTGCCTAGTTATTTGATATACGTCGTCAATAAGGATATAGTCGTAGCCTCTCAATTTGCATTGTTCCAGATTATATCTGTTGGATTTAATCATCTCATCGGCAACAATATCTGTAGACAGCCTTTTCTCTATTACGCTTTCGTTTTTTACAATGTCCGCAAAGTGCTGTTTTATATATTCTTTACTGAATATCAAACACATGTATTTTATATCACACAGATAATCATCCGCAAAGTCTTTTTCCCAGCCGAACGGTATATAACATCCCTCTACAATCAGGTTCTGTCCGTTTTCAACGCAGGTCTTTACGATTTCCCGTACAACAGGCCACAAAAAATCTGTCAGAGCCGAATCTGGGCTTTCTGGCGACAGGCTTGTCTGCCCGCTCCTGATAAGTCCCATTTTCAGATGGTCTATTGACAGATAGGGATATTTATATTTCTCCAGCAGTCTTTGTGCAAACAAGGTTTTTCCCGTATGGGTACAACCAGTGACTAATATGACCATAGCATCTTGATATAATTACATACAATACAGTTCACATGGCTTACCCGTTGAAGGATGACTGACATTGATTGATATTTTTATCTGAATAGATTTTTTGTCCTTAACGGAAGTCAGATCCACATTCTCTATGACATGACAGCCATTAGCTTCGCATTTCTTGTCATAAGAAATATGTTTTGCTCCTTTTTCAGCTATGCCATGGGAATCCACGATAATGAAAAGAGGCTTCTTGCTTAAAATAAGATTTAGCACCTCTTCCGACAGAAAAGTAGCTTCATTGAAATAATCTTCCGTTCCGTATTGATGTTTTTCTGAATTTCCCGTATGCAGTACCAATGCCATATTTTCCAACGAGTCTATATGTAAAATATCCTCTAGCTTAGGCATACTGGTCCTACAGTCAAGAATCAGTCCCTTTACCTCATATTCATTCTTTTCCGGAGCTATCGTATAACAGTCCAGATGGGTTCCTATATGCCCTCTGGCACCCAATTTGTCAGTCTGGCTGTTTGCCCATTGCATGGCTGACGAATTCTCATCCAATTTTATGTGTAATTGATTCATTGTTTCTCTTGTGTAATAAAATGTCATAAATTGCATTCAAACAAAAACATATCGCAACAGTCATCTATGGCTATTTCCTTTTCAAAGGAGGAATAGGTCTTGATTTCTGTAAATCCTGCTTCTCTCAAATAATTTTCCATTTCGCCAAACTTATACAGATGGGTCTGAAAGTCCATATGTTCACTTTTCAGCAGTTTGTCCCTATCATAAAGTTCATATATTCCCGGTGAAAACTGTATCTGTTGTTGTACATCAAAATAGTTTTTAGTCTTTAAGACCAAATCGAAACCATTTTTCATTTTTACAGATACGGACATTTCATAATCATCATTGTCCAAACATTTAGCGGCAATAGTATCTACCGCAAAGACAAACTTTCCTGCAGGGGCTAACAAGCCTTTTATTTTCTTCAGAATCTTTTGGCAAAGGTTCATGTCTGTAAATAATGACACAGACCCAGAAGAAATAAATATATAGTCAAATTGTTCATTGGTCGTATATTCTGCTATATCAGCATATTCCACATCAGCTTCAGGAGCTTTTAGTTTCAGTTTTTCAAGCATCTCAACCGAGAAATCAACCCCACAAATGTTATATCCATATTCCAAAAATGGAACAAGGAAGCGACCACTTCCACACATTATTTCTAAGATTTTTTTATTTTTTTCTGCATATGAAAGATAAAAATCCAATTCATCTTGCGGTGCTTTATCATGTAAGATTTCATACATTTCTGTGCACAAGTTGCCATAGTAATTTTTTATATTCATTGTATTTCCTATTTTACATAAACGGCTCAATTTGCAATTTCTTTATTGGGCTATAAAATTAAACAATTGGAATACGTTCAACAACAAATGAAATGAATTTGATGATTCACTCTATATTAATAAAGAATATTTGTTAGAATTATTTCGTACTTGCGGAGCGCATAGCACTTCGATTTTCAAACTGAGCCTAAATTATTACCAAAATAGATACACCGATTTCCGGGTGTAAAAAAGGGTGTAAATCTCGCAAATGCTTGATTTACACCCTTTATTGCGGAGAGACAGGGATTCGAACCCCGGGTACCTCGCAGTACAACGGTTTTCAAGACCGCCGCAATCGACCACTCTGCCACCTCTCCAAAACTCTTCTTGAGAGTTGCCTTATTTTTCAAAGGCGGTGCAAAGGTACGCAAAGAATTTTGTTTTCCAAATTTTTGGAAGAAAAAATCTATCCGTATCCTTTATTTTTTCTTTTCCGGACCTTTCTGGCAGTGCTTAAAGCCCTTTAGCAGTTCCCGGTGGAAACGCATTTCCGCTTTTTGCAGCAGATAGATTTTCTTGGCCGGAAGGAATTGTTTGTATTTCCGCACATATTCCAGTTCCAGTTCGTCGGTCGCAATGCGTGCCTGAATCACATCCTCTATAATCTTGCCATATTCTGTTTCCGTGGTATTGGGATTCTTGCCTTGACGCAGTTTCTGCCACGCCTCCTTGTTGTACGCCTGTTTTTTGTCTTGCAGTTCAAAATAGAGAGGGAAGAATTTTTGTGCTTCGTCGTTGCTCAGTCCCGCCTGCTGAATGAAAAACTCTTTCTGGCGGTTGCGGAATTCTTCTTTGCTGAATTTGGTATTCTGTGCCTGAATGCCGCTCACACACAAGATGAGCAGGAGAGTCAGGGAATAAAAAGTTCTTTTTATCATGGTTGGTTTATTTATAAATTTCCGTATCTGCATCAGTAAGATACTCGTATAGAGTATAGTCGTCCATCATGGCCTGGTCGACAATGGGGTCGATGTATTCATCGGGCACTTCTGAAAATTCCATGTCACCTATAGTGCCGGCGGCAGGCGATTGTGCTTCTTTTTCACCCACGAACATCCGTACGCTGAGCATCAGGCCGCAGAACATGGCAGCCATGTACACCCAAGGTTTGACGCGTGCCCACAGCGTGAGCTGAGGTGCAGGCTGTACTTCTCGTTCCGGAAGCTTGTCCATCAGCTGTTCCGTGAAGTTAGCAAAGTAACCTTCAGGCACTGTGAACGGGTTCTCGGTTCCACATCTCTTTAATAAGTCAGTTTCTTCCTTTTTCATATTGTTGCCTCCTTTGGAAGTTAGATTCGAATTTGTAAAAAAGGTTTAATCGTGTTGGTGAAAAAAATCTTCTATTTTTTTGACGGCATGATGGTAGGATGCCTTCAGTGCGCCTACGCTGGTGCCTAAGATTTCCGACATGTCTTCGTATTTCATTTCCTGAAAATATTTCAGGTTGAAGATGATGCGTTGTTTCTCGGGCAGCAGCAGGATGGCCTTCTGAAAGAGCCGTTGCGTTTCGTCTCCGTTAAAGTAAGGGTCGCTTTCCAGCTTGTTTACCAGGGCGGCATCGGCATCGTCGATGGACAGCTGGTTTTCGGCGCGCTGCTTGTTCAGGAAGTTCAGGCATTCGTTGAAGGCGATGCGGTAGAGCCACGTGGAAAGCTTGGCATCTCCCCGGAAATAGTCCAGGTTGGTCCAGGCTTTGATGAACGTGTTCTGCAACAAGTCGTTGGCATCGTCGTGCGAAACCACCATGCGTCGTATCTGCCAGTACAGCTGTTCGCTGTAGGCCTTCACAATCCGTTCGAACGCTTTCCGCTGGGTCGACGGGTCCTGAAGCATCAGTATGGTTTCTTTTTCGTTATAATTGTTCATGGCGTGTGCGGGTTCGTCATTGTTGGGTAAGACGACAATCCGTTGGTTCGGTTTAATAGGGTTAGTTTTCTTTAACTTCTCAGAGTGAGATTTTCAGTCCCTCGTTGGTGGCCAGTGTGTCGGGGAAGATGGCTTGGGCCTCTTCGAGCAGGGCCTTCTCGTCTTCGTAGCGGGCAGAGAAGTGACCGATGAGCAGACGTTTCACCTGCGCGTCCTTGGCAATCCGGGCAGCTTGTGCGGCGGTGGAGTGCAGGGTCTGTTTGGCGCGGACGGCTTCGCTTTCGGTAAAGGTAGCTTCATGGAACAGCAAATCCACTCCGGCCACTTGTGCTGCGATGCGGGGCAGGTAGACCGTATCCGAGCAATAGGCATACGCGCGGGGAGGGTCGGAGGGAGTGGTCAGTTCTGAGTTGGGAATCACCCTGCCGTCTTCCAGTGTGTAGTCCTCGCCGTTTTTGATGCGGTTCATCATGCAGATGGGAATACCGTAGAAGTCAATCATGTCGCGCCGGATGTGGTTCGGTGTCGGCTTCTCGCGGAAGAGGAAACCGCAGGTGGGCAGGCGATGACGCAGAGGAATGGTTTCCACGCTGACGGAACGGTCGTCGTAAATGACGGTACGTTCGCCGGGGTTGAAGGGGTGGAATACTACCTGATAGGGCATTCCCTTGCAGAAGAATTCCAGTTGAGGCTCCAGCAGACGTTGCAGGTCGGCATGGGCATGAATGTGCAGGTCGGCGGTACGCTCCAGCATGCCGAAAGTAGAAATCAGTCCCATCAGGCCGAAGCAATGGTCGCCGTGGAGGTGAGAAATGAAGATGTGGTTCAGCCGGCTGAACTTCAGTTTGGCGCGGCGGAGCTGCACCTGTGCCCCTTCGCCGCAGTCAATCATGAACAGTTTCTCGCGGATGTTGAGCACCTGCGAGGTCGCCTGATGGCGAGTAGTGGGCAGGGCTGAACCGCATCCTAAGATGTGTATGTCGAATTTTTCCATTCTTATGATTCAAATTGGGTGTTTCGCATGTCACCCGTCTCGGCGTACGCTATATGCATCTTGAAGGCGTTGCGCAGCGACATCGGCGTGTGGCAGGACTTTCCTTCCGAAAGTTTCAGGTAGTCCCACAGCAGTTGCTTGTAGTCCGGATGCGCGCAGTTTTCAATGATGCAGCGGGCACGTTGCGAAGGCGATTTGCCACGCAAGTCGGCCACGCCCTGTTCCGTCACGAGGATGCGTACGTCGTGTTCCGTACTGTCCACGTGGGATACTTGGGGCACGATGGACGAAATCAGTCCGTCCTTGGCCACCGACGGGGTGGTAAAGATAGACAAATATGCGTTTCTGGCAAAATCTCCCGAGCCTCCAATTCCATTCATTATCTTGCTGCCCGATACATGCGTACTGTTCACGTTGCCGAAAATGTCCGCTTCAAGAGCCGTGTTTACCGCAATGATACCCAGACGGCGAATCATCTCCGGGTGGTTGGTGATTTCCTGCGGGCGCAGCAGGATGCGTTCGCGGAAGTCATCGATGTGCTCGTACATCGTGTCCAGACGGTCTTCCGACAGAGTGAGCGAGCTGCCGGTAGCAAAGCGGATACGGTCTTTCATCATCAGGTCGATGACGGAGTTCTGTATCACCTCCGTAAACATGGAGAAAGCCGGAAGGTTCGGGTCGTCACCCAGTGCACCCAGTACGGCATTGGCAATGTTGCCCACTCCCGACTGCAGGGGCAGGAACTCCTTGGGGATGGCCCCGTTCTTCCATTCGCGCAGCAGGAAGGCAGCCACGTTATGTCCGATTTGCAAGGTTGTTTCATTTTGCGGTGTAAAGGCCGCGATGTGGTCGCGGGCATTTGTGCGTACCACCCCCGTAATCTTTTTCGGGTCGATTTTCACGCTGATGTGTCCGGTGCGGTCGTTCACGTGATACACCGGAATTTCTTTCCGATAAGGCGGGTTGGCCGGAATATAGATGTCATGCATGCCGGTAAGTTTTCCTGTATGCGCTTCATTCAGTTCGATGATAACCCGTTCGGCCACCTGGAGCAGGGTAGGTGAGATACCTACGGAAGTGCTCAGGATGACTTCTCCGTCGTCCGTCAGGTCGGAAGCTTCTACAATGGCCACATGGATTTTCCCTAAAAATCCGTAGCGCACGTCCTGTCCGATTTGCGAGAGGTGGAGGTCAAAGTACTGCACCTCGTGCTGGTTGATGGACTCGCGCATATCCTTGTTCGACTGGAAAGGTGTACGGAACGATACAGCGTGCGCCTTGACCAGTGCGCTGTCCACCTGACAGCCCGTGGCACCGCCTGTGATAAGGCCTACCTTGAATTCTTTCCCCTGTGCATGCTGTGCTTCTGCGTAGGCAGCTAGTGCTTCCGGCACGGCTTTCGGTGTACCTACCGATGAAAACCCGCCGATGCCGACGGTATCCCCATGATGAATGGTGGCAGCGGCTTCGGCTGCCGTAATAAATGCGTATGTCATGTAATAACTGCTGTTCTTTTGTTAGGTAATAGTGGAGCAAAATTAGAATTTGTAATTCAGATAATCAATATTTATGACATTTTTTCTGCATAAATGCTGCAAAAAGGCCCTTTACGCGTAAGTTAATCGAATATTTATACTGTTTTGGATAAAAAACTGCGCAAAAAGACTCTTCGAAACACAATTCCTTTTATTTTTGTGAGGATTTCACTACGCAAACGTGATAGAAAGAATATAATAACTAACTAAAATTGCTTTTACTGTGAATATGTTGAGAAAACTCAGGCTCACGCTGGGGATGCTGTGCCTGGTATTCGTGACGCTGTTGTTCGTCGATTTCACGGGCGTGCTTCATGCATGGCTCGGCTGGATGGCGAAGATACAGTTCCTTCCGGCTCTGTTGGCGCTGAACGCCGGAGTAATCGTGTGTTTGATATTGCTCACGCTCATAGCGGGCAGGGTGTACTGTTCGGTCATTTGTCCGCTGGGCGTGTTTCAGGATGTGGTAGCCCGTCTGGGCCGGGGACGTAAGAAGATGCCCTACACGTATTCCAAACCGAAAAGCTGGCTGCGCTACGGTGTGCTGGCAGTGTTTGTGCTGGCGATGCTGTTGGGTGTGCATGCCCTGGTAGCCTTGCTCGACCCGTATGCCGTGTACGGCCGTGCGGCACACAGCTTCCTGCAGCCTTTGTGGATGTGGGGAAACAACCTGTTAGCTTCTATGGCCGAACGCATGGACAGCTATGCCTTCTATTCGGTGGATGTCTGGTTCAAGAGTCTGCCGGTGCTGATAGTGGCAGCCGTCATGCTGGTACTGGTAGTGGTACTGGCGGCACGCAACGGACGTACCTATTGTAATACCATCTGTCCGGTGGGCACCGTGCTGGGATTCTTCTCCCGCTTTGCCTTGTTCCGCATCACGATTGACAAGGAGAAATGCAACGGCTGTACGCTTTGCGCCCGCAACTGTAAGGCCGCCTGCATCGATGTGAAGAACCATGCGATAGACGGCAGCCGCTGTGTGGCTTGTATGGACTGTCTGGACAAATGTCATAGGGGAGCCATCGGCTATCGGTTTGCCTACGGAAAGAGAGCCGAAAAGGCAGAAACCCCGGCACCGGAAACAGCCGACCGTACCGCCGGACGACGTGAGTTCCTGGCCGGTTCCTTGCTGCTGGCCGGTTCGGTACTGAAAGCACAGGTAGCCAAGAAGGCTGAGGCCATCAAGATGGACGGCGGACTGGCCGACATCGTGGACAAGAAAGAGCCGGTACGCCAAACTCCGATTGTGCCTCCGGGTGCACGCGGACTCCGCCATCTGCAGTCGCATTGCACGGCCTGCCAGCTGTGCGTGTCGGCTTGTCCGAACGAAGTGCTTCGTCCTTCTCATTCGCTGGATACTTTCATGCAGCCTTACATGTCGTACGAACGCGGCTACTGCCGTCCGGAGTGTACGCGCTGTTCCGAAGTATGTCCCGCCGGAGCTATCCTGAAAATTGACAAGGCAGAGAAGTCTTCTATCCAGATTGGTCATGCCGTGTGGGTAAAAGATTTGTGTATTCCGCTGACCGACAAGCAGGAGTGCGGCAACTGTGCCCGCCATTGTCCGGTGAACGCCATCACCATGGTTCCGTCCGACCCGTCGAACCCCGACTCACTGAAGATTCCGGCAGTAAACGAAGCACGCTGCATCGGTTGCGGAGCCTGCGAGAACCTGTGTCCGGCCCGTCCGCTGAGTGCCATCTATGTGGAAGGCCATGAACGCCATCGTGTACTTTAATCGGATTGTCTTACCTTTATATATAGAAAGAGAATGGACGAGAAAAAACAGATGAATCGAAGAGATTTCCTTAAAATAGTCGGCATCAGTACGGTGGGAGCCACAGCAGCTTTCTACGGTTGTACGCCCGACAAGAAAAAAGCCGGCGAAAGCACTACGGAAGTGCCCGTCGGCAAGATGACCTACCGCCAGTTCCCTCCCAACGAGGATAAGGTGTCGCTGCTGGGCTATGGCTGCATGCGCTGGCCTACACTTCCGGCACCGGGTGGCGACGGCAACGTCATCGATCAGGAAGAAGTGAACCGGCTGGTGGATTATGCCATCGAACATGGCGTGAACTATTTCGACACGGCCCCGGTCTATGTGCAGGGCTGGTCGGAAAAGTCGACGGGTATCGCCTTGAAGCGTCATCCGCGCGACAAGTTCTTTGTGGCTACCAAAATGTCGAACTTCTCCAATTCCGACTATGATTTTGGGGTAAAGATGTACCACAACTCGCTGAAGAACCTGCAGGTGGACTACATCGACTATTACCTGCTGCACATGTTAGGTGCTCCCGGAAAAAGCGGGTTGCAGGGCCGTTTCCTTGACAACGGTCTGCTCGACTTCCTGCTCAAGGAGCGCGAAGCCGGACGTATCCGCCGCCTGGGCTGGTCGTTCCACGGCACAAAAGAGGAATTCGACCGGGCACTGGCCATGCACGACCAGGTGCACTGGGACTTCGTGCAGATTCAGTTGAACTATTCCGACTGGCAGCACGCATCGGGACGTAACGTGAATGCCGACTACCTGTACGAGCAGGTGAGCAGCAAGAACATTCCGGTAGTGGTGATGGAACCGCTGTTGGGCGGACGCCTGTCGAACATTCCCGACCACATCTTCAGCCGCCTGAAAGAGCGCAATCCCGAAGGCAGTGTGGCATCGTGGGCCTTCCGCTTTGCCGGTACGCCGGAAAAGGTGCTCACCGTACTCAGTGGCATGACCTACATGGAGCATCTGCAAGACAACCTCCGCACGTATTCTCCGCTGGTGCCGCTTACCGACGAGGAAAATCAGTTCCTGCTCGATACGGCCGACCTGATGCAGAAATATCCCACCGTGCCCTGCAACGACTGTAAATACTGCATGCCCTGCCCGTATGGCATCGACATCCCCGGCGTGCTGGTGCATTACAACAAGTGCGTGAACGAGGGCAACATGCCGAAAGACCGCATGGACGAGAATTACGTGAAGGCCCGCCGTGCCTTCCTGGTGGGTTACGACCGCAGCGTGCCGAAACTCCGTCAGGCCAGTCACTGTATCGGTTGCGGACAATGTAATCCGCACTGCCCGCAGTCCATCGACATTCCGAAGGAGCTTCACCGCATTGATGCCTACGTGGAACAACTGAAACAGGAAACACTGTGATGGACGAACTGATACGCTTGCTGAACGAAGGAAACTATTCCTGCGTGGTGCGTCAGGGCGAAGAAACCCGCACGTTCTCCCGTCGGGGCGTGGCCGACCTGTACGACCTGTATGCCACAGACCGCGCCTTCCTGAAAGGAGCCTGGCTGGCCGATAAAGTCATCGGAAAGGGAGCGGCCGCCCTGATGGTATTGGGCGGCGTGTCCCGCGTGTGGACCCGGGTAGTCAGTACCCCTGCACTCGCCTTGCTCCGTAAGGGAGGGGTAGAGGTGGCCTATGCCGAAGAAGTGCCCTGCATCATCAACCGCACCCGTACAGGACGGTGTCCGCTGGAAACCCTTTGCGACGTGTCGGACAATCCCGTGGAACTCTATCCCGTGATTGAAGACTTTGTACGCCGCATGAGGAAAGCGGGAGAAAAAGAAAAAACAATCTCAGAAAAATAACGAATACACATGGAAACAACCGTAAAACTTTACACATTGGGATACAGTCGCGTGAAGACCTACGTCACCGCCCTGCTGTTTGTGGCCGGAAACATTGTCCTGCCCCAGCTTTTCCACCTGGTGCCGCAGGGAGGAGTCACCTGGCTGCCCATTTATTTCTTCACACTGGTAGGAGCCTATAAATACGGCTGGAAGGCCGGACTGCTGACGGCAGTACTCTCACCGTTGCTCAACTCATGGTGGTTCGGCATGCCTGCACCTGCCGTGCTGCCTGCCATCCTGCTGAAATCCGTGCTGTTGGCTGTGGGTGCCGGTCTGGTGGCAGCCCGCTTTCAGAAAGTCACCTTGCCGTTGCTGCTGGCCGTGGTACTGTTTTATCAGCTGGCTGGTACGCTGGGTGAGTGGGCACTTGCCGGCAGCTTGTTCACCGCCTTGCAGGATTTCCGCATCGGTATGCCCGGAATGCTCTTGCAGGTAGTGGGAGGATACTGGGTTATCCGTAAAATTTAAGAAAATGTAATTAGTTGATTTTCAGGGGTATAAAAATCCTCTGGAAAACGCCTTTGTGTTTGGACTAAAACGCCCTTACGTTTAAGATGAAACGCCCTTGCGTTTTACTTAAAACGTACTTGCGTTTGATCTAAAACGCAAAGGCGTTTTGTTTTGAATGCACTTGCGTTTTGAAAAGTGATTTTTAGGTTAAGCGATATGCTTCTACAATTATAGTTTGTTGTGGATTTATTGATTGGAAGAAAGCCCTTTAAAAAGAATAAAAAGCGTCCGAAAATATTGATAAACAGAAATATTTAGTATATTTACAGACAAAGGATTGTTTCTTTTATAATAAATACTTGGAAAAATAACAGCGAATTTTCACTGATAGCATTAGCAACAATTAAACTAGAAACAATATGAAAAGAGCCTTTGTATATAAAGACGAAAAATCTTACAAATTCTGGTGGATAGATTATGGCGGTTGTAGTTTTGCTGTAAATTACGGCAAATATGGTAGTATAGGAAAATTTGAATTAAAGGAATTTGATACTGAGGAAGACTGTCAAAAGGAAGCAGAGAAGTTAATCCGTTCAAAGATAAAAAAAGGTTATGTAGAAGACGAAAACTTTAATTTTTTGGACCGGCTATATATTGACAGCGAAGAGTATGGCCTTAATCCCCAAACATCACACCCAAGATTCTCTGCGCATTTTAGTGATGAAATATATTATTCGGAAGGGGATGAAGATACTCCATTCGGAAGTGATGAAGGACATGATGCTTTGATTTTCATATTTGAAGCGATTAGAAAGAATCCTAATTTTGATTATTCTGGTTTTCCACAAAAGTTGATAGAACAGGATTGGGGTATGGAATATATTCCAGTCAATACTCTTGATCCCGATGAAGTGAAAAAAATGGCAGCGGATAAGGAAATGGATATGATTCAAAGTGATATGGTTACCTATGCTACAGCCTTTGCACAAATAAAAATAACCGGATCTATTTCATCTGAGTTAAAGGAACGTGGAATTAAAGCTATCAAAAGACTGGCACTGATTGTGGGTATGCCTTGGGATGAAAATCAAATCCAAAGTAAGATGATAGAAGACCTCCAATCATTTAACTTTATTATCTAATTGTATGTTGCCAACAAACAGATAATGCTGGATGTAAAAACACATAAAAATATCTCCAGATACAAAAGTCATATTTGAAAAAGTAAGTTTCAGTGATGGTATTTGGGATGAGATAATCTGTAAGAAGATAAACCTCTGGAGGCTTTTTAAAGGACTGAGTTGTTTCAAAAGTAGATTTGTTGAGTGTAAATCTACTGTACCTATCGTTTGTTGGTATAATTTTAGGTGTTTTGAAGATGAAGAATTTGCAGATAGGTTAATAAAGTTGTTTATGAAAGCAAAAAGAATCTGGACGATAATTAGGAAAAATAACAGCCAAATCGGCTGATAGCAAACCATTATAGTTTCGTAATAAAAATAGGTGATATGATATTTATACTTGAACCATATATATCAGTAGGCGACATCAAATTTGGTATGAGTCGCGAAGAAGTCGAAGGTCTCTTTGCAGAGAAACCGAAATTTGAACATGTTGATTTTCTTAAAAGGCAACATTTAGGCTGGAATAGTTTTTCTGTAATATTTAAGAAAAATCAAGTAGAGGAAGTTACATTCACTCCTGATGGCAGTCACCAAGTCATTTGGAGTGATATTGATATTCTCAATGATGCTCAAATTGTTAGGAAGCTAAATAAATTTGAAAAAGCATCCAAAACATTGGATAGTAAATTATACTTTTCGTTAGGAATAGCCATAATAGGAAATGGTAAAGATAGAACACTTTCAGTCTTTTCAAAAAAGACAGAAAAGGAATGGAAGAAATCGGTTATCTCTTCAAATAAATAATGAAACTATAACATACACCTCAATCGCCACAAATGGCGATTAGTTGCCAAACATTAGCAAATAATTAAAATGATTTAATCTATGAAATTAAATATTACAAACAGACCTATAACTCAAGCAAATATATCAGAGTTAGATAATTTTCATTTTCCTAATGGGAAAAAATTCCCTTCTTCATATAGGCAATTTGCTAAACAATATGGTTATGGATTACTATGTGACTTATTTTTAATTTATGTTCCATTAGGTGATTATTGTGATTCATGGTTTAATCAAACATCTGTATTAAAAGAAGTTTTCAATGATTTTATTTCGAATAGTTGGTATTTAACTTTAGAGCCAGATGGTGATGAATCATTATTTCTTAATGCAGTTCCTTTTGGGAAAAGCGAAAACGGTGATTTTTTATTTTGGGATATTTCTTCTGAACCTAAAAATGATGAATTTGATATTTATGTTACAGATTTTGGCGGTGTTGGGGTTATAAAAATTGCAGAATCTATGGATGAATTTATTGAAAAAATTTTAAATCCAAACTTAGATTTAAGAACAAAGGAATTTATCAATCACGGTTTGCCTCCTATTTTTTCACCTATAAAGATAAAATAATTTTTATATGATGTAGATATAACGTTTTGGAGGCTTGAGTATTGATGAGCATCTGTTGAAATAATCAGTATTATGCTAACAAGCGGCTCAACCTCCCCTGAAAGGTCGGTTAGCCACCAAACATTATCGGTCTAAAAATAAAATTGAAATATGGATAGTAAACTTCAGTTATTCGCTAAGGTATTATTAAAAGAACGTTATGATGAATTTTTAGAAATGATTCAGTCGTTCAATATTGATAAAAAAACTTTTATCCTTCAACATAGGAAAATGTTTGAAAAGGGATGGTACGATACAAGTTCTGAAGTCAATGAATTTAGTGAAGTGGATATTATGCTTTGTTTTGCCATTGCTTCTCGCAGAATGGCGGTTATAGACTGGAGTGGTGAGGAATATCCAGGGCAGGTTAAGCGTTCCATCACAATGATGTTAAAGAATTATGGAATAGAACGTTTCTTATGGAATACTAAAAAGTTTGAGGATTCTTTGGATTGGAACAAAGTTCGTCGAGGTGACTATTTGCCATTGCTGTTCCGAGCTATGAACTTACAACTTAACAAGGATGGATATTCCATTGCGTTTTGTGATACAAAATCGGATTGTTTTCATTATACAATATTACCAACCGTCGAATTCATGCAATTTGATAATACAGAATTAGATGATTGTCTAACTATTATCAGTCCTAAGATTTACAATATCTATCTTACAGACAAGGGAAATGAATTGTCTAAAATAATGTTGTACTTAAAAAAGAAATTTTCTGTTCCGCTAAGTGAAATCAAACAATTTTGTTTAAGAGATAAAATTTTACTTGGAATAGGGAACTCTATAATCGTAGATGAATATAGAAAAGAAATTGAAGAACTTGGAGGAAAGATTGAAGTTGAAGAAGTTGACCGATAACAAACAGCACTACCGCTTAAAGCGGAACGCTGCCGAACATTATCGGTAAATCCAAGAATTAAAGGTATGGAGATATATGATATAAATACAATTTACAGTAAGTATAAGGAATTTATCGATTCTAACTGTACAGATTTGAAAGATGAAGTAGAAATGATAGTTAGACGGAGAGGGTTATCTTCTATAATGAATGATTCCAAGTGGCTAAAATTACAAACCGCTATTCTGTCTATTCCGAAATTTGAACCCATATATGGTGTTCAACTTTTGACCGATGAGATTGAACATTCTCCCGTATTTGAAGTACCGACGCTTCCAATTTATGGAGATTGGGAACTTATATATGAAAATTGGGAATACGCCCCGCCACCATTCTTTAATATTGAATGGATGGCAATACAGCCTTTGAATAAAATTTACAGAGGAAGATTAGTAAATCCCGAAATCATAGATAAATCAAATATATTGATGGAAATTCTTCATAAGTATAATATACCATTTGAGAAGGAAGATGAACATACGTTTGTAATCTACGGGTATAAATGATGAATAAACCGATAACAAACAGCACTACCGCTTAAAGCGGAACGCTGTCAAACATTATCGGTGTCAGTAGTATGGAAGAAAATAAGTTGATAAAACATAATAAAGCTGTAATAAGAGCTGCCTCAAAAAAAGGTAGCTATATGAGTGATACTAAATGGGCAAAGTTATTGCGAGCCATTTGGACGTCTGAGTGTAATTTTTTTAAGGATAATAGAAATCCCGTTCTTGCAAAAACGCTGACTGAAGAACAACTTTGGGTTATTAGACTTGAGGATTATTTGGGCGATGGTAAATATACAGCAGATGACATTGCTGGACCAATCAGGACTAAAGAAATTGAATACATTATAATTCCATTTCAATCAAAAGATGAATTATATAAAATGAAAGAATTGATTGATTCATTGGGTAAATATGAATACAATACAGATGAGATTGAAAGAACGATAACATTGTTTGGATACCGATAACAAACAGCAAACCGACTAAAAAGCGGAACGCTGCCGAACATTATGTGCAATTAAAAAACGATGTAAATATGAAAACTGAAAAAATTAGTGATGTCCTGCAAGGAATGGATGTCAATACAGAAAATGCGATTGTAACCTTATCAGATAAGGTTTGGGAGATAGGTGAATTAAGTGAAATTAAAAATCAAGTGTCCGACGCTGTATTTGCATTTCACATAGTAGCTAATGTTATAGGTATCTATAAAGGTGATGGGTGGCAAGCGATTATAGAAGAAAATACAGAATTGCTGCCTTACATATCCCATGCAATGTATGAAATTGGACTGGACAAAATTGGAGATGCAACAAAGAATATCGAACAAATTTTCCCTCTCAATATAGATGTCTTCTCTCTTGACGAAGACCAACTTTGTGAAGTTGTAAATTTCGTGCGTGGGAGCAGAGAAGGTAAGTATTTTACCATAACAATGGAAGAACTAAAAGGCTATACCTCAGAAGAAAGGAAACAAATAACAGCAAAATATTCAGAAGCATGTGAAAAATTAGAAGATGCTACTGAAAGTATGTGGGGCTATAATAGTCCTGACAATGAAGGCTGGGGAGTTGTAAGTCGATATTTGGAAAAGCACTTGCAGGACAACTTTTGGAAATAAATGTACATAACATGCACCTCAATCGCCAGAAATGGCGATTAGCTGCCAAACATTATTCACTCTAAAATAAATTGGTATGGAAATTATAAACAAACTTCATTTTTATTCTTTTAATCCTGCAAAAGAAGTAGATGAAAAAGATTTTCGAGCTTTAGAACTTATAATCCAAAGATCATTACCATTATCATATAAAGAATTTTATATTGCGAATAATGGAGGAAGAGTTAAAGAGAATTTTTTTTACAGAAATCCAAATGATGAATTTGAGGCATTTATTGTGAATGATTTTTACCACATTGATAGTGACGAAGAAAATGACAAATACGGTAATAATATATTTACGATAATAAAAAAAAGGAATTGGAAAAATTGGGGAAAATGTAAGATTCTCCCATGGGGACACGATGGCTCAAATAATCTGCTATATCTTGATTTCAAAGATAATGAACCTAAAGTATATGCTGATTTTTATGACGAGGGGGAAAAAGGTGTTTTACTGGCAGATTCAATTGAAGAATTTCTTCTGAAATTAAAAGAAGATCCCGATGGTCCGATAATTTGATCAATATTGTATTTTCCAGAATTCTATAATTAGAAGATTACAGATATGTATGGAGCAATCAATGTAATGTTAATCAATTTCCTGAAATGATAAAATGAGTGAATAACAAGCGGCTCAACTTCCTCAAAGGTTGGTTAGCCACCAAACATTATAAGCAGAAAACAATGAAGCCAAATTTGATAAAAGGCATTACTGAAAACGTATCATATAATTACCATAACAATATAGAATTGGCAGTTATGACGGCTATCTTTCAAAGAACGGATAGTCGAAATGACCGATTCAGATTGTCTGATAAACAATTCAGAAGAATATTTCAAATATGTCCCAGTTTCTTTTTGTTTGAATACGGGGAGAAAGCGAGAACGCTAATTGGTAAGTATTACGATGATTCAGAGTCTATGTATTTTAATTATTTGGCGATTTGGGAATTTGCGCAATGCTTACAATCTTTGATATTCGCACCTGTTCATGCAAATTCATCTATGAATGAATTTTCAAAACTTTATTCATTCCTGAATATTATTAATGTGAATCGGTCAAACCTAAAAAATAAGACGCATTATAGAAGTAAACTCTTCCGGTCGTTTCTTTTCGCTTCACCATATTCTTGGGAGTTTAGTCAGCACATAAAACTGTCAAAGAATTGTGTTACTTATAATGAGGAAAATATTGAAAATGTTTTAGCTGAATTCTTTAACGTAGAGAAAGAAGAAAACGAAACGGACAAGAGTGCTATGATTGACAGCATAAATAGAATACTGAAAACGATATATTCATATATGGTGGGCGAAAAACTATTTATGCCTTATCGTCCTCAAAAGGATGTCTATTCATATTATTGCTTTCATCTTACAGACTTCATCGAATTGTATCATAATAACAAGGCCCTATTCTATGCGTATTTGGATAACAGTGTGGATGGTAAAGCTACTTTTATGAAAAAGGCATTTGTTTATAATTATAGCTTGTTTATAATATCAAGCCCCGATATAGTTATGTCAGAACTGGATTGTTATTGCAAGCATAAAGATAGGATTCTTGATGTATTATTTTTATCAAATTCAATATTGCCTAATTCGGTAATTAAGAAAATCAAATTTGGCTATATAAAAAAGTAAATGAATAAGAAACTTCTTATAACAAGCGGCTCAACCTCCCCTGAAAGGTCGGTTAGCCACCAAACATTATAAGCGATAAAAGAAATAAAATATGGATAAACAAAAACGGATAGCATTTTTCCACGAAGATGATTATTGTCAGAGGGAGATACTGCCTTTGACCGCTAAAAATTTTTGCTTGAAGCAAATGGGTGAGATAAATGATTTCTCCCAAGAGCATCAATTAGAAAGTGGACTTTTTACTGATATTTTTATTCGTGAGAATACTCCTCACGGTATAGAAGAACTTGGTCTGTGCTCAGAACAACTAAATGCGGCTTTGAACTTTTTGCCTCTTTACGATTTAGTTGAAACAGGTTACTCCAGTTATAGGGAAGAATCAGAAGCGACCTGTGGCAGAGGTAATGGATATGAACAAAATATCTTTTGGTCGGTAAACGAATCCGGAGTAGTGAATGCTATTTGGCTGGATATAGAGATTGCGCCAATCACTATGGATATGTGGAGAAAAGTCCTAATTTCATTAGGGAAAATCGCTCCCGTTTTGTTGGCTGATTGGAATTGTAGTCTATGTGTGGATTTAACTAATTCCTCTGACATAGAAGAATACATAAAAGAGAAAAGTCGCTTATAACAAGCGGATAAATCACCCTTAAAGGTCGATTATCCGTCGAACATTATCGTTTAATATGGTAAGTAGAAAAGAAACAGTAAAAAGTTGTTGTGTGAATATACTTGATGATGTAAAAAGAATATTAGCGCAACCTTTTGAATGTAGGAAGACTTCTCTTCCTGATGGTGCATTACATAATGTACAAAAAGACTTGGAAAATATGATCAATGCGATTGATAAAGATATTTACTCGTTTACACCAAGCTATGGAAAATATCTAATAGATTCTTGGCTTGGAGATGAGTTGGTAAATAAACTTCTTGATGTTTCTTATCAGTATGAGAAACTTACTAAATTGAAATAAACGATAACATACGGCTAAATCGCCTTGAAATGGCGATTATCCGTCAAACATTATCTGAATGTAATATAAAAGGGAATGTATAAAATAGCTTGGTGTCCTATTTGCGATCAAGGATGGGTTGAGATAGTGAAAGATAGCAAAACATCTCAACTATATGCTTATTGTACCGAATGTGAAACAGAATGGAATGACCCGGCAAAGGGCATTAAGGAGGATTCTTGTTTGCCTTTTGGAACATTTGGGCGATTTATATCACCTACTTTTGAAGAAATAACAAAAAGTGATTGGTATAAATACATTAAAGATTCAGATAACAAACAGCAAACCGACTGAATAAGTGGAACGCTGCCAAACATTACCAATTTAGAATAACGAAAATAAAATAAGCTATGTATAGGATCAAGACATCGGACTTACTTTCTGGAAAAGATATAGCTGAAGAATTGACAAGTATTGAAGTTGTCAAAAACATATCTGATGATTTGTATGAAACTAAGCAACATTATCTTATGGCGGCTTTCCCATCGGGATATAAAATAGAGTTCTCTTTTGATAAAGAAAATAATATATGTCAATATATTATGGTTGAAGGATTTAACAAGAAAAGAGAGAAGCAGAATATCAATATTGAATTTGTTGACGATATATTCATTTTTGGACAATATATAGATGATGTAAAAGGCAAATTAAAGAATAATATCACAAAGAATGGTTCTATAAGAACTGGAAATATAGAGCTGTATTTTGAGGAAAACAAAGTTGATAGCTTATATTATTTCCCCAAACAAAACATTGGTAACAATCACCTTAACAGCTAAATGCTGTTAGCTGAAACGCATTATACACGTCATGAGCCAAATGATACTATTCACATATAAAAAGCCTAATAATCTATTCTTTGGAATAGAAAATAATTTGTATTTTAAAGAATATGCAAAAGTTCTTTTTCATACAAATTGTACTGATGGGATATATACTATTCCCAATTTTGATAGTCTGTGTGTCTGTGCGCAGAAAAGTATAGGTAATGGAATATCTATCAACCAAACAGAATTATTCAAAGTTCTTCAATGGATTCAAAATGAAGAAATATATATGTGGTATGGAGCAGAGTGTGATGACTTGGATTGTATTGAAAATTTTGAAACATTAATCAATGCTATAAGTAATGGATTATTAACTTCCTCTGGGGAACTATATATCCATTATAAGAAATCTAATAAAAAATAACGTGTATAACAAGCGTATCAATCGCTCTTGAAAGGGCGACTATCCGTCAAACATTATGAACACTAAAAAAAATGAACATGGAAAAGAATAAACAAGCATTGGAGCAACACAAAATGAGCATTCCTACTTACTTGGAAAAGTACGTAAAAGATGTTCAAGAGAAGCGGTTAATCGAATTGTCTATTTGTTCGACCGCAGGAAACGAACTGTTTGAAGTTTGGTATTACGGTGATTTGTTTGAAGTCAAAGGTGAGCAACAACCGTACATTACCGAAACAGATGCAGCTCCTGAAAAGATTGTGGCTAAAGATGTGCTTACTGGGGAAGAAATCTTGCTGCATGATGGTGCTTTGCATGGGTATGATAACATGTTTTGCAATGAATATGACCCAGAAACTGTACAAGATAGACCTTTGAAGAAATGTTACATCCCTGTATCTAAATTAATAATAGAATTAGGGTATAGCATAGACTACGAAGATGAAAAAGATGATTTCGATATAGACGATGAAGGTCTTGTCACATTAGTTGATGGTCGAAAAATGGCTTGGGAAGATGTGAAACGCAATGGCTTCGACTATATCGCTATGTATTTTGAGGACAAAGAGGGAAATCGAGTGCAGTTCTATGATAAGGAATTGGCGTAAAGTGTTCATAACACGCACCTGTGCCGCCTAACGGCGGCAAGCTGCCAAACATTTGCAACTAATTAAGCTAAATGAAATATGGAAATAAATTTTATAGCAAATGAAATAGTATATGAAGTGACAGAATACAACTCATATTTAGTTGGTTTTGCTGATGATAAGAATGAACCCAAAGAATATGTAATTGTCGAAAGAGCATTAGAATTTGATGAACAAGATATTAAATTAGGTATGGACTCATATTATTTTGAGTATTCAGACCAATCTAATTCTGGATATGGATTATGCGGCAAAGTCATTTTACGTCAAAATGGGATTGTCTTTTCGGCAAAACATAAATGTATGGATGATATTACTTCAATAACTGTGTCATATGATGAAAATATAATTGAAGATGTAAATGAGTATAGAAAAATGCTTTCAAATATCTTTGGAGATATTTTGATTATTGAACAAGTTGCTAACAAACAGATGAAACCTTAAGGTAAGTGGTTTATCTGCCAAACATTATTGATTAAAACAAAGAAGTATGATAATAGGAGATCCATATAAATTTGCATTTTGGGTTGACATTGTTCCAAGTTGGAATGATGGTTCAGCGTGGATAAACGGAATATTCTGTATGTTAGTAAATGGTAAAATATATCCATGTGTTGATACATCAACCTTAAATAGTGAACTACCCTCCCTGTTATATGATTTTCAACATCATATATGTTTAAGCAATAATGAAACCCTGTTTTGCACAACACCTCTTAATGCAATAAAGTATTGGCTGTCAATAATATACCCAGATAGTGGAGATAATGATTATAGTTATAAGTTCATGACTCCCACGCTGGAAGATAATGAAGTATATGCGTTTGTTGTAGCCCATGACGATAACGTGCGCATACTTATTACGAAGGCATCAGATGATAAAGGGATTTTTGAAGTTAATGAAACGGAAATTAATGAAGTGATAATATCTAAATCAACCTTATGTGTTATGGTTAACGAACTGGATTCCTATTATCATAAAATAATCAATAACAAACAGCAAACCGACTGAACAAGCGGAACGCTGCCGAACATTATTGATGAATATGAATGAACAAAAATTAATACCTAAAGATAAAATGGATATAGACATTGCTCCCAAGCCGCCAAAGTACATGGATGTGGACTATATGACTTTGCCTGACATCGACAGCAACCCGCTGTTCTATGATGAGGACGCGCAGGAGATCCTGAACTATTGGACGGACGGTGAAATGGTCTATTGGCGTTTTGGCCGGGTGTCAAGGGATGTAGAGCATTTTGTCTGGTTCAATAATCTCTTTGCCAAGGATAGCAAACACTGTTTTCTCCATGGCCACAAGCTGCGGAATGTGGATCACGCCTCATTCACGGCACTCAATAACTGCTACGCCAAGGATTGTAAAAGTGTCTGGACGACCGGCGGCCGGTTTGAACCGGAGGACATCAGCTCTTTCGTTGTCTGTGATGATGGAGTCAAACTGATACTGATTGAAGAGATCCGGACCATGTCCGATGGGACACAACGCCCCGTCCGGCTGCGTATTCCCTACGGATATGCCAAGGACAGCAAGGCTGTGTACTATGAAAACTTTGCCGGCAAGATTAAGATCTTGAAAAAGGCTGACCCAGCCACCTTCGTTTCCAACAACGACGGCTATTTCGCATGGGATGCCAAGTCCGTCTTCTGTGGCGGTTATCTGCTGCCGAAAGCCGACCTGGAATCTTGGCGGATCGTGGATGCAAAAAAGAAACTCTCAAGGGATACCAAGCACTTCTATATCCTGAATAAACAGGTCATGGAAGAAGAATGGAACCAGAAACTGCTCTAACAGGAACAGACAAACCCAATGGCGCTACAAGATAAGAAAATCATGCCTCCCCAAAGAGAACGTTTCTGTGATATCCTGATGGACTACTTCAAGCGAGGTGTTATGTCCATTGTGGCAGTACCCCTATTACAAACGGAAGGAACCGCAGACAAAGGAACATCCATTTGGAAATATAGGTTGGTACAACAAAAAGAACATTCATCAATAACAAACAGCACTACCGCTTAAAGCGGAACGCTGCTAAACATTAGTCGCTTGGAAAAATAGAAAAAGAATATGAGTGCGTTTACAGAAATAATGGAATACATTCAGACTTTTGAAAAGTATGGATGTAAAGAATATGAAAATGGAACAAAAGAATACGGTCATGCACCTTTTATTGCTCCTGAAGCATATAATTTTTGCGTCTTTGCTACGCTAAATGAAGATGATATTGTTGAGTTAGAGCAAGATTTGAAAAGAGAGATTCCGGCTCAATTCCGCTCGTTTTTAATGACTGACTCCAATGGTTTACATCTTTTCTTCCATTTCAGTTTGTATGGAATGAGAAAATCATATAATCGACATCCAAACGTGACTCCAGAACCTTATGGCTTAATTGAGCCAAACATATACGAAAGACCTAAAAACGCAAAAGACAGTTATTTTTTCATAGGAGGATATAGATATGATGGCTCAATGCTCTATATAGATTCTGAAAATGGAAAGGTTCATTTCTGTAAACGTAGAGATGCCACCTCTCTCTTGTCATGGGATTCATTTGAGGATATGCTTTTATCTGAATCCAAAAGACTATTCTCTCTTTACGATGATAGAGGCAGAATGCTTGTGTCAAGAGAAAAAACACTACCAATATAGAATAAGCGACTAACAAACAGCAAACCGACTAAAAAGCGGAACGCTGCCGAACATTATCGGTAAAGTTCAAAAGAATGGAAATAAAAGATATAATAACAAGCATAGGTTTTATTGGTGGACGAGATGCTATAATAATTGAACATATAAATATTATAGATTCTCGAACTATCGAGGTGTATGTTAATGTTTCGCGTAATAGCCTATGTGATTTTGTTGACAACTCTATGAGTGCTATTAATCTGAAGTTTGTATTCAATGGAGTAATGAAATTCCAGTTGTACGATTACGAAATGTTTGAAAATAATATTAAAGGTAAAGGGCAAACAGTTTCTTCTATACGAGAGATCGTTAAGTCCACCTATTCCCTAAAGGGACTTCATCACATAATCATAATTACATACGATGATGTAATGGAGCTTTTATGTACAGAATTTCATAATGAATTGATTACCGATAACAAACAGTAAACCGACTGAATAAGCGGAATGCTGCCAAACATTACCCACAAAAGAATAAAGAAAATGGAAACAGGAAAAGAATTGTTTGAATCAATAATGAACTCTTGCCTCCAAAAGAAGGTAGCGAGTTTGTGCAAAAAGTTAATAAAGAAATGTTCTTTTAATAGTGGCGCAGATGCCGAAAATCTATGTCACTTAGCTTATCGGCTTTTTGTGTATGGGTATATTGAAGAAACTTTTGCAGTTTGTCGCTATACGCATGACATCCCCTTTCCGGGAAAAGGGGGGGTATCGTGTATGGGATTTCATATTATATATATGGGGACTTGAAGTATTTCTTTTGTATAAGCAAGAAAAACATGAAGAAGCTAATGCAAGAGCAAAAGAAATAGATTCTATTAGAGCACAACCAGTGGATAGTATATTCAATACCCCAGAAAAACGCAGAGAATTTATTGATAAACTATATCAACGTGTTGTTTATCCAGATGTACTGCTTCAAGAGAAGATTGAAAAAGAAGAAAATGAACGAAATGCCAATGAATATCGTTTTTTAGCACTTATCAGGATGGTAGGGTGTGGCGCAACCGGGCTTTATCCAAATTTATCAGCACATTGGAATGAATTACAGCAGGATATAGATAACTATGTATCTATTCTTTCAAAAGAAAAATGAATTATGTGGGTAACAAGCGGCTCAACCTCCCATGAAAGGTCGGTTAGCCGCCAAATATTATCAATCAAAATTAAATTATAATACTATGTACGAAAATTTAAGTGAGAAACGGAAACAAGAGTTGGACACATTGAGAGAATGGGCAGTTTGCGCTGGAGATGATTACTATTTTTCAATGGATCAATCCGACTTTGAAAAGAGTATGAAAGATTGCGAAAATGAAGAATTTTTTAAGGCATACTCACACCAGCGAAAAATTGGAATGGAAGAATTTGCCAATGAAATATCAAGGCAAATAACATCAATTCACAATTCAGAAGAATTACATTATTTACTGGAGAGCTATAACTATGATGATGGCAATTGGACTATTATGCAGTGTATAAGCCATCCATGCTGTGATATACATACTGCACGAATGGTATATTGGCTTTTAAGTCCAGATTACTACTATGATAGTTATACAGACCTTGAACACGTTCCCGATTCTGACATAAATGAAGGAACTCCCAAAGTGCTGAAATTCATTGAAGAAAAAGCCCTATCAAAAGGGTTCGTACATAGTTTAACATCTGAATATGAAGATGAAGAAGTGCCAAGCTCGAATGAATATACTGGTAGGATACCAGATTCCTTATTCGCAGGAAAAGATTGATAACACACACCTCAATCGCCACAAATGGCGATTAGCTGCCAAACATTATAAGCTATATTGAATTTAAATTGTATTTACCCATGAATGATAAAATCAGATTATTGACGCCCTGTGAGATTCCCAATCTTGAAAAATATGTTGATATTGCTTTGATAGAGTCAGAGTTAAATACATATCTTAAAACCCTTGCACCTAAAATCAATCTACAAGATTTGGAAGATTGGAATCTTTTAGTCAATGTGCTTTTTCAACGAACCGATGCAATCGGTGTTGCAAAGCGTCTTGCACGGTATCCCTCGGATAAAGAATATGCAATTTATATGTCAATCCCCATACCAGATGATGAGCAAGCAGCTTATGGGCTTTCCTGTGTAAAAGAAGCATATCCCAAAATAAGTAATCCGAAATATTCATATGATTTTCTTCCTGAATTTAGCAACTATGATGATTTAGATAGTTATATTTTAGAAAGTTCAAGGAAAGCAATAGATTTGGCTTTCTCTTATGGATTTACTTGTAAAGGTAAAAGAATATTAAAACGAGAGTAGTTTATAACAAGCGGCTTAACCTCCCCTGAAAGGTCGGTTAGCCACCAAACATTAGTAACCAATAGTGAAGAACTGAAAATGAGAATTAATAGCATTGCAAAATATGTGACGAACTTCTTACTGTTTGTTTTTATGGCTTGGGCCTCCTCTTTCTCATATGCCGGTGAAAAACAAATAGATACTGTGAGTGTCCATATCAACAATCAGGTTTATGAACTTACCGTATCTATGGACTCTGCTATGGTCGAATACGGCAAGAAACCAGCTACATATGTGAAACTTACTAAGGACGGAAAGGCGGAAGGAGAAAGTGTCTTTCCGCTGTCGGGCAACTGTCCGATTGAAGATGATATAGGTGTTCAAGCCTCTGACAAGGGATTTATAATCAGAATTCCGTATTGCGACGGTTTTCTGTTCCGTATCGGCTATGTTCGATTTTGCTATTCAGAAAAATACGGTGATTTTATTTTAACAGAATACAGGGAAGAAAACATAGACAGACTAAATACGGAACAGGAAAGCAAGAGTGTAGAATACAGTATCTTATCCCAAAAACCGATTGTATTCTCCATGTTTTCTCCCGAAACGATAAAAAGAATAATCCGGCAGAATCTGATTCGGGAGTATGAGATTGTCCAAACCTGTACAGCCCAATATCCGGTTTTCGGTTACTCTTCCAAAGAGAACAAACTGATGTGGATAGAAATTCCTGCCGAATTTGTCATGCAGAATAACAGCCCCCAAAGGTTATATGTACTTGATTCCTCTTATTATGGCTATGCTTATGAAGCCGGATACAGAATTAAAGAAAATCCTACCAAAGGATGGAGTCGGCATCTCCTTCACAGCATTGAGGAAGATACTATAGGCAATTTGATCGATTCGGACCCTATTTTTCCAAAAGAATCCAACCGTTACATCATCAATTCACGAATATTTGTCTATAAGAATCCTGAATTTCAGAAACTGTTTGAGGATACGGTTGCTTCAATGTTCCGTAAACATAAGGAATCTCGTTGGCGAGTTACCCCATCTTCTCTTTCCCCATACCAGCGGAAGTTTCTCAAACAACTCATTTCAGGTGATTCCCTGAGAGTCGGGATTTATTCAGATTCGCTGGATCGACATCATTCGGTAAATATTCCGCTTGATGTCGGAAAGAGGCTTCCCACATTTTAATGTGTTTTAGAATGTGGGAAATGAAAATCAAGGATTCTTGAGAGAATGAAACATTGATTATGGATTTATTCTCTTGTGCAGAGTCGGATTAAATAAGGTTACTAACAAGCGGCTCAACCTCCCCGAAAAGGTTGGTTAGCCACCAAACATTATCGCTAAATAAATTACAAACTAAAAAATATTGAATATGGAACTTTACATTAAAAAATGGTGGGGTAATTATGTCGGGGGATGCAATGACTCCTTTCTATTGCTGGACTATTTCGGAAATCAGAAACAAAGTAGCTTGGAGTTAAGCAAAATACTATCCGATATTCATTTGAATACCTTATTAAAAGAAGATTCGGTAAATGAAGGAGATGCTTATTTTAAGATAAATGAGTCATATGAACCGCATTTTGATATGGCTATTAATGTGATAATAGACTTGTCAGCCATTTTACTGGAAAGTATAAAAAATGGGAAGATTGATATAAAAGAATTAGATCCTGATAGTGAATATGCTAATTCATTTTCTATTTTTACATCAAAAGATGAAGCATTGTTACTTCTAAGTGGTCTGAACAAATTTATAAATGCTCCACAAGAATATGAATTGGCAGATTTTATGGATGAAAGCGAATTGGAGGAATTAGTTGGCGACTGTAAGGAGATTAGCGATATATTAGCCAATTGCATTAGCTAAATGTAGCGATAACAAGGACCTGTGCCGCCTAATGGCGGCAAGCAGTAACCCATTATTCACTCTTAAAGTAAATATTATGAATAAGCAAGAACTTTTTATCTGGTTTTATACAGCACGGGCTCAAGAGTCCAAGTTGTTTCCTTTATATGAAGATTTTTGGCTTTCTGATAAGTATTGTCCTAAAAAGCAAGTACCTATTTTAGGAGATTGGGTAATGTATTATCCTCCTAAAGATGGATATCCAACATATGATACACGATTTGCAATGCCTGAAATTTTGTATTTACATACCAAATCGAAAGTACAGCCATCATTTGATTGGTTTCCACAAAATTATAACTTAAAAATTGTGTCTGAAAGTTTTTTAGGCTTTATGATTAGCAATCAACTTCATGATCGATTTGAAGCAACTGAATGTAAAATATTTGGGATAGATGGAAAAGAATTTGTTGCAAAGAAATATTTTGTAATAAGGATTTGCGAGTTTGATGATGACAAGTTCGATTTTCATATAGAAAATAAAAAAAGAGCAATAGGATGTAATAAATACAACTATTTCCTTTATCCCGATATGCAATTAAAGAATCATAATGGCAAGCAAAATATTTTCTTTCTTGATGAATTTTGTTATCAAGATGGTATAATATTGACAGCAGATGGGAAAGACTATGTGATGCAAAATTTTAATCTTCCTGAATTATATAAATTAGAAGATTTCAGATTTGTCTGGAATAATCAATACAATGTTGGTCAACTTCCTGAAATGATAAAATGAGTGAATAACAAGCGGCTTAACCTCCCCTGAAAAGGTTGGTTAGCCACTGAACATTATAAACAGTGTTGATAGAAATATGATGAAATATAAATTATTGTATATAGTTCTTGGTATCCATATCTTATGTGGAATACTGGGTTTTATAGTAATATAGTTCCAGAAACAGATCATATACAATGGAATATCGGATATATTTTTGTGTTATCTTTGATTTTTTCCTTTTTCATACACATTCCTAATAAATTACCTAAGGGGATCAAATATATCATTTGATATTTGGTTTTTACTTGAAATATACGTTGAACAAGAAAAAAAGAAATATATCGCTAACATACACTTTAATCACCTATAAAATCGATTAGTCACCAAACATTATAAACAATAAAAATAAAAGTTTATGGAAGATTCTGATATTCTAAAGAGATTTGACAATGATAAGTTAATGGATGTTGTGAAAAACTATAAGCGTTACGGCTATGATGACGAAATTCGTGATTATGCTATTAAATTATTGGAAGAAAGAGGCTGGAGCGTTGAGGATTTGAAAACATTTGGTTATTGGGAAAACTCCAATTACGAAGAAGCATTGTTACAATACAAAGCTTATTGCAGAAATTCACTGATAGCTGTCTGTGTCTTGGTATTAAGTCTTTGTATGCTGGTGCCCATCTATCTTGTTTTTGTTTTTATGGCCTATCGGAATGTATGTAAGTTCTATCAGGCATTAGGGAGAAAGGAAGAAGCCGTATTCTCCTTTGATTTGTGTTGGCATGTTTTGTTGTTCTTCTATCTGAAAGAGAAAATGAAAGAGGAGTTGAAAGGAATAAGATAATTTTATAACAAGGTTAAGAAAACAACTTAACGCTGTCTCTCATCAAGCCATTATTGATGTATATGGATGAGCAAAAATTAATATCTAAAGGTAAAATGGTTATAGATACAACTCCCAAGGGGATGCCAAGTCCATCTTCTGAGGCGGTTATCTGCTGACAAAAGCTGACCTGCAATCATGGCGGATTGTGGATGCACAAAAAGGCCTTTCAAAGGATGACAAGCCAGAATAAACAGGTCACCGAAGAAGAATGAACCAGAAACTACTTAACAGGAAAGGAGAGCCCTTATGGCACTACAAAATAAGAAAATAATGCCTCCACCTTGGCTGGCCCACCGGGATATAGAGCGATACTCCATTGGTTGGCGCATGGGCTATGGGGAGGATTACATAGACCGATTTGGCGATTGGCTTCACACCCTCTCCCAGGAGGAGCGGGCGGAATACCGCACCCTCTTTCCCGAGCCGGTGACCTGGAAGGGCTGGTGGGATAATGAGGACAGCGGTGAGGTGCTGGAACATGGTGACTTCTTGGTGGATGCGTGGCAGCCGGAAGGCCAGCCAAAGTACACCCGTCAGTGGCTTCAGCAGGAGTTTACTGCGGGGAGAATGCGAGAACTGTGCCTGTTCTGGGGCCATCAGCTTTCCGAAGACGGTCAGCTGACAAAAAGCTGTCTCAGCCAGTGGTGGATGGAGGACTTCTATACAATGTCTGATTCCTACCTCTGTACGGAACAGTATATGATGGCGAGCAAAGCCCAGCTGTTTGGCGACGAGGAGATCTGCAAGGAAATTTTGAAATGCAGTGATCCAAAGCAAATCAAGACTCTGGGCCGCAAGGTGCGGGGCTTTGATCAGGAGGTATGGGACAAGTTCAAATATGCCATTGTGCTGCTTGGCAACTGGTACAAATTTAGCCAGAACCGCGAACTGCGGGAGTTTCTCATTTCCACCGGGGATAGCGTGCTGGTGGAGGCCAGCCCCTATGACAACATCTGGGGTATTCGCCTCGCGGCCAGCTCCCTGGAGGCCCAGGACCCTATGAAGTGGCGGGGACAAAATATGTTGGGCTTTGCGTTAATGGAGGTACGGGACGAGTTACGCAGGGTGACACAGAATGAAATGCTTTGCGATTGGAGCACAGTATGGGAACAATAAAGTGCTATAAACTGGAGGAGCCATTCCACGCTGACTATCAGGCCATCTAGCTGTGGAGCCTGACGAAGGAGTAGGTGCGCATCCTTACTTAGAATGGTTTCTCCAAAAGGAATCGTTTCTGTGGCATTCTGATGGACTACCTTAAGCGGAACGTTATGCCCTTTGCGGGAGCAACAAGAACTATCCCTACCATAGACCGGAGGAACCGCAGACAAAGGAACATACATTTGGAAATAATAGATCGGTACAACAAAAAAGAACATTCATCAATAACAAACAGTAGCGGAATGCTATCAAACATTATTTTTCTTTATAAATCAGAAGAAACGATGAAAGTAACAATAAACAAAACACATATATTACTCCCTGTTGCTGGTTTTGTGATGGGTGGCTTATATGTGCTTCTATATGCTTTTATCGATTATTGCGATACTGCGCCTTTGGATGAGTCTTTTTATGATATAATATCCCAAATACTATCTCACAATGATGTGCGGTTGGCTATTTATTTGTGGGGATTCATTGGATTTACTTTAGGATGTATTGCAAATCTTTTGATTGGTTTTCTTCAAAGACATATTAAACGGATGAAATAATGGTAGATAACAAACGGCTGAATTTCTCCTGAAAAAATTTTACCAACAAAACAAGAAATATAAAATGACTGAAAGATTGATACGACATAAAGGAATAATAATCTTAGCCATTATAGTGGTTCTTGTATTGTTTGGATGGCTATATCGGGAACTTCATCCGACAATTGTTTTTCATAGCCCACAAGAGAGCAAGTATCTGGGGAAGGTATCAGGAACAGACGGCAGCATAGAAAAGCTATACATTGAAGACCATACAGTAAAGTACAGACTGCCGTATATATAGGAGTGGCAAGAAGATGATGAAGTGGCAATTTTCATAAACAATTATGGAGATGTCATTCACAAAGAGGATTTGTGCTTTTGGAAGTTGGATGTCTATCTGGACGAAAACAATTGCCTCCTAAACCAACGCACGACAGAATACTGCTATGGTTTACGTTGTATTTTGCAGTTCCAAACGGATAAGTAGGTGATGGTGTGTACCGTATCATTATGAAAGGAGAACAGCAAAACATTGTCTGAATTCAATGATCGTCTGGAGATGACGGGCAAATTAAGCGGGAAACGAAAAAATATTGGAAACCAATGGGATGATGCAAACAAAAAAATTACCTTTGCAAAAAGGCAAAAAAAAAACCCGGATTCATCACCAGTAACTGAAAGCTGGGAGAGGAACGCCCGGGACTGCACTGCAAAAGTATATAAAATATGGAATATAACAAAGAATTTTTTGAAAAAGTTTTCTCGACTAAACGTTTGGAGCGGTATTTCAACCTCTATCCAGGAGATCGGGCCGTGCCATACTTCACTACCGCTGCAATCTGCAGCTTGCAGAAGCATTTTATACCAGTTTGTCTGTGTTGGAAGTGACGCTCCGCAATGCGCTTTGCCGTGAACTGGAGACGATGACAGGACGTCCGGACTGGTATGCCGTCTTCCCTACAACCCCGGGACTTTCAAAGCTGAATCGTTATATAACTCAGGCGAACAAACAGATTGCCGGAAGGCATGAAACCATCACTCCATCCAAAGTGGTCGCCGAACTGACCTTGGGGTTCTGGGTTTCCCTGTTGAACAGCGAGTACGAACGTCTCTTGTGGAAAGATTTGCGCAGAGCATTCCCATACATGCCAAAACATCTGCGACAGCGGAAGAACGTGTCTTCGCCTTTGAACCAGTTCAGGATGTTCCGAAACAGGGTGTTCCATAACGAATCCATCTGCTGGAATTTAAGTCGTGTAGAAGACATTCACAATGAAATGGTGACGATGATGGGCTGGATAAACAAAGATGTTCCCGCCTGGCTCCAGCAAACCGACCGGTTTGCCGAAGTCTGCGGGCAGATCCGCAAAACAATGGGATGGAAATAATCCGGTCATCAGACAGTCCTTGGATTATTGTATATCTGATTGAGAATCATCGGTTCAAGAATATATACGAGTAACGATTGGAAAAAGAATGCCGGCAGCATATATCTCAACCGCCCTGAACGGTAACTGGTTACCGGACATTGCCACTTAAAAAACTTAGTGATATGAAAGAAAAGATACAACAACTGAAACAGAACAGCATCGCATTAAAGATAGCGAAAAAAGAAAAGTATAAATTATGCGGCACCAGATTCGGAGGGAAACCAGATGTCCCTTCAGATTTCGTATGGCCGTACTTTGAGGGCGAAGGATCACATGGAGCAGTTGCCAACCGGCCGTTAACATTCCTGGCGCAGTTTAATTGCGAGGATTTGTCGAAATATGATACCGAGCATTTGCTACCTGACCATGGAATATTGTCATTCTTTTATGAAACGGATAGCCAGTCCTGGGGTTATGACCCAAAAGACAAAGGATGCGCCCGTGTTTTCTGGTTTGAGGACACATCGGTCTTGTCTCCAGCAGAGTTTCCGGAAGACATGGGAGATGACTTCAAATTTCCAATGGTTAAAATCGATATGAGCAAAGCTGAATCTTATCCTTCGGAAGCTGACTTTTTTGAAGTATTCCCTTCAGAAGGGGATTCCGATGACTTTGAAGAAGCATTTGAAAAAGCGACGGGGACATCTGTCTATGACATGGAATATGGCTCTCAGCTGCTCGGCTGGCCCGATGTGATTCAATACAGCATGTTCGCTGAATGTGAACTGGTGACACAAGGCTATTATTTGGGCTCCGGGTGGCATAAAGTTCCCAAGGATGTGCGTAAAAAGGCAGAAGAAACAGCATGTGACAAATGGAGATTACTTCTGCAGCTTGACACTGTGGAATGCGGTGATTTCTATCTGATGTTCGGAGACGCCGGGCATATCTATTTTTACATTACAAAGGAGGATTTGGAAGCCAAACGCTTTGATAAGGTATGGCTGATTTTACAATGCGGTTGATAATTTGAAATGATAACAGCTATGGATGAAATGTTTCAGAAAATACTCGATGAAATAAAGAGTTCGTCAAAAACGATAAATGTGCTGCCTCCGGATGAAGCGGTAAGGCAGGCTGTAAAGGAGAAATACCGGATCAAGAGCGGCAGCCTGATGGCTGCAATCCTTGAAAACACGGGTGGTATAGTCATTGACAACTGGATAAGGCTGTACGGTTCGGGAGAGCTGGACTTTGTCACCAGGAACAGCCTGTTCCCGTTCAACGAGATAGTGGTCGGCGAAGACATTCTGGGAGGGTTGTTCATCTGTCTTGATGACGGCAATATCGGCTATTTTGCTCCCGACTGTCTGGAGATGGAAGACATGGAGATAAAGTTTGGACAGTTCGTCTATTGGTGTCTGCACGGTGATACGGATAAGTTCTATACCGATTACAGATGGGACGGCTGGCAGGACGATACCTCGAAGATGAAGAGCTGCGAGGGTGTAGCTTTTTATCCTTTCCTTTGGGCCGAGGCGGAAAGTCTGGAGAGCAGAGTCCGGAAAGTTGTTCCGATGGATGAAATCCTGAGACTTCAGTTTGCCTTTCTGGGTCAGGATGACCAGAGCGAGTGAATCCATTCTTGTCCTCTGCCACGAGCCTGCCGCCTTTTTTCATCCCTTTTTTCGTGAATGAAATTCTGCATGGCAGCAACACTCTTATGCTGTATTTGTTCAATGGACAGAATGGAACGGGCAGCATGTCTCAGGACCTGGAAGATGTGTCCGGCTTAAGGTTCCGATAAGCAGGAACGGATTCTAAAATATATGAACGCGCTTAGATCCCTCATGATTTTCATGGGGGATTTTTTTGTATTACGGAAGAGCATTATACCCCGATGCAGTGAACTGACAAAATGCAGCCAGACTATGATTAAAAACATGAATTTTCATGCGGAAGGTGTATTGTATTACAATAGTGCCAAATTTCTGTTATTATTAATAAATTAAATGTGCTCAGTTGGAATAAAATCGATATCTTGCATAATAAACAAAATAAGGAAATTATGGGACTTGGATTCACCATTCACACTAAAATCAAGGACATTGAGAAGTTTCAACAGGCTGTAGAAAGTCAGGCTGTTGAGTCCGGTTATAATGCAGAGCACGATGAATCATC
>OGPR01000639.1_pt1 | contig 34744 bp, 57 predicted proteins | sample 1552981 | NCBI WGS metagenome assembly OGPR01 (sample SAMEA2580260, study PRJEB22360) | human gut metagenome | biome: human gut; feature: human-associated habitat; material: faeces | place: Denmark | collected 2008/2010 | reverse complement strand
TTGGAGCAAAGGGATAAAACCTTTAAAGAGTTTAAAACTTCCGGCGGTAAATCCGTGATCGAATACACGAATAAAGGCGGCTCCACCAACATGACAAAAAATCCCCTCCTAGTCTTGTGGGACGACTTAAACAAAAGCGCATTGGCGTACTGGCGCGAATTAGGTTTAACCCCCTCCAGTTATAAAAAGATGACTGGCGATACAGTTAAGAAAGAAAAGGCCGGAGGATTGGCCGCCGCTCTGGCAAGCGTTAAATTTGATTAAAGGGAAAAACTGGCCTGCTGTGCTAAAGTACGCCGAAAGCATAAGAGACGGAAAGAAAATCGCATGTATTGAATTAAAACAAGCGGTTGACAGATTCTTTTGTGATTTAGAAAACCCAGATTATTACATAGACAGCAAGGGCCCGGAATTTTGTATTCAGATCATAGAAAAAACACTGTGCCACCAACAAGGGGAAAAGCTTGACGGGACGCCGCTGCGTGGCACGCCGTTTCTTCTGGAGCCATTCCATAAATTCATTGTGTATAACCTTCTTGGTTTTAAGCTGGCCGGCACTGATGTGGTTAGGTTCCATGAGGCATTGATCTTTATTCCAAGAAAAAATATCAAGACAAGCTTTGCGGCTGCCCTAGCGTGGGCGTTATCTCTTTGGTATCGTAAATCCGGTTCCAAGACCTATATCACCGCAGCCGCTTTGATGCAGTCTCTGGAGAGCTTCAATTTTTTAAGTTATAACATAGACCGCATGGGAGAAAACGCTAAAAACGGAGGCACGGTCAAAGTAATCGATAATAATAATGAACATTCGCTGGAATCGTCACTCCCAGACGGTTCCTTTTTTATTCGCGCGCTGGCCGCTAACCCAGATGCGCAAGATTCTTTGAACTGCAATATCGCGATCTGTGACGAAATTCACGCTTTCAAACAGCCCAAACAATACAATCTTTTTAAAGAAGCGATGAAGGCATACACCAATAAACTGCTGATCGGCATTTCGACTGCCGGAGACAACGAGCAGGCTTTTCTTGGGCAAAGACTAAAATACTGCCGGAAAATATTAGACAGCACTGTTAAAGATGAGCAATACTTTATTTTTATGTGCTGTGCCAATCCTGATGAAAACGGTGATATTGATTATACCAACCCTGCCGTCCATGAGATGGCAAACCCGGCTTACGGCGTTTCGATCAGGCCTGAAGAAATCATGAATGACAGCCTTCAGGCCCAGAACGATCCTCAGCAAAGAAAGGATTTTTTTGCGAAAAGCTTAAATGTTTACACCAACGCCCTAAAGGCATATTTCAATATAGATGAGTTTCGAAAGAGCGACCGGGCCTATAACTGGAACTTGGAACAGCTGGCAAAGCTTCCGATTGACTGGTATGGAGGAGCGGACCTTTCCAAACTGCATGACCTGACCGCAGCGGCGATGTTCGGAAATTACAAGGGCGTTGATATTATTATAACTCATGCTTTCTTCCCTGTTGTCGCGGCTCACTTAAAAGCCGAGCAGGATAATATTCCTCTGTTTGGCTGGCAGGACGACGGCTGGCTTACCATGTGCAACTCCCCTACTGTCAACCACTCTGATGTGGTGAAATGGTTTGTGGACATGCGGAAAAAAGGATTTAAAATCAAGCAGGTGGGCCATGACCGCAAATTCTGCCGGGAATATTTCATCGGAATGAAGGAAGCGGGCTTCAAGATCATAGACCAGCCTCAATATTACTATAAAAAATCCGAAGGATTTCGGCATATAGAGCAGAGCGCCAAGAACGGCGCTCTTTTTTATTTGCACTCAGAAGCCTTCGAATATTGTGTGGAAAACGTGTCCGCCGTCGAAAAGACGGACGACATGATCCAATACGACAAAGTACAGCCGGAACACCGCATCGATCTTTTTGACGCGTCTGTGTTCGCCTGTATTCGTTACCTAGAAAGCCTTGACAGAAGCAGGGCGGCAAAAAAATGGTGGGGTGAGACATGAGCAAAAAGAATAAAAGAAGCAGGCCGGCTCCCCGGGCTGAGCCCGCACAGAAACGCAGTATCGCGCTGGTAACACAGAACAAATGGGAAACCCTGGAGTGCTTAGGCTACACCAGTCTGGCACAAAACCCGGAAATCTGTACAGCTGTGGACACAATTGCCAGGCTGATTGCAAGCATGACTATTCACCTGATGGAAAACACGGACGACGGGGACGTGCGGGTAAAAAATGAGTTAAGCCGAAAGGTGGATATCAATCCGAACAATAACATGACGCGTTCCAACTTTATCCACTGGATTGTGAAAACCCTTATGCTGGAGGGCAGCGGAAACGCTGTTGTTTGGCCTGAATACAAGCGCGGGATTTTACGGGATTTAAAGCCTGTTCCTCCCGCCTTTACCGCATTTGTGCCGGAGGGCCTCTGGGATTACCGGGTTGTGATCGCCGGGACGGAATACGCGCCCGATCGTATCCTTCATTTTGTTTTAAACCCAGGAAATTATTACCCGTGGAAGGGTGACGGCTATCATGTTGCTTTGGCAGATGTAGCGAATAACCTGAAACAGGCGTCCGCGACTGAAAAGGGCTTTATGTCCTCTAAGTGGAAACCGTCTATCATCGTCAAGGTTGATTCTCTAACCGACGAATTTTCGAATAAGGAAGGACGCGCAAAGCTTCTTGCAGATTATATCGAATCGAACGAAGCGGGAGAGCCCTGGCTGATTCCTGCGGATCAATTCAGCGTGGAACAGGTTAGGCCCCTTACCCTTTCAGATTTGGCTTTAGCGGATTTCGTACAGCTGGATAAACGGACGGTGGCAGCCATTCTCGGCGTGCCGCCTTTTGTTTTAGGAATCGGAGATTTCCAGCGGGACGCATGGAATAACTTTATCAATTCCACAATCATGCCGATTGCCAAAAGTATCGAGCAGGAAATGACAAAAAAGCTTCTTTATGATCCCGCGTGGTTTTTCCGTTTTAACCCGTGGAGTTTGTATAACTATTCGATCACCGAGATGGTATCCGCTGGGGCAGAAATGGTAGACCGCATGGCGCTGCGGCGCAATGAATGGCGCAGCTGGGTGAACATGCCCCCTGATCCGGATATGAACGACCTGCTGGCGTTAGAAAATTATGTACCTGCGGATAAGCTGGGAGATCAAAACAAGCTGAATGGAGGTGAAAACACATGACATGTGAACGCACAGCCCTGGTGAGAGACGGCGGATTTTCCACCCGCGCGGAAGACGGGAACTTATATATTGAGGGATATTTCGCTGTATTCGGAAGCGAATATAAAATGTGGGAAAACGCCATTGAAACCATTGACGAGGACGCTTTTGACGACGCTTTAAACGGCGATATCCGGGCCCTAGTAAATCATGACACCACCCTGGTACTGGGAAGAACCACAGCCGGAACGCTTTCTCTCAGAGCGGACAAGACCGGTCTATGGGGTTCCGTCACGATCAACCAGGCAGACCAGGACGCAATGAATCTTTATGAGCGCGTAAAGCGGGGAGATGTCAGCCAATGCAGCTTTGGGTTTGACATTATCGATCAAAGCACCGAGGTCATGGAAAACGGAACTACCGTCTGGAAGCTGAACAAGGTCAAATTGTATGAGGTTTCCGTAGTAACCTTTCCTGCCTATGAAGACACCTCCGTCCAGGCGCGTAAACGGGATTACGAGGAAATTCAAAAGAGAAAAAAAGAACAATGGCGGGAGGAAATGCTCCTCCGTCTGAAAGGAGAAAAAAATGGCACTGAGAATACTGATGCTGAAAAGAAGCATTGACAAGAAAAAGGAAGAACTAGAGCTGCTCCGCAGCAAGGATTCGGAATTTGAAACCCGTGAGGCCGAGCTGGAAGCCGCTATCAACGAAGCCGAAACCCCTGAACAGGAGCAGGCCGTGAGCGAAGAGGTAGAAAAATTCGACGCCGACAAAAGCGCCCACGAGGAAGCCAAAAGCGCGCTGTCCAGGGAAATTGAAGGCCTGGAGGCCGACCTGTCCGCGCTGGAGGAAGACACCCCTAAATTAGATGAAATAAAACCAAACCAAAAGGAAAGGACTGTAAATCATATGACTGAAATCAACATTCGCAGCCTGCCCATGAATCAGCGGGCGTTTGACGCGCTTTCTATGGAGCAGAGAAAAACCATCGTGGAACGTGACGACATCAAGGACTTTTTGACGCAGCTTCGAAGCATGAAGGGACAGCAGAGAGCCATTTCCGGCGCGGAACTGACGATCCCGGTTGTATTCCTGGACCTGATTTCCGAAAACATGTACCGCTATTCCAAGCTGCTTAACCGTGTCAGGGTCCGCAATGTAACCGGTGAAGCCCGGCAGACTATTGCCGGAACTGTCCCTGAAGCTGTATGGACTGAGATGTGCGGCGCGATCAACGAGCTGTCCTTTGTGTTCAACCAGGTAACTTTGGACGGCTATAAGGTGGCTGGATTTGTACCGGTGTGCAACAGCCTTCTGGAGGATAACGACATCAACCTTGCCAGTTGGATTGTGGAAATGATCTCCGAAAGCATCGGCCTGGCAATGGACAAGGCGATTCTTTACGGCAAGGGCGCAGCAGGCAAAATGCCGCTTGGTATTGTGACCAGACTGGCACAGGCCTCTAAGCCCTCTGATTACCCCGCGAACGCCCCGGAATGGGTAGACTTACATACCTCCAATATTCTGAAAATCGGCGGTTCCAGTTCCACCGGCGCGGCGTTCTGGTCTGAATTAACCCTTGCCGCTGGAAATACCTTTACCAGATACAGCCGTGGAAATCAGTTCTGGGCTATGAACAGCAAGACTTATGCTCAATTAAAGTCTAAAGTAATTACCTTTACCGCTACCGGCGATATTGTATCCAATGTATTCGGTACTCTTCCCATCATCAACGGCGATATCGATATTCTGGAATTTATGCCTGACGGCGACATTGTAGGCGGCTACGGCGATCTTTATCTCTTGGCTATGCGCTCCGGCATGACTATTGAATCCAGCCGTGAGGTACAGTTTATCCAGGATAACACTGTCTTTAAAGGCAAGCAGCGCGCTGACGGTATGCCCGTGATTCCCGGCGCGTTCGTCGCTATCAATATCAATGATGAATCTGTAACTACCGCAATGACCTTTGCGGCCGATACCGCAAACGACGCGCAGCTTTCCGAGCTGGCTGTTGGCTCTGAATCCTTAAGCCCGAGCTTTGATTCCAATGTGTATTCCTACACAGTAACGGCTTCTGGAACCAGCGCAAAGGTGGAGGCCACAGCAACCCAGCCGGGCGCTCAGGTCACTGTTGCTTATAACGGAAAGAATGTCCGCAACGGCGGCACGGTAACCTGGACTGCTGACGGGAAAGCCTATCCCTTGACGGTCACCGTGACCCAGGGCAACGCCGTGCGCGTTTATACCGTGAACGTCACTAAGGCGGCAGCAGGCTGATTTTAGGGGGGATTTCCTTGACTGACGCTGATATCTTAACCATTTTAAAAACTGATCTTATGGTATCCAGCAGCGCTCTGGACACTTACCTGCAAACGCTTATTGCGTCAGCCAAGGATTACATCTCCACCGAGGGGATAACCTTGGCTGATTCGCAAAGCGACGGAATGTTAGTTGAAATGTACGCCGCTTATTTGTACCGGCGCAGGCGTGAGGAAAATGTTCAGATGCCCAGAATGTTACGCTGGGCACTGAACAACCGCTTGTTTTCAGAAAAGGGTGCGGTAAATGGATAGCTTGATTTATCTGATTTCTCAGGCGTACAGCCAAGATGACATTGGGCAGGTAATCGCCTCAGAAAGCAAAAATGAGGTCTGGGCAAGCCTACAGTCTATCACCCGGGCTGAATGGGCGGACGCGGGCCAAAATGGATTACAGCCCCAGTTTGTGGCGGTTACTCCTATTGTGAATTACAACGGAGAGAGTATCGCTGAAATCAACGGAAAACGCTATGGGATTTACCGTACATATTTTTCGCCGGACAGCGACTCTATTGAGCTTTATCTGGAAAGAAAGGTCGGTGTATGATGGCTAATGTGAAGATAGACGGATTAGCAGACGCCGTCATGAAGGAGTTGACAGAGTACAATCAAGAGGTAACTGACGGGATAAAAAAGGATATTCGTACCGTAGCTAAAGAATGCGCCAAAGAAATCAAAATTAACTCTCCCAAGGATACCGGAGAATACGCTAAAAGCTGGAGTACAAAGGTGCTTTACGAAGGAACCGATGACATTCGGATCGTAGTTTATAACAAAAAGCATTACCAGCTGACGCACCTTCTGGAAAACGGTCACGAGCTGAAAAGCGCAAGCGGAAAAACCTTAGGCACAGTTGGCGCAAAACCTCATATTCGCCCCGCTGAACTGAACGCGGAAAAGAAGCTGATGAAAAAAGTGAAGGTGACGGTGCGCGGTGATAACTCTTGAAAATATAAAAGAGATTCTGGAAACAAGCGGGCTTCCGGTAGCTTACGGCTTTTTCCCAGAAGACGCAGCTCCGGATCTCCCTATTTTGGTCTATCAGTCGGTTTACTCTAACAACTTCGCGGCAGATAATACTGTCTATAAAAAGTTCGACCATATACAGATAGATCTGTATACAGAAAGAAAGAACCCGGCAACGGAGGACAAGGTGGAAAAAGCCTTGTCCTCTTTTTATTGGGAAAAAACAGAGGAATACAACGATACTGAAAAAACGTATCGAATTATCTATGAAATTGAGGTGTAAAAAATGGCAGGAAAAGACAAGGTTAAATTTGGTATTAAAAATGTGCATTACGCGTTATTGACTGACGAAACCACCCCCACATTCGAAACTCCTGTTGCCATTCCAGGAGCAGTAAGTTTTTCTTTAGAGGCAAATGGAGACAGTTCCCCGTTTTACGCTGATGATATGCAGTATTTTGTCACCGTTGCCAATAACGGGTATACCGGGGATTTGGAAATGGCTTTGTTCCAGTCTCAGTTTTTGGAGGATATCTTTGGTTACACGGCTTCTGAAAAGGACAAGGTGGTAACGGAAAACGCGAAGATCCAGCCGAAACCGTTCGCGCTGTTATTTGAAGAGGAAGGAGACGTTAACGGCACGAAATATGTGCTGTATAACTGCATCTGCACCAGGCCTTCCCGTTCTCTGGCTACTACCACAGAAACCACCGAACCGCAGACCCAGACCGTCAGTGTAACAGCTTCTCCTCTGTCTGACGGAAGAACTATGGCTTATACCACGGACGAAACACCGGCTGAGGTTTTGACCGCATGGTACAACGAAGTATGGCTTGCGGATACAACGGGAGGCGCGGGCTGATGGAAAAAGTAATCAAAATCGATGGAAGGGACGTGGGGTTTAAGGCTACGGCTTTGACCCCACGCCTTTACCGTCACAGAATGGGCCGGGATATTATCCAGGATCTAAACAAGCTGAAAAAGGCGTACAACAAAGCTTTGTCTCTTCCGGATACCGCCACCGATGAAGAAAAAGAGGACGCTCAGCTTTCCAGCCTGGATCTGGAGATTTTTGAGAATGTTGCTTACATCATGGCCCGCCAGTATGACGCGAATATTCCGAATAACCCTGAGGACTGGCTTGACGAGTTTAAGACATTTTCAATCTATGAGATCCTTCCAAGCGTCCTTGAGCTTTGGGCCATGAACGAAATGCAGACCGCAAAGCCTAAAAAAAAATAGTTCCCCGGGACCGTGAAATGAACGGTTCTATTTTTATGCTCAGGTGCGCCGAGCTTGGATTATCAAAAGAGGATTTAGACGATATGACCGTCGGCATGGTTTATGATCTGACCACAGAACAGGCCAATGACAACGAGAAATATCCAATCAAAGGCGCGCCTGGTTCCATGAAACAGTTCTTTGCGGGAGGTGGAAAAATTGGCTGATAGAATAAAAGGCATCACGATAGAGATCGGCGGCGATACCACTGGGCTTTCGAAAGCGTTGTCCGGTGTAAACAAAGAGATAAAAGATACCCAGACACAGCTAAAAGATGTCAACCGTCTTCTGAAAATGGATCCTGGAAACACGGAACTGCTCAGACAAAAGTATGATCTTTTAAATAAATCAATCGACAGCACCGAAAAAAAGCTTGATACATTAAAACAAGCAGAGAAGCAGGTACAGGATCAATTCAAGCGCGGTAAAGTCAGCGAAAGCCAATACAACGCTTTAAAAAGAGAAGTGATCGCCACCGAAAGCAACCTTAAAAATTTAAAATCTGAAGCACAAAAAACGGATAATGCTATTCGTGGGATTGATGAGAAACCCGTTGAGGAGGTCGCAAGTGCTGCCGATAAAGCGGAAACCTCTTTGAAAGATGCGGGTAAAGAAGCATCTAATTTTGGGGATTACTTAAAAGCCGGGGCGATTGTCGAGGGTTCAAAAGCAATTATATCTGGAATGAAAGATATTGCAGACGAATCCCGTGAATATATGAAAATCATGGGAAGCCTGGAAATTTCAAGCCAGGCAGCCGGATATACTGCTGAACAAACCGCGTCGAGCTATGAAACTTTAGTGGGAGTTTTGGGAGATAGTCAGACCGCCGCCACAACTACTGCCAATTTGCAAGCGCTAGGGTTATCACAATCTGATTTAACTCAACTTATCAACGGAACTATCGGTGCATGGGCAGCTTACGGTGACAGTATTCCAATCGACAGCTTATCCGAAGCGATCAACGAAACTGTAAAAACCGGGAATGTCACCGGCACATTCGCGGACGTTTTAAACTGGGCGGGAGCCAGCGAAGATGAATTTAACGCAAAGCTGCAAGCCGCCGGTAGTGAATCGGAGCGGGCAAATCTTGTTTTGCAGCAACTTGCAAATCAAGGATTAATGCAGGCAGGCGCTGCATGGCAGGAAAACAACAAAACGTTAACCGATAGTAATAAAGCTAATGATAATTTGCAAAAACAGCTTGCCGAACTGGGCGAAATGATAATGCCGATTATTACAACCGTTACCCAAGGAGTTGCAAATATTCTTTCATGGCTCACTAATCTAAGCCCCGAGGTTAAAAACATAATAGGATTAGTGGCAACCGTTATAACAACTATAGCAGGTGTTGCCGCAATTATACAAGGAATTACAGCGGCACAAGCTGCTTTAAATGCTGTTATGAACGCGAATCCAATCTCACTAATCATTATGGCTATTGCCGCTCTCGTAGCGGCTTTTATTTATTTATGGAACAACTGCGAGGAGTTCCGGGAGTTTTGGATTAACCTGTGGGATACCATCAGCAGCGCGTTTTCCGCTGTTTGGGACGCGATTGTGAATTTCTTTACCGTTACCATACCTGACGCATGGAACAGCGTCGTTGACTTTTTCTGGCAGGGATATTACACCTGGCAAAGTATCTGGCAGAGTATCGGTGACTTTTTCAGCGGAATCTGGGACGGGATCGTCAGCTTTTTCACTGAAACTATTCCCAACGCTTGGAACAGCCTGGTGGATTTCTGCTGGCAGGGATATTACGCCTGGCAGGAGGTTTGGCAAAACGTCGGCGATTTCTTCAGCGGAATTTGGGACGGAATCGTCGGATTCTTTACAGAAACGATTCCAAACGCCTGGAACGGCTTAATGGACATTTTTAATAAGATCGGAAGCTGGTGGTCCGGTATCTGGAACGGCGTAAGGGATACGTTCTCTAATGTATTTAACAGCCTTGTTAATATCGCCAAGCAGCCGATCAACGCCATTATCGGACTGATCAATGGAATTATCGACGGTCTGAACTGGATGATCGGAGGGCTTAACCAGTTTTCCTTTGATATTCCCGACTGGGTTCCCATTTTCGGCGGCAAAAAATTCGGGATTAACATTCCAACCATTGGCAAAATCCCCTATCTCGCATCCGGCGGCGTATTGTCCCAAGGCTCCGCCGTAGTCGGAGAGGCTGGGCCTGAGCTTCTTACTATGATGGGAACTAAAGCGGTTGTTCAGCCTCTCACCTCTTCCACAACCACCAACACAAATTTAGGCGGCGTCAATATCGTCGTATATGGAGCTCCCGGACAAGACGTCAGAGAGCTGGCGGACATTATCATGGACGAAATGCAGTCTGCCACCATGCGAAAGGGGGCCGTTTGGGGTTGATTAATTGGTTTATTTTCGATGGAAAAAACAGCCGCGATTACGGAATCTATATCAGCGGAAGCGGCACCTTTAATGCTCCTGAAATGGATATCACAACAGTTGAAATCCCGGGAAGGAATGGCGATCTGACGATCAGCAACAACCGGTTTCGCAATATTACCGTCGAATATCCGGCGTTTATCCGAAAACAGTTTCGTCATAACGCGGCGGCGGCAAAGCTTTGGCTTTTAAGCAAAACCGGATACTGTATTTTAACAGATACCTATCACCCTGAGTTTTTCAGAAAAGCCAGATTTACCGGCCCAATGGACTTTGACACCAGGTTTTTAAACTACTCTGCGGAATTTACGGTTTCATTCAACTGTATGCCGCAAAGGTGGCTGGTATCAGGAAGCTATCCGATGACGCTTACAGCGCCTTATTCCTTAATTAATCAATACTGCCCGGCCCTCCCTCTGATTACCGTTTACGGCAATGGAGCGGGGGCCTTAACTATTGGCGGCAATATTATTCAGATTTCAGAAATCGATGAATACGTGACCCTGGACAGCGATACCCAAAATGCCTATAAGGGAACGGCAAATAAAAACAGCACGATCAGCCTGGCGTCTTTCCCGGTATTACAGCCCGGAAAAACAGGGATCAGCTGGAGCGGCGGGATCACGACGGTTGAAATTACTCCAAGGTGGTGGACTGTATGAATCCTGTTCTATACGAAAGTACGGAAAGCACATTTGAAACAAACGGTTTAGGCGTGCTGTCTGATACGATTTCCTGTCAGGTAGTTGAGGAAAGAAACGGAATCTTTGAGATCACTCTGGAATATCCGTTGACGGGAATCCATTATCAGGAAATCAAACAGCGCCGGATTATTTTTGTAAAGCCAAATCCCTATGAGGATCCCCAGCCGTTTCGGATTTATAGGATTACAAAGCCTTTATCCGGGAAAATCACTGTTTACGCGCAGCACATCAGCTATGACCTTTCCGGGGTTCCGGTTTCCCCTTTTTCCTCCGGCAGCGTAACCGGTGCGCTCTCCGGGTTAAAAACGAACGCCGCCGTAACCAATCCTTTCAGCTTTTGGACGGATAAAACATCAACCGGAGATTTTACCGTTACCGCGCCCACGTCTACGCGGACATTGTTAGGAGGTTCAGACGGTTCTATTTTAGACGTGTTCGGCGGCGAGTACAAATTTGATAGATGGACTGTACGCCTTTATAACAACCGGGGTAAAAATTCCGGGGTATCAATCCGGTACGGAAAAAATCTTATGGACTTACAGCAGGACGAAAATATTTCTAATGTTGTAACCGGGATTTATCCTTATTGGCTGAGCAGCGAAGGAGAGCTCACCGAGCTCCCAGAAAAAATTATAAACGCCCCAGGCACCTATGATTTCACCAGAATTTCGGCAATCGACTTTTCCGGCGATTTTGAGGAAGCGCCCACGGAAGAACAGTTGCGGGACAGAGCCAATGACTATATTTCCTCAAATAATGTGGGCGTTCCTACAGTCAGCATTACAGTGGAATTTCAGCCCTTGGAGCAAACGGAGGAATATAAGGATATCGCTTTATTGGAGCGCGTGAATCTGTGCGATACCGTGAATGTGGAATATTCCGAACTAGGCGTATCCGCAACCGCTAAATGCGTGAAAACTACTTATGACGCGCTGAAAGACAAATACATCAGCATTGAACTGGGGGACGCTAAAACAAATATCGCGGATACCATTATCCAGCAGCAACAGGAAATCAATGAAAAGCCAAGCGTATCATTTTTAGAACAAGCTGTTATCAACGCCACGAATTGGATTACCGGAAACAAGGGCGGTTATGTAATATTCCAGCGCAACGCAGACGGACAGCCCTATGAAATTTTGATTATGGATACCCCGGACATCAACACCGCCACAAAGGTATGGCGCTGGAATAACGGCGGTCTTGGTTATTCTTCCAATGGCTATGAAGGGCCGTTCGCAACCGCTATCACTCAGGACGGCGCGATTGTTGCAAACTTTATTACAACGGGAACACTGCAAGCCAATTTAATTAAATCCGGAATTATACAAAGCCGTGACGGGCGTGCGTATTTCAATTTGGATACGGGACAAATTTCGGCGACGCAGTTAATTGCGCAATCTAACGCTTTCGGGCAATATTCAGCTTATATAGGACAGGCCTCGCTACCGTCTGGGGGTACTGTTTCCGGATTTGTTATAACATTAAATGGAAACCCTATTGCCAATATTGTTGGATCGGATAATATATCGCAGTTAACTTTATATAATGCTCAAACTAATACTTCTTTTGTAGTAGATTTAATGGGGGGTGTTAATGAAGGGACTGTCTGGCTATCTGTAAACGGAGGTAGTGGAATATATTTAACAAAAGACGGTATTCAAATTAACAGTAAAAATGTTTCGTTGTTAGGAGACACATTAAAGTTTTTAAATGCTACAATCACCCCTGCGGATTGCTACAGCGGAAATTTTCCGGCAGGAAGCTATAGGGTCTATGTAAGCAATGGATTAATAACAGACGTGCGATATGATCCATAAGGAGGGATAAAATGATTTACAAACAAATAACGCTAAATCCCTGGGAGCCTCCTCTTGGAGAAATCCGGGTGATTCAGGAGGAAGCGGACGGCAGAGACCTTATTATTAATCTAATAGATGATAACGGCTCGCCTCTTGATTTAACCGGGAAAACGGTATCCGTGTACATACAGAAGCCGGACAATACCATGATCTATAATTCCTGCGAGGTGGAAGGAAACCAGGCGACCGTAACCCTCACCCTTCAAATGATGGCGGTATCCGGCCTTACCAAGCTGTGCGAGCTCCAAATCGTGGACACAGACAACCACACCTTAAAGGTAACCCTTCCCCCTCTGCGAATTGTAAAAAGCAGTTCGGTGGGAGCAGTCGAGAGCACAGACGAATTTTCCAGGCTGGCGGAAGCTCTCAACGAAGCGAACAACGCCACAGGGATCGCCAGTGAAGCCGCAGACAAGGCCAATGAAGCAGCTCAGTCAGCGAACACGGCGGCTCAGGCGGCAAATACTGCGGCACAATCTGCTAATACCGCAGCCGACGCCGCAACTTCAGCAGCGGAATCCGCAAATTCACAGGCAAAGGCGGCCCAGACGCAGGCGGCCTATGCGAAAACTCAAGGCGACTACGCTAAAACCCAGGGGGAAAACGCGGAAGAAATCTATAACCAGTTAAAGGACATTGACGTGGCTTCTCTCCAAGCCGATCTGGACGCGTTGGAAGCAAGCAAAGGGCAGCCTAACGGCCTTGCAACCCTAAACAGCTCCGGCAAGCTGGCTCAAATGCCGTCTGCCTCTGATGTGGGAGCAGTTCCCACCACGCGAACCGTGAACGGTAAGGCGTTATCGTCCAATATTTCTTTGACCGCCTCTGATGTAGGAGCGGTGCCAACCTCCCGCAAGGTGAACGGCAGAGCATTGTCGAGCGATATCAACATAACCTCAGGAGATGTTTTCGCTCAAACCACCACAGTTGAAAACGGAACTAATTTTAATAACCTGAAAAATCCGGGCATCTATGTGCAGTCCTCTAACGCGGAAGTTACAAACAACACTAATATGCCAACAAAAGAAGCTTTTATTATGACTGTATATATGGCTAACTGGAAAGATAATTCAATACAGGTATTCTGTAATTATACCGGTTCGAAGATGTATTGGCGCACCTGGCAGGCTTACGGCGATGTGTGGGGGGCGTGGAGACAAGTAATTGGATCCAATGGCGGCGATGTTACAATAAATAACAGACTTCAGCTCACCGGAACGCAATACCCTCAAATTTACGGAAACGGTACTTCATTGCAATTAGGCGTAGACACTAACGCCGCTGTCGGCGTTGTTTTACAGGGAGGCGTATTCAGGGAAGCGGGCGACGGATCGCTTAATTTAGGAAACGGTTCTCACAGGTGGGCGGTTGTTTATGCCAAAACAGGTTCCATAAACACCTCTGACCGAAACGAGAAAAATACAATTGCCGATATTGATCCGGAACAGGCTGAAAAGCTCATTATGGGATTAAAACCCAGCACGTTCAAATTTAACGACGGCACCAGCGGAAGAACCCACTGGGGGATTATTTCTCAGGACATTGAAGAACTCCTTCCGCAGATCGGAATGACCGACATGGACTTTGCCGGATTCATCAAATCCCCCAAAACGGAGGATTATTACGAAGATGTTTCCGAGACTGTCACAGACGAGGAAACCGGAGAGGAAAAAACTGTAACCCGAAAAGAATTGAAAACCCGCGTTATTGAGGGGGAATATGTTTATGCTTTGCGCTACAGCGAATTTATTGCCCCTTTGATCTGCATGGTACAGAAGCAGCAAAAGCAAATTGAGAATTTAGAGCGGCGTTTATCCGCTTTAGAAAACAAGGAGGAAGCAAAATGAAAATCATTCAAAATTTAGCAGACCCTTCCCGTTACTCCATCAAATGTCCTTATGCTATGACCCCTACCAGGGTAGTGGTTCACAACACCGCCAACGACGCACCGGCGGCGAATGAAATCGCCTATATGATTCGTAACGACAATGAGGTTTCTTTTCATTACGCCGTGGACGATCAGGAGGTAGTTCAGGGCGTGCCGGAAAACCGGAACACCTGGAACGCCGGAGACGGAAATGGCAAAGGCAACCGGGAGGGGATCGCCGTGGAGATCTGCTATTCCCTGTCAGGCGGTGAGAAGTTCACCAAAGCGGAGCAAAACGCCGCTGAGTTTATCGCTTCTATCTTAAAACGCTATGGCTGGGGAATGGACAGAGTAACCAAGCACCAGGATTACAATGGAAAATACTGTCCCCACAGAACCCTTGACCTAGGCTGGGACAGGTTTCTGAAGATGGTGGAGGCTCATTTAAACGGGGACAAGCCCGCGCCCTCCCCTGCTCCAGCTCCCGCGCCCGAGCCAGCGAAAACGGTAGATGTATATTACCGGGTAAGAACCAAGGCGGACGGCTGGCTTCCCGAGGTGAAAAACCTTGAGGATTACGCGGGATTTACCGGAGCCGTCACTGATGTCGCTGTTCGTGTTTCCGCTGGTTCCGTAAAGTACCGGGTACATATTAAGGGCGGCAATTGGCTTCCCTATGTGACCGGCTGCAACATCAACGACGCTGTAAACGGCTACGCGGGAAACGGTTTGGAGATTGACGCTGTTGAAGTGTATTATTACACCCCGGACAGCATCAGGCCGTATAAGAAAGCCAAATATCGGATCGCTCCTGTGGGCGGAAGCTATTATCCCTGGCAGTATGACAATGAAACCGGAAACGGCCAGGACGGCTACGCGGGCGCTTTCGGAAACGCCATCGGAAAGCTTCAGATTGTAATCGAGTAAGGCGGTGGAGCTGATGTCAACAGAAATCATCGTCTCCGTCATTTCTCTGCTGGGAACCATCGTGGGGAGCCTGGGAGGCGTTTTAGTTTCCAGCCGGCTGACCACCTACCGGATTCAAAAACTCGAAGAAAAAGTGGCTAAGCACAATAACCTGATTGAAAGAATGTATAAGGTGGAGGACAGCGCGAAAAGCGCCCATCACCGAATCGACGAGTTAAGGGAGGAACTGAAATGAAAATCAACTGGAAGGTACGGTTTAAAAACCCTGTGTTCTGGTTCAATCTGGCAGCGTCCATTTTTCTGCCCATGCTGGCTTGTCTGGGCTTCAACTGGGAAGATATGACAAGCTGGCAGGCTGTGGGGAACGTGCTCTTACAGGCCGTCCAGAGCCCTGTAATCGTGGTGTCGGTCCTGGTATCCGTATGGAACCTGTTAAACGACCCCACTACAAGCGGCCTAAGCGATTCCAGCCAGGCGCTTTCTTATACCGAACCTAAGAAAAGCGATTGACAGAAAGACAGCCCCCGGGAATTTTCCTGGGGGCTTATATTATTAATTATGGTCTCTTTTGTGGCATTAAACGCTTATATCCATTAGAAGACCTCAAAAACAGCCTTTTTTGTGCGGTTAATTTCTGCTGCGAGGATTCAAGTCCCGTCGCTCGCACCAGCTGTTTAAAGGCTAATAATCCGCATGAATGCTGGGTTTTTGGCTTTTTCTTTTTAGATGTGAAATTACCCTCTGAGCGGATAAAGTCTCCTGTATCGTCCTTACAGGCCAAAAGAACGCGTGTTCCGCAACCGTTTGTTTGTGAAGATGGTTTTTTCGTTCCTCGTTCATTTTTCTTACCCCCTTAGTGGTTTATTATTTTACAATTGCAATCCATTTGCCAGATTTATCCCATGTATAATTCCATTTCACACCGAAAACTTGTAGCACTTCATCAATGGCTTTAATTTCCTTGTCTGCTGAACTATTTCCAAATGGTTTTCCGTCCTGTATGCTCTCTGCTTTCAGTTTTGTTAAGCGTTCCATAATGTCATTGATATTTTTCATTTTCTTTACCTCACTTCCTGAATCTGTAGTTCAATTTCTTGGGGGCAAGGGGGATAATCTATACTATAGCCCGCGGCACCGCTGTTCAATCATGTATCCCGGCCTTGCCGTTTCCCTTGACCTTGTGATTATATTATAATATATTGTACCCAATATATCAATAGGCAATAGTGCTAATGTTGTACCCAATATATTAGTTATTGTGTATATTGTACCCGCTATATAATTGGCGTATAATAATATGGGGTGATATATATGGCAATTACAAAAGCACAACAAAAAGCTACTGCTAAATATATAAAAAATAATTATGACGAAATTAAAACCAGAGTGCCTAAAGGACGCAAGGCAGAAATTCAGGCCCACGCAGAAAAGCAGGGGAAAAGCCTTAATGCTTTTGTGAACGAGGCTATCGATGAAAAGATAGAACGAGACAACGCGGAGGACAACCAATGAACTATATCAAATATCCCTCTATTGAGGTCGGAAATGGCACCCGACACACTCTGAAAAGAGTACCTGAGATGCAAGAGTGCCGCCTTGCCAATAGTATATCGGGGCCTATTGTGCTTTCGAGCCTTTAGGCCCCTAGACTTACAAAAATTTGTTAAGTGAACTCTTTTTCATTATATAACTCCGCCCTCCTTTCCGTTTTCGGTGGGAGGGCTGTTTAAAATAAATGGACATACAGTGGACATAAAATGCTCAAAATCCGCATAAATACTATAAAAATCAAATATTATATTTTGCTTTGGGAGCAGGATGCCGGGGGTTCGAATCCCTTCACTCCGACCAAATTGGAACCCGCATGACTGCTGAAAAACTCAGTGTTCATGCGGGTTTTCCGTTTTATACGTATTTAATAAATCCGAAACGAAACCGTCTAAACCGGCTGAAAACCGCTCGAAAATTGTGCAACAGTGGACATAGAGTGGACATTTTAAAACGCTTGTTCCGCTTTTTGTTTCGGTACTTTTGCACCTAATTTTTCCCTTGCGCTTTCTAATGCGGAAGGGGATAAATGAGTGTATCGCATAGTCATTTCAGGCGTTGCGTGCCCCATTAAGTATTGAACAGTTCTAACATCTACTCCTGCGGCGATAGCGTTAGTAGCATAAGTGTGCCGAAGCTGATGGCTAGTAAAATTATATTGCCTAGTCACATCTGGTTTCACTCCTTTTCGCATCCGCCCCGCCGATACTTTTGCTGCAACAGATATCCCATTTACTGCATCTAAAAGACATTCCCACAAATGAATAAACTCTCCTTCGGTTAAGATACCTTTAGCTCCAGGGAACACATATATCCTTCCTGTAATTGAATTTTTATTTTGCTCTTTCCAAGCAGTTAATTCAGACGCATATTTGATTGGAATTGGCACCTGGCGAATACCGGAAACCGTTTTGGGTTCTTTTACTCGTTTTCCTTTAAAATCATAAGCTTCCATCACCGTCAAAACGAGATTGTCTAAATCAACATTTTTCCAGCGCAGTGCCGCCGCTTCTTCCCTCCGCAAGCCACAATTTAGCTGCATCAAAGCAAACATTCGCGCTAATGGAAGCCGCTCTGCCCGATTTTTATCCAGTTTATTATTTGCATCAATGGGTTTAACATTCCATAAAAGTCTTTCTTCGTCCGGTGATATAGCCTCTCTTTGCGTTTTGGGGGCGTTTTGAGGCGCGTTGACATCATCAGCAATATTGATCATCATGGCGTGATTTTTTCGAGCTAAACGGCATATTTGTGAAGCCGTTTGAATGACTAAATTTATTGTTCTTCTGGATAGACCGTCTTCAGCCATTTTAGTAACAATTTGAACCAAGTCAATAGATGTCAGCTTAGTTATCTTAATAGGATTTAGTACAGCTAGGTGCTTTAATGCTCCATTGTATACACCTTGCGCCGACTTCCCGATGGAAGGATACTTTAAAGTTTTCCACACATCAGCCCAGTATTTCCATGTGCTTTTTTCATCGGTTACAGCCAATCCCATGCCTTTCTGGATCCTTAGCTGGGCTATTTTTTCTTCAAGTTCTTCCTTGGAATGTCCATAAACAGATTTTACAATAGCTTTTCCATTTTCGTCTCGTCCTAAAGTGATTCTTTTTCTATATAACCCTGATGTATGTGTCGTTTTTCTTTTGCGTCCCGCCATAATAAAAACCACCTCCAAAGTAAGACTTGCCAAGCCTACCCAGAAAGTGGTATAATTTCGTTGTTCGGACGCATTATCCACTTTGGGTAAGCTGTTCTATTGGATCCCCCATCGGCTGCAACCGGTGGGGGGTTTTTTATTGCCCCGTTTAATTGCCTCGAATCCGGTGCAATTAAAATCCATCATGTTTACTGGACAAATAAAAAGCCAGATGTTATAATTCACAGCGTAAGGTGTTATCGCAACGGTAGGCGGTTAGTCCCTTTCTCTTTAGGAGGGACGTTATACTTTCTTTTTCCCCTCCTGGAAAGGAGGGCGGTGCTTATGGTTACATATGCGGAACTGTTTCAGTATTCGCTTGTGCTAATCGGCATTATAAGCCTTGTTTTGGCAATAAAAAAGAAGTAACCGCCCAGCGTCCAGACTAGCGGTTACTTCAACTGCAAAATGGGGGCTAACCGTCTCAACGGTAGCACCTTACACTTTTATTGTAACCGCTTCTTTTCTATTTGTCAATAAGCTCCCCCGCTTTATCTGAGACGGATTGAGACGGGGGATTTTTTATGATAACAAGTACTTAATTTCTACTGTTACATAATAATTTGATTCTCCTGTTTCCACCTCATAAACTTCTTTATCTTTGTCTTCGTCATACTCACTATAAAGAATCTTATACTTTCCCCCGTGGATCTCTGCATCAATCTTAGCAATTCTGCCGGACTTCAATAGATTTTTAACATGGGTACAACTTCCCTTTTTTATATATCCCACAAACACACTATCAATAACTACTTTAACTGCATTTGGGTCAAATTTATTATCCGGTTCTTCGATTAATTCAACTGTATATGGATTAAAGTCATAATAATAAACCTTTTCATCTTCATATCCTTCATCAATAAGTTCTCTTTTTGAATACTCATAAATGGGATTATCTTCACCCAAAGATTCAATTTCTGTTTGACGGTAAGATGTCCCCGTAACATGGTGATTTTCAGTTTTATACTGATGGGTATTTGTGTTTATGGGATCAGCTAGATTTGCTAGGCTTTGCTTAGCACTTCTAGCATTTGCTAGGTTTGCTTGTTTTGCTAGCCCGCCTTTTCTACCCGCTTCCACGCTTTTGCTGACAACCTCATCAATTGAAATGTTTTCAAAATTGAAAACGTCGGATTCATTCTTTGCAACTGTTACGGGCTTTTGCTTCCCGCCGCTTACAAAAAACGGAATTGTTATTGCTACGCCAACTACCATAAAAGCAATACCAAACGGCGGAGCCGCAAAAAGGCCGGTTATTCCAAATAAAAATATGAGTATTCCTAATATCAGTAAGATAACAAATACTGCTTTGTGCTTCTTTTTATGGGCATTATTTTTTGACATAATATCCCCTCACATTTTTACTTTAGAGTTTGGCTAATAATTCTGATTTTTTAGCATTAAATTCTTCTTCAGTAATAATTCCTTTTTTCATCAAATCTGAAAGTCTTTCAATCTGGGATAACGCATCTTCTTTAGGTGCATATTGAAATGATTGAGAATATTGAACGTTATTTTTGGCTTCATCAAAAACACTTTGAATTTTATGGATTATTTCCTTTTTATACGGGACTAACATATTATATGTTTTGACAATAGTATGAATTTCTACATGTCCCCCAGTAAGGCCGTTACCGCTACAGTTAACGGCTTGAATATCTTTCAATAAAACAGATTCAACGGAATGTTCAAATAATACTTTATACGAAAACAGAAACCTTTGGTTAGTGAGAAAAGCAAATCCAGGGAGCTTTTGCTGTTTTCTGGTATTTACAGCAGTAATAATAATATTTGTGTTCATGGCAAAAAGAACATTTTCCCCGGGATTTAACATACTCTCTAATGTATCAATATTCTTTTGCTGACCTATTGTCCGAGCCCCAAAACTTTTTATTGCCTGTTCTGTGTCTTTCCTCATTTTACACACCCTCCTAAATATTCATTTAAAAATTTATCCAAAGTTTCATATATCTGATTTAATTGTTTTTTATCCAAGCTGGGTCTAAAACTCCAATTACTTTACCATAACCTTGAATATAATCTCCCATAGGAACTGGGGGAATCTTAGGATTTAGTGATGCCAGCATATTACTCTTTCGGATCTTTATATGTGGTTTTCCATCGATTAAAAATAAACCTATTTCGCCCTCAAAAACATCTGGCTGTGAACGAATTAAAATGATATCTCCCGCGTGATAAAACGGCTCTAACGTTTCGTCAGCAATCACCGCGAAATCGGCTTGCACCGTAATATCGTTTCGCCTAACATGGCTTATTTCAAATAACTGATTCCTCCAATATTCCTTCTTCATAATTCGCTTTCTCCTTTAGCAAATATCAAGAAATATTAAAATTTACCTCTAAGTTCTACCACTTTGCCGATAATTCTGACAGGCAAGTTTTCAATTTCTTCATTAGAGTAAAACATTGGCTCGTAGGCCGGATTGTTTGGTATTAACATCAAGCCTTCGGGCCTTTTTTTTATGCGTTTAACCGTGGCTTCATTTCCATTTACGAGCACCACAGCAATGTCTCCGGAATCACAATCATCCTGTTTTTTTACAATTACAACATCGTCTTCAAAAATTCTCGGTTCCATACTCTGGCCTTTAATTTTTAACGCGAAATGCTCCCCTTGTGAGGCCATTTGAGGCGTTATTTCCTCGTAGTCGAGTATTTCTTCAATGGCTTCAACAGGCGTTCCTGCGGGAATTGTACCGATAACCGGAATCCACTTACTCCCCGGAACAGACGGCTCAGGAGACTTTTCTCCGGCGGTCTCCCGGCCTAATAGATAATCAACAGACGTGTTAAAAAATTCGCCTAGCCGTAATAAGGTCTCATTATCAGGCTCTCTTTTTCCGGTTTCATATTGAGAAATAGTGCTTTCTGCTAAACCAACAACAGCACCTAATTCTTTCATAGTCATACTTCGATTTTTTCTTAATTCTCTAATACGGTTCATCAAATATCCCTCCTTTTAACTGTATAATATACTTTACAATTTGAAAAGTAAATATTTTTTCTCAAATTGACAAGAAACGACTTGACATATTGCAAAGTTGATGATACTATAAAATCAAACTTCACATAACGACAAGTTTGGAGGTGAAAATATGAGAAACTGGCTTAAAACACTTCGCCTAAAAAATAAATACACTATGAAAGATATGAGCCAAAAACTTGGCATTTCAGAAAGTTATTATTGTGCAATAGAAAATGGAGAACGGCAAAAAAAGATGGATATGTTGGTAGCTTCCAGTTTGGCTACCATATTCAACATTCCAATCTCTAAAATTGTTAGCTATGAAAACACGATTGCTGACGAAAAGGAAGCAGGGTGAAATAGGTGGAAAAAACAATATGTACATATAGTAATCAGCCCCTATGTCCACAATGCAAAGGAGCTGTTTATCAATGCGATCCTTCAAAAAACACACAATGTGAAAAAACTTTTTGTGAGGAGTGTGGATATACAACTCATATAGAATACGCAAAAAATTTTCAACCGCTTTGTCCGCGTAATCTAGAACGGTAATATTCCTCTGATAGAAGAAATCCATTCCAAAAGTTTTGTTATATTTCTCTGAAATGATTGCTCGCAATAAACCAATGCATCATATGTGAGGCGGATATTATTTGCAAGGTTATCTCCTTTTGAATAATGAATACAACCTGCACGAGCTAATTCAAAGCATAAATCCGTTACATCGTTTACAGACATATTTTGCAAATAGTCCCTTTGAATGTTTTGCGAATTTCCAAAACGGTTTGCTTCAGTCCGGCCTTTTCCTCCATCTCTTTTGGAAAGATAAATGGCGTACATAAGCTTCAGTAAATTTTTGGCTTCTGAAGTAATGTCAAATTCTATCATAAGGATACTCCTACACAAACATTATTATTTATGGTTGATGAAAAATTACAGCCAAAGAATACCACGCCTATTCCCCATCAGTCAAGGGGTTGGGCAAAGCAGAACGAAAAGGAAGCGGGGTGAGGACATGGAACAAGGCAAAAATTCATTTGACCTCGACATTGAAGAGGAACCAACTCCACATATTGTCAAGGTTGACGGTGTTCAACTGTTTAGCGCAGACTGGGTCTTTGAACAAATGCAGGCACAAAGCTGTCGGATAGACCGATCTAACAAATTTGCATTGTTGGGAATAACTGTAGGGGTTGTAGCTGTTATTTTAGCAATATTACTTTAATAGCGGGGTGAGCGCATGAACATTTTAACAGCGATAAAAAAAGCCATAGATGAAGATTCATTTATAGCCAGAACAAGTTTAGATTTTGGAGAAGGACGGACATTAATAAAACCAACTGATTCATCGGACTGCTGCATTGTTGTTTTTCGAAGAGACAGCGCAAAAAAACGGCAGCAAATCAAATGCTGGAATCCTACTGCCGATGACCTTTTGGCTGAGGATTGGGAAGTCATTAAGGAATGAATTTAGAAATAAAATCTGCGATGCTTAGCAATGTTTCCTTTTTTTGATTCTCCATAGTAACAATGGCAGGGTCAGATAATTCGCAGTGATAAATTGTTTGATCGGCATAATAATTGTTTAAAAATTTATTCCGCCCAAGTTCACGAAGAGTATCTTCAATATCTTCTAAACTCCAATCAGAAAAGAATGTCGAATGTATGTGTTGAGCTGAATCAAAATTTTTGGCTTTCGATTTTGAAATTCCCTGTTTGCGACGCGATAAATATTCCTTATATAAGGTGTACAAAACAGTTTTCGCATCTTTAGATAACATTTTCGTTTTTTCCTTTCATAATTAATCGGTGCTACCTCTGGTTGCAATTTGATTATAAAGAAAATAACTAGAAATAGCAATATAGGTAATTTCAAAATTACTGCACGATGAAAAGGAAGCGGGGTGAAAAATTGAGGACAAACAAAAGAAAAGCTCCTATTGGGACACAACAGGAGCAAATCGAGCATTTGGAATTCTTGACTTTTATATTATGCATTTTGGTCAACACTCTCACAGTAACTGTTTTATTGTTGTCCTATAGATTTAATAGTTTTCGTGATTTTATCATTGATATTATTTACCAGCAATCCGTTATTTTTCAATATCTGAGTAAGATCTTGTGTTGAAAGTAAGAAGGTGATGAATGAAAAAAATGAAACAACTCAAAAAATCGATTATCTGTTTTTTGTTATTGCTATTAATTCCAATTCTACTATCTGGTTGTCAGAATTCAATTACCCAAGGGGAAGTAATCGAAAAAGAATTTACTCCATCACATACAGAGGTAATGTTAGTCCCACTTGTTCACAGCAACGGAAAAACATCATATACAACTCTTGTGCCTTTTATCTATTCCTATTCGGATTCATGGAAGATAACAATTCAAAGCTATGATGAAGAAACCGGGGAAAATTCAACAGCAACATATCGCGTAACAGAGAACGTCTATAATTCAGTCGAAATTGGATCCGAGTTTATATACGACGAAAATATGAAACCGAGTGAACCTGAATACATTAGAGAAAGGCAATAAAACTTCTAATAAAATAGCCGCACTCAGGCGATAGAAAGGAGAAAAATACATGACACTTGAAGACCGAACACTGGTCAAAGAAATTGCTACCGAAATAAGAACCAGATTTAACTGCGAAACTCTCAATGCCAAACAGTTTTCTGAATATTTAGGCAGAGAAAGCGAATATGTTTGTGCCAAAATCAGTCAACGTAAATTGCCGGGGTTTAAAGACGGAAGAACCTATGTAATTCCAATTGATGCAATAGCTCTATGGATCGTAAGACTTTCGAAAACTAAGGATTTTCAGTAAAGGAGGACAAGCACATGAACGCAGACGACATAGAAAGAGTTCGGAAAATAGTGAATCAGGACGGTTGGAACATCATTTGGATAGGTGCAAAAATGCCATGTGAGTTTTTTGATGAAGAGGTTGAACTTCTCTATGAGGATATGAACGGCCAGCCTTGTATTTGCTATGCGATTTATACCTATGACAAAAGCGGATTTTACCATAACCCATATTTTCAGAGAAAATCTGACGGCGCAAAAATGGGTCGGTGCATTGCATGGCGTAAATCTCTTAAAGAGGCGTAAAACCATAAAGGAGGACAAGCACATGAGCACAAAATTGATGGTGGCGTTTATCATAGTATGCGTTTACGGCGGATTAATTACATTTGGGTACATAGAAGAACGCCACAAAAACAAAAAGAAAAGCCGCCCTCGCGACTGGCATCACGAAGGGCGGCAAAATAAAATATCCTAATCACATATTAAACCAATAACAAGGAACCGGAAACTGATAAAAGCCCGGAATACGAATCCCTGGAGTGGCTGAAGGAGGTATATTATGCCTACCAAGAATATCGTTGAGTTTACCAGATATACCGTACCTATAGAAATTACATTCAAGGACGGTATCGAGTGCTGTGAATGGTGCAATCGCAGCTTTATGAATATGAAACGGCATATTGAGTGTGGTCTTACCCATGAGGAAATAGTCAGCCCTAGAGATTCCATTGGGTGGAACTGTCCGGTCAGAAAATTGGAGGTAGCAAATGGAATTCAGACTGCTGAAAGCTGATGAAATTGACGTGAGAGTAGCTCAAGTTAAGGAATTCGGCTGTTCCCTGCTTCTATATAAAGACGCCCGTGTCGATATGAATATCTTAGACACTACTCCTGGAATCGGCCCGGGAAACTGGCAGCGCAGGCATTATGAATGCAAGGGAAATTTATTCTGCTCTGTTGGTATCAAGATTGATGGTGAATGGGTATGGAAGGACGACGCGGGCGCAGAAAGTCAAGCCGAAAAAGAAAAAGGCGAAGCCTCTGACAGCTTTAAGCGGGCTTGTGTAAATTGGGGCATTGGCCGGGAACTTTACACGGCTCCATTTATTTGGATTCCGTCCTCTGAAATTTCCATTGTATCTAAAAATGGTAAGGCTACAACTTATGATAAATTCGAAGTAACAAAAATAGCCTATACAGATGACAGAAAAATTTCGGGGCTTGCTATTTGGAGGCTTGCCAATAAGGATAAAGACCGCAAACGTGTATTTGTCTGGCAGGGAGGCACTAATGAATGACTTAATTAACGCGGTAGGCGAAAAGACCGCTTTACTTGATGCCGCAATCCGTCAGCTTGGAAAACGCGGACAGGCTTATGCCGAGGCCGAAAGCAATTATAGAATGGCGCTGTCAAAGGCAATTCTGGAGGAGCGTGCAAACGGCACTCCAGTAACTATCATTTCCGATATCTGCAAAGGAAAATCTGATATTGCAAAACTGAGATTTCAACGTGATTGCGCCGAGGTGGTATATAAGTCTGCAATGGAGGCAATCAACAGTTATAAACTGCAAATCAGGATAATGGACGCGCAGATAGAAAGAGAGTGGCATAGTGGTTAACGAATACGGAGCAAAGCTTGACCGGAACGGCTACGCGCCAAGCATCATACAGGACGAAGCCGATGAAAGCTGCTTTATCTGCTATGCGAATGGATATTATGACCCTCTCAACCGCCACGAGGCATTTGGCGGCCCATTCCGGGACAAGTCAAAGCGTTTAGGCTTATGGGTTTCCCTCTGCCATTACCGGTGCCATCAGGAGGGAAACGGCAGCGTACATAAAAATCGGGAATCCGACCTGCACATAAAGCGGATCGCCCAAATGAAGGCGATGGAAGCCTATCAATGGGACACAGTGGATTTTATCCGGGAGTTCGGAAGAAATTATTTGGAGGATTAACATGTTAAATACAGCAATTTTAATGGGAAGGTTAACCTCAGACCCAGAACTGAGGTACACACCTAACGACACCGCAGTTACCAGCTTCACCCTTGCGGTAGAACGGTCTTATGTAAAATCGGGCACAGACCGCCAAGTGGATTTCATCGACGTAGTGGTATGGCGGCAAACCGCTGAATTTGTCTGCAAGTATTTTCATAAGGGCCAATTGGCAGCGGTGCAAGGTTCCATTCAAACACGCAGCTACACGGACAAAGACGGCAATAAACGGAAAGCTTTTGAGATAGTTGCGGAAAGCGTGCATTTCGCGGAGCCCAAAAAGGATAAGAGCAATGAGCCGATTGTAACTATACCAGGAAATGATGCTTTCGAAGAAATAATTTCGGATGACGACTTACCTTTTAACCAACCAACAGAAAGGCGGTGATAATGTGGAGCTGTTAAATCTAATCCCTTATGGAAAAGAAAACGCCATAAGCCGGGAAGATTTGTCCAAGCTTACCGGCTGGGACGATAGAAAGGTAAGGGAGGAAATCAAGCGGCTAATGAGAAACGGCGAACGGATTTTATCTTCCAGCAGTGCCAAGGGCTATTGGAGAAGCGATGATCCAGACGAAATCGATAGATTCCTTAAAGAGAGCGATAACCGCCGCACAACAGAGGCTTTAAATGTTGAACCTCTTCGTTTTTTCGTAGCCAAGTCAAAAGGTGAAGATTTAATTCCGGTAAGAGCGCATTACCGCAGGATACATAAACGGGCATCAGGCCAAACCGATATTCAAGGCGGTGAATAAATGGCACGAAGGCGAATGATAGTCCCAGAAATATGGCAGAGTGAAAGTTTCGCTCAACTCTCCATATTGGCAAAACTGGTGTTTATTGGATTGTTTTCAAACGCAGACGACGAAGGCCGAGGAATAGCGAATCCGGTATATATCAAGTCCATACTGTTCCCTTATGACGATGGAATGCGGGTCATCGACATAGAGAAAGCCCTATCGGAGATAGGTCAGTTCATGTCCGTGACGCTGTACACTCATGACGGAAGAAAATACTATGCGCTTGATAACTGGAAAAAATCGCAGACTATAGACCGGCCCAAACCGTCAAAGCTCCCGCCGCCAACAGACGAAAAATCAATCTCCGACGAATTACCGAAAGATCGGCGACAAGTCGATGATCTGTCTCCCCCTAAAAAGAAAGGAAAAGAAGAGGAAGAGAAAGAAAAATTAAAGGAAGTAGAAACTGACCTCTTTTGTGATTTTTCTGAGCCTATGCAGGAGACATTGCGGGAATGGCTGAAATACAAAGCGGAACGCCGGGAAAGCTATAAGCCCACCGGCTTAAAAAAGCTTATTGCCGAAGTGAAAGGCAAACTCTCTTTGTACCAGGAGACAGCGGTTATTTCCCTGATCGACGAGTGTATGGCTAACGGCTGGCGTGGAATTATCTGGGATAAATTGAACAAGAAAGGAGGCTTTTCCAATGTTCGAAAATCTGCTCAGGAAAGCCCCTCCGGAAGTACGGCGGAAACTTCAAAACAGAAATACGGAAATTACATTTGAGGATATCCAGGAACGGCGTATTCAGATCATGAACGAAGTTAAAGGAACCCTAACTGGGTATGACTGCCCCATCTGTAAAAACAAAGGCGTGATACATTACCTGAAGGACGGATACGAATTTGCGAAACCCTGTGAGTGTATGAAGCTTCGGGATAGTTTAAGGAGAATCCGGCAAAGCGGCCTGGGTGACCTATTGAACGAATATACCTTCGATAAGTTTCAGACGGAATCCCCCTGGCAGGAGGCTGTCAAAAACAGCGCTTTGAAATTTTTGGAGGATCACGACCGGAAATGGTTTTTTATCGGCGGCCAGGTTGGAGCTGGGAAGACGCATTTGTGTACGGCTATGGTAGGTGAATTCTTAAAGCGTGGAATCAGCGCAAAATATATGCTGTGGCGGGACGAGGCGTTGAAGCTGAAAGCCGTCGTCAATGATGACGCGGCATATTCAAACCTGATTAAACCCTTGAAAACCGTTCCTGTGCTTTACATAGACGATTTTTTTCGCACAGGGAACGATGAAACAGGCAGGAAAAAAGCCCCCACACAAGGCGATATCAACGTAGCTTTTGAACTCATTAATTACCGGTATAATAACAACCTGGTGACGATTCTGTCCAGTGAGTTGACTGTCGATCAAATTCTATTTTTTGACGAGGCGGTGGGAAGCAGGATTTACCAGAGAACGAAAGAATATCACTGGGATATTGCCAAAGACCCACATAAAAATCACAGGCTGAAATAACAAAGGAGGGAACAGCTTGGTTACGCTCTATATCCCTGGCAAGCCGCAGGGAAAAGCCAGGGCCAGGACATGCAAAACCGGGCACAGCTACACGCCGGAAAACACAGTGCTGTACGAAAATCTGATTAAAACTTCATTTCTGGAACGGTATGGGGCCCGGGGTAAAATCAGGGCTCAGGGAAAACAAAAGCCCGCGCTGAAGATGGAGATTTACGCGGGATTTCAAGTTCCCAAATCATTTTCCAACAAAGACAGGATCGCGGCGTTAAGCGGAGACCTTCTCCCCACAAAAAAGCCTGATTCCGATAATATCGCGAAAGTGGTTGCGGACGCTTTAAACGGGATCGCTTATGACGACGACGCGCAGATCGCCGATTTAACGGTTATCAAGCGGTACACGGAGGATCCCTGCGTAAAGGTAACGATCGAGGAGATCAGCCATGACCTTTGATGAGCTTTGTTCTCTCGCCGGAAACGGGAAGCCTCTTCCCCGTTCCGCGCTTCCTTTAGAGCGAGTTGCATACCGCGGGCTTGCCTGGCTGTATCATGCTTACCGGCACGGTGCTTTTTCCAAGGACGAAGCCGCTGAGGAAAAAGAAGCCCTTAGGAGAGAGTACGAGGACGCGCGGAAAAAAGAGAAGGACGGCCTAAAGCTTCACCAATACGTCGATCAAATCCGTACAGCGCTGGCAGGCTGGTTTAAGAAGGTGGAGCAGAGCGGCTGCCCTGTGTGCAGGAGGCTCATTGAGATTTTGGACGGGAGGAATTTAAGTGAAGGCCAGGATTCCTAATTCAGCCAAGCTTACAAAAAAACAATTACAAGCCGCTGAAAGTTATTCTCGGCAGGTAGTAAAAACGGATCAGGAAAGGCTTCTGCGCCGGTACTTTAAATTGATGTGCTATGTGCTGAACCGTAACTTCGGCTTTGGTTCGAAGCGATGCCTAGCGGTAATCAATGGAATCAGCAGGCTTTCCGCCGAACACGATCAAGACGAAATCTTTTGGGAACATTTAGACCGGGTGATCGTTGATGAAATGAAACTCGATTTTGAAAGAGATTAACCCCGCCGCAAACAGGCGGGAACGGAGGACAAAAGCAATGATTAAACCAAGCACTGACACGGAGCCAGCAGCGGAAAACAGGGACAAAATTATTCTGGACTTATGCGGCGGCACGGGCTCCTGGTCAAAGCCGTACAAAGAGGCCGGATATGATGTGAGGCTGATCACTCTGCCGGAATATGATGTATGCACCTATGCGCCGCCGTTTGAAAATGTTTATGGGATTCTGGCTGCCACGCCGTGCGATGAATTTTCAATCGCAAAGCATTTTCACGGAAAAGGAAACTATACGCATAATTTCAAAGCGGGGCTGGAGGTGTGCTCTGCGTGCTGCAGGATTATACTTACGTGCCGGCCCAGGTTCTGGGCGATAGAAAATCCGGCAAACGGACTGCTGAGGCGCTGGCTCGGTGAACCTGATTACACCTTTGACCCCTGGCAGTTTGGGCACAGCTATCAAAAGCGGACTGCGCTGTGGGGTAACTTTAATGCTCCGAAGGCCTTTGTCGAAGCAAAGCCGGAAGGAATGAAGAAATTTTCCATGCTTCACAGCAAAGAAATTTATCCGGAGTTTTACGGAATCTATACCCGTCAGGAACGCAGGGCAATCACGCCGCCTGGCTTCGCAAGGGCATTTTTTGAAGCAAACCGGTGAAGGGAGGACAAAGGCAGTGAGCATAAAAACTTATGACCAGTTTTTCGATGCAGAGGATAAGGAGGCAAATCATGACTGAATTAAAACCACGTGGGATTTATCGCGAAGCTCTGAATAAATGGGGTGCTGAAGCTCAAACACTTATGGTTTTTGAGGAAATGTCAGAACTGCAAAAGGAGCTTTGTAAGCACGCCAGGGGCAAAGATAACCGTGAAGCTATTGCCGAAGAGATCGCGGACGTTCAAATCATGTTGGAACAAATGATGATTCTTCACGATTGTGAGGATTTAGTAGAAGTACAAAAATTCAAGAAAACACACAGATTAAAGATTCGCTTGGAACAGGAGGATTGACTATGGCGAGATACTTTAAGATTACAGAGATTGATTGCGACAGCTTTTTTCAATGTACTGGTGAAGAACTGGATTGTTCCCAATTAGTTGTACCTGTAATTGGATATGTCTTTGTTGCTGTTGACGATACCGACGAAGATGAAATCTCTATTCCTTTAGACAGCTTTGACGAGGAGGATTGACGATGTCTGAGTACATAGAAAGGGAATTTGCGCTAAATGTTCTCTGTCGAGAGAATTGCGGACATGACTATGAAGCAAATAAATGTAATAACTGTTATACATCAAATTTTATCAATTATCTTCCCACCGCAGACGTAGCAGAGGTGAAGCATGGGAAGTGGATAAAGTGTTCTGTAATTAAGTGTTCAGTATGTGGTTCATGCACGGATATCCAATCAGATGAAGCATATGAAAAATTTATAGAATCTTATTACTACTGCCCTGTATGTGGATCAAAACTTGACTTGGAGGATTAGCTATGGCAAAGGTCGAAGTAACGGATTATGTGTCAGAACTACGCGCAGAATATCAACAAGGCTTTCAAGATGGTTATGCTTCGGCGTGGAGAGAGATTCAGAATGTTATCAAACACGCGGTAATTGAAGCGAGTATTCAAGCCTCGACGAAAAGGGAGGACTAAGCAATGACAAGGGAAAAAGCGATTGAAGTTCTTGAAAATGGTGCATGGTGGGATTTGTTAATCCCTATAACAACCATTGAAGGCAGGAAGTCAGATATCGAATTGCATGAAGCTCTTGATATTGCTATTGCCGCCTTACGCAACAACTGGATCAGCGTTAAGGATAGGCTGCCGGAGGAACATAAAGTTGTTTTGTGTATTGTAAACGGAAAGCCCGAAACAAATATTACACTTCGCAACGCATATCAGCTTGGATCGTGGAACAAGACAGAGGGGTGGATCATTGAAGAATACCCTGTATGGGAAGACGCTGTTGTTTCATGGTGGCAGCCGCTTCCAGAACCGCCTGAGGAGGATTAGTTATGAAAAAAAATGTGAGCCGGGTGATCCCAAACCCTTGTGATGAATGCGTGTGCAGTTATTGCAGATGGCGCGGGACAGACAACTGCTTACGCTGCGAATACGGGAGTTGTTTACGATGCGGAGAAAGCAGAAGAGCCAGATACCCAATTTATGAGTGCGTTGGCTACACAATGCCGCCACCCGGAATGAAGACATGTGGCAGACCTTAGTTGAACAGGTTCAGGAGGATTAGCTATGTATAAGGAATTAGTTGAAAAACTGCGGCATAGAGGAACTTTATATAATGGGATCAGCCTTTTTGATGATGCCGCCAATGCTATTGAAAAGCTGCTATTTAAATATAATTTTGCCAATATGACAAAAAAGGAAACTGACATAACACTTAAAAATGAATTTTTAAAATGTTTAAGATTGGAAGCCGAAAACAAAGAACTAAAGCGTGAAAGAGATCAGGCGGTGGAGGAACTTCATCGAAATACAGACGCTGTACCCGTAGTTAGGTGTAAGGATTGTAAATGGTTTACAATGGACAATACAGGTGGTACGTATTGCAATCATCTAACTTGTGGGTTGTTTAATGGATATGAACCAGATGCGTTTTGCAGCTACGGCGAAAGAAAGGAAAATTGATATGGCAGGCTGGCAATTATTACTTTTAGGTTATTTTTTAGGCGCACCGTTAGGCTTCTTGCTTTGTTCCGTTCTGGTGGCAAGCAAAGACCCGCCCAAACCGCACACCACTTGCAAGGACTGCGTACATAGGCATAAGAAAGAGTGCCCTTTCTCCCATATCGAATGTGATGTGACCGGAGATTCTATTTTCTGGCATACTAACAAACAAGATGACTTCTACTGCAAGGAGGCTCAGGACATTGGGCTGGCCACAAAGCGGAAATAGAAAAAGCTGTAAGGGGTGTATCTATAACAGACCTCTAACTTTTGAAGGTTCCGGGCAGCAACGCTACTGCCTATATTGCTATGATACCGGTAAGCCTAGAGGCTGCCCGCCGGAGAAGTGCGATAAAAAGATTGTCAGGAGGTTGAAAAATTGACAAAGAAGGAGTTTCTGAATCAATACCGTAATATAGAAATAATCATTGGATCAAAGCTAGATGAACTAGCGAAAACCAGAGAACGCGCTGAAAAAACAACACAAACCCTTTCTCCTGATAAAGTCAAATCTGAAAGCAGTGGAGGCCTTGAAGTTTCAATCGAAAAAATCATAGGATTGGAAATGGAGATTGCAAAAGAAATAGAATCTTTGAATATAGTGAGAGTAAAAATTGAAAAAGCTATTTCTAGCATAAATGATTATGGGCTGGAAAGTATTCTGAGATTGCACTATATCAATGGCATGTCTTGGGAAAAAGTTGCAGTTAAAATGAATTACTCTTATCGCCACACTACAAGACTACATGGAATTGCCTTGCAAAAATTGAAGATTGAGTAAGATGTCCTTGAATGTCCCTCTTGACTTATTGTATCATTAAGCTAAAGAAATAGGCAGAGGATTATTCCCCTGCCTTTTCGATATACTCCGCAATGAATTTTTTAATTTCGGTAGTCGGCTTTGTTCCGTTCTTTTCACACGCGGCCCGGAAAGCTTCCAGAACCTCCGGGCGCAAGTCTAACGGGAAACGGACATAATTTTTCCTCATATATGCCTGTTGAATCTCACTTTTGCTTTTTGCCACGCTTAAACACCTCCACAATGTCCCATACAAACACAATTAAAGTCAATCCTATTGCAAACCAGGTAAGCCAATTAAACCCATGCTGGACAGCATAAATAATATTGGCGGCGGTCAGCAGATACAGCGGCGAGTTCCTTAATAGTTTCTTCTTGCTCATATCAATTCAATGGGGTATAATAAGGGTGGAGTTCGGGGAGCTTTCGCTCCCCTCCCTCTTAGCCCTTAGAGATTGTGTAGATTACCAAGGCGACATTTGCGAGACCTGCGAGAATCTCAACTATTGTCTTGATATCTTCCACATTCTTTGGGGGCTTTTTCTTTTTCCCCACTGGACTTTTCACCTCCTTTCCTTTGATTATATTATATCATCTACGTACGTATATGTCAACCCTTTTTCAAAACTTTTTTAAATATTTTTCAGCCTTTTGCTATTGGCGGAGGGCTTTTTTGATACCCAAAAACAGGAAGTGGTTTTTATGTACTGTCCAAGAGATGGAAGGTGTGTTTTTGACGGCTACAAGACGGCGGGAAAGCATATTTGCGCCTTGCCTAGATGTCAATATCCCCGTGAACTAAAACAGGCCTTACAGAACCGCATAGCCAATATTTTAGGACAGCCACAGGGCAGAACCAGGCGGGCGCGGGAACTTGAACTATTAAAAGAGCAAATTAGAAAGATAACTATGCAGGAGGGATAAAAGATTATGCAAGTAAAAACGATGGACGGAACCTTTTGCAAAGGCTGTCCTTACGGAAATGTAGAAATATTGCAAACAGAGTATTGCTATACAAATAATTTAGAAACCTATGTGTGTATTCGATGTATTCATTATGATATGTGTAAAAGGGCTTATGGGTTAGATAGAGATGTTCAACTATAAATCTAGTAAATGGAAGCATAAGCAAAAAGCCATATTGCGCCGTGATGGATACATGTGCCAATGGTGCAAACGATATGGAAAGCAAGTATCAGCCACTACAGTACATCATATCAAGCACGCTGATGAATACCCTGAGTTAGCATACACAGACAGCAATCTAATCAGCTTATGCTCCGGGTGCCACAATAAGGCACACCCTGAGAAAGCGCAAAAGACAAGAGGATATTAATCATGAATGCACAAGAGTCTAAAGCACACATGCA
>OGPR01000623.1_pt1 | contig 35669 bp, 20 predicted proteins | sample 1552981 | NCBI WGS metagenome assembly OGPR01 (sample SAMEA2580260, study PRJEB22360) | human gut metagenome | biome: human gut; feature: human-associated habitat; material: faeces | place: Denmark | collected 2008/2010 | reverse complement strand
TGTTGCTGTCACGCTGCAACTTCACGACCTGCGGGCGGTAGTCCTGCTGCCGCTCCTGCCGTTCGGCGCGGGTAAGCTGCGAGAGCGAGGCTGTCATCTGCTGCCGCTGAAGCCGTCCGGCCACCGAACAGCCGAACATCATCCACAGGCAGCAGCCGAGAATTGCTCCGGCAGTTATGATTTTTCGATTCTCCATTCTTAAAACAGATAGCTGAATGAAACTTCCAGTTTTGTCGGCGCCAGCGTCCAGCGGCGGTAATGGTAGATGTATTCATCCTCCCAGTCCGAGACGGTCGGGTCGCGGCGCGTATCCCGGGTGTGGTACAGCCCGACACCGGCTTCTAAGGCCACGTTCCAGCGTTTCGAGAGCATCCACGCATATCCGTAGCTGACGCCAAGACCGTAGGCATGCCCCTTATAGCGCCGTGTCCGGCTTCCGAGGTCGTAGCCGACATAAGTGAGGTGCTGCCCGAGAAAATGCCCGACGAAGGATTCATAGAACCAATAGCGGCCGCCGAGTTGCACGGCATGGAAGTTCATCGAGAGGGATGCGGTATTTACCGGATTCCAATAGCCGGACAGCTCCAGCGACCAGTTGTCCGTCAGGGCCGTTTCGGCCCCGACGTTCAGCGTCGCACTGCATGCCGCAAGGGCGTTGGCTCTTACGGCGAAGATCTGTGCCGCAGCCTTGCGGGGTGCTCCCCACAAAGCCGCGGTCAGCAGCATGAACAGAATGATTCCTTGTTTTTTCATTGGAAGACGATTCGTTATTCTTTGATACATCGCACGGGATTGGCCTGACAGCGCAGTTCGCTCGTCGTGCGGCGTATTCCTGCCAGATAGATCGAGGTGCAGGATACGCCGTCAAAGAACGACGCTCCGTAGTCGAAGTTCCAGAAGTAAGGCGTATTGGTATAGACCTGTCCGTATGTCCCGGCACCGGAGTAGCTGTCGCCGTCGAACGTCCCGCCCGCGGGATAGCGCACTGTTTTCGTCCCGCTGTATACGATATTCACGCAGTACGGAAGCTGTGTTTGCGACATGGCGATCCCTTCGAAGTCGCAGGCGTCGGGAACCCGCCATCCGGGAGGACAGGGATCGTAGATGGTCTTACGGCAGACCTTGCTCACGTCGTATCCCTGTTCGGTGGTGTTTCCCCAAAGGTTGTGATGACTCCGGAAGAGCCAGTCCAAAACATCCTCTTCGGGCTCGTCGACTTCATAGTCGGCCTTATGGATAAAGGTCGTGGGATGCTGTGTCGCCCATTCCACGCTCATAACCTCCCGTGCGTCATAATCTTCGGGACGGATCGTTCCGTATGCGTGGCCGTCATGATAGATGAATGAGGCGGGTCTGGCATTGTTCGTAAACGAGGCCGGATACGGGAACGGGTCCTTGCGGCCCCACTGGTAGTAGAGTCCGCAGGCCGTGACTTTCGTATAGTCGGTTTCGACGGCCCCCAGATTCCGATCCATGAAGATGTCTCCGGAGCTGTATTTCTGCGATGACGACTCCGGATCGTAGTTTGCAACCCAGATGTGCCACGACCAAACGCATTCGCCCCCGACGTTGAACAGGCCGATCAGCGCGTTCCCCTGCTGCGTCCCGGTGCGAAAGCGGATGCGGCTGCCGTCATAGCCCAGCGAGGAGATCACGCTGTTGGCCTGTGTTCCAGTCTCCCAGATCAACCGTGCATAGGCTCCCGAAAGCCGCTGCGGCGTGATATTGAGCGTCGCGCAGCCGTTGCCCTGCACCGTGGCATCGAACGAATAGTCGCGTAAAAGCTCCGGCGCGATGTAACAGTTAGCGGTATTGAGCGCGTCGAGTTGTATTTCGCCGGGCATGAATACGGGGTATATATGCCGAAGCGGTCCGAGTGGAACGTACTCATAGGTCTCCTCGTTCGAAAGCAGATGATCGTACCCCGCATCGGAGTACCAGCCGTCGAACGTATAGCCTGCGTCGGGAACGGCCGTGAGCGTGCAATTTTCCATGCAGAGTGCCACAGTCCGTACTCCCGGACCTTCGGATTCGGTTTCGACATGGAGCGCACCCTCGACCCGAACGCTTCCTCCGCCATCGGTATGGATGATGGCGGCGTTGGCCATGCGGTGCGAGAAGTCGTAACGTTGCGTGAAGCCGAGGGCGTCGGTCAGTGTGATACGGTAAGAGAGGAGCGAATTGCCGGCCGTGTAAACCGGCGTGTAATACTCCATTTCGTAAATGTTCTCGCCGGTGGAATCGTACAGATCGAAATCATGTACGGCGCCCTTGTCTCCGTAATTGAAGGTAAAACAGTCCAGATCACCTGAAAGGACTTCCAGCCGTCCGCGTGTCGGGGCTGTCCCGTCGGGACTGTCCACATCGATATAGAGGTAGCGCGTGCCGTCCAAAAGGCAGTAGCCTCCGTAGTTGTAATCGTCGAAATCATCCCGGACATGCAGCGTATAGGATGAAATGCGGGTATCGACCTCGCTGTCGCCCAGGATCGAGATGTTGAACCGGTAGTGTACGTTCGCCCGGACGTTGAAATCCGAAGTGTTGTTTCCTCCGAGATAAATATAATAAGCCAATACTTTCGACCCGCGCACGGCGCGGATCAGAAGATACGAGGCATTCGCGGGGGCATTCTCCGGGTTCTTCTGCTTTTGGTCGGTAATCGTAGCGACGACGCCTTGCATATTGGGCAGCAGATAGCAGTCGCCCGCGGCCTGCTGTCCGGAAAGTTCCACCTCCGGACAGTCCGTATAATCATCGGAATCATCCGACGGTGCGGCTGCCATATCGAACACGGATACCGAGCGCGGTACGGAAAGCAACTGCACAGATCGCAGTTCGATATCCGCAGGTTTGACGGAAATGTTATAAGAAACTTTTGCCACGCAACGTCGGACCTCGACAGTAGGCAGTGTCAGGATGCCGCCGGGCGAAGGGCTTATCGTAACGTCGCTTTCATAGGACATCGGCAGGACATCGTATTCGTCGGCATGCGCAACAATGAAATCTTCCCATGCCGGGTTTTCACCCAAATCACAGCCCTGATTGGCGACAACGCGCATCCGGTATCCGCCCGGCAGGCACTCGAAACGCAACGTCGCAGAGGTTTGGTAACGGTGCAGGACGCTCTCACCATTGTCGTTGTAAAGATAGAAATTCAAGTCGCGGATGGCGTATTCATCCGCAGAGCGGGTTACGGTCATCAGAGGATCGGGACGAACCGCCATTTCGACCCGAACTTTCGTCGGGCGGCAGCAATCCGCCTCATCCTCGTAGATGCAGCTGCACAGAATGCTCAGCGGAAGCAATAAGATATAAAGAAATCGTTTCATCGTTCGTCAAGAAAAAGGGTCCCGCCCGAAAGACAGAGCGGAACCCGGTGCAACAATTCGGATTATGCTCCGAGATCGACATTCTGCGTTACGGGAGTCTCCCAGTCGGCGACGGTGATTGTCACGGTGCAATCCTGACCTACGAGACCCGTGATATTGGCCGCGACACGGTAGTAGCCGTTTCGGAGAATCTCGCCCGCGGCCTTGCCCGTCAACTCGACCGAATAGGTCACCTCCGAGCGGTCATCCGTAGTCGAGGTGCTGCCGTCCGAATCGTATGTGGCGTTAATTTCCAGCAGGATGCGGTTGCCGGAGGTCAATGTGCCGTTTTCGAAGATGTAGAACAGGCTGTTCATCTTTCCCGAAGCCGTGGCGGGAGTCTGCGTGTGGCTGAAGGTCATGGCCCCGGGTGTCGGCGTTCCGGCCACGACGAGCGACTGCGAGGCGGCACGCGACAGCTTCACGGAGTTGATCGTAAGCGACCCGGCATACTTGTCGGCAAACGACGGGTCGATGGTCGTCTGAAGAGCTACTTTAGCGACAGTGCGTTTGAGCGTGATGCCGACATTGGTCGTGGAGTTCACGGCGCCGACGGTCTGCGATTTCATGCCCGACATCACGAAGCCGCCCGAACGTTTGGCTGAGGTGGATACCTCGGCGAAAGTTCCGTTGTAGGCGTCTGCGGAGTTCTCCACGAGGGCCATAAGGGCCGCCCGGGTCTTGGCCGACGAGGCATCGTAGTTCGCTACGGCGTAGAATGAACAGGGGGTGCTGGCAAGAGATTTGGGTAGGGAGAATGTCGCAGATTTCGCGGCCAGCTCGCTGGATGTTAACTCCCGGCGGATAATGAAGTTGTTGGCATTATCGAAGACGAAAATCGATAGTGACGACAACGAAGACTCTCATGCCTCGGCCGAGGCTGTCGAATCGAAGAAGGAGCGGGTGTCGGCAGCATCATCGGTAAGCGTAAGTGCGATACGTGCCCCATCGGTGAAAGAGCTGGGTGAAGATACGACTTCGGTCTCCTTGTTGCAGGAAACGAATGTGGCAGCGAAGACTGCAACAGCAAAAAGGATGTTTTTCATGTTATTTGGATTTTGAATGCAGTGATGCACTATGCATCGCTTTCTGCTGCAAATGTATAATACAAAATCACTGAAAAATACACTTTTCCGGATGCCTCTCGGGAAAAATCAAAAAGTTTTTTATAAAGTATGAAAATATAATCAACTGAAAAATAACCTGTTAAAATTTCGCAAACGGAGAAAAACTTTCTGATTCTCTCGTCCTTGACAGGCCTCCGCACTCTCTATCCCAAGTGTCTTTCAACGACCTGCTCGTAGGCTTTCTTCAATTTATCCAAAAAGGGAGTCACTGCCGTACAGCGGTCGAGCAGCTTGGTTTTCTTTACGTAGACATCGTTGATCGTTATATGGAATATATCGGCCAACGCACGAACAATTTCGATAAAGCGAGCCTTTCGGTCACCGAGCATGATAACCCCGCTTTTATGAATGGCAACAGCAAGTTCCAGCAATTCCTGCTGCGTTCCAATCCATAGCAATTCACCATCCTGGCAGGATAACGGAGACGAGTAGTCATGTCCCGAGGCATATTTCATACTATTACTGACAATATTAATTTCGCAGTCGAGAATATACATAACTTTATAAATAAAGGTCGTCCTTAAGACATTATCTGCATACTGATTGAACATAGGATGAGATAATACGTCAAATTCAATCCGGCCGTAATGCAGTATTCTCAATATTTCATCCCGGTCGTTGCAATTAGCGATCATTTCAGTCATCATCTCTATAAATTCTTTGTAAGCTTGAGTTAATTCTAATAGATTCGATTCATTATGGGATAGCAACGCATATATACGGGTGTCGATAAGCGTTTTCATAATTGAAAAAGTTACAGACTGATTTATAATCGTTGACACTAATTATGAAAATGCCATCGAAATAATATTAAACATGGACTCAAGCCTATAAAGCTACTTTGACAACCAATATAAAAAAGCCCGCATCATAAATGCGGGCTATTAATAACAGAAAAATTATCTCATTTTTGGTTGTTCACAATAGTCCGGAGGAGTATTATTGCAATGAACGCAGATAATATCTTCTTTTATAACGGTCTTATTTTGAATTCGAATTCGTAATTTCCGTAGGGCAGGCGGTATTTCCGGAGTGGGAGTCGTCCCCAGGAATCGACGCACCCCAGACCGTACTGCGCCTTGTCGATGCAGAGCCATACGGCGTCGTCGGGCTCGATCTCCTGCGAGTGTCCCTGCTGCTTGGTCAGCCCTTCGTCCAGCGCCTCCTGCGCATAGTGCAGGGCCGAGGCCGAGAAGGGCTCCGAGGCCGTGATCTCCACGCCGCGGCCTGCGATGTCGTGCTGCCGCCAGCGGCGCACGTCGCTCTTGGTTCCGGTCTCCTGCGGACGGATGTAGGGGTAGAACTGCTCGTCCACGGTCTGCCGGTAGCGGCCCACGAGAGCGCCGTCCTTGCGGTCGGCGTAGTTCTCCCACGGCCCGCGGCCGTAGTAGTCGATGCGGTCGTAGGCGGCGGGCATGCGTATCCGCATGCCGAAGCGCAGCAGGTCGGGTTCGCCCTTGTCCGCGGCGGCGTGCAGCGTCTGACGGATCAGGATCTCCCCGGCGTTGTCGATGCGGTATTCGATTTCCAGCCGTCCGGTCACACGTCGGAGGTCGTAGCGGGCCGTGACGACGGCCACGCCGTCTGACAGCGTGTGGTCGAGCGACACCAGCGTCAGCCTCGGATCGGCCCATGCGCGGTTCTTCTCGTTGAGCTTCGCCCCGAAGTCGTTGTCCGTCGGCGCGCGCCAGAAATTCGGCTCCACGACGGCCCCTGCGTCGAGCAGGCGCATGCCGTCCGCTTCGTAGCGGGTGATGAGCCCGTCGGCGCGGCGGAAGTCGATGCGTGCGGCGGGGCTTTCGACGATCAGGTAGTTGCGGTCGTCGTCGCGGACCGTGAGCGTGCCGATCGAATTGTGGCGGTCGGCCATGCGTTCGGCGACGGCGAGCGGTTCGGGTGCGGCCGCACGCAGCGTGAACTGCTGGTAGGCCATGCGGTGATCGGGCGCGAGCAGCGGTTCGGCATCTTTGAGCCGGTATTCCACGTTGAGCAGCAGTTCTCCGTCGGCGGGCAGCGTTTCGGGGTCGAGCGGCAGCACGGCGGCGGCGGTTTGCTGCGGGGCGACGCGCAGGTCGGCGACGATGCCGCTGCGCACGGGCTCTCCGTCGCGGAGCACCGTCCAGCGCAGGTAGCAGTTGTCGAGCGGTCGGAAGAAGTTTTCATTGAAAACCGAGAGCGTCCGCAGGTCCTCGCCGAGCGTGGTCCACACGGGCTGCTGCCAGTAGCGGGCCTCGTGCATGTGGGGATTCGGAACGCGGTCGGGCGAGATCAGCCCGTTGTCGCAGAAATTCCAGTCCGAGGCGTCGTAGGGGTTCCAGTCGCCGCCGTAGCCGTAGATCATGGCGCCGTTTTTACCCGTTTTGCGCAGCGACTGGTCCACGAAGTCCCAGATGAATCCGCCCTGATAGTGCGGATATTGGCGGATCAGCGCCCAGTATTCGCCGAATCCGCCCAGCGAATTGCCCATCGCATGCGCGTATTCGCACTGGATCAGCGGCTTCCGGGGATTGTTCCGGAGGTATTTTTCGCACTGGTCGTAGTCCCAGTACATCGGGCATACGATGTCCGTGTTGCGGCCGCCGTTGTTGTAGACCGCACGTTCGTAATGGACCGGCCGCGAGGGGTCGTAAGCCTTGATCCAGTCGTAGCAGGCGTCGAAATTGGGGCCGTCGCCCGCCTCGTTGCCCAGCGACCAGACGATGACCGACGGGTGGTTGATATTGCGCTGCACATTGCGGATGTTGCGTTCCAGATGCGCCTGGGCGTAGGCGGGATTCTTGGCCAGTGTCTTTTCGTCGTAGCCCATGCCGTGCGATTCGAGGTTGGCCTCGGCCACCAGATAGAGTCCGTAGCGGTCGCAGAGCGCGTACCAGCGGGCGTCGTCCGGGTAGTGGCACGTGCGCACGGCGTTGAAATTGTTCTCCTTGAGGATGCGGATGTCCTCGATCATCCGCTCTTCCGAGACGACATACCCGCCGTCGGGGTCCATTTCGTGGCGGTTGGCGCCTTTGATAAGCACGGGCTGTCCGTTCACCAGCAGCTGTCCGCCCTCGATCTTCACCTCGCGGAAGCCCGCATGCAGGGGGATGATTTCGATCGTTTTTCCGGCCGAATCTTTCAGGGTCACCGTGACGCCGTAGAGCGCGGGAATCTCCGCCGACCACGGCTGTACCTGCCCGGCGTCGAGCATGAGACGGGCTATCGTACCGAAGAGTTTCGCCGTTTCAGAAACTACGGCCTTGCCGTCGGGGTCCGTGAGCATCACCTCCGCTGTGCAGCCCCGGGTCGCTGCGGGGAGAGCCAGCTCCACGGCGAGCCGGCCGCGGGTGTAGTTCTCCGAGAGGGTCGCGTCGAGCCGCACGTCGGCGATATGGCGTTTGTCGCGGGCATAGAGGAAGCAGTCGCGGCCCACGCCCGAGAGGCGGAAGAAGTCCTGATCTTCGAGATAGGTGCCGTCGCACCAGCGGAAGACCTGGAAGGCGAAGAGATTCTTGCCGGGCTTCACGAAGCGCGTGATGTCGAACTCGCATTCGAGCTTCGAATCCTCGCTGTAACCGACGAACCGTCCGTTGACCCACAGGTAGATGTTCGAGGTGACGGACCCGAACCGGGCGATGACCTGCTTGTCCGACCACGAGGCCGGGATCTCGATTTCGCGGCGGTACGAGCCGACATGGTTTTCTTTTATCGGCACGTAAGGCGGATTGTTTTCGAATTGTTCGCGCCATGCGTAGCCGATGTTGAGATATTGCGGATCGCCGTAGCCGTTCAGTTCCCACAGTCCCGGAACGGGCATCGTGCTCCACGAGCGGTCGTCGTAGTCCGTGCGGAAGAAATCCGCGGGACGCTGGTCGGCGTTGCGGACCCAGGAGAATTTCCACGTCCCGTCGAGGTCGAGGAAGCGTTCCGAGACGCGCGGGTCGCCCTTCCGGGCGGCTTCTGCGGATTCGTAGGCGAAATACGAAGCCCGCATCGGCAGGCGGTTGATTTCGTTCACCGCGGGATCGAGCCATTCCGTAAAAGTCTGGGCTGAAAGATTTGCGGCAGCTGCAAAAAGTAGAATAAAAAAGATAGCTTTTTTCATTATTTATATAATTAATAAGAAAACAATCAAAGCAGAAAATTACCTTACCTAAAAGAAGGTGACCCTAAAAACACACCTATCCTCGAAGAAATAGTTGAGATTTCATCCGCATCAGTTGCCGAGTCTGGTTACACGCACCCAATCGATCTCCATAAACGACGGGATATCTGCATCCTGAACCTCACTACGCCCTGCCGCACCTATCGAGAGTATCAGATAATACTGCCCTCGGAAAGGCCACTGCATCAACTCCGACTCGTTCGGAAAATGCTGATTCGCATAACGCATCGTCTCCTTGTCATTCGTGTAGAACACGATCTCTTCATCGGTCAAATCCGCCGAATAGACATTGAACGTTCTCTTGTTGTAACCCGCATAAGCAGCTTTCCCGGACGGTGTTTCCTGATGAATATCAATATAATGGGAATGAAGCGTCTGCTGAACGTAATCGTTCAGATAACTGTGTTCCATAATATCGATCTCTCCGCCATGAGGCCATCCCGGGTAGATCTGGTACGCAGGCTCCGGCATTAGCCAGATTGCCTGACCTATGCTGCCTGCATCTTCGACAAAACGAGCACAAACCTCGATCCGACAGTTGTTAAACCATTTCTTGCCCTGAGTCTTGATACCGCCCGAAACGACCTTGCCGTCTTTCTTCTCGATGGTAAGAATTAGCTTGCCATCCTTGACATAAGCCTGATCCGGACTGCCCGACATATAAATCTGCCAGGCTGCCGTACCATACGGAACATGTGACCAACTATCGTAATCCAACCCGTCTGCCTGATCGAAATCATCGTAGAAAATAATTTCGTTTTCGGTCTCCGAGGGTATGGAATAATTCCAATAATTAGGATCGGCGACAAACGTATTGCAAGTTATCATGCCAGTACCGGAATCAATACCAAAATCGTATGGTAACCCATCATGAGTCCCTTGCCAAATATCACCTCCATTCCAATCATCAATTACCAATACATCATTGATCCAAATACGCCGTCTAATGCCTTTAGCATAGTTTCCACCCTTTCCATCGTATGGCGTAATCATTAACCGGATTTTTTTAAGATTATTGATAGTCGGATACCCTGCTTGGAAGATCGCTGTATAGAGCGGAAGCCAACCGTTATCATTCCCAAAATAAATTTTTGTCGGGTTGTTGACCATACCATAGGCTGTGTATGCATTTTTGTTGCCGTATGAGAACATAAGATAAGGCTCATTATTAGTATTTATCTTACCGCCGACAATAGACAAATCCCCTTGAGAAATATTCACGTTCGAAAATGTCCATTCGAAATAACCGTATTTATATTTATCAATAGAAAAAAGACGACCAGCCGCATTATTTATCGTGAGTGTTGCCGAACCCGTTTCGCTGTCAAGGCTCCAACCATCACCCCCACTCCAAACGGGAGATCCCCACACGGTGCTGAAAGTTTTCGGGCTCACCTCTGAAATCTCTGTTGAAGGAGAAAGTGTAACCGTAAGTGTCCTTGGCGCACAAGCAATTGATTTGGGCAATTTTACTTTAAATGTCTCATTATCGACGATTGTAATTACGGCTTCCCGGCGATTAGTCGAAACTTTCCACGGAATATTGGCATGGACTTTATATGTTTTTTCCGCTCCACCATAATAGAAACCCTCGGTAAAAGGGGCACCACCATCAGCAAACTCCAGATAATGCATTCCCACGGTTGTCGGATCACCAGTCAAGTCATAACATTGACTTGCAACAAAGTCATCGGACATGACAGTCGGATCCGAACTACAACTTACAATCAATAAAAAAAGCGGAATACCAAAACGTGTTTTCATAATCAATCAACCATTCGGTTAGTACTCGACAAAAAATATCTGCTCAGGACCATCTTCCAAACCCGCAGTAAATCAGATTATGTAAAACTTATTTAATGATAACATTACAAATTCCTGCTGGAGATACAGAAAAGGGTAAGGCTGTCAATCAGTCGATCCGAATCTTTTCGCTCAATCGAATATCCCGCGATGAAGCGCCGACCGAAATCGTGAAATCACCCGGTTCGACCACGAAATCATGGCGGTTCATATCGTAAAAAGCAAAGGCGTCCGGTGACAGACGAATCTCCACACTTTTCGTTTCACCGGGTTCGAGCCGCACCTTTTCATATCCCTTCAACTCTTTTTCAGGGCGAGGAACACTGGCCACCTCATCACCAACATAAAGTTGCGCCACCTCGGAACCAGCGAAACGACCAGTATTCGTCACCTCGAATGATACCACGACATTCCCGTCATCCAGTCGTTCCATCTTCAGATTCGCATAATCGAAAGTCGTATAGGAGAGTCCGTAGCCGAACGGGTACATCGGTTCGGTGCCCGCCCGATCGTATCCTCTGTATCCAACGAAAACGCCTTCGTCATAACTGACTCGCAGCGGGCTGTTGTAAACCTGAGCAACGTTCGCACGATAGCTGTCAAACGTCGGATTATCCTCCGCCCGACGCTCTACCGTAATCGGAAGACGCCCGCTGGGATTGATCCGACCGGTCAGGATCTCGGCAATCGCACGACCGCCTTCTTGTCCCGGATACCAGGCCATAAGCACGGCACGCGCCTTATCGACTATTGGTGTGAAATCAACCCCGCCGCCGGCATTGACCACCACAATCAGATTAGGATTGAGCATCGCCGCTTCGGCAATCTCCTTCAACTGCTGTTGCGGCAGCGAGAACGGACGATCGCAATTCTCGCCTTCGGTCGAAGAGTCGAAGCCGGCACAGTAGATGACGGCATCAGCCGATTCGATCTCCTGCTGCGGTAAAATAGGCGAATGACAAGCGCTGCACATCCGGAGAGTCCCGGAATCCCAGGCATTGTAATATTCCAAACGCACCTTGTAGCTTTTGCCCGCCTCGACATCCACCGATGCGCGCTTCATTGTGATAAAATGGTCGTACCAATCGGCAATAATCTCCCGATCGTCGATATAAAGTCGGTAACCGTCATCACCGCTGATCTGAAAGACTGCCTGCCCCGTAACCGACGGAATGAACGTTCCCGTCCAACGTGCCGAGAACTGCGTAGCAGGCACACCCTCCATCGGAGCATTCTGCCAGAAAAAGTCGATTGCAGTGGCATCGACCGTTCCGACGGCGTTCCCTTCAAGTTTCGGATTGGCGAAAAATTCCCCTCGCAATCCGGGTTTGCCATCCGGCGTAAAGAAACACCCCCGAGCCGTTAAATCCACAGACAGTTCAGGTGCCAATACCTTCATGCGGATGCGCTTATCTGCATTGCGAATCCCCTCTGCCACAGATACGGTTTCAAAGGGCATAACAAATCCGCTGCCTCCGCCCGTAGGGATATTGGTCGCATTGGGCCCCATCACAACCACATTCCGTATCTTTCGAGAGAAAGGCAGCATATCGCCATCGTTTTTAAGCAATACTACGGCTTCGCGCGCCACGGCGAGCGCCGTTTCCGAAGAGACGGGATTTTTTTCGGGGATCGACCAATCCCGCTGCTCCCGATCGAAGAACCCGAAAGCTATGAGCGTCTGCACGATATGACGGCATTTTTCATCGATCGTCTCCTCCGTCACAGTTCCCGTCGCCAAGGCCACACGCAATTTATCCGGATTCATGAACTGGCCCCACGACATCTCAAGGTCCAAACCGTTATTGGCTGCTCCGACAGTTGAATAGGTCGCAGTCCAGTCGGACATGTAGATACCCTTAAAATTCCACTTTTCCCGCAGTACGCCGATAATCAGTTCGCGGCTTTCGGTGGTATGTATGCTGTTAACCGGATTATAGCTCGACATCACAGCGCCGACTCGGGCTTTCTGTACAGCTTTGCGAAACGCCGGCAGGTAGATTTCGTGAAGCGTCCGCTCATCAATATCGGAAGAAACGTTATGACGGTTCCACTCCTGATTATTGCCGCAAAAATGCTTGATCGTCGCCATTACACCGGCCGCCTGCATACCTTCGATATACGCCACGGCCGTTTCGGACGTCAGAAAGGGATCCTCGCCATAATATTCGTAATTGCGTCCACAAAGCGGCGAGCGATAGATATTCACCCCGGGGCCAAGCATGATATGGACACCCCGTGCCCGGGCGTCCTGACCGAGCGAATGGCCGTAAGTCCGGGCCAATTCCCGGTTCCATGTCGCGGCAGCCGCGATACCGCATGGATACATCGTACTGTGAGTGTCGTTGCGAACCCCCTGGGGGCCATCGGCCATGCGTATCTCCGGAATCCCCAACCGGGGAATGGGCCGAATAAAAAAACCGTTGTAGCCACCGATATAGGCAAGTTTTTCTTCGAGTGTCATTTGCGCAACCAACTCAACGGCACGCTTTTCTATTTCGGGTGTAATCGTCTGCCCCATCGCTGCGCATGAGAGGACGAGGGACAATAAACTGAAAATTTTCCTTACAATCATATGAAACATTATTTAAGCGAAATACGAAGTGTCATGCCGGACTTCAGGATATGGATTTGCGGGTTCTTATCCTGCCGGCGAAGCGTGACGCGGAGCCTGTCGGACGCGACACGCTCGATTTCGAGGGCGAAATCGCTCCCGAAAGCCCGTATATGGCGCAAGACCGCACGATCCCAAGCGGCCGGCAACGAAGGAGTCATCTCAAAAGATCTGAATCCCGTCGGACGAATGCCGAACAATCCTTCGGTAAAAATACGGCAGTAGAGGCCGCTCTCGGCAGAAAGCTGCCGCATCGAACCGGAACCTTCGGGCCATGCCTCGATAAAATAGGGAACATGATCGCCCGTAAGGCGCCGGGCCGTAAAACGATGCAAGAAATCGCCCGCCTTATCGGCATAGCCTGCCCGGAAAATACCCCGCAGGGCATAGAGCGTCGAGCGGTCCCAGAAAACCGAGTCGCCCTGCTCCGTCAGCAGACCGTCCTCCGTATGGAGTTCGGGGCCGAGCAGCGCGGCAACCGTCCCCTCGCGGCGTTCGGAAAGACCGACGACGAGGGGCATGCAGATCCAGGCGCGCAGCTTATCGTTGATTTCCGAATAGCGGTAGGCATGATAACCGGCCACATCACGGCCGAAAAATCGTTCAATGGCCGCGGCCAGCTCCCGGGCCTGACGCAGATAGGCGTTCGTCTGCGACGGTTTCACACCGATTTCCCGACCCAGTGCAGCAGCCGACAACAGCGCGTCGTAATAGAGCGTGGAGGTGGCCAGATTGGTCCGGCCGACAGGGAAACGCCCTTCCAGTTCGTCGGAATCCGACGCCACGACCCCGTCGGCGGTCCGGTTGCGACGGCAATACTCCAGGCACCATTCGACGAACGGCCACAACTCTTCGGCCTCGGTGCGATCTGCTCGCGCAAGGGCGTAACGGGCCGCCCCGTTCGCACACATCGCCGCATCGCCGCGGTCTCCCGCCCCGTTCCAGATGTCCGTACCCTCGGCGATGATCGAACTGGGCAGAGGCCGATAGCCGGCATTCATGAAACGGGCGTAGTGGCGGAATGTGTTGATGGCCGATTTATTGGCCGTCGCATAACCCAGAAAAGGGAAGAACGGAATCACGTATTCGCACTGGTCGTTGGTCCAGACCGCCGCATAGAAAACCTCGCCGCCGGGAGCGTGCATATATCCGCCCCGCGTTCGGATGATGCTTTCGGCGGCCCGGAGCTTGGAAAAGTGGAACGCCGTATTCAGCACCGAATCGGGCGTTTCGAGCACAAGGCTGTGCCCGATGTCCTCCCGTATGAACGCACGGCGCGCAGCCAGCTCCGCGGCGACGTCCGGACGTCGGGGATTTTCACCTTTGCGGTATGCCTGAAACACCGCATCGAAAACCACCGAATCACCGGGCGCGACCTCGAAACGTCCGCTGCCCGAAATATCGGTCCGCAGGACGTAACTGCCCTCCACGCCTTTCGCAGGATCGGTTTCGAACGTCTGCATATATTCCGGGATATAGATCGTACGCGTGCGGTTCGGGCTGCCGTTGCGCAGCACATAACGCTCGCACGTCAACGGCAGGGTCCGGGAAGGAAAAATAGTCCGGGTCATCGTCACGGCAGGTTCGGAAGCATAGTCCGACACCAATCCCAGTTTCGACCGCCCTGTTCGCCACGCGCTGCGCACCTCCATCACTCCATCGAACCGCACCTGTTCCACCGTTTCCGACTGCAGGGCGAAGCCGTCCACGCTCAGCAATGACGGTATGTCGGTCGCCATACGGAACACGAGGCTGGCATGCGTATCGTTCGGAACGGTACGCAGCAAGGGAAAGACCAGGGAGCGCTCTTCGCAGAATGCGCCCCGCTCGTCGACACCCCACCGCAAAACGAGGGAAGTCGTCTCGCCGGTCATCTCCACACAGTCCTCATGCGGAAGATCGTCTCCGGGCCGCCAAACGATATGACGCTGATCGGTTCCGATCTGCCAGCGCTGTCCGTATGCCGGCACGACGGCCAGGACAAGCAGACAACATGCTAAAAGTCTACTATTCATCATTTTTTACTTTTTCAAATCGTCGATCCGTATATCGAACCGGTCGTAATCGGCCGTCCGCCAGGCATTCCGCGCCGTGATGCGCGACAGGGCGAACAACGGCGAAAAGGTCCGCACGCCAATCGTCCGTCCGTCGGGCCTGAACTCTAAAATCCGCAGCCAGCAGTCGCCGCCGTTGCCGAACCAGCCGCCGTCGCCGGCCTGCGAGTTGAACATCATCTGGGGAATCCGGCGCCCGTCGGCCGCCCGGTCCACGCGATAGGCCGAAGTCGTCCGGTAATCGATCCCGGCAACTCCGTCGGCGGCGCCCTCCATGCCGATCTTAGGAGGAGTCCCCGTATGGCCGCAGAGCACCAGACAAATGTTCTTCGAAGGATAGACCAGTTTCTCCCAAACGGCCTGCGGCCAGTTCCGGGGCGTAAGTTTGTAGCCCTCGCCCTTCTTGCGGCTGCCGTCCGTATCGAGAAACGAATGGGTCAGGACAATTACCCGGTGGTTGCGGTATTTTTCCGACTCGATCAGACCGCGCGCCCAGTCGAGCGCCTCGTCGCGGGGCGCGAATTCGAAAGCGATCACCAGCAGATCGCCCCACGCCGCATCGTGGAATTCATAGGCGGCATTCTCCAGCGTATGAATATTTTCGTGATTGAGGCCGACAGCGGCCAGATGCGCGACGATCTCGGTGTTGCGTTCGGGATAGATGTACTGCGGCATCATCGAAAGGCGATTCTCCGCCGCGACGTAGCCCACATCGTGATTCCCCTGACAAACGATATAGGGAATCCGGCCGTCCAGCCGTTCCAAGGCCCGTGAAACGGCACTCCATTGCTGCCGCGACGTCTGGTCGCCGTTGTGGAAGTGCGCGGGATCGCCGCCCGTAAGCTGATCGTTCTGTTCCACCATGTCGCCGGTGAACAGCGCGGCCCGAATTCGCAGCCGATCGATATTTTGGGCGACCCACGCCGTCATCAGTTCGAACAGCGGCTGGTTGGCGGCGAATTTGATCTGGCTCTGCGGGTCGGGTATCAGAATCATGGAGAACGACCCCTCCTCTTCGAGCGTCGGCCGTACGGGAATCTGCGGCTCGCTGTGCCGCACTTGCGCAAAAAGGGTCAGCACCGCCCATCCTGCGATCAGCGACATCATCAATTTTTTCATTCGATGCGGATATTTCGGTTATCGTTTTGCCGGAAGCCGATGATTTTTCGGATAACTGAACGTATTGTCCAACAGCCACCGGCCTTTGTAAATCTTGAAATATTCGGGGCCCGTGTATACGGGAGCTCCGTCGATGGCGACCAGTGCATTGGACCACCACTGTTCGGTCGGCCGCAGCACGATGGTCGGATAGCCGGAAGGGCCCGACGAGGCGCTCTTCAGGTGTCGAAGCTCATCGGCTACGGCGACCTCGTCGAAGCGTTTGCGTTTCGGATCGAACTTATAGAGCCGTTCGGAAGTCGTCAGCCACAATTTACGCTCGCCGTAAGCCGGGAACAGATCGTGCGGATCCGCGCCGCCGTCGGGCAGCGGAAGCGATTCGCGAAGCGTCAGGGCGGGAACTCCCTCCTTCAGTCCGTAGGCATAGGCATTGAGCGTCGTGTAGGCCGTTGCCCACAACACCTTGTTCTTCCGGTCCCAGACGACGTTATGGCCCGACTTGAGCGGATAGACTGCGACGGCCTCGGTTGCCGGGAAACGGTCGTAGTCCACCCGGTAGATCTTGAGTTTGTCGCCCGCCGGCGTGTTGCTGGTGCTGCATGCCACAGCGACGTTGCCGTCGGGCAATACTTCGGCCGAATGCGGAAATCCGCCGCCGCTGGCGGCATACCAGATCATCCGGTGGTCAGCGATGCGGATCAGTCCGATACCGCCGTTCGAGACGACGAGAATACACAACCCGCCGTAGACGGGCTTGATTTCCGTCGGGCAGTTGAACCAGTTCCGGTGTTCGGCAGGGAGTCCGGATTTCGAAACATCCCACGTCCATACGATCCGCTGCGTCGCAGCATCGGCGATCGCCACATAATGCCGGGCCTGCTCGGCCAGAACGATGTACCGCGTCTTTTTATCGGGTGCCGGCCGCCCGACTGCGGTTCCGACCGCAAACAGCAGGCTGACTGCAATTATAAAAATCGATTTATTCATTTTTTCAGTTTGGCTATTAATGATTCATGTCACTGCGGAACGGTATCGGTTCCGTTGAAAAAATAAGGGGCATAACGGTATCCTTCCTGATCGTACAACTCCTTCAGGCGAAACAGCCGACGGGAAAAATCGGGAAAATCACGTCGATCGCAACTCCACGCCACTTCGGCAAGTGCAGCCAAACGGGGCAACAGCATATGCTCGACCTGTCGGAAATCGACCATATATTCCCGCCATATATTTCCCTGCACGCCCAGTATGCACTGTCGCTGACCGCCGTCGAGACCTTCGTAAGGCGAAAATTCGTATGCCCGGCGTACGGTTACGTGCGGAACGTCGTCGGGTCGTCCCGTGGCGACCGTTTCCCGTTCGATACGTGCCGGATCATGCGTCTGATAGTAATCGAAATAGAAGTAATCGCAGGGAACCATGACGACCCGATTGCCGTGTCGCGCCGCCTCGATGCCGCCACGGGTCCCGCGCCACGACATGACGGTAGCGTCCTGCGATACGCCGCCTTCGAGAATCTCGTCCCAGCCGATCAGACGGCGGCCGCGGTCACGGAGCCATTCCTCGATCCGGCGGACCAAATAACTTTGCAGTTCGGCCTCGTTCCGCAGCCCCTCCCGACGGATACGTTCCTGACAGAACGGACACGATTTCCAGCGTTTGCGCGGCGATTCATCCCCGCCGATGTGAATATATTCCGACGGAAAGAGTTCGAGAACTTCGGTCAGCACATCCTTCAGGAATCCGAGCGTCGACTCTTTGCCGATGCACAGAACGTCCTCGCTCACGCCCCACGTCCGCATCACTTCATAAGGACCTCCGGTGCACCCGAGCCAGGGATAAGCCGCCAATGCCGCCACGGCATGACCGGGCATCTCGATTTCGGGAATCACCATAATACCCCGCTCGGCCGCATAGGCCACGACTTCGCGGATCTCGTCCTGCGTATAGTAGCCGCCGTACGGTTCGTCCGTATACTCGGAAGAGGTCCGATGGTCGCCGACAACCGTCCCGCGGCGTACGGAACCGGTTCGGGTCAGAGCCGGGTAACGGCGAATCTCGATCCGCCAACCCTGATCGTCGGTCAAATGCCAATGAAAGACATTGAGTTTGTGCAGGGCAAGGATGTCGATAAACCGCTTGACCTCGCCAATGGGTGAAAAATGGCGGCAGACGTCGAGCATGGCTCCGCGATAGGCGAAAAACGGTTTGTCGTGAATCCGTACAACGGGAATCGTTCCTCGGTTTTCGAACGCCAGCTGCCGCAAACTTTGCAGTCCGTACAGGACAGCGCTTACGGAACCGCCCCGCAGTTCGATACCCCGACGGGTAACATCAAGCACGTATTCCTCCCTGGCCAGCGAAGAATCGCCCGCAAGCGACAACGCAGGGGCCGCAGCATGGGATTCGAGAGCGAGTTTTCCTCCGAGAATCGGAGCTGCCATTTCCGAAAAAAGCCGGGCGGCCCCGAGCAAAGAGTCGGGGGCCGATACAACGGCTCCGGCTTTCAGCCGAAATGCGCCGACACCCCGTTCGACGGAGAGCGGACATGGAACAATGTCGAATGTTCCCGGCCGACCGACGACCGGATACAGACAACAAATGCCAATAAGTGTAATAAATCTTTTTATCAGAGTCATTCGTTCGATATTTGATTATTCCTCGGAAAGTTTAGTCACCCGCACATAGTCCACTTCCATTTCGACCGGCAATTCGGCATCCTCAATTTCTCCGGCCCAACCGCCGAGTGCAAGATTGAGAATCAAATAATAACGAGTCTTAAACGGCCACTGCATTCTTTGCCGTTCATCCAGGAGATGCAGGTTCATATGGCGAAACGTTTCTACGTCGTCGATATAAAACACCAGAGCGTCGTCGGAAATCTCGACCGCATAGCGATGAAACGCCTTGATGTCGATCTTGGGAGTCCGCTGATCGCCGGACGGTCCCGCAGCAGTATGATGATGGATAAAGTGGCTGTGCACGGTCTGATAAACGAAATCATCGCAATTCAGATGTTCCATAATATCAATCTCCCCACAGGCGGGCCACCCCGGATATATCGGTTTTTCCGGCATCAGCCAAATGGCGGGCCAGGCTCCTGGCGCCAGTCGGCCGAACCGTGCTCCGACTTCGATCCGATGTCCCGGACCAAAAGCGATCTTCCCCAAACTCCATATACCGCCGCATCTGTAAATCCCGTTTTTCTTCCGTGCCCGCAGGATCAGTTTTCCCTTCTTGACACTGGCCTCCCTGACACTCTCTGACATATGTTTCTGCCAGGCAGGCGCACCGGCGGGAATAAAACTCCAGTATTCAGAATCAGGGATGCGCGACTTTTGATCGAAATCTTCCGAAAAGACAACGACTTCATCCCGTTCCGCAGACCTCTCTTTCAACGAAGTACAAGCCGGCGTTCCGGCCTGTACTTCCGTCGAAAGTAAAGAAAGCGAATATGCAAGCGCCCCGAAAAACAGTTGAGTTTTCATCCGCATCAGTTGCCGAGTCTGGTTACACGCACCCAATCGATCTCCATAAACGACGGGATATCTGCATCCTGAACCTCACTACGCCCTGCCGCACCTATCGAGAGTATCAGATAATACTGCCCTCGGAAAGGCCACTGCATCAACTCCGACTCGTTCGGAAAATGCTGATTCGCATAACGCATCGTCTCCTTGTCATTCGTGTAGAACACGATCTCTTCATCGGTCAAATCCGCCGAATAGACATTGAACGTTCTCTTGTTGTAACCCGCATAAGCAGCTTTCCCGGACGGTGTTTCCTGATGAATATCAATATAATGGGAATGAAGCGTCTGCTGAACGTAATCGTTCAGATAACTGTGTTCCATAATATCGATCTCTCCGCCATGAGGCCATCCCGGGTAGATCTGGTACGCAGGCTCCGGCATTAGCCAGATTGCCTGACCTATGCTGCCTGCATCTTCGACAAAACGAGCACAAACCTCGATCCGACAGTTGTTAAACCATTTCTTGCCCTGAGTCTTGATACCGCCCGAAACGACCTTGCCGTCTTTCTTCTCGATGGTAAGAATTAGCTTGCCATCCTTGACATAAGCCTGATCCGGACTGCCCGACATATAAATCTGCCAGGCTGCCGTACCATACGGAACATGTGACCAACTATCGTAATCCAACCCGTCTGCCTGATCGAAATCATCGTAGAAAATAATTTCATTCTCAGCTTCGGGCCATTTGGCGACATAAGCCGAAAGATATACGGTGTAATTCTCGGAACGCCCCTCTTTGGAGACAGCGAACTCCTGACTTTCGGGCCATTCGCCCACAAGCGACTTGGGATCGGGTGCGATAGTGGCCCCTTCGGCCAGCCGGTAATCCACTCCGCTTATCTGTCCGCCGTACTGAATCTCCCCGATACGAGCCGTATGGTCGTCCGGATCGATGTCGGCATGATAATTCAACTCACCGATCGTCAGAACAAACGATTTCAGCAGTGCATCATCCGCCGGCTCTCCGGGACTGTCCGAAGAGCAAGCTGCCGTCAGAACAGACAATGCACCGAGCAATAAAGCATTTATTTTCATATTCATTCTAATTCTTAGGTTCATCAATCATCCCAATCGAAATACTCATAGGGAATCGCATACTCCCACCAATCATAGGTCACCGTTCCGGACGAGCATCCAAGGAATACGGAATATTTACTGCCGAACTTAATCTTGCTCGATCCTCCGTCCGACCCGTCGGCGGCATAGGAATTGAACGCCACTCCGTCGAGCAGCCATTCGTAACGCGTGTATCCGTCAACAGTTTCCGACATCCGCAATCCGATTTCATGAGGCGTGGAAGGGTCGAATGCAATATTTTTATGCACGGCTGTACTATTGGCGTTACGCACCGATATATCCGTTGTTTTCTTTCCGGCATTCAGATGCCAGCGGATTTCAAAATCGCCGTTGCAGAAATAAAGCGTCGACACTGCCGTCGCATCCCATTTCTTGATACGAATCTTGTAATTTCCCGTACGGAACTCATAGCGCAGCAATCGACCCGGCGAGAAAGTAACGTCGCCGTCGGCAAATGAAGCAGTTCCCTGATTCACCGACCATTTGGTCTGTTCCCCGCTGTTGAACTCGTAATGTTCCGGAACGGGATCGTTCGCCTGGCGGAGAACAATGCGCTTTTCGACCTGCGTTACGCCTTCCGCCTTGATTGTCCGGAGGATAATCGTCGCATTGCGGATCGAGGTGTTCGGATTTTCACCGATCGTAATAACCAGTTTATCCGAGCCTTCGAACGAGGTTTTCTCAAACGAGAACCACTCCTGCTGTTCGTCTTCACGTGAAACAGTCCATGAAGCATTGGAAACAACATCAAGACTATATGTTTTCGCCGTATAATCGGTTTTAATTAATGTTTCCGCCGGATCAAGTTGTACGCCGACTTGTGCTACGGTTACTACATGTACCGTTTCGCCGTGGCGGTCGCAAATCACAAGATCAGCATACCTCCGTTCGCCTTTATTTTCACCGGCAGAAAAGGCGATCTCACCATCGCCTGAACCAGCCAAATCCGACGAAACATTCAGCCACGAGGCATTCTCGCCAAGACGCACGCTCCAATCCTGATTCGAACGGATCTTAAAACTACCCGAACTGCCGGTCTGAAGCAATTCGACGTTATCTGCATCTTCCAGATCGAGATAAGCGATTCCTTTCTGTCGGACCTGAATCCATTTACCGATCCAATAATCGCTTCGGATAATCAGCGTATCGATCCGGTCGTCGAGGGCCGAATTGTCCGAATAGCGGACTTCGACATCGAAAATTTCACCGGATGTTCCTTCAGCGGGAGTAATCGTACACCAATCGTCGTGCAGTCCATAGACTCTCCACGGATCGGTCGATTTCACCTGCAATCGGATCGGACTGGGTGCGGTCGCTTCAAGGATGTAGGCATCCTCCGCCTTATAGCGCAAATCGACCCATTTCTGTGATTCGTCGTCCTGACATGCCACTGCGAACAGCATTGTCAGCAAGGCCGGAAGCGCCGCGAAGACGCTCCGACCGTAAGATTTTCGAAATAGGAGTTTCATGCCAGATACATTTTAGAGAGGCTTATACTCGAACGATTCGATCGTCATCGTACCGGTGCCGGACTCGATGCCGAAAAGATAATTGAATCCGGCTTGCGTGCTGCCTTCCTGCCATACATCGCCGACATTAGTACTGTTGTCGAGTACCAGCACGTCATTGATCCAGACCTTTCTCGAAAGAGTCTTGTTCTGCTGGGTGCCGCTTCTTTCGGTCGGTTCGATCCGCAAACGGAGCGACCGGAGCTCCGCGACATCCGTGGGATACGAGCCGTCGGTAAACTGCTTGGTGTCATTCCAAAGTCCGCCCCAACCGTTGTCAAAACCGAAGCAAACCTTTTGTCCGTTAACCGTAAGCTCACCTCCTGCCGACAGCTGATGATCGTTGTTGCCGAAACGCAGCATCAGATACACACTACCGGCCCAATTGTTGATCGAGAAATAACCCGATTCGAGATTTACTTCGGAGAATTTCCAGATAAACTCACCGTACTTGTACTCGCCTTTGCTCTTGACACGCGCATTGCCAGCGGTTGCGGTCAGCGTATTGCCGTCCAATTGCCCGCTTTCAGGGGTAACGGCCGTCTCCTGCGTAACGGTCATGGTCTGTGTCTCAATCGGCGAATTTTCAGCCGCCGCCTTCAGCACAATCGCGATTTCCTCATCCGCAAAAGCCCGGGCAAAAGGAAGTTTCACCGAGAACGACTCCTCGTCGATTTTTTCAACCACGGCATATGCATTCTCCGAAGATACGGTCCACTCGACATTGGCGTCTACATAGTAGGTTTTCGTGTCACCCGCATATCCGAAAAACAGCTCCGTTTCGGGGTTTTCCAATGGGCGGAACTCCATTCTCCATCCCTCTTGTACGACTTCGATAGTTTCGGTTTCGAGATCGGTTCTCACCGTCACCACCGCAGTACGACGCAAACCGTCGCTGACAGAAGCCGTTACAGTTACCGTTATGGGGTCGTCCGACGCAGTACCGGATGACTTGTCCAGCGTCAGCCATTTCTGGTCCGACTCGGCTGTCCAGTCGCGGTTGGAAACCACGGTAAAGGATGCAGAACCGCCATCTTTTGAAATTTCCTCCCGGGGTTGCAGCTCCGAAAGCGTCAGATTGCCCTGACCGGTCTGTCTGACCGTAATAACCGTCGGCTCGGCAATTCCGTCTGCCTCGATCGTAATAGCGGCCGTTCGGCTCTCATAAGTCGGATTGTCTTTCATTTTGATCGTAACCACCTCGACCAGCGAACTTACAGCACTCAACGAAGGCGAAACCGAACACCACGGACGCTCGGCGAAACCCTCGCCGCAATCAACCGTAATTCGCCATGGAGTATTGGAACTGACATTGAAAGTAATGTTCTCGGGCAATGTCGGATCAGCGACATACGTATTTTGGGCGTCCGTAGCGAGTTTCGGCAGGATTTCGCCCTGCGTATCCACCGTATTTTCCTGGCAGGCGACGAACCCTGCCGCAGCTGCGATAACGGTCATTAACCGGAATGACTGCATGAATTTTCGAATTTTCATAATCGTAATAGGTTGTTTGATTTTTTTCGTACTGTTTTGCTTGGGGTCCGTTACCAGCCCGTATTTTGCGGAGCGAGATTCGGATTTTTGTAGAGTTCCGACTGGGGGATCGGATAGAGATACATCCGGTCGGCCCATGTCCGCTGTTCGCAGACTTTCCGACGGAACGTATACTCGCTCCCCGTGCGGGTAATCTCCACGCCGTGGATGCGGCGCTGGGTCGCGTCGCCGATCTTCCAACGGCGAACGTCCCAGAACCGGTGATCCTCGAAAGCGAACTCCACGCGCCACTCGTTGCGGAGCGCGGCAATGAAGTCGGTCTTGCCGGTGACGGTAATATCGGGCATTCCGACATTGGCACGCACCTGATTGATCGCCCACCGGGCCGAATACGGATAGGTTTCATCCGTGTAATCCGGGTCGCCAAACGCCTCGACCATCGACTCGGCATAGGTCAGCAGCGTCTCGGCATAACGGTAAACGATCCAATGGTGTTTGTTGGAAACCGGCGTGTTGGGATTGAGATCCGTGGATTCCTGAATATATTTGCGCAGAAAATACCCCGTGGGCGAACCACCCTCGGCAATCGACGCATAATCACTGCCGCCGACATAAGTTTCGATCATCGAGCCCTTGAACTGACTGCCGTTTGCGAGAATGGTCCGGGCGAAACGAAGATCCCGATTTGCATACGGAGTTTGAGCATTGAACTGCGGGTCGTCGCACTGCCAGCCGTTCACGCCCAAAGTCACCGGATAGCCGTTCTTCGTCTGGAAGGCATCGACCAATTCCTGCGTCGGGAAAGTCCCCGTGGCGGCAGTCGTTCGGCGGCCTTCGGTAAAGCGGATCGGGAAGTTGCGAAGTTCGAACGTGTTGTCATCGCTGTTCATACGCAGCAGGACGACCTCCGGCGAAGTGATGTTATTGCTTTTATCCGCCGGATCGAGTGAATAGAGACCCGTCTCGATCAGATCCAGCGCTGCCTTCGCCGAACGTTTCCAACGCTCGACATCCATCGAAGGATTGTGCAGCTCGCTCGCCGCATAGAGCAGTGCCTTGGATTTGAGTGCGAGTGCGAAGCCCCGGGTGATACGTCCCGTCTCGTTACCCGGCTCGCCGACATACGTATTGGGCAGGTTGCCGTCGGCGGCACATGCATCGCATTCGGCGACAATGAACCCGATCACTTCGTCGAACGACGTCTTGCCGATCGTATTGGCCTCCTCGATGGTCAGCATCCGGGTCGGCATGGCGATGTCGCCATAACGCCGGGCCAGTTCGAAGAAATAGAACGCCCGCAGCATCCGAGCCTCATAGGGGAAATAGCGGAGCTGCCGTTCCCAGTTCGGATAACTCGGTCCGTACTCGAAACGGGAAAAGTCCACATCGGCGATCGAAGCGATGAATTCGTTCGCCGCACGGATGCCGTTATAGAGCGACCAAGCGGTATCGTGCGTTTTGAGCGCCGACCAGTTGCCATTGTTGAAATCCTGCACTCCGCCTCCGGTATTGCCGAATTCGGCATCGTCCGAGGCGCAGTCGCGCATCGCCTCTTCGACCGCCCCGAAATCCTGAGGGATGTACGAATAGACGTTGGTGAGCATTTGCTTAGTATTGTCGAAATACTTATAGATATTGTCGTGCGTATTGAGTCCGTTCGTTTCGTCGAAGTCGAGGTAATTGCACGAAACGAAAACGGCAGCACTCAACAAGGTCGTTATGATTCGATATGTTTTCATCCTGTATACCGGTTAAAAATTGAACTTCACGCCTGCCCAGTACGACCGCACCGAAGGATACGCAGCCCCCAACTGTTCGGGATCAACGGTTTTCAGATTGTCCAGACTGAAGAGGTTCGTACCTTGCAGATAAATCTTCATATCCGCGAAGCGAAGAATCCGTTTGGGCAGCGTATAGGCAACGGTCAGGTTACGCAGTTTGATGAAGGAACCGTCCCGATACCAATACGAATTGTTCCGGTAGTTGTTCGCATTCGACAGGGTTGTCAGTCGCGGCATGGTCGCCTCCGAAGCGCGTTCGGCTGACCACGGGATCTCGTGATCGAGCAGCGTTTGCGAAATGTTGCCGTTGCCGATCAGCGGTTTGTAGAGCGGGCAGTTGAGCAGATTGACCGTGCGCCCCGTCATGCCCTGAAAATCGGCAGACAGTTCGATCCCTTTGTAACCGACATGGAACCCGAAGCCGAAATAGAAACGGGGAACACTCGATCCGTGCATCCGGACCATATCCAGATCGTCGATCCGGTTGTCGCCGTTCTGGTCGCGGTATTTGAAATCGCCGGGACGCACCGTCGAGAACGTCTGTACGGGACTTTCGTTGATCTCCATCTGGCTCTGGAAAATGCCGACGACCTCCAGTCCGTAACTTTGTCCCACCCGGTTGCCCCGGTGGTAGAGATAATCATAGGGCTGATACTCCTGACCGTCAGCGATCACCTCGCTGTCCAGATAGGAGGCGTTGGCGTAAACTCCGTAGGAGAAATCCTTGCGGCGGTCGTTCCAGGCAATCGAGGCGTCGAATCCCCGGTACTCATGCTCGCCGGCCGGTTGCAGCCCAACGCCGATGCCGATGATACCCGACACGGTGGCCCCGGAAGAGATCAGGATATGGCTGCGCCGCTCGAAAAATCCCTCGACGGAAGCCGTGAAACGATTACCGAACGAACGCAGATCGAGCCCCACGGTTACCCGGCGGGACTCCTCGGGGACAAGCCCTTCAGCCGCGAGATTCCCTTCAGCCAAACCGGAATAGGCCGCGACGTTGTTGGAAAAATAGTAACCGTGCGCATTCGTATTCCCGAACGACTGACGCCACAGTTCGTGCGACAGATTCCCGTCCCACCCCGAAATGCCGTAAGAAGCGGATAATTTGAGCAGATCGAGCTGCTTCGCGTTTCGCAGGAAGGGTTCTTCGGAAAGGACCCAGGCGGCGTTTACCGCTGGATAAAAGTGGAATGCATCGCCCTCGGGCAGATAGGCCGAACCCGAATAATTGCCGACGATATTCACCGTATAGCGATTGTCGAACGTGTAGCCGACTGTGGCGAGAGCCGATTGCCGACGAACCGAGTTATTCCGACCGTTGGCCGTGTAGGCCTGCTGGTCGTAAATCAAGGCCGCCTGCACATGATGTCGGCTCCAACAACGGTCATAACCGATTTTAGCCTGCAAATCGGACCGCATGTATAACGAGTAGAAACTCTGACTGTGGCCGACAACTTCCGAATCCTTGCCGTAAACGGCCGGATGGGTGATCAGCGTTCCGTCCGTAGAAACGGAGGCCTGCGCATCCTTATAACGATAAGTCTTCGTCGCCTGATCGAACATGGAGCCGACATTGTCGAAAGCCACCGACACCTCTGCCGAGAGGCCGGGAGTCAGCGCATCAAGATTCTGTCGTAACGACAAATCCCCCAAAAGCATTCCGATGGTCTGCCGGTAATTGCCGCTGTCCATCAACAAAGCTACCGGATTATTGGCCCCGTAAATACTCGTACCGCCGTAAAGGCCGTCGTCATCGTATCGTATGGGAAAAGCAGCCGAAGGCGTGTTATAAAGGATGTTGTAAATATCTCCGTAATTGGCACGGTTTGTCTCAGCGATCTTGCCCATCACGTTCAGCCGCATCCGCGTCGAACGGGTTATGTCCACATCGATGTTGGCCCGAATGTTCAAGCGAACATCCGTCGGATCGGTTTTGTACCGGGATTCGTTTTCATTGCTGCGAAAAAAGCCCCGGTCGTGCATATAATCCACGGCCGTATAATAACGAAACTTGCGCGACCCTCCATCGAATGTAAGATTGAGGCGATGATTCGACGCTGTGGTGTTGTAGACTTCATTCCACCAATCAACATTCGGATAATACGACGGATATTTTCCGCTGCGGAACGCATTCAGTTCGTGGGCATTGTAACGAAGCGAAAGGCCGTCATTCGTAAGCGCCTCGTTGAGCGAACGGGCATAGGTAAAGGCATCGGCAAATTCCGGTGCGCGAAATTGCGTGCTGACGCCGTACTGATAGCCGACACCCACTTTCAGCTTGCCGGGCGTTCCCCGCCGCGTGGAGACCATCACGACCCCGTTCGCACCGCGCACACCGTAGAGTGCAACCGCTGCGGCGTCCTTCAGCACGACGACCGATTCGATCTCCTGTACCGTAAGATTCTTAAGATCCCGCGGGAAACCATCGACAAGTACCAGCGGAGCCTGTCCGTGAATCGACAGCGAAGCGATGTTATCGGCCGTCGTGCCGACTCCCTGATAAACATTCAGTCCGGCGATTCGTCCGTAAAGGGCTTTGGCCGCATCAATCTGCGGCGCATTGTCCAGCACTTCGCGGCCCACTCCCGCCTGTGTCCAGGCGCTCCGATCCCGGTCGACACCGATCCCGTAGCCGAGACTTATGGTATCGGGAGCACCTGCGACCGGAAAACCTTCGTTCTGCCGGGCGGAGGCAGATAACAGACACCCCGCAAACAGCAATATTATAATGGTATTTTTCATATTCTGTAATTATTTAGAGACCCCACATGCTACCAGCCCGGATTCTGGGTCATGCCATATCCCTTGTTTATCTCCGTAAGAGGGACAGGTGCCAGATACCATTTGGTATCCCAGGTGTTTCTCCATGTCCGGTCATCCAACACAAAGGGTTTGAAAGAGAAAGCCGTAGGGTTTTGAGAATTGTTTCCGGTCGATGTCAGCCCATAGAGCTGTTTACGGAAATCCGCTTCGCGGCCCCAGCGGATGAGATCGAACCAGCGAACCTCCTCGAACCCGAATTCGAGCGCCCGTTCGCGCAGCACGGCCTCCCGGAACTCGTCCTTCCCCATTTTCTCATGGAGCGCAGACAATCCGACACGTTCTCGAACTTCATTGACACAATCATAGGCCATCGTATTGGGCATGCCGACATACTCGTTGATCGCTTCGGCATAGCTCAACAATACTTCCGACAGACGCAAATAAGGCCAATGTGCCGGTTGACCGTTGCGGTCATTGAAATCTCTCAAAATGAATTTCATCTGAAAGAATCCGCTGCTGGGGCTGACATAATTCAAATGGTTGGTATACAAAGGAGCCAATGTCCCGTCGTAATAGGTGTCACCCGGCACGACGCAGGTTTCATAAAGACGCGGGTCTCTCGTAGGTGTGCCGTCCAATGCGAAAAACGGTTGTTTCGAAGGACGCTCCCAGTCGAAATCTTCCGGGAACTCCGCGCCGTCGGCCCAAGGGAACATATTGACGTAATTGAGCGTCGGGCCGGAGCGTACGCGCTCTTTATAAAAATCCGCATGAATCGAATTGTCATATCCCCGACGGGTCGAAATAAGAATTTCCGGACTGCTGCGTTCGAAATATCCGGATCGGTATGCTTGTCGACGATCTTCAGGCTTCTCCGTTACGGGTCGGACCAATTCATATTGCCTGTTTTTATCCAACTCGTCGAAAAAAGCCTTGCCCGCTTCAACCGCCTTGCCCCAACGTTCCCGATCGTAATTCCCGTAACAGGAATATGCATCGGCTTTGGCATGGTACGGCGTCGCCGAATTGAAAGTCGGGGACGCGGCGAACAACAATACCCTTAACTTGAGAGCCATAGCCCCGGCCTTCGTCATACGGCCTGCATCCGTATCAGATGCTTTCCACTCCAAAGCTGGAGCCGCCTCATCGAGCAGCTGCACGATATAATCAACCGTTTCTGCGAAAGTATTGCGCGGATAATGCATCTCTTCATTGGCCGCAACCGAATGTTTTAACAATGGCACGCCGCCCATATAACGCAACATTTCGGCATAAGCAAGCGCAATGATCATCTTCGCCTCGGCCACGCGTTCCCTGCGGGCCGAGGAGGTAATATCCGGAATCCGGTCCGCATTCTCGATATAGATCCATGCATAACGGATCGCGTTGTATTCCGGTTCCGTACCGAAGCGATAGGCTTCGCGTCCTTGAAGATCGCTCGTGCCGATATTGGAACTCAACGCACCGTTATAATAAAGGTTGACCGGACCATCACTCATATTGTTGCGAAAACTGTAATGAAGATCCGTAATAGCTTCAAGAATATTCACCCCTAATTTGTCATAAGGACGATCTCCTGTCGGCAAACCATAAGGCAAATAAGTATACGCTTTGGTCAGGACTCGGTCTGCATTGACCGCCGAACTGAACATTTCGTTGAGTGTAGCTCCCGAACTTTCGGGATGGTCGCCGAGAAAATCATCTCCGAAACGGATATCCGAACACGACGCTAACAACAGGCAGACTACCGCTGCCCATATGTGGATTTGTTTCATAATCAGAAAGATTTAAAAGGTGACATTCAGACCGACACTATACACTTTGACCAGTGGATAAGCTCCATTATTGTTAGTCAGGGATTCCGGATCGATGAAATCAAGTGGAGTGAATGTCAACAGGTTGTATCCAGTCAACGAAATGCCCAGTTTTTTGATTCCTACCGAAGCGAGGCGTTTGCTGTTCGAGAACGTATAACCGACCGACAATGTTTTCAGACGCAGATAGCGGGCATTGCGTAGCCAAAGCGTAGAAGCGGAAGAATTCCAAACCTCCGATTTTTCAGCAGCACGCGGTAACGTTCCGGTCTGATGCTCGGGTGTCCAGCAATCATCATAAAAATATTGGAGTAACCCGCGGCCTCCCGCATTCGTATAGGGAATACGGTACTCGATTTCCATCATCTTGTTGACGTGCGTCGCTCCCGTCCACTGCATTGAGAAGTTAAGCCCTTTCCAATTGAATCCGGCATTCAGACCGAAAACGTATTCGGGTCGGGTCGAGTAGCCGGTCACCATCGTATCGTCACTGTCCACAATCCCGTCGCCATTCAGATCGGCATACATGGCATCGCCGGGTGCAACAGCGACATAAGGCTGTGGCAAGGAAGAATCGAGAACCATGTTTCCTTTGGAATCAACCGTAAAGTCGCTATTCTGATACAGCCTTTCGAATTTGTAAAGTCCCGTATAGCGTCCGGTCGGACCGCCGGTCTGATGCTGATAAGCGAACTGGCTCTTCACCTCGTCCATGTACAGAATCTTGTTCCGGGCGAACGACACGTTGGCATTGACGTAATAGTTGAATCCGCGCCGTGTCGTTTCCTTCCACCCCAAGGCGATTTCGTAACCGTGATTGTCCACTTCGCCGATATTCAGCGCGGGCAGACCTGCCGCAATAATGCCAGGGGTCGAGTTAGGCGACAGGAGAATGCCCGTACGGTGTTCAAAGAAATAATCGAAATTCAGGGAAAACCGATCTGAAAAAAAGTTGACATCAAGACCATAGTTTTGTTTGTCGGCTGTTTCCCATGTTACATCGGTATTGCCCAACGTACCTTCCCCGTAAGCTTCCAAACTATTCGGGTTGTTAATACCAAAGCTATAAGAGCCGTTTTGTGACCAAACGCTCGGCATATACATAAAACGCGACCCACTCTGATCGTTACCTACACGTCCCCAGGATGCACGGAATTTGAGATAGCTGATCGCATTTTGATGACGCATAAATCCCTCTTCGCTCAAAACCCAGCCTACTGATGCCGACGGAAAAGCTCCGTAACGTGTTTTCCCGGGCGCGAAATTCTCCGATCCGTTGTACCCGATATTCACATCGACGAGGTATTTGTTCCGATAGCCGTAGGTCACCCGGCCGACATACCCCACATAACTGCGCGGGATATACTGAAACGTACCGCCGCCCGCCACAGGATAGTAGTCACGCGACTGATTGTAGAGAAACATGGCCGATACCTTGTGGTCGCCGCTCGCACCGAACGAACGCGAATAATTGATTTTGGCTTCGATATACCAGTTCCGATCACGCCCATAATCGTTTTCCGAATAATTCAGCGGTTGATCTTTGCTATAATCGGGTGCAGCCTCCGAGGCCGGAATGTAAACGATGGTCTTATCGTAATCCGGATCAGTCTGTGGTTTGGTCGGATCTTCAAGATACGATTTATAATAAGCCCTCTGATATTCCTGCCGCCATCCATTGGCAGTACGGCTTTTCGTTAGATTAAAACGATTGTCGTAAGCGCCTTTGATCGAAACCGACAGGCCTTTTGTCAGAAAATCAAAATTTTGTACGATCTCCGCATCACAATTAAGCGTAGTACGGTAGACCTGCTCATACCCGTAGCCGAAAAAAGTGCTGTATCCGTCGCGCAGTTCGATCGTAGACGGAATGAACCCGGCCGGAATCAACGTTCTTTTACCGTTGACAAAGCCCGGACTGGACATCGGCACGGCCCAAATCGTTGCATAGACCCATTCGTTGCCATCAGCGACCGTCAGCGGATTCTGACTCTTGCCCACATTGCCGCCGATGCCGATTTTCAGGGCAGTCGTCCGCGTCAGATCGAAATCCACGTTCGCCCGATAATTATAGCGGTTGTAGCTGTAATTATTGTCGTAATCGAGGTATTTCGTCTGTTTCAACACGCCGTTCTGATAGAGATAACCGAGCGAAACAAAATAACGCACATTCTGACCGCCACCCGAAATGTTAATATTATTTTTCGTTTGCAGAAAAACACTGTTGAACATCTTATCCTTCCACCGGACGTTCGGATACATAATCGGATCGGAACCAGTACGATAAGCCTCGATGGCCTCCCGGCTGAAATACTGTGTTTTGTCAGTCACGCCGTCGTTCTGTTGTTTGATATTCCAGAAGCGGGCATACTCATAGCTGCCAGTCTGCTGGACATAGGAAAGCGGCTGCTGCACACCTGTAATCGAACTGACGGAGATTGAGGGGCGACCTTCCTGTCCGCGTTTGGTCGTGATGAGAATAACGCCGTTGGCACCACGAACACCGAAAACCGCTGTCGAGGCAGCGTCTTTCAGAATCGAGAAATTCTCTATTTCATTCGGGTCGATCTGCGAAAATTCGCGTTCCACGCCGTCGACCAGCACCAGAGGAGCCGCATAATTGCTGTTCAACGAACCAACACCGCGGATATAGATCGTTGCGGCGTCGTTACCCGGCTGTCCGGAGGTCTGTACGGTCGCCACGCCGGGAACCGAACCGGCCAATACATTGGTAATGCTTGCAACGGGAGCCTTGACCAGTTCCTTGGTATCGACGGTCGCTAAAGCTCCGGTAATCGACGCCTTGGTCTGCGTGCCGTAGCCGATGATAACCACATCGTCGAGCCGCGCGGCATCCTCTTCCAGCGTAACATCGAGCTGCGTACGGGTCGAAACGGCAGACTCAACTGTCTTATAAGACAGATAAGAGAAGGTCAGAATAGCTTCGGCGCTTTTTACGTCGATGGAGTAGAGACCGTTGGCATCGGTGGCAGTTCCGTTCGTCGTTCCCTTCTCGACGACGGAGACACCGATCAATACATTGCCGCCGGCATCCCTGACCGTTCCCCGAACGGTAATCTTACGGGAAGGCGTATCGGCCGGAGGCGTCTTCGCTGCCTCTTTCCGCGTATACAAGACGACCTGCCGTTCGGAAATCCCGAATTCGGTCTTCTCATCCAGGATTCGACGAAGTATTGTTTCCAGCGAGGCGTTACGGACATCGAGGCTTATTTTCCGTTCAAGATCCATCGTCTTGTCCTTGTACAGAAAAATATAACCTTCGTCCGTTTCGATTTGGTTGAGCACCTCTTTCAGCGGTTTGTCTTTCACACGCAGGGAGATACTCGTATTCTGAGCCAGAAGAGCGCCGCCTGCCCACAAACAGAAGGACAGGCAAAGCAAACATCCCTTTTTCAGAACATGGGTTCGTAGATTTTGATTCATACAGGTTTGATTTTCAGATATAACACTATCGGAATTCGCAAAGAACGGAACGGTTCTCGCGCATAGTTCAGGATGGTTTTCGTATCGTCATAGGCAGTAATTTAAGTCGGTAAATATCATGCGCATGTATCATTGTCGAATCGTGATGTCGAATTCCCGTTCGCCGGAGCGCGTATAGGAAATGGGAGCCAACAGTTTGAGATGGTTCAGCGCGCTTTCGAATCCGGTTCTGAGTTCCAGTTTGCCGCTGATCATAATCTCTTCCGTCAGGTGCGAATCGCAATTGATCCGAACTCCGTAAAAATGCTGCAACTGCATAAACACCTGTTCCAGAGGCGCGCTTTTGAACTGGAGGAAGCCTTCGGTCCAGGAAACGAAATTATCGGTATCCACCAAGCGTATCTGCCGCTCCCCGGTGCGGGCGTCGTAGGTGAACATCTCTTCGGGGCGAATGCGGCTGCTCTCTCCCTGTTCGAGAGCGGTGACATCCACCGAACCCGACACCAGCACGACAGACTGTTTTTCATCGTAGGCATTGACGTTGAATCGGGTACCCAAAACCCGGACCTCCATGTGCGATGTCTCCACGATAAAGGGACGGTCGATGTCGCGCGCAACATCCAGATATGCCTCGCCACAGAGTTTCACCCGGCGTTCGCCCTCGGCCTGCTCGCAAATTTCCAGTTCCGATCCGGAGTTGAGCCATACGACCGTACCGTCGGAAAGCACCGTTTTGGTTTGCTGACCGATCGGCGCGGAGAGCGATCGGAACTGCAAGTGCGGCGTCGGATCATCCCTGAAATTTTCCGGGAGATAAGAGATGCCCGCAACGAAAGCAATGACTGCCGCTGCTGCGAGCCACTTCCAGTAACGGCGGAGTCCTGTCCGGCGCTTCGACATTGCAATGTCATCATCCATGAGTAGTGTGGCATCGTAGATCCGCCGCAATGCATTGAATTCATCGCGCTGCGTATCATTCCCTTCAGCCCATTTCATCACTTGGATACGTTCCTCCAAGGAGGCATCTCCCCGCAGATATTTTCCGATCAGATTAAAATTCTTTTTCATAAAAATGAAATATGCGCATGTATATATTAGTTCCCCGAGAATCGGGAAACCCTAAACGAAAAATAATATTTTTCGGCCGATTGCTGAAATAAAAAGCCGGGCGACAACTGCGGCAAATGCACCGCAGACACGTTAACCCGCAAAAAACGAATGTATTGAAGGGTGGTTAAATCCCCAGAAAAAGATAGATGAGCGGCAGGTAGTCCTTCAGGTCGGTGCGAAGTTGTTTCAGCGCCTTGGTAACATGGTACTCCACGCTCTTTTCGCTGATGCCGAGTTCCTGAGCTATCTGCCGGTTAGACATTCCCTCGAACCGGCTGAGCATGAAAACGCGGCGGGTCTGCCTTCCCAGCGCATCCAGCGATTTGTGCAGAATGGTTTGCACATCCTCGGCATAAAGCGCATGCGGGTCGCATGCTTCGAGCGTATTGATTCGGAACTGTATTTCCCGGGAAGCATCCGATCCGACGCTTCCGTGTATCTGATATTTCAGGCTCTCGCGCCTCAAATAGTGAAGCGCTTTGTTGCGGATGACCGAAAACAAAAACGGAAGCACGAACTCGACCTGTGCACCGGCAGCCATCTTTTCCCACAGAACAGCCATGGCTTCAGCGGCCATACATTCAGCCTGGGCAGAATCATAAGTATAAGATTTCGCAAACAAGACACACCTTTGGTAATAACGGTTGAAGTCGTCGCCCAAAAATCGTATGTCAGTTTGATTTGAACCCACGCGGCCTTTTTCTTTATAATACAAAGTTAGAGAAAATATTTCGACATTCGCAAATCCTGATTCAATTTGAGGCTTGATAAAATGGCTATCAATTATTTATAAATGATTTGAAAATTCCACGTATGTCTTTGTGCTGTTTCCGAGACTACCTACTCCCCGTTTAGCACGTTATGCACCGCATTTGCCTTGCTTCCGTTTCCGTGGGCGAAGCTATGGCAGGGGGTCG
>OGPR01000618.1_pt1 | contig 35845 bp, 28 predicted proteins | sample 1552981 | NCBI WGS metagenome assembly OGPR01 (sample SAMEA2580260, study PRJEB22360) | human gut metagenome | biome: human gut; feature: human-associated habitat; material: faeces | place: Denmark | collected 2008/2010 | reverse complement strand
AATAGGTTCAGACAGCATGCTGAACAATTACTCGCGCGACTTCTTGTCGCACGTTATCTATGCAAAAATAGTTAGAATAAGGGAGTGGACAACCATCTTTCTATGAAAATATTCAGGTGAGATGTGTTTTCAGGTCCTTTATTTGGTTAGTCGACTTCTTCGGATGGATAGTTGATCTTAAAAACTACTTGATGCTCCACCGCCACCGCTATGTCCACCACCAAAACTGCCGCTACTACTTCTACTACTGCTTCTGCCACTACTACTGCTGTGACTATTACTAGAACTGTCACTATTGGGGGGCGTCTTGCGGGGAATCTTCTGTGTTGTCTGCTTTTTATCTCCGCACATCAGGCAAAGAGAGTCGGCAACCTCTAATCCGGCATCGGAATATGTGGGCTCTTTAATCGTTTTCCACGGGCTGATACGCTTGGAAGCAATGGTATGGCATTGATTACACATCCTATATTCGCTTATGGTGATAGATTTATACCGTAAAAGCCAGCCGCAGGAAGTACATTGATAAATACGGTGGATGGCAGAACCTAGTTTGTGTTCCATTTGTTCGGAAGCAGATAATAAAGGGGTTGCAAGCTCATTGGGTAAAAGTTGTAAAGCCACAGCTTTGCAAGAATCGCAGGTTTTACTCTGCAAAATAACACGTTGTTTTTGGTAGAACTTGTACCATAAGGATGCCGCAATAAGTGCAGGCCAGACTGGAAAAAACAATACAAGACATCCAAGTGGGTTGTAAAGTGTCAGGACTTTGATTGCTGCTAATGCTGAACTGTCTTTGGGGCGAGCTTTATTTACCTTCATGAGGTAAGTGATAACATTTACCAGTATCAAGAATACCCAAAGCATAGGCGGCTGATTTGCCAGAAAATTCCACAACGTATTGCCGGCACTTTTCCAGTAATTATCAGAAGTGCCTTGAGAAACGGGCTCATAGTCGCTTCCATAAAGCACCAATGTTACAGCCCGGACTCCCTCTGTCATTCCTCTGTCAAAGTCGTTTTTTCTAAACCACGGAACCATTTCATTCTGTTGAATGCGAAAGCATAAAGCGTCGGGAAGTACTCCTTCCAAACCGTATCCGGTTGCGAAAGTGACTTTACGTTGATCGAGCACTAAAAGAATCAGTAATCCGTTGTCGTCCGCTTTCTTTCCGATACCCCAGTGTTCAAAAAGCTTGTGGGCAAACTCTGCCGGAATATCTTCACCGATAGAAGGGAGTGCAACAACTGTCACTTCAATACTCAATGAATCTTCTAATTGTGACAACATATTATTTATTTCCCACACATAACTTTCATCCAATATCTGATTCGGATTGCTGACCCAATTGGAAGAGCTTTCATTACGTGGATTGGGGACATCTGTTACTTTATAAATATCTACTGTTTGTTCGTGCTCTAAAGCCAATGCAAAAGCATGACTACCAAAGGTATAACAGAAAACAAGAAGTAATATCCGGACTATTCCCCTGAAACTTTTTTGTGTTTTATCTTTCATTATTGTGTTATTAACTGATTGTTCTTAGAGTAGAAAATAACTATCATAACTCTCATTCTTTTTGCTAATATACTTATTCTTTTAATTATAAGTGGTTTATAAAAATGAATGAGAGTATGATACTAGTTTTTTACTCATAGAGAAGATGTTTTTTTCTAATCTCTTTGTAATCCTGTAACTCCTTTTGCCAACTATTCCGGATAGCCTCTTCCGATTTCCCTTTGAGGATAGCCTTGCGTACGCTGTCAGTACCCATCAGCAAATCAAACCATCGGGCACGGGAGAAGAAGGCTGCGCTTTCACCGGATAAGCGATAAAAGTTCAAGAAGTAGCGAAGCGTAAAGCCATTCACATCGGTTACATTCCAGAGGTCTTCCCCATAACAGGTGATACCTTTGTGCATCGGATTTTTGTCAAAACCGGGTAAGGAGCGGGGAGTAAAAGTAAAACTTCCGTATTTCTTATTAGGTGCGCCCAATACCTGGAAAGGAAAAGTTGTTCCTCGTCCCACGCTGATACGGGTGGCTTCAAAAGGACAGAGTGAGGCGTACAATCGGATAGACTGGTCGTTCGGGAGGTTGGGTGACGGTTTGATGGGAAGTGAATAAGGTTCTCCATGTTTCCACCCGACCATTGGAATTACCTTTAATGAACAAGGATTTTTCTTGTTGGCAATCCATTCTTCTCCGTTTATCATCTGTGCCAGTTCGCCGATGGTACATCCGTGAAGTACAGGAATGGGAAGCATGCCGACAAAACTCTTGTAGCCCGGTTTGAGTATCGGGCCATCCACATAATCGCACGGATTGGGACGATCCAGCACAATCATTTCCTTCTTGTTTTCTGCGCAAGCTTCCATTACATAATACATTGTACTTATATAGGTATAAAAGCGTGCTCCCACATCCTGAATATCGAACAAAATAATATCAATATCTTTTAGCTGGGCAGCGGACGGTTTTTTGTTGTCGCCATAAAGCGAAACGATAGGAGTACCAGTACGAGAATCTTTTCCGTTTTTCACCGTTTCACCCGCATCTGCATTACCTCGGAAGCCATGTTCGGGGGCAAATACTTTGACGACCTGAACATTTCTTTTTAATAAGGTGTCGAGAAGATGAGTTTGCTTTGCCCCTACAACGGAAGTGTGGTTGACTACCATTCCAACGCGTTTCCCTTTCAACAGCGGTAGGTATTGATCCATCTGTTCTGCTCCCGTGACAATTTGACTGTTTACACGCATTGGAAACAGCATAATGAACAGAAATATAAGAATGAAGAAAACTCTAGTTTGCATATCGGTGATTTTTTTTGTAATATTGCACAAAAATATTAATTTCTCGTCAAGAGAGCAAAAAATAAAGCACATGAATCCATACGAAATCATTGATAAATATTATCCGGAGAATACGCAGCAGAGACAAATATTAGTAATACACAGTTTGGCAGTGTCCGGAAAAGCAATGAAAATGCTGGATGCTCATCCCGAACTACGTTTAAACCGGAGCTTTGTGAAAGAAGCTGCTCTGTTGCATGATATTGGTATTTTTCAGACCGATGCTCCAACTATTCAGTGTTTTGGTCCCCATCCTTATATCGCTCACGGATATTTGGGAGCAGAAATCTTGCGGGCGGAAGGTTTCCCCCAACACGCATTGGTGTGTGAACGCCATACCGGAGCCGGACTCTCGTTGGAAGATATCATCGCTCAGCAACTTCCCGTTCCTCATCGTGAGATGTTACCCATCACTTTGGAAGAGCAATTAATTTGTTTTGCGGATAAATTCTTTTCTAAAACCCATCTGGATGAAGAGAAAACAGTGGAGAAAGCACGGAAAAGTATTGCAAAATATGGTGAAGAAGGCCTAAGCCGCTTTGATAGATGGTGTTCTCTCTTTTTATAGCACTAAAAAATAATTAAATAACGAAGATTCTAACTCATATTTGGTGAAGTTTGTGTACTTTTGCCACTTCAAGCGTAAACTATTAGTTAATGGCGCCATTGAAAGCAAAAATACTTATATCATTCATACTGCTGATTGTCTTACTGATGCTTCCCGATGAGGCTACGTCTCAGCGTCGAAGAAGAGGAATGATTGCCTCCAATACCGCACAAACGGATTCCCTTCAGGGAAATGATTCGTTGAAAGCAGATACGGTAACGGTACGCATTGATTCCATCGCACCGGTAAAGAAGAAACAACCACTCGATGCACCGGTTGTTTATGAATCCAACGACTCCACTGTCTTTACTTTGGGAGGAGCTGCTACACTTTATGGTAGCGGAAAAGTTAATTATCAGAACATCGAACTCGCTGCGGAAGTTATTTCGATGAATCTGGATAGTAGTACTGTGCATGCTTACGGTATCAAGGATACTACCGGAGTGGAAAAAGGTAAACCGGTATTTAAAGAAGGAGATACCTCTTATGATACGGAAACCATCCGATATAATTTTAAAACCAAGAAAGCGGGAATTACCGATATCGTCACCCAGCAGGGAGAAGGATATGTGACCGGAAGCAAGGCGAAGAAAGGAGCTAATGATGAAATTTTCATGGAGCATGGGCGTTATACAACCTGCGATCATCATGACCATCCTCACTTCTATATGCAGCTGACGAGAGCTAAAGTGCGTCCTAAAAAGAATGTGGTGACAGGACCTGCTTATCTGGTAGTGGAAGATGTGCCTTTGCCGTTGGCCGTACCGTTCTTTTTCTTCCCATTCTCCAGTAGTTATTCTTCCGGTTTCATTATGCCGACTTATATGGATGACTCCAGTCGTGGTTTCGGTCTGGCAGAAGGAGGATATTATTTTGCCATCAGTGATATTATGGATTTGAAGATGACGGGTGATATCTTCACGAAAGGGTCATGGAGATTATCCGGATTGACAAACTATAATAAACGCTATAAATATTCCGGTACGCTGCAAGCGGACTATCAGGTCACGAAGACAGGAGATAAAGGTATGCCGGACTATACAGTTGCTAAGGACTTTAAGGTAGTATGGAACCATCGCCAGGATGCTAAAGCCAGTCCGAACAGCACATTCTCCGCTAGTGTAAACTTCTCAACCAGTAGTTACGAACGTTCCAATATCAACAACCTTTATAATTCGCAGTTGTTGACTCAAAACACCAAAACATCAAGTATCAGTTATTCTCGTAGTTTCCCTGATATTGGTCTGACCTTATCCGGAACCACCAATATCGCACAGACGATGCGTGACTCTTCTATTGCGGTCACTTTGCCTGACTTGAATATTACATTAAGCCGTCTGTTCCCCTTCAAACGTAAGAAGGCGGCGGGAGCTGAACGCTGGTACGAAAAGATTTCCATTAGCTATACGGGACGTTTGACAAACAGTATCCGTACAAAAGACGACCGTCTGTTTAAAGCCGGACTAAGCGAATGGGAAAATGCGATGAATCATAACATTCCTATCAGTGCTACTTTTACGTTATTCAAATATTTGCAGGTTTCTCCTTCGGTCAATTATACAGAGCGTTGGTATACTCGTAAGATCAATCAGCAATATAATGAGGTCGATCATAAGTTGGAGGCATTGCCGGGTGATACACTGAACGGTTTCTACCGGGTATCCAATTACTCGGCAAGTTTGAGCTTAAGTACGAAAGTATATGGTATGTACAAACCTCTTTTTGCTAAAAAGAAAGAGATACAGATTCGTCACGTAGTTACGCCTCAGGTAAGTCTTAGCGGTGCTCCGGGATTCAGCAAGTATTGGGAAGAATATACCGATTATAATGGCAATACGCAATATTATTCTCCTTTCACCGGTCAACCTTATGGCGTACCTTCGCGGGAAGGATCGGGAACAGTCAGTTTCTCTATTTCTAATAACTTAGAGATGAAGTATTATGATGCAAAGAAAGATACGCTTAAAAAGGTTAGTCTGATTGATGAATTGGGAGCAAGTATGTCTTATAATATGGCTGCCAAAGAGAGGCCTTGGAGTGATTTAAGCATGAACCTACGTCTGAAACTGACTAAGAATTATACATTCAACATGAACGCATCGTTCGCTACGTATGCTTATACGTTCGATAAAAGTGGTAATGTAGTAACCAGTAACCGTACAGAATGGTCGTATGGTCGTTTTGGACGTTTCCAGGGATATGGTTCTTCTTTCAACTATACCTTCAATAATGACACATGGAAGAAATGGTTCGGTCCGAAAGAAGAGGATGAAAAAGGGAAAGATAAGAATAAGTCGGAGGATAGCGATGATGAGGAATCCGATGGAACGGAAGGAGACGGTACTACGCCTAAGAAAGTAGAGAAAGCACAGGCTGACCCGGATGGTTATCAGGTATTTAAGATGCCTTGGTCATTGAGTCTTAGCTATTCGTTTAATATCCGTGAAGATAGAACGAAGCCTATCAACCGTTATTCCATGCGATATCCTTATACGTATACGCATAATATCAATGCAAACGGAAATATAAAGATTTCTAATAACTGGTCGCTCTCGTTCAACTCGGGTTATGATTTTCAAGCTAAAGAGATTACTCAGACTTCTTGTACAATATCCCGTGACTTGCACTGTTTCAACTTATCCGCCAGTCTTTCTCCTTTCGGACGTTGGAAATATTACAATGTTACAATCCGTGCGAATGCAAGTATTCTGCAAGACTTGAAGTATGAGCAGAGAAGTCAGACGCAAAGTAACATTCAGTGGTATTAAAGGGGAAACGATAATGAATGTTTAGCGATAACAAAAGAGTAAGCGATAGATCATAAAAGAAAAACAATGAGCGGTGAACAAGATATGCATTTATATTGCATTAGTTGTTCACCGCTCATTGTTTTTTATTCACTGTTATCTATCTACCATGCAATTTCTGTTTCTCCATGTGCTTTTAGATAATCGTTTGTACGGCTGAAATGTTTGTTTCCAAAGAAGCCGTTGTAAGCAGAAAGAGGAGAGGGATGAGCGGAAGTGAGTACCAGGTGTTTGTTACGGTCGATAAACGCTCCTTTCTTTTGAGCGTATGATCCCCACAGGATAAATACCAGGTTTTCTTTTTCTTCTGCCAGGGCACGGATTGCAGCGTCAGTAAATGTTTCCCAGCCACGGTTCTGGTGTGAACCAGCTTGGTGAGCGCGTACGGTCAGCGTAGCGTTGAGCAACAATACTCCCTGTTCTGCCCAGCGAGTCAGATTTCCCGTAGCAGGGGCATCTGTGCCGATATCGGCTTTAATTTCTTTGAATATGTTTACTAATGAAGGAGGGAAAGGCACACCATCGTTTACAGAGAAACAAAGGCCATGTGCTTGTCCCGGCCCATGATAGGGATCCTGCCCTATAATCACAACTTTCACTTTATCAAAAGGACAAAGGTTGAAAGCATTGAAGATCAGTTTTCCCGGAGGGAAAATCTGATACTGGCTATATTCGCTTTTGACGAAATCGGTCAGCGTGCGAAAGTAGTCTTTGTCGAATTCTGGTTCTAAATGAGCTTTCCAGCTTTCTTCAATCTGTACGTTCATAGTCTATTATATAAGGTGTATATCAAGTTCTTCACATTCTTTGCGCATATCTTCGGGCCAGATACTGGCTTGTATTTCTCCGATGTGAGCTTTGCGAAGGTAGAACATACACAAGCGGGACTGTCCGATACCTCCTCCGATAGATAGCGGGAGAGTGTCATTCATCAATCGCTTGTGGAAATAAAGTTCCAGCCTTTTTTCTTCTTTTTCTTCTTTCAACTGACGTTGCAAAGCTTCTTTATCTACACGGATTCCCATGGATGACAATTCGATGGAGCGTTGCAGAACATCGTCCCACAGCAAAAGGTCGCCATTCAGTCCGGGCAGGTCGTTCAGCCCTTTGGTAGTGTAGTCATCGTAGTCCGGTGCACGTCCGTCGTGCTTCTTGCCATCACCAAGTTGACAGCCTATTCCTATGATAAACACAGCTCCGTATTTCTGACAGATGGCGTGCTCGCGGCATTTAGGTTCCAGGTTCGGATAAAGCTGGCGCAATTCCTCTGAATGAATGAAATGTAGCTTTTGTGGCAGGCAAGGTTTGATTTGCGGATACATTTCATATACCATATATTCTGTACGAATCATAGCCGCATAAATACGGTTGACGATTTCCTTTAGGAAGTTCACAGTCCGGTCTTCATTGTTGATGACACGTTCCCAGTCCCACTGGTCTACGTAGAGAGAATGCAGGTTGCCCAGTTCTTCGTCCGACCGAATTGCATTCATATCCGTATAAATACCATATCCCGGTTCGATGTGATAATCAGCTAAGGTCAACCTTTTCCATTTAGCCAATGAATGAACCACTTCGGCTTGCGCATCGCCCAGATCTTTGATTGGGAAAGAAACAGGTCGTTCTATTCCATTCAAATCATCATTGATACCCATTCCTTTCAATACGAAAAGAGGGGCAGTCACACGTCTAAGGCGCAGTTCGGATGACAAGTTTAATTGGAAGAACTCTTTTATTTGTTTGATTCCCAGCTCGGTCTGTTTGAGGTCGAGTAGCGGCTTATAGTTCTTAGGTTTTATCAAGTAACTCATAGGTTTGTTAAATGTTAATTGTCGGCAAAGATAGGAATAAAATTGATATATGTAATGGATATTCTCTAAAAGATTGTCAATTTGATAAAGTAAATGCTCTAAAGCATTTCAAAATAACAGTCTCCTAATATAGGGAAGTACCTTAAGAACTATAAAAAAAGGAGAATCATTAGGAAGATGAGAAGATTTTTTATACTTTTGTCCTCGCATTTAGAAAGAATGGCCCCGTAGCTTAGTGAATAGAGCGTCAGATTCCGGTTCTGAAGGTCGTGCGTTTGAATCGCACCGGGGTCACAGAAAAATCCCTTGATAATCAGCTGATTATTGAGGGATTTCTGTTTTCTTATACCTTGGATAATTAGAACTAGATGCAGGATTTAGCCCTTGTAATTGATTTTTGTTGGTCTGTTGTTGTTCCCAAGAAATCAATGTAATATGTTGACTACCAAAGTGAAATCTTGCTTTTATCTCGTAAGAGGTTCTGTTATTAGTCTTTCTTTGTATAAGAGTTACAAACTAATCGTCTATTTGGGTCATCCGGAAAATCAGGATTAGTTATTTGATTATAAAATTCCCAGTCTCTTTCAAGTCTTTGGGCTACATCTATGTTGGCTGTATAGCAGATGTATTTTTTATTTGCTACATCCAGAATGCCATAGGTAAGAATATCCTTTTCCTTTCCCTCCTTATTTATATATATGCTCTTGACCAATAATATCTTATACTTTCCGTCTTCCCGAGTACAGTATTCTTTGTTGGTTTCAAGAGTATATGTACCGGAGACATCTGTAAAATCATTGGAGGCCATTTCTACGATAATCTGTTTGGGCTCTCCTGTTTCCGGAGTGTCTGTTGAGTCATCGTTGCATGCGGATAGCAAGATGACAGATAAGAATAATAGTTTAAGTAATTTCATCTTTATAGTTTATTTGTTTTTGATCCTTTTTTTAGTCCAGTATATTCAATTAAAATTATTTATAGTGCAAATGTACAGCTTTTGTATGATATAAAAGTGGTAATAGGTAAAATAAATGTGTTTCATATTCTTGATATTTAGATTAATAATCCTTGGATAGTCAGTCTGTATTTTGCTCTGCATTTTCTCAAATCCAGTTAGTAATTATTGTTAGTAGTTGTATAATTTAGCCTAAATAGAATGAAAAAGTTGATTTAAATAAAAGAATTCTCGTGAGAAATGCTAACTTTGTAGATATGAAAAAGTAAAGAATGATATTCTGTAGTAGTATGTTCATAGCTTTCCAGATGTAGACATTTGACGATAAATTATATTAATCCCAATAAATATAAATAAGAATGGAAGAAGCTAGAAAAAAGAAATGGGCTAGTGTTGCGCTGGTTATCGGAGCTATTGGCTTTATCATTATTGTGATTTACTTTACAGTTATTTCAAGTCTCAACATGTAAAACAGATCATTATGGTATTGAAAAATTAAAGCTTGGACATTTCGTTTGAATCTGTCCAAGCTTGTTTTTTATGATTCCGGATGATTGACCGGCCTTATGGTAACGCTTTCTCTTTAGCTTCTTGAAACCTGAAGTCCCTTATCAGAAAGAGTCATTTCTACAAAACGAGCACGAGGATTAGGAGCTTGTTCCGTCAGTATCCGTCGGATTTGTCCGGCTGCTTGCGGGTCTTTGGCTACCATATATAAATAGCCGCCGCCACCTGCACCGGGGAGTTTGTATCCCAAGGTGTAATCCTTGATTTTCTCGATAATGGCTGCTACTGCCGGAGGATTGGTCCCGCAGTCTAATGCCTGGTTCTGTATCCAGGTTTTGCCGACCAAACGACCGAAACTTTCGAAATTACTCCGTAAAATAGCTTCACTCATATCCATTGCATGAGCTTTCATTTCGGCCAGCAAGCTTAGATGCGGACCGGAATTGAGGAACATGGAACTGACAATCTCTGCCAAAATACTTTTAGCAGTACGAGTAATTCCCGTATAATATAACAGATGACAGTCGCGGTAATCAGGATGAACAAAGAGCTGATCGGGTAACCAGCGTACTAACGGATTCTGCTCGAAACCTGCTTCGGATTGAAGCAACTTAATACCGGAAAAGACACCGCCATATTGATCTTGCCAACCTCCTCCTGTGGTCAGAAGCTGCTCTAATACTAATGTGTAACTACATATATCATTTTTATCCCAAGCCAGTCCGCAGAAATCATTGATTGCTCCGAGCACGGTAGATGCCAGTATGGAGCTGGTTCCCAATCCAGAGCCTGCAGGAATAGCAGCCAGCAGAGTAATTTCGATTCCTGAACCGAAATCTTCCAGCTGTTTAGCTAAAGAAGAATAAGATTCCGTAGAGAATGCCGGTGCAAAACCCGCCAATGTAAGGGCAGCTTTCGGGATAGAGAATGGAGAACCTACCTTTTTATAATCTTGCAGTTCCTCGTAATTTCTTATCACTTCCATTGCACCCATGTCGATAGAGCGAAGAGTGATGTGATATTCCTTGCAAGGTTTCACATATACTTGTAGCGGCGGTTGACCGTTCAGTTCGATAGCAAGATTTACAACACTTCCCCCTGAATAAAGAGAGTAGGGAGGTGTGTCCGTCCATCCTCCGGCCACATCAATACGCACAGGACTGCGTCCCCATACGATTTGATCGGAATAAACATTGAGTATGGGATGACTCTTTCGTTCGCTCATTACCCCCAATAAACCGTCGCGAAGTAGTTGAAAGGCTGCCTGTTCCTCTTTGGCACAATCCTTGTCTTCACGTAGTTTCATGATACGTGCACGAAGCATCCGGTTGTGTATCCGTAACATGGGGGCGGCATCCTCTTTCAAGATGTCAGGCATATCCAGATTGAAACGTACAAATTCATTTGCGGCATCCAGCAAATCGAGTTGATAGAACACGCTCTTCTCATAATTGGTCGCCAATCCTTTCCAGTTCTCCTTGCGGAAAGCATTGCGCTGTTCGTAAAGACGCTTGAGGTTGGCGCTTGCGGATATTTCGTCTGCAGAAACTTTCTCTGCTTTCAACCAAAGTTTTTTCCCTTCTTCCAATTGTGGTTCCGAGGTCATCCAGCGTACTAATATGCCTAAATCTTCCACAGAATCCACTTTGGGGAAGACGGATGCCGATTGTAAATCATCTGTATGCCCTTTTATATCCTCCCAGGTAATTCCTCTATCTTCCATCCAACGGGTAAAAGGAACATTGAGATAAGTAGTCGTTATTTTGTCCAACGCTCCTTTGAATACATCATCCAATCCATACGGACGCGCAACAAACTCATTCTCACCGATAGGAATAATGTCGATGCAAACCCCATCCGGCAAATTGATGCTCCACTGGTTTTCAGGAACTCCTGTAATAATCTGGCGAGAACCTAATTTCCATTCTTTTCCCACATGGCTATTCTCAATCCATAAATTGGCGTTGTCGGCAGAAAGAGACACTTGTGTGATGGAATTCTGTATAAAGATAGCCGGATTTGGCTTTACTTTTCGGTGCATGATTCTTCTTTGGTCCCGTACCTTATCCTGTATGGCTAAAGTAGAAGAAATCAGTTCGTGACTTGTGCCGTAATGATAGAATTCTCCACCCGGCAACGGCAATATAGCTACGGATAACTGATTGATTTCTTCATCTTCCGTTTTAGGATGCTCTCCCAAAGCCAAACCATAGTCCGAGTATAAGTCATAATAAGTAATATCCTTCGTACCTCCTTTCAATGACCGTTTCATCAATACTTCTATGGCGCGGTCACTCAAAATCCAGATGCCGATATCCATCAGGAAAAGATGAGTTTTCGACAATCCTTCCAACTCTTCCAGAGAAGGTTTTTGCAACATGAAGTCGAGTACCTCCGGTTTTTTCCGGTCGGAAACAAACACACCATGATGAGTTGCCAATGACGGATTCACCCACAGTCCGTAGCATACTACATCTGCGTTCGGAATATCCTGAAGCGGTTTTTCCGAACGGATATATACATCTCCGCTAGCAATCAGCGTATTCAGACCGGCCGGAGCCTGATTCATCATCCTTTCATAGAGCGGGAGCTGCAATGATAACAGATTCTGTCCCAGCTTTTGTCCTCTTTCCCAACTGAAGATCGGGATAGGAGTTAATATTTTGCCGGAAGGGCCGTAGCTGGGTAGCCGACGGCTTTGTCCGCCTGCATGGAGCAATATTCTTTTTTCGTGTCCTATCCAGTTGCTGAAAGACTCTTGTGGAGCGAATGCCTGATGGCAAGCTTGCAATAACCATGTAGTTCCGCCGCCGGAGCCTAGTTTGCTCCCTATGGGGTCTGATGTACAAAACCAATCGGTATGGTTAACTTCTTCCAGTTCGTGGAAGCAATGGATCAAATTGGGTGGTAAAGATAATAACTTTTGCATAGTAGAATCTGCGTTGGCCTAGATAGAATCTAAGCGAATTAAACTCCCGTAAAAATACTATTTATATTCCTGCTTTTCAATATTTTTCTCCTGTTTTGAAGAATAAATATTCTTTTCAGCTTTTAGATGTCATTTTCAGTCATCATGTCCCAGGTGTCATTAAGTGCCTGCATGGATGGAAATAATAAATCAGCCCCGGCATCCAGCAACACTTGCCCGTTCAAAGGACCCGTATTGACTGCTATGGTGAAAATACCCGCGTTGTGTCCGGCTTCCACTCCTAACGGAGCGTTTTCTACTACAACCGCTTCATCCGCTTTGATCCCTCCTTTTTTCAAAGCCATCAAATACGGCTCAGGATTGGGTTTGCCATATTTCACATCGAACGCTGTAACCATCAGTTCTTTATGAAACATTCCCGGATAGTGGTGTTCCAACCGTTCGAGCAGGGATAACTGACCGGAACCGGTGACCACCATCGGAATCAGACCGTCCTTCTTCACTTTTTGCAGCAACTCCCATGCACCGGGCATAGGCTTTGCTTCAGGATATGAATTGAACAAAACACTTTTCTCCTGATAGATACTTTCTATTTCCTCCTGTGTGGCTTCTCTACCCAATTCACGTTGAAAAACAATATTGATTGTAGAGGCTCCTGTCCGTCCTTCATGCATATATGCTTCTTCGCGACTAAGAGTGAGCCCATGAGATTTCATTACTTTATGCCAGGCTTCCGAATGATAAGGCATAGAGTCAAAAAGTACGCCGTCCATGTCAAACAGGACGGCTTTCAGTTTCTTTTTCATACTTTGTACGTTGCGGAATCTTTTTAAGATAATATTTTATTTTTCTATAATCATTTTCTTTAGATCGGACCGGGGGATAATCACATCATATTGTTTCCCGGAATCCTTGCCGATATATCTGTAGGTAATATTTTTATTGTTCTCCACGCAGGTTTTTATGAATATCTGGGTGGCAGGATCGGTCTGACTTGCCAGCGTTGACACGATACTCTCTTTCACTTCGGCTGCGTTTTCTTCAATCTGGCTGATAGGACACAACTCCTCGTCCACACTGCATATATAAACAACCGATTCACCTATGCTTTCGATCTTTTCGACAACGACTTCTTCACTGGCCTGCATTGGAAATTGCAGATTCGCCATTTTCAGTTGCGCTTCAAGCTTTGTCTGTCCGCTTTGTGCCGGGTCGGCATTTGTATTGATAACCTCTTTCAATTCTTCGGCAGTAAGTTCGCAAACCGCTTGTTCGCCCGACTTATTCCCTACAAATATCATGTGTAATCCGGAATTACACTTAGCCATCAGCTTCAGCATTTCCTTTACATCAGCAGCCGGATTTTGAAACATCATTTTGATAGATGATTTCATGCTTTCCGGATTATCTTTCAAAATCTTAATATTGGTAATTTCCTCGTTCATGTTGAGAGTGTACACTACGTTATCCCCGTCGTAGATGATGCTGGTAATCTTGCCGACTTCTCCCATGTCCAGCGGACACTGTTTGTTGGCTATCCCGATTACAGTTTTGAGTTTGGCTTCCTGACAACCGGTCATGACTATCATTAGCAATGATACGCTACATAGTAGCATGAGTCCACTGGACTTCTTTAATAAATTTCCTGCCATTCTATTTGTTTTTTAAGTTTGATTCGCTTCATCTACAACTGTATACGAGGCAAAGATAACGATAAAAAATGAGAGATAAGTTAGAAAGGGAAGATAGTTGCAAATGATGCTCCCAAGCGATTAACTACATAATTATTTGCTGTTTAGAAGAATATGTGTATTTTTGTAACGTTATAAACTCGACGATAGCATGAAAAAGAGAGTATTATTGTTGCTACCATTGTTTTTAGGCGCCTGCTCTAATAGTGGGGAAAGTCCTGTTATCAAGATAGAAAAGCTTTATGCAAAGATCGAATCGGACGGTGAAAATACCAGTTCCGGTGAAAAAGACTATGCGAATCAGAGGGAGGAATTGCCGGCCTTGAAAGTGGGAGATGAAGTGAAAGCCTTTCTGCTTTTGGATGGAAATGGGGCAGAACTGAAAACCTTTAAACTTCAGAATGACGATGAAGTGGATACTAAACTCTTTTATGAGCAAACAGAAGTATCTACAGAGGGAAATCTGACAGATGTGGAGAAAGGACAGCTTCGTTTTAAGGATGGTGTGTCGAAGGCCAGAATTATGGTTATTGCGACCATTAAACAAGTAGATAAGAACGGTGATGTAAAATTAGAGTTCTATCTTTCTTCCAAAGCCGAATGTGAAGGAGCACAGGAAGAAATCGGCTTGAAGACGAAAGCCGAAGATGATAAATAAGAGTAATAATAAATAATGAACGGTGAACAAATCCATGCATATAGCATAGTTGTTCACCGTTCATTGTTTATAGTTTACCGTTTATAAAACGTTCTTGATTTATAGTTTTGCACGGATCGCTTTGGATTCCTCTTCATAACCCGGTTTGTCCAGCAAGGCAAACATATTCTTTTTGTATGCTTCCACACCCGGTTGGTTGAATGGGTTCACGCCCAGCAAATAACCGCTGATACCACAAGCCTTTTCGAAGAAATAGAGCAGACCACCAATGTTGTATTCGCTCAATTCCGGAAGTACGATGCGCATATTAGGTACGCCACCGTCTACGTGAGCCAGCTGCGTTCCCAGTTCGGCCATCTTGTTCACTTCGTCCACACGCTTGCCGGCTAAGAAGTTCAAGCCGTCCAGATTTGCTTCGTCAGAAGGAACTTCTAGTTTGTGGTTAACTTTCTCTACTGAAATCACAGTTTCGAAGATAGAACGTTCGCCTTCCTGAATCCATTGACCCATAGAATGAAGGTCTGTAGAGAAATCTACCGATGCGGGGAAAATACCCTTATTATCTTTTCCTTCCGATTCTCCGTAAAGCTGTTTCCACCATTCGCTTACATAGTGCAGTTTCGGACAGAAGTTAACGAGGATTTCGATCTTCTTGCCATTTCTGTACAACTCATTGCGGGTAGCAGCATAAATAGCAGCCGGGTTTTCAGCAAATGCAACGTCCGATCCGCATACTTTTTCCATATCGGCAGCACCGGCAACCAGTTTGTCAATATCAAATCCGGCTACTGCGATAGGCAGCAAACCAACCGGAGTCAGTACAGAGAAACGTCCGCCTACGTTGTCAGGGATGATAAATGTTTTATATCCTTCTTTGTCAGCTGTAACACGGGCAGCACCTTTTTTAGCGTCCGTCACAGCAACGATTACTTTCTTTGCAGTTTCTTTACCGCGCTGATCTTCACATTGCTTTTTCAGCAAACGGAAAGCAAGAGCAGTTTCGGTAGTAGTTCCTGATTTAGAAATATTGATGACACCGAATTTCTTATCTTTCAGATATTCAGTCAGTTCGTACAGATAATCTTCGCTGATATTGTGTCCTGCATAGATCATGACAGGAGCCGTTTTCTTTTCCTGCAGCCAAGTGAAGCTGTTAGACAAAGCTTCGATTACGGCACGGGCACCTAGATAGCTGCCACCGATACCGGCAACGATTACTACTTCACAGTTATCTCTTAATACTTTTGCTGTAGCGTTCAGGTCGGCCAAGTGTTCTTTAGTGATAGAAGAAGGCAAATGCAACCATCCTAAAAAGTCATTACCTTTGCCTGTACCTTTTTCAAGCATTTCCTGTGCGGCTTTTACTTCAGCTTCGTAAGCAAAAACCTTTTCTTTGGAGATAAATCCAAATGTCTTTTCAATGTTTAAACTAATCATATCGTTCTTGTTTAAAGATTATCTAAAAGAGTCAGTCAGCAATTTAATCTCGATCATTGGTGAGATACGTTCGTACAGGATGTTGTACACAGCGTCCAGTATCGGCATATTGACATGATGATGTTTATTGATTTCTTTGATACATTTCGTACCATAGTAACCCTCTGCAATCATTTCCATTTCAATTTGCGCACTCTTCACGGAATACCCTTTACCTATCATCGTTCCGAAAGTCCGGTTACGACTAAAGTTGGAGTAGCCGGTCACCAATAAATCCCCCAGATAAACAGATTCATCCACGTTTCTGTTCAACGGATGCACCGTGTTCAGGAAACGATTCATCTCCTGAATGGCGTTAGAGATTAATACAGCCTGGAAGTTGTCGCCATATTTCAGCCCGCTACAGATACCGGCAGCAATGGCATACACGTTTTTGAGTACCGAACTGTATTCGATACCCGCCACGTCATCACTGACAGATGTTTTGATAAAACTGCTTCCCAGACGGCGTGCGAAGATACGTGCCTTGTCTTTATCAGGGCAGGCGATAGTCAGATAGGAGAGTCGCTCCAAAGCTACTTCTTCTGCGTGGCAGGGACCTGCAAGGACTGCTATGTTTTCTGGTGGCACACCATATTCTTTTGTGAAGTATTCCGATACAATAACGTTGTCATCGGGTACGATTCCTTTGATAGCGGTGATGATAAACTTATCTTTTATCTTGGTTTTCAACTTTTTCAGATGCGCCTTCAGATAAGGAGAGGGAGTGACGAAGATCAGTGTATCCGATTCTTTCACAACATCGTTGATGTTGGAACTGAAAGTGATGCGTCTCGTATCAAATTTCACTCCTGTCAGATAAGCCGGATTGTGCCCTAATCGTTTAAAATCGGCAATGCGGTCGTCTCGCCGCATGTACCAATTGATAGAGTCTTCCTGGGCCAGACACATCTTTGCGATGGCTGTAGCCCAACTTCCTCCGCCCATTATCGCTATCTTGCCGGGTAATTTCATTTGTATGGATTTGGATGAAGAACTTATTAAATTTTCTGTATCCACTCAGTTACGTCGTTTACCGACGGATTGGTCAGTTCTAATTTATATTTCTTATTAATGCCGCAGATGTCCTGGTGCAGCTTCTGCGGATTGACATCTTTCATGTCGGCAACTGTGTTGTAACCGGCTTTTTGAATCACCGGAACCCAGTCTTCTGCAATTCCCAATTCCATGTATTTGGCAGCAGCGTCTTTTTTCACTACTTTTTCCGGGCGCATTTGCGGGAAGAACAATACTTCCTGAATGGTAGTCTGTCCGGTCATTAACATCACCAGACGGTCGATACCGATACCGATACCCGATGTAGGAGGCATACCATATTGTAAAGCGCGCAGGAAATCCTGATCGATAATCATCGCTTCGTCGTCTCCCTTGTCGGCCAAACGCATTTGTTCTTTGAAACGTTCTTCCTGATCCAGCGGATCGTTCAATTCCGAGTAGGCATTAGCCAGCTCTTTACCGTTCACCATCAGTTCGAAACGTTCGGTCAGTCCCGGTTTAGAGCGATGCATCTTGGTCAGCGGAGACATTTCAACCGGATAATCGGTGATGAAAGTCGGCTGGATATATGTACCTTCGCAGAATTCTCCGAAGATTTCATCAATCAGCTTGCCTTTACCCATCGTCTCGTCGATTTCTTCCATCTTCAGTTCTTTGCAGACTTGGCGGATTTCCTCTTCGCTCTTGCCGTTCAGGTCATATCCTGTCTTCTCTTTGATAGCGTCCAGGATAGGCAGACGGCGGTAAGGAGCTTTGAAGTTGATGGTTTTTCCGTCAACCACTGTTTCTGTGCTACCGTTTACTGCGATACAAATACGTTCCAACAACTTTTCGGTGAAATTCATCATCCAGTTGTAATCCTTATATTGTACGTAGAGTTCCATACAAGTGAACTCCGGGTTATGGGTTTTGTCCATACCCTCGTTACGGAAGTTCTTACCTATTTCATATACACCTTCAAAACCACCTACGATCAGTCGCTTCAGATAAAGTTCTGTTGCGATACGCAGGTAAAGATCCATGTCCAGTGAGTTATGGTGAGTGATGAACGGTCGTGCGCTTGCTCCACCGGCAATAGATTGCAGGATGGGAGTTTCCACTTCCGTGTAACCGGCTTCGTCCAAAGCATTGCGCAATGTTTTCACAACAGTGGCACGTTTCAGGAATGTTTCTTTGATACCGTCGTTCACTACCAGGTCTACATAGCGTTGGCGATAACGGAGTTCGGGATCTTCAAAAGAGTCATAAGCTACCCCGTCTTTGTATTTAACGATAGGCAACGGTTTGATAGACTTTGCAAGTACAGTCAGTTTCTTAGCATGGATACTGATTTCACCCATTTGTGTGCGGAACACGAAACCTTCGATACCGATAAAGTCACCTAAGTCGAGCAGGCGTTTGAATACAGAGTTGTACAGTTCCTTGTCTTCTCCCGGGCAGATATCATCGCGGGTGATGTACACCTGGATGCGACCTTTAGAGTCTTGCAATTCAACGAAAGATGCTTTACCCATCACGCGGCGGCTCATGATACGGCCGGCTACGGAAACTTGGCGTGGCTCCTCGTCGTCTTTAAATTCAGCTTTAATATCTGTAGAGAAAGCATTGGTTACATACTCTGCTGCAGGGTACGGATCAATACCCATTGCACGAAGCTCATTCAGGCTGTTGCGTCGAATGATTTCCTGTTCACTTAGTTCTAATATATTCATTTCGTTACGTATTAACTCAATTTTGGAGGCAAAAATACGAAACTTTTCTCATATATCCTGTAATCCACCTCTTTTTTGTATCTTTGCCGCCTCAAACTAATAGGTATGACAGGACAAAAGACACCCACTGCGTTGGGTACGGAAAAGATTGGGAAGCTTTTAATGCAGTATGCCATTCCGGCAATTATCGCCATGACGGCGTCTTCTCTTTACAATATGGTAGATAGTATTTTCATCGGTCACGGGGTGGGTGCGATGGCTATTTCCGGGTTGGCACTGACTTTCCCGCTAATGAATCTTGCCGCGGCTTTCGGCTCGCTGGTCGGTGTCGGTGCGGCTACATTGATTTCGGTGAAGCTGGGACAGAAAGATTATGATACCGCACAGCGGGTTTTGGGAAATGTGTTTGTATTAAACCTTATTATAGGTATCTCTTTTACGGTAATCGTTCTTCCTTTTCTCGATCCGATACTTTACTTTTTCGGGGGAAGTGATGAAACGGTGAAATATGCCCGTGAATTTATGCAGGTTATCTTGCTCGGAAATGTGGTTACCCATTTATATCTGGGGCTGAATGCAGTGCTCCGTGCTTCGGGCCATCCGCAGAAAGCGATGATGGCAACAATAACGACAGTGATAATCAATGTATTGCTTGCTCCATTGTTTATTTTTGTATTCGACTGGGGAATCCGTGGGGCAGCTACGGCTACGGTTTGTGCACAGTTGATCGCATTGGTCTGGCAGCTTCATTTGTTCTGTCGCAAAGATGAACTGATACGGTTGAAAAAGGGTATTTTCCGTTTGAAACGGAAAATCGTGCTGGATTCATTGGCTATCGGTATGTCTCCCTTCCTGATGAATATGGCTTCTTGCTTTATTGTGATTCTGATTAATCAGGGATTGAAAGAATATGGAGGTGATTTGGCAATCGGTGCATTCGGTATTGTCAATCGCATCGTCTTTGTCTTTATTATGATTGTGTTGGGATTGAACCAGGGAATGCAACCTATTGCGGGATATAATTTTGGCGCTAAGCTCTATCCTCGTGTGACGAAAGTACTGAAAGCAACCATTTGCTGTGCTACTGTAGTGACGACGATTGGTTTCCTGATAGGTATGTTCATTCCGGAAATCGTATCTTCCATCTTTACTTCGGACGAAGAATTAATCAGCATTGCTTCTAAAGGTTTTCGTATTGTGGTATTTTTCTTCCCGATTGTTGGGTTTCAGATGGTAGCTTCCAACTTCTTCCAGAGTATCGGAATGGCAAGTAAAGCCATTTTCTTGTCGCTGACGCGGCAGATGTTATTTCTGGTTCCCTGCCTGTTGATTCTACCTCACTATTATGGACAAATGGGCGTTTGGGCCAGTATGCCTGTGGCAGATTTGGCGGCTAGTCTTATATCCGGAGGAATGTTGTGGTGGCAGTTTCGACAGTTTAAGAAAGCTGTTGCCTAAGCAGTAAACTAGTTGATGCTTTTTCTCAAACATTCTCATGCTTATGAGAAAAAAATCTCATAGGCATGAGAATAATTTCTCATAGGTATGAGAATTTTTTCTCACTACGGTGAGAATACTTCTTTGTCTGAATGGTCTGGAATGCCGCTTTATGGTTCTCCGATAGGCAATTTACCAATCGTATTTATCAATGTATTTATCGAATTCAGGTTTCGGCTTGATACCATGCTTCAAGAAGATTGCAGCAATTTGCTCTTGTTCGTCGGGATGTAGCAACCGTTCTTGATTGCGGATGCGGTAATACATGTTACGTCCCATTAAAGAATATAACTCTTTGCGTATCGTGATGGCTAAAGAATGTGGAATATTGTCCAGCAGATGATCTATTCCGGAAGCAAAGTGTGAGGTCTGATATGGTTTGAAGTAATGGCAATTCTTTTCATTTCCGGCTATATGGCATGGATTGACCGTGGAATAGTAGGGCACTTGGGCTGGAATACAGAGCATAGCCTGATATCGGAGGCATTTATTGTGACGAGGGCATTGCTTGTAGCTACAATACAGGAATGCTTTAGGAATATCGTCGTAATTAATCTTTTCGTCCATAGTTTTTTATTGTGTTTATGGTTTTTGTTTGTAGAATGAAATACAAAGGTACTTGTTTTGTTCTACATACGTCATGATACCGTCTTTTTTTTATCAACCTATCATAAAGTAAATGATGATTGCTGTTTTTATATATGATATGATAGGTGCTGTTTGTCATCTATTCAAATTGAACTTTAATTTCACCTCCTTTTCCCCGACGGTAAATTCCACTCTCGCTCCATTGATGAGCGGCAGGTTATGAGTCACGTGTCCTACCGGAAAATTGAAACAGACCGGATAATTATACTCTTTCACCAGATCGGCCAGCGCAGCATATAAATCTTTGCCTAGCGAACCATCTTCTTCGTATTTGGTGAATTGTCCGATGATTAGTCCTGATAATTTTTCCAGCACTCCACCCAGTTTCAAATTATACATCATCCGTTCGATAGCTTGAGGTTCTTCGTTGACATCTTCGATGAATAATACTGTGCCTTCTGCCGCAATATCATACGGAGTGCCACGTAAACCGCAGATTACCGACATGTTTCCGCCCCGCAAAACGCCTTGTGCGTGACCTTGTTTGTTCAATTCGTGTTTTTCGCAAGTATAAGTAGGAGGATTTCCCGATAGAATATCCTTTAAATACATAATACAGGGATCGTCTTCAGACTCCATTGTAAGATGATATGCCATCGGTGAATGTAGCGAAGCGTATCCATTTTTCTGGAAAAGATTATGTAATGTCGTCACATCACTGTATCCGATCAGCCATTTCGAATGTTTACGGAAAGCTGTAAAATCGAGCTTGTCTATCAAGTGAACGGCTCCATATCCTCCTCGGCTGCAAAAGATGGCTTTTACTTCCGGATGATCCATTGCTCTTTGCAAATCTTTTAAACGATGTTTGATTGTTCCTGCATATAGTCCGGACGAATCGCAGACGTGTTTTCCGGTAATGACTTTCAGCCCCCATGATTCTAATCGTTGCTTTGCACCTTCTACAAACTGTGTGTCTATCTTGCCGGATGGCGATACGATAGATACTTTATCCCCTGCTTGCAGAAAAGGAGGGAATTGAAAGGTTGAATTGGAGGTGTTTTTCTGCTTACATCTTTCTTCCGGCATCAAAGATCGGTTGGATGCCGTTTGTGTCGTTTTGCAGGAAACGAGTATCCCGCAAAAGAGTAATAGAATGATGGTGAATTGATTCTTGACTATCTTCATGTTGTTTTGTTACTTGAGTGATTCTTCTGCAAAAATACACGAAAAAAATGATGCCGGATATGTTTCCTCATTAAAACTGGATTGCATAAACTTTAAAACGACTCAAATCAATGGTCGTTGGACTGATTTATACATAGAAAAAGTAACAATCGGGCTGTTATTGTCCGCTTCTGTGCGGACAGTTGTCCGATAATGAACATCGTGTAAATTTTAATATCTGTTGATTATCAGATATTTATTGTTTTGGCACGCCGATTGACTATATATAAGCGAAAGCGGTTGTGAAACAGCAACCACTATAAACGAAGAAGAATAATAACAATAAAAAAATAACGATTATGAAAACAAATTTATTCTCAAAAGCAGTTGTGATGGTAGCAGTAGTAATGGCAAGTGTAATGAACTTCTCTGCAAGTGCAATGAACCCTACAGAATTTGTAACCAATAATGAAATGACTGGTGAAGTAATAACCGCTAAGAATATTTATCGTAATGAAGACGGTCACTTGTATCGCCACCTTCGCTATACTTATACTTACGATAACGAAAATCGTGTGATAAGCAAAGAAGCCGCCAAGTGGGATAGTGTAAAGGAAGTTTGGACTCCTTACTTCAAAATGAATGTGGAATACAGTGCCAATGAAGTGACTGTGGACTATGCCCGTTGGAATGATAGAAGTAAGACGTATAACAGTAATGTAGAAAAGGCGGTTTATGCGCTGAATGACAACAATGCAACTCTGTTGCTGGCAAGCACAAAATAAAACAGGATAATAGGTAATAGTGAAAGCCGGTTATTGACACTGATTCAATAACCGGCTTTTTTTAACACAATATTCTGTCTTTGATTTTCACTAAACATTTGCGGCTCTCTTTTGTTGTTTTCCGAAAAGTATTTGTACCTTTGTCATTGGAACGTAGCATGCCGTTTTATGGTATGCGATTGTGCGTTTCCTCGGTCAGTAGGAAATTGTAGCGAATTTTTAAACTCACGCCGGGAAGACGCCTGTACTTCTATGACTTCTCATAGGGTGCGGGCTGTCTGCCCGTGTGTGTTGGGTGTTCGCTACAACCTCCTACTGGCGGGATTGTGACAGCTCCGTACTCTTTTATAATAAAAGGTACGGAACTAGTTAATATTATTAATCTAGTTCCGTTTTTTTATGGCAAATTGGCTCACAACAAAACAGATGTCCGAAAGACACGACATTCAAGAAGCTATTTTAAAGAATTGGGCAAATCTTGGATACATTACGAGTTCCCGAATCAACGATCAGTTGTTTTTGGATGATGAGAGTTTGGATGCTTATCTGGAAGCTCACAAAAGACTTGGTTTAGAAGCAGATTACCTTTCTAAAATCGTAGAAGAAAAGAAATTGGAACGTGACTTTATCATTTCCAGATACGATGATCTACTATATGTATTGAGAACACAGAAGACTTGTAAACCTCTATATGAAATAATCATTCGTGAACTGGCAGCATTGATTCTTCACCCTGTTACCCGCAATGTTTTCTATTCTATTTCTACAGGAGAATCAGTAGAGAAAGTGGCTGGTCGGCATCGAATTACCTATCAAAAGACATTGCAAATTTATAACTCTATACTTAAAGGATTAAAACTGAAGAAAGATATATTGGCTACTTATCGAAAACGTGCTATCAATGCTCGTTTTTTATCTTTGGCAGATAATAATAAGAATATAAATATTGAGCAGGAGGAGTGGATACTTCAATTACCCGTTTGTAAAGTAGCTGATACTCGGCTGGCTAATGTCTTGTATAATCAAGATGTTCGAACGGTGAAAGATTTGTTGGAGATAGTATCGGGAAGAGGATGGAAAAGTATGTTGAGAATAGAAGGGGTAGGAAAAATCTCCTATTATCATTTATTGTCCAAACTTCAGATGATAGGTGTTGTGGATGAAAGTCTGGACCGGATTCTTGCCGGACACTCTGTTGGTCGGTTTGAGAAGAGATGATAAATAATGGATAAAGCATAATGCAAAGAAATGGAATGTAAAAAGACTATTTTAAAGGAAGATAAGAATTTCGGCCTTTAAAATAGTCTTTTTATATCGTGTATGTATGAACATACTCTTTATCTTTCCGCCTCTATTGTATAAGTAAAACTGTCTGCCCGGTAGTATCCGATGTTGTATTCAATCGGCACTCCGTTCACATCATAAACAAATCTTTTCCTTATTAATATAGGATCGCTGGATTTTATTTCCAGTTTTTCTGCGATAAATTCCCCTGCAAGTCTCGCTGAAATCTCCTCCTTGCTGGTTTTTACCACTATGTTATATTGAGTTTCCAGCATTTCATATAATGGGCGTGTGTAGTCTTCTTCTCCAGTCAATGGAATGTTCGGGTTGAAATAAGAGATAAAGTAGACAAACGGGTATTCCTTTTTTCCTCTGACGCGCTCCATTACTACGCAGCGGGCATCAGGGTTAGAACCTAAATTAAAGAATGTGCCGATTTCTTCAGTCGGACGTTTTAAACTGATATGTAGTTCGAAATTACGTATTTCGATACCTAACATCTTCATTTCCTGAGAGAAACTAAGCCAGTTCTTAACTCCGCCTACGATACCTTTCTTTACCACTTTCGTTCCGTATCCTTTCTTTCGTACCAGAAGTCCCTCAAATACGAGTTTGTTGATAGCTTGTCTTAATGTGTTCCTTGAAATGTGTAATTGTTCAGACAATTCGACTTCATTGGGAAATAGCTTTCCGTTTTTGTACTCTTCAGATTCTATGAGTCTTCTAAGTATCTCTTCTGCCTGAATATGAAGAGGTTTGTCACTGCTATGGTCTATTTTCATATCTATCCTGATTGGTTTATTTTCAGCAAATATAAGATTTATCAAAAAATAATCCAAGTTTTGTTTGGAATAAAAATAAAATCTATATATTTGCACAATCTAAAGTATGTATGAACATATAAAATTAAAAACAACTATAATATGAGAAAAGCTAATTATGATAAATTTCCTTCTACGAAGTTGACGGGGGTGCTTGTTCAGGGTTGGGATGCTATCATTTCTGTGTTAAAAAAGCAAATGGATGCAAGAAAAGTGCTGGCAGTGGATTTATATACTGGAGTATATGAAGAAGAAGTGCTGGATGCTTTTTCAAAAGAATTCTCCGGAAAGGTGATGAATGTACGTGATTTGATGAAACCGGAACAAGAGATTCAAACTTTGACGGAACGCTTCATGACGGAAGATGTGTTGTTTGGCTATGTGACCAATTTGAAGCTGGAAGATTATTTTGATGCGGATAAATTGGCTGCTGCGCAAAAGCAAATTAGTGAAGCGGAGGATACTATTGTAATAATAGGTACGGGAGCTGCCATGGTGGCTCCGCAGGATGCGATGATTGTATATGCGGATATGGCACGTTGGGAAATTCAACAACGTTTCCGTCGGCATGAGGTAAAAGCTTTAGGGATAGACAATCGGAAAGATGCCGTTTCTTTGCAATACAAGAGAGGTTATTTCAATGATTGGAGAATATGTGATAGGTATAAGGAAAGATTGTTTGACAGGGTAGAATTCTGGATTGACACCCATGTGGCCGGAACACCGAAGATGATTGATAAGGATACTTTCTTTAAAGGGGTGGAGGCAACGGTGAACACGCCGTTCCGGGTAGTTCCTTTCTTCGATCCGGCTCCCTGGGGTGGTCAATGGATGAAAGAAGTTTGCGATTTGGATCGTGAACGCGAAAATTTTGGTTGGTGCTTTGACTGTGTGCCCGAAGAAAACAGCCTCTATTTTGAGGTGAACGGAGTGCGCTTCGAACTTCCTTCGGTCGATTTGGTTTTGCTGAAAAGTAAAGAGTTGCTTGGCGAACCGGTGGAAGCACGCTTTGGAAAAGACTTCCCCATCCGTTTCGACTTTTTGGATACGATAGGTGGAGGTAATTTGAGTTTGCAGGTACATCCTACCACTCAATTTATCCGTGATAGTTTCGGTATGTACTATACACAGGATGAAAGCTACTACATGGTAGACGCGGAAGAAGATGCCGTAGTTTATCTGGGAGTGAAAACGGGTGTTGATAAAGAAGCGATGATCGACGATTTGCGTAAGGCACAAAAAGGTGAATTGGTGTTCGACGCAGAGAAGTATGTCAACAAGATTCCGACAAAGAAACACGATCACTTCCTGATTCCGGGAGGGACGATTCATTGTTCCGGTGCGAATAGCATGGTGCTTGAAATAAGTTCGACTCCGAACCTCTTTACTTTCAAACTATGGGACTGGCAACGTCTGGGACTGGATGGAAAACCACGCCCAATCAATGTGGAACGTGGTAAATGCGTAATCAACTGGAACCGGGATACGGAATATGTAAATGAACATCTTCGCAACCAGTTTAAAGAAGTGGCTTCCGGAGATGGGTGGATTGAGGAACGTACCGGATTGCATCCGAATGAATTTATCGAACCCCGCCGTCACCGTTTCTCGTCACCGGTGCTGCATCACACAAACGACAGTGTAAATGTACTGAATCTGCTGGAGGGAGAAGAGGCCGTCGTTGAGAGTCCTACTCACGCCTTTGAACCTTTCGTGGTGCATTATGCGGAAACATTTATCATTCCTGCCTCTGTTGGCGAATATACAATCAAACCTTATGGAAAGTGTCGCGATAAGGAATGTGTCACTATCAAGGCATATGTCAGATTTTAGTAGTTGAACTTTTAAACCTAAAATAGTATATGTATGAATATGATAAACGGGTAGTTTTGACTCTGGATGCAGGAGGAACAAATTTTGTATTTTCTGCCATTCAAGGGAATAATGAAATGATAAGTCCAATAGGGCTTCCGGCAGTTTCTGATAATTTAGACGAATGCCTGGAAGTGTTGGTGAAGGGATTTGATAGAGTAATAGCTGCTATACCAGTTCCCCCAGTTGCAATCAGTTTTGCTTTTCCGGGTCCTGCTGATTATGAGAATGGAATCATAGGAGATTTGCCCAATTTTCCTTCATTCAGAGGAGGTGTTGCATTAGGTCCTTTTTTGAAGCATAAATACGGAATTCCGGTTTTTATAGAAAATGATGGAAATCTGTTTGCTTACGGTGAAGCCTTATCGGGCGCATTGCCTATGATAAACAGGGAATTATCTTTAGCTGGTTGCAGCAGGGAATATAAAAATTTGATTGGTATAACATTGGGAACCGGATTCGGCGCAGGAGTTGTTATAAATAAAGTCTTGTTGACCGGAGATAATGGTTGTGGAGGGGACATCTGGCTTATGAGAAATAAGAAATATCCGGATATGCTTGCTGAAGAAAGTGTTAGTATACGTGCTGTGAGAAGAGTGTACAGCGACTTGTCCGGACAAAGCTCTGCCTCATTAAGTCCAAAAGATATTTATGACATTGCTGAAGGTATAAAGGAAGGTAACCGTCATGCAGCAATCGCAAGTTTTAATGAACTTGGTATGATGGCAGGTGCTGCTATTGCTTCGGTACTGAATGTTGTGGATGGTTTGGTGGTTATAGGTGGAGGAGTCGCAGGAGCCTCAAAATATATATTACCAGCTTTGATAACAGAACTTAGGGCACAACTGACTACTTTTTCGGGAAATAAGTTTCCATGCGTTTCTATGCAAGTATATAATGGAGAAGATGAATCGGAAAGAGCTCGTTTCTTGAGTTTATCTGATAGTCAGGTTGTCATTCCAGGTACTCATTTGACTACTACCTACCATCAATTAAAACAGACCTTGGTGCTGTGCAGTAGAGAAGGTGCTAGCCGCTCTATTATGCGAGGTGCTTATGCCTATGCGCTGCAAAAAATAGATTTAACGTAATATTCGTAAACTAAATATCGTATGAAAACACTAAAAAAAATCATTTTCATTTCTATTGTATTAGGAATGATATCATCATTAATTATTTCGTGTAAGAGTGATGATAAGCAACAGACAGGTTTACTAACCTTAAGTATTTTGGAGGGGAAAATTAAGATTGGGGATCATGTTTCTGTAGAACTGTCACTGTCTGATCCTGATTTGATTTCAAAAATTGTGGTTAAGAAAAGTATCGAAGGAAAAGAAGTCAGTTCTTATTTAAAGGAACTGAATGTGAGTGAGTTGAGCTTTCCATATACATTCACTGAGGAGATTATCGCCGGTGATGAAAATGGAATATTAGTGTACTCCTTTTATGGAATGGATGAGAACAACAAAGTGGTGGATGCCGGAGATCTGGTTTTAACAGTGGAGCTGGCACAGATTCCATTATTGTTAAAATATGACTGGGTATTGGCATCGCAAACTATTAAAGGGGAAGATACAGCTACTCCTGATTTGAAAGATGATATACATCGGTTTAATTCGGACTTGACTTGGCAGGTCGATTGGGGATACATATTCTCAAGTGCTGCTTTGGAAACGTTAAATTCCTATTGTGCATGGCAGGTTACCATGGACGGAGCTACTGTAAAGACTTTATCTACTATTCACTATAATGTGTTTTCGCCGGCCGAAGCCTTGATAACTCATTATAATGTATTGCAGTTGTCGGATCGTAAAATGATATTGGAAAGTTATCAAGACCTTTCAGGGCTGGGGGATGGCTATTCTTCAAATGAAAGAGTGTTGGAAGTTTATACGCCAGTATCCAAAACTGAAGATTTTACTCCTTATCGGGGACAAAATCCGGATAACTATATTGTAGCGTCTTGTAATCCGGGATCTTATTAATAAACAATCTAATCATAAAAACACATGAATAATTTATTTAGGAGCATAACTTTATTGTTGTTGATGTTTATTCTGGGAAGTGTTAGTGCACAGAATAAAAGTTTGAACGTCAAGGGTACAGTTCGTGATGCAATGGGTGACCCCATTATCGGAGCTACTATTTTACAGCAAGGTTCAACTTATGGAACCATTTCTAATAAGGATGGAGAATTTTCATTATCTGTTCCCGACAAATCAGTACTTGAGATTTCTTTTGTAGGATACCAAACAAAGATCGTTAAAGTTACCGCACAAAAGAGAGAATTTCACATAGTGCTGGAAGATGATATGCAAGTATTGGCTGATGTGGTAGTGGTAGGATATGGTGTGCAGAAGAAAAGTGATCTGACTTCGTCAATTTCTACTATTAAGTCAGAACAATTATCTTCCACTTCGATAACCTCTTTAGATCAGGGTATTCAGGGAAGAGCAGCCGGTGTGGCTGTTTTAAACACTTCGGGTCAGCCAGGTGCCGGAACTTCTATTCGAATCAGAGGTACCAGTTCTATTAATGGAAACAATGAACCTTTGTATGTGATTGATGGTGTTCCTGTGATTAGTGATGCAAATACATTCAGCACCGGGACTTTAAAGAATCCGGCTCTTAATCCTTTGACTAATATCAATCCCAATGATATTGAATCTATTGAAATTTTGAAAGATGCTTCTGCAACTTCCATATACGGTGCCCGTGGGGCGAATGGTGTGGTGCTGGTCACTACCAAACAAGGTAAGAATGGAAAGCCTAAAGTCTCTATCGGAGCTAAATACACATTGCAGCAGGTAACTAAAAAAATGGATATGCTGAATGCGGTCCAATTGGCCGAGTTGGGAAATGAGGCAACGGACAATGCTGGTGAAGAAAGAAATCCCGTTTTTGCTGGGTTGAATAATCTGTCCAAACTAAATACGGACTGGCAAGATGAGATATTCCGTACAGCACCTATGCAGAACTATGATATTTCAGTATCAGGTGGAAATGATAAAACTACTTATTTTGTTTCCGGTAATTTACTGTTGCAAGATGGTATAATTATTGGTTCAGATTTTGGAAAAGGAAGCTTCCGTATTAACCTGGGGCAGCAAATAAATAAATGGCTGAAGACTGGCGTTTCTGTGAATCTGAGTTATAGTCGTTCAAATGGTGTGGTAACGAACTCGGAAGGAGGATTTGCTTCTTCTATCACTTCTTGGGCGTTGGAAATGAATCCGGCTCTTCCCGTGAGAAATGAATCCGGAGATTACATTTATGAAAACAATTTGACTACAACTAATAATGTGGGTAATCCTGTACAAGATGCCTATGAAGCGAAAAATAGAAATACTTCATTCCGGACATTGGCTAATGCTTATTTAGAATGGGTTCCAATTAAAAATCTAACCTTTAAGACTAGTATCGGTGTTGACTATTTCTATATAAAGGATCAGGCTTTTGCTCCCGGGGAGATTAAACGTGCAGAATCGAATGGTGGCTATGCCAGCATAGGAAATCGTGACGGTTACAACTGGGTATGGGAGAATACCGTCAACTATACAAACACTTTTGAGAAGCATACGATTAGCGCTTTGGCCGGTATGACAGCGCAAGCTTTTGTCTCGGAAAATTCGTCAGTTTCAACAGCTGATTTTACAGACGGATTTTTAGGATTCAACTCAATACAATCAGGAGCGTTGCGTCAAGCTGCAAGTTCGGGTATCTCCGAATGGCAGATGTTATCTTATCTGGCTCGTGTGAATTATAATTACGGTGGTCGTTATTTAATGAGTCTGACCGGTCGTATTGACGGATCTTCAAAATTTGGTAAAGGCAATAAATATGGCTTTTTCCCTTCAATCTCGGGTGCATGGAGAATTTCAGAAGAGAATTTCATGAAGCGGGCGCAAGCCATTTCAAATATGAAGTTGAGAGTAAGTTATGGTATTGTGGGCAATGAAGGAATTCCTCCATATAGTTCGCAAGGGTTGATGTATAACACAGAAGCGTATTTTGGCAATAGTGAAGTGGCAACCGGCGTGGTGCCTTATACATTGAGTAATCAAGACTTGAAGTGGGAAACAACTTCGCAGGTGAATCTTGGTTTTGACTTGGGTTTATTTAATAATCGTCTTACCTTAACTGCGGACTATTACCGAAAAAATACGCGCGACTTGCTGCTTGCTATGCCGGTGTCGTTTAATACCGGTTATGATACAGCCGTAAAGAATGTTGGCAGTCTGCGTAATGAGGGTTTTGAATTTGCTTTGGGTGCAGTACCTTTTGCCGGTAAATTCGGCTGGGATATGAATTTTACTCTCGGTTACAATAAGAATGAAATTACAGATTTAGCTGGAAGCCAGGAAAATCTTTCGGGGGCATCTATTTTGGGAGTAACCTATTGGACTAAAATAAATGAGGGTAAGCCTATCGGTACAATTTATGGATATAAAACTGATGGAATAGCACAATTGAGCGAAGACTTGTCTAAAATTCCATATTTCTCTGGAAAAACCTTGAAACATGGTGATCGTAAATATGTCAATAAGAATGGTGATAATGTGATTAATGAGGACGATTTATATGAGTTGGGAAATGCTAATCCGGATTTTACTTTCGGATTCAATAATACCTTTACTTATAACCTGCGCGATCATTCATCCATTGGGCTGACAGTCTATTTGCAAGGTGCGGTAGGTAATGAGATTGTGAACTTCAATAAGTTTTCATTGGAAAGTTTTGATGGACATAAAAATAATTCTGTGGCAGCATTGGAAAGATGGACTCCTGAGAATCCTACTAATAAATATCCTCGTGCCACGACTAAATCATCTGGTACTATTTTGTCCGATCATTATGTGGAAGACGGTTCATATCTCAGAATAAAAGATATCACGTTAAGTTATACTTTCCCCAAAAGCATCCTTCAGAAATTTTATTGTGAGGGACTTACAATCTTTGCCGGATTAAAGAATATTTATACGTTCACCAATTATTCCGGATATGATCCTGAGGTAAGTCGTTTTTCTAACGACAATCTTTCAATGGGAGCTGATTATGGTTCTTATCCGATGTCTAAATCGTATGAGTTTGGTTTAAGAATGAATTTTTAAAAAAGAATAGATTATGAAAAAATACATATTAAGCATTTTATTGAGTGGAGCATTCATGTTCACTGCTTGTTCGGATTTCCTCGACGAAGTGCCTAAAGGGAATATTACAAGTGAAGGATATTATAAAACAGCTCAGCATGCTATATCCGCCACCAATGCTATTTATGATTATTTGATTATCGGATATGCTCCGAATGGGTTATGGGATAAAAACTATGGTGGTACTTTCTACAATGATTATTGGGTTCTTCAGGATATGTTTGCTGATAATTCGGAAACTAATCAGACCAGCATTGACTACCAATCGGTGGAAAATATGCAAATGGACCAATATAATCAGCCTGTAGAATTGCTGTGGAGAGATTTTTATCAAACGATAAAATGTTGTAATGTCGTGATTGATAAAGTTCCATCTATTGATATGGATGTGACTTTAAGAAATCAGTTGGTGGCCGAAGCAAAATTCTTTAGAGCAATGATGTATTTTGATTTGATCCGGATGTTTGGTGATGTTCCTTTACGCGAACATAATGTTGAAAGTGCAGAGGAAGATGCAACTAGCCGGACCTCCAAAGAGACAATTTATGAATTGATCTTTTCGGATCTTAAGACTGCTGAAACCGATTTGAAGTACACTGAACGCTTTGGCGGAGGAAGACCTTATCCTGCATCTGCATCAGCTTTGTTAGCCAGGGTTTATTTAACTTATGCAGCAGAACATCATAGTCAGGAGCATTACCAGCTTGCTGTAGACAAGGCTAAATCTGTCATCCCGAATTTCCCTATGCTTGAAAACTACGGTGATTTATTTAAAGTGGCCAATCGTTTTAATACGGAAATAATCTGGGGAGTAAACTTTAGCGCAACGTTGAGTGAAGGTTGGAAAGGTGCACAGTTTTTGGTACGTTTATTGCCTGCCCTTGACGGAGTAAGCAATGCCCAAGGATGGGAAAATGCTACCGAAGATTTATGGAATAGCTTTGACCAGCAGAATGACCAGCGCCTGGATGTTACTTTGAAGAGAAGTTTTACTTATAGTGATGGTAGCATTAAGGATTTCGATAAGCCCTATGTTTTTAAGTATTGGGATAGTCAAGCCGAACCTAAAGGGAATAATACAGAGGCTATATTTCCGGCAATTCGTACAGCAGAGATGTATTTGATTATAGCCGAAGCTTTGAATGAAATAAATCAAGGAGCTAATGAGGAGGCGGTGATCGCAATTAATGCTGTAAGGAACCGTGCCGGACTGACCACGGCTGTACCTACCGACTATAAGGGATTTAAGAAGGCCGTATTGAATGAGTATCGTCATGAATTTGTGATGGAAGGACATCGTTGGTTTGATTTGACCAGGATGTGTACACCGCAAGAATTTGTGTCTATCATAAAGGCTGCCAAACCGGAATCTACTCCTAAAGAATACCATGTGAAATTTCCTATTCCTCAAAGAGAAATAGACCTGTCACAAAACATGATTACGCAGAATGAAGGCTATGGACAATAACCAAAATGATAGAATTATGAATAAGTTTATCTATTTGTTGGCCTGTACATTATTTGTATCTTGCCAAAACAACAATAAGTCATCTGTAACACAGATGGAAGTCGAACTGGATTCAATGTGGTGTACACGGTTGATGCCCGGACTTGGCGGTGGAGTGACAGGAGGTGACGGTGCTATATCAATAGACTTGAAGGATGGACGGAATCTTTTTATGTGGGGTGACTCGTTTTTTGGAGATGTTGTCGATGATAAAAGGAGTAAAGACTCTAAATTTGTGATGGGTAACACTTTTACGATTATCAATGAGAAAGGAGAACTGGAGACCTTGTATAGTGGTGATTTGAAGAATCCTTCTGCATATATACCGGCAGAGCAGGATGGGGATTCACCCCGTTGGTATTGGCCTGGAGATGGATTTGTGAAAGATGGTATTCTTCATTTGTTCATGTCCAAGTTCAGGAAAGTGGGTGAGGGATCTTTTGGTTTTGAATATATGTGTTGTGACTATTTTCGTCTGGATGTGAAAACCATGAAGATCATTGATAAGATGAATATCCCTGCTGCCAATCAGAATGGTGTACACTATGGACATGCAGTGATGCCTTATCAAAATGCAATCTACATTTACGGAACAAAGTCGGACTCGACAGGAGCAAAGGCAGTTGTTCATGTGGCGAAGGCTGAATTGGTTGATAATAAGCTGGCGAACTTTGTGTATTGGGATGGGGCTAGCTGGCAGGCGGATGCTACTAAAACAGCGAAACTTGAAGGACTTCAGAAAAATATCTCTGAGCAATTCAATGTATTTAGTCTAAATGAAAAAATTGTGTTGGTTTCCCAAAATCGTTCGGGAAATGCCAAAGAAATTTATTCCTATATTGCCGACAGCCCTGAAGGTGCATTTGGTCATGAGAAATTGCTCTATACGGTCGATGAACCTAATTTTGAACAAGACAGTATGATGACTTATAATACAATGGTACATCCTCAATACATGAAAAATGATAAAATATTGATGTGTTATAACGTTAATACCTATGATTTGAAGAAGGTATTTGAGAAGGCATCATTGTACCAGCCTCGTTTCTTCTGGGTACCCGTAGATCATATATTAAAGTGATAGTTATGGTAAAGAATAACTCTTATTTGAAAGCCATTCCCGTGCTTGCCGCTTTTTTTGTTATGGGATTCTGTGATATAGTCGGTATTTCATCCGACTATATGCAGAAGAGCTTTAATTGGTCTCCAACGATGACGGGTTTTGTTCCTTCAATGGTATTTATCTGGTTTCTATTTTTAGGGATTCCTGTTGGTAACAGAATGAGTAAATACGGACGGAAAAATACAGTACTCGCCAGTATGGCGGTAACAGTTGTTGGGATGTTTTTGCCATTGTTGGTCTACAGTAGTGTAACATGTATTATTGCGTACGTTTTGCTAGGTATAGGGAACGCCATACTACAGATCTCTTTAAATCCGTTATTGAATAATGTTATTTCCAGCCCTCAGCTATTGACTAGCAGTCTGACGGCCGGACAGGTTATCAAGGCTGTCTCTTCGTTGGTAGGTCCTGAAATTGTATTATTTGCTACCCTGCATTTTGGTGATGATAAATGGTATTATTGTTTCCCCATTTTAGGCGCTATTACATTATTCTTTGCTTTATGGTTGACGTTTACTCCCATTCGGAGAGAGCAGGTGGAAGAGAGTAAAGTATCTGTTTCTGATTCTTTCAACCTGCTGAAAAATAGAACCATACTCATTCTTTTTTTTGGAATATTCTTTATTGTAGGTGTGGATGTCGCTACAAATTATGTCAGTTCAAAATTAATGAGCATCCGGTATGATTGGACTGCGGAACAAGTGAAGTTTGCTCCACAAGTATATTTCTTTAGTAGAACGGTTGGTGCTCTTCTCGGTGCTTTCTTGCTGACCCGCATTGCAGGTGCTCGCTATTTCAAAGTCAATATTCTGGCATGTATCATGATGCTTGTATTATTGATTGGTGTTCAGAATCCAGCTGTTAGTCTATTATGTATTGGCGGAATTGGCTTTTTTGCTTCGTCTGTATTTTCTATTATTTACTCGATGGCATTTCAAGAATGTCCCACAAAAATGAATCAGATTTCCGGGTTAATGCTGACGGCTGTAGCCGGAGGGGGAGTGGTAACTCCTGTTATTGGGTTTGCAAT
>OGPR01000617.1_pt1 | contig 35847 bp, 30 predicted proteins | sample 1552981 | NCBI WGS metagenome assembly OGPR01 (sample SAMEA2580260, study PRJEB22360) | human gut metagenome | biome: human gut; feature: human-associated habitat; material: faeces | place: Denmark | collected 2008/2010 | reverse complement strand
CGGGGCCGCCTTTCCGAAAGGCGGCCCCGCTGCCGTGTCAGTAGGTTTGTGTGTCGTTCCGCCTTCTGTTCCGGTTTGCCGCAGCCGGGATTCCGGTTCCGTACAGGGGAGACTGCGGATTACCAGCGCACCGGCTCCTTGCCGTGCCCGGCGAGGTATTCGTTGGCTTTCGAGAAGTGCCGGCAGCCGAAAAAGCCGTTGTTGGCGGAGAAGGGCGAGGGGTGCGGGCACTTGAGTACGAGGTTGCGCGTCGGGTCTACAATCGCCCCTTTGCGCTGTGCGTAACTGCCCCACAGCAGATAGACTATCCCCTCTTTTCGCTCCGAAATGGCTTTGACGACTGCATCGGTGAACTGCTCCCAGCCCTTGCCTGCATGGGAGGCGGCCTCGTGTGCCCGGACGGTCAGTACGGCGTTGAGCAGCAGCACCCCCTGTTCCGCCCAGCGGTCGAGGTTGCCGCTGGCCGGTATCGGTGCGCCGGTGTCGGCATTTATTTCGGTGAAGATGTTCCGCAGCGAAGGTGGAAACGGGACTCCGTCGTTCACCGAGAAGCAGAGTCCGTTGGCCTGTCCTTCGCCGTGGTAGGGGTCTTGTCCGATGATGACTACCTTCAGCGAGTCGAGCGGACATTTGTCGAATGCGCGGAAGATATTGCTGCCTCGCGGGAAAATCCTCCGCGATGCGTATTCCTGTTTGACGAATCCGATGAGCTCCTCGAAATAGGGCTTGTCGAATTCCGGTGCGAGTATCTCCTTCCAGTCCTGTGCTATCCTGACATCCATGGGTTACGATGGTTTGGCTCTGTCGTGTAATATAAACGTATGTGTGGGGGCACGCCGTGCGTCCCGCTACTACCCCGTTATTTCCCGCTGCGCATCAGGTCGTAGAGCTCTACGATGCCCGCCAGCTTTCCGTCGCGGTCCACCACAATCAGCGAGTGTATCTTGTTGTCCTGCATCAGTTGTTCGGCATCCGTGAGGCGGTCGGCTACGCTGACCGTTTTCGGCGTGCGCGTCATGATTTCGTCCGCAGTGATGTCGAAGAACCGTGCCCCGTATTTCAGCATGGCGCGGCGCACGTCGCCGTCGGTGACGATGCCGGCTATCTTCCCTTCATCCAGAATGACGGCCACGCCCATGCGTGCGTCGCTGATGGTGATGATGACCTCGCCGAGTCTGCTGGAGGGTGAGGCCGTCGGCAGATGTTCGCTGCGCATGACGTCGCCTACGCGGGTGAGCAGCCGTCGGCCGAGACTGCCTCCCGGATGGAATCGGGCGAAGTCTTCGGCCCGGAATCCGCGTTCGTTCATCAGTGCCACCGCAAGCGCATCTCCCATGGCGAGCTGTGCCGTGGTGGAGCAGGTCGGAGCCAGGCTCAGCGGACAGGCTTCGCTTTTGACGGATACGTCGAGGTGGTAGGTGGAGTTTTTGGCCAGCGTCGAACCGGCGTTGCCCGTCATGGCGATTACCGTGTTGCCGCACTCCTGCAGGTAGGGGATGAGGCGCAGCACCTCGTCGGTCTGGCCGGAGTTGGAGAGTGCGAGCACGATGTCGCCCGCCTCTATCATGCCGAGGTCGCCGTGGTAGGCTTCCCCCGGATGGAGGAAGAACGACGGGGTACCGGTACTGGCCAGCGTGGCGGCTATCTTGCGGCCTACCAAGCCCGACTTGCCCATGCCGGTCACTATCACTTTGCCGTGCGTGGCGAGTATCGCGCGGACGGCTTTTTCAAAATCGTCTGTAAGCTGGCCAGCGAGCGACTGTACCGCTTCGGCCTCCGCCCTGAAGGTGTTCAGGGCACTCTCTTTTATCGGACTCATAGGAGTGAGGTTATGACTTTTTCAAGGTCGGAGAGGAAGAGCGAATTGGCAGCATCGCTGAGCGCCTCATCGGCCTGCGGATGTACTTCGAAGAAGTAGCCGTTAGCCCCGAATGCCTTGGCTGCAAGGGCCATGGGATGGACGAACTCGCGGTTGCCGCCGGTGATACCCCGTCCTGCGCCGGGCCGTTGCACCGAGTGGGTGCAGTCCATGATGACGCGCGGGGTGAATTCGAACATGTCGGGTATGTTGCGGAAGTCCACGATGAGGTTGTTGTAGCCGAACATATTTCCGCGTTCGGTGAGCCATACTTCGCTGCCGCCCGATTCCCTGACCTTCTGGACTGGATAGAACATATCCTTGCCGGAGAGGAACTGCGCCTTCTTGATGTTGACCGTCCGACCGGTTTTCGCTGCGGCAACGAGCAGGTCGGTCTGGCGGCACAGGAAGGCCGGTATCTGGATGATGTCGACTACCTCTCCTGCCGGCCGGGCCTGCCAGGCTTCGTGGATGTCGGTGAGAATGCGCAGGCCGTACCTGCTCTTGATGTCTGCGAGCATTTGCAGTCCCTTCTCCAAGCCCGGTCCGCGGAACGAGCTGAGGGATGTACGGTTGGCTTTGTCGAAGGAGGCTTTGAAGATGATTTCTGCGCCCGATTGCTGATGCAGGCGGACGAGTTCCGCCGCTACCGTGTCGAGCAGTTCGCTGCTCTCTATCACACACGGCCCGGCGATGAATATGGGATTCGTTGCTTCGGTCATTATCGGTTCGTTAATATCCGTAAAGGTATTAAAAATTCCGCAATTGTGTAGTTTGGCTGGCGGATATGGCTGTTTATCCGTATTATTGCGGGGAAGGGGGCGGTGCGGTTTCCCCGTCCGTCAGCCAGACGCATACGGTGTCTCCGCCCGTGAAGGCGTGCATGGGGTACTCCCGCCAGGTTCCGTCGGTGCTGCGGATGGCACCCATGAGGGTACCCGCGTCCGGTTCCGCCCGCAGTACGCGCAGGTCTTCGATGAGGCCGAGCCCTGTACGGCCGGAGAATTTGTAGAGGGCCTCTTTGGCGCACCACAGTATGGGGAGGAAGAGTGCCGTGTCGCTGCACGGCATGGATGCCTCTTCCGGGGAGACGAAGCGTGCTGCGATTCGACGGAAGTTTCTGTCCTGGCGTTCGATATCTATTGCACACCGCCATTCCGAAAGGATGACGGCTGCTTCGCTGTCGGTGTGGGATACCCCTATCTGCGGGCCGCCGCCTTGCAGATACGGTGCCCCGGCAGGCGTATAGGCGATGGGAAAATCTCCGGCGAAACGGCGGACGATGCTTCGCCAGGCGGTCTGCTCGCTACGCCGTTTGTCGCAGGTCAGCGAGGCGATGTGTCTCCGGTCGCTTTCCGTCAGCAGGGAAGCGGCTGGCGCCGCAACCGGCCGCGGGGGGGTGGCCAGAAGGGAAGCGGCTGCTGCCGTAACCGGCAGCGGGGTGATGACCAGCGTCGTATCCGCCGATTGCCATACCTTTTCCTTTCGTACCGTTTCCATGCGGTCGGTGGTATCCGTTATCATCGTTCGCGTCGGTTTGTCCGTCGTTTCGTCTGTTGTCCGTTGCTCTGCCTGTCTTCGGACGGTATCGTAATTTTCCAGCTGCCTGATGTGGCGGGGCCGCAGAACGGGGAGCGACAGTCGGGTTGCCGTTCTGTTGTCCCTTTTCCGCATATGGGGTGGAAGGTCAGTTTGCTTCCCTTTGCGGTGTCGGTTCCGTCGTTTCGGGAAGTTTTATCCTTATCTTTTCGATGCGGTGCTTCTCTATGGATTCTACGGTGAAGGTGATGCCGTGCGAAGTGATGGAATCCCCCTTTTTGAGAAAATCGCGTTTGATTTCGAGCATCAGCCCTGCGATGGTTTCGGCCTCTCCTTTCACGTCGTCGAACGTATCGTCGTCGAGTTGCATCACGTCGAGGAAATCGTAGATATGCGTTTTGCCGTCGAAGATGTAGGTGCCGTCGGCCAGTCGGCGGTAGAAGGTTTCGTCCTTGTCGCTTTCGTCGGTTATTTCACCCACTATCTCCTCGAGGATGTCTTCCAGCGAGAGCAGGCCGAGCGTGGAGCCGTACTCGTCCACGACGATGGCCATGTGTACCTTGTTGCTCTGGAACTCTTCGAGCAGGTCGTTTATCTTTTTGTGTTCCGGTATGTAGTAAGCTTCCCGTAACTGTTTCTGCCATTGGAAGTCGTCGCTCTCGCCGATGAACGGCAGCATGTCCTTTACGTAGAGAATGCCTTCTATGTTATCGATGCTGTCGCGGTAGGCGGGAATGCGGGAGAATCCCGATTCCACGATGGTGTTGCGCACTTCGTTGAATCCCCACTCCACGTTCACTGCCGTGATGTCGAGCCTCGGCTGCATGATGTCTTCGACATTGGTATTGACGAAATCGACGATTCCGGTGAGCATCTTCTTCTCTTCGTTGCTCTGGTTCTGCGTCATTTCGAGGGCGTCCGACAGTTCGTCCATTGAGATGTTCGTATGGCTTTTCGCGGCCCGTCGGTTGAACCGTTCGCCCAGTTTGACGAGTATCCACGACAGCGGCTTGAAGGCCGACCTGACCCCGAGCAGCGGGACGGCGATGATACTGGCGAAACGGAGGGGAAAGTGCGATGCGGTCACCTTCGGGATGATTTCGCCGAACAGCAGGAGAATGAAGGTGACGAGCACCGTTTTGAATGCGAAGTTCCACCCTGCTGAGGTGAATGTGACCAGGGAGTCGATGATGTTGTTTGAGAGAATGACGATGATGATATTGACGAGATTGTTGAGTATCAATATCGTTGCTAGCGTGTAATCCTCCGTGGACAGAAGTTTCAGGATAGCTTCGTCGCTTTTGTTCCCACGGTTTTTGACCGTCCGGATGTCGCCGGGCGACAGCGAAAAGAGGGCCGTCTCCGAACCGGAAGCGAAGGCCGATATACATATCAGGACGGCCAGGATGACGAGGCTTATGATGTCCGAACCGTCGAAGCCCTTATAAAGGAATATGCTGCAAAAATGTATCAAAATTCATCCGTATTGGTTCCTTCCCGGTGCGTGCCGTACCGGGAAGCGGCGTTTGCTGCCGTTCCGGTATCCGGACGGCGGAGCGTCAGTGCTGGCCGAACAGGTCGTTTTCGGGCTGTTCCGCCTGCTGCGGTGCGTCGGTCTCGTCCTTCATCGAGACTTTCGATATCTTGCCGCTGCCTGGGACGGCGTTGGTGAGCCGGACATTGCGGCGTATGTAGGCCGGGGTGGCGAGGTATTTTTCGATGTCGCCGAGCCGGTTGGTCTTCCGGACGTGGATGACGTTGGCGTTTGTCTGCGGTTTGCGGCCCGCCGTGTGGAAGATTCCGCCGGTTGCCGGCCGTTCCGCGGCCTGCTGCTGTCCCTGTTGGGTTCCGAGTGCATTCACGTTGTCGAAGCCGGTCGCTACGATGGTGAGCACGATTTCATCGTCGAGCGAAGGGTCTACACCGGCTCCCCAGATGATGTTGGCCGAGTGCGGGTCGCCGATGCCGCGGCTCGCCTTGCGCTGAATCATCTCCAGTACGGAAGTGGCTTCGTCGAAACTTATCTGTCCCGGGCTGTACGAGAGGTTGAAGAGGATGTCCCGTGCCCCCTTTATTTCCTGATGGTTGAGCAGCGGGGAGGAGAGCGCCGCCTCGGTCACTTTGGCTATCTTGTCTTCGCCGCTGGCCCGGCCCGAACCCATGAGCGCCATGCCGCCGTCGGTCATGACGGCCTTCACGTCGGCGAAGTCCACGTTTACATTACCTTCCCTCGTGATGAGTTCGGCAATACCCTTGGCTGCCGTCGCCAGAATGTCGTCGGCCTTGCCGAAGGCCTCTTCCAGCGGCAGCGAACCGTATATCTTGGCAATGTTGTCGTTGTGGATTACCACGAGCGAATCCACGTTTTTGCGCAGCTCTTCGAGCCCCCGGTTGGCCTGGTCTACCCGCTTGCGTCCCTCTGCGTGGAAGGGCAGGGTAACGATGCCGACGGTGAGGATACCCCGGTCGCGGGCCGCCTTGGCGATGACCGGTGCGGCTCCCGTACCCGTACCGCCCCCCATGCCCGCCGTGACGAATACCATCTTGGTACCCTCCTGTTCAAAGCGCAGCACGATGTCGTCGAGACTCTCTATCGCGGCCTGCCGTCCCTTGTTGGGGTCGTTGCCTGCGCCGAGCCCTTCGCCGAGCTGAACCTTGATGGGAACGGGGCTGGCATTGAGGGCCTGCCGGTCGGTATTGCAGACCATGAAGGTGACGTCCGTGATACCCAGGTCGTACATGTGGTTCACGGCGTTGCCGCCCGCACCGCCGACTCCCAGTACCATGATGATGGAGGGATTCTTTTTCGGCAGCTTGATGCCTACGATTACTTCGTTTTCGTCTGTCATTGCCTGGTGCGGTTTATATTTCGTCGTCATCGACGACCTCGAAGATTTCCTTGAAGAATCGGCCGATACCTCCGAAAGGTCTCTTTTTGTCCTTGCCTTTGCCGTTGTTCGGAGTGCGGGGCGTATCGCCGCCATCCGACGGACGTTTGGCGGTATCGTTCTCTGTTTGTTTCCGGGCGTCGAGACCTTCGCCGTCGGGCGCAGGTCTCTGTCCTTCATCCGTCGGTATCTGCCGGTCGGTTGCGGTGTCTGTCTGCTCCTCTGTTTTCTCTCTTTTCCGGAGCGGTTCGGCGTCGGCCGCTATGCGGCTCTCCTGCAGGCCGAGCAGCAGCAGACCTATCGCCGAAGAGAGGTGCATGTCGTCCGCTGCCGGGAGCGACCGGTCGTTCACCAGTTCGGGATAGGCGCTGCCTGTGCGGACGTCGTATTTCGTACGTTCCCGGAAGAGGGTGTCGATATCCTTGAGGTAGGCTCCGCCGCCGGTGAGGACGATGCCCGAACCGAGTTTGTCGGCATATCCCGACTCCTTTATCTCCTCCATGACGTTCTCCACGATGTCCAGCAGACGTGCCTCGATTATCTGAGCGAGGTTGTAGAACGAAATCTCCTTGTTTTCCCGTTGGGTGCGTCCCTTTATCTTGATGTTCTGCGACCGCTTCTCCTCAGGAATCTGAGCTGCCACGGCATAACCGTGGGTGGTCTTGAGTTTTTCGATGAACCGTTCCGGTATCGCGATGGAACGGATGTCGCGGTTGATGGCATCCGAACCGACCGGCAGTACGCCCACATAACGCATGATGTTGTCCTGCCAGATGCAGATATCCGTGCATCCCGCGCCGATGTCGATGACTGCGGCGCCGAGTTCCTTTTCGTCTTCGGTCAGTACCGCGGCTGCGCTCGCCTGCGCGTTGGTGAAGAGCCGGCGCTGGACGATGCCGAGCCGCAGGAAAGCCTTGTTGAGCCTTTCAAGGCTTCCCCGGTTGGCGAGGATGAAGTTGAAAGTGGCTTCGAGTTGCTGTCCGAAGCGGCCCACGGGCTGCATCGTCTCTTCGCGCGAGTCGATGACATACTTCTGCGGCGTCCGGTCGAGGATGCAGATGCCTTCGGGCGGCTGGAGGCTGTTCATGCTTTCGTGGAGCTTGGCGACATCCTCTTCGCAGATTTCGTGGTCTTCGCCGCTGACGTAGACGAAGTAGGAGCTGTCGGCGCACTTGATATCGTGGCCGGAGATGCCCGCATAAGCTTCCGTCACCTTGATGCCGAGATGTTCCTCCAGTTCGCCTACGGCGGCACGGACTGCGCCCGTCACCTGTTCGATATTGATAACCTCACCGCACGACATGCCCTGCATGGGTTTGGAGACCATGTCGATGATGTTGAGTCTGCCGTCGGGGTCCTTGCTGCCGGCTGCCGCCGTCACGCTGCCCGAACCGAGGTCGATGGCCACTATGTAGTTCTTGTTTTCCGCCTGCATGTGATTTTCCCTTTTGCAAAAAAGCGGCCGTGCCGCTGTTCTCCTGTAATCATACCTGCGGCACAGGGAGGCTTACCGTTTGCTGCATACCACCTGGCCGTCGTATTTGAGGTTGATGTAGTTCCATTTGTTCCAGCCCTCTTTCGGCATGGCCTTTCTGTAAAAGGCCAGCAGTTTATCGAGTTTCCGTTCGTAACCGTCTAACCAGCCGAGCAGTACGACATGGTCGCCGACTCTCGGAATCAGTTCTATTTCCGGTTGGGTACGGGCATTCGGCGGCGGCAGGACGTTTATCTGCACCACCTGTGCGTTCCAGAACTCATTATCCTCAATATATTCTACAAAATTAATGAGTTTGTATAGAAATACGTAACTTTCATTTGACTTTTTTTCAGTCTCTTCCATCCCCGCACCTAACTGTCCGCTGAAGCCGTTCGCAAAAGGCAGGCCAAAGTGGCCCGTAACGACCGGTACGTAATGGGCGGAGTGCCGTCCGGCCGGAACGATGTAGCCGTCGGCCGTATAGTAGAAGTCGTATCCGTTGTCGGTCATGATGCGTACGACCGGCCTGCGCTGGTCCATCGTCACAGTCAGGACGCCGTCCAGACCGACGGAGGTTTTGGCGGTGCGGACGAAATCGTGTGAGCCGACCGTCTGCGTGATGGCCATCAGGTCTATCGAGTCGATGTGTTTCCCTACGGGGTCGAGGCCGGCAGCGTTTATCCAGCGCCTGACGTCAGCCGGGCGTATGATTCCTATCTCCGCACTGTCGCGCACCGAGATTCGCATTTCGTGCACCGATACTGCCGCACGTTTGCGCTCGCCGAGGCCGCCGGCCCAGACGAGATACGCTGCGATAGCCGCCCATGCGATGGACGAAAGGACTATTTTCAGGCTGCGGTTCATGTCGTTCGTTAATCGTGTCGCGGGCAGTCCCGGCTACCGAGCCGCTGTCGGGCGATTCCGGCCATAAAATTACGATAAAAAATCCAAACGGAGATGAACGGGGATGGACGGTACGCGGTGCAGTGGTGCGGAGGCCATACTCCTGCGGGATTCCCGTCGGCAGGAACCCCGCGTGTGTGACGCATACCTTTTATTTCACTTTTTCGGCCGTTCCCGCAGCCGGCGGGCGATTTCGCCCGTATAATTCTCGATATTGCCTGCCCCGAAGGTGATGAGGATATCCGGGCGGGCCTTTTCCGTTTCGAAGGCGATGTGTTCCAGCGGTACGGTGTGGTGGGGAACGGTGAGCAGTTCCGCTATCATGTCGGACGATACGCCTTCGATAGGCTCTTCACGGGCCGGATAGATGGGGACGAGCAGCACCTCGTCCGCCAGTGAGAGCGCCTGGGCGAAACCGCGATGGAAATCCCGTGTGCGTGTATAGAGGTGCGGCTGGAAAACGGCCGTTATCTTTCGTCCGGGGAACATGCCCCGTACGGAGGAGAGTGCCGCGCGCAACTCTTCGGGGTGGTGGGCGTAGTCGTCCATGTAGATGAGTTCCGGCGTATTGATGTGGAAGTCGAAGCGGCGCTTCACGCCCCGGAAGGTTTCGAGTCCCTCGCGGAGCTTTGCCTCATCGAAACCGGCCACCCACAGCAGGGCCACGGCGGCCACGGCGTTCTCCACATTCACCCGGCCGGGGATACCCAGCCGGCAGTCGGGGATGGTGCGGTCGGGGCAGACAATGTCGAAACGATAGGTGCCGTCGGGCTGTACCTCCAGTCCGGTCGCGTGGAAGTCGGCCTCCGCGTCGCAGGCATACGTGTAGGTGCGGATGTCCCGGTTCGCTATCGGGAGCTCTACGCCCCGTTTGATGATGAGTGTCCCGCCCGGTTTTATCTGTCCGGCGAAGCGGGCGAAGGTGCGGCGCAGCTCTTCGTGCGTGCCGTAGATGTCGAGGTGGTCGGCGTCGGCGGAGGTGATGACCGCCGCGTCCGGCCACAGTTGGAGGAACGAGCGGTCGAACTCGTCGGCTTCCACGGCGAGCCGCCTGCCGGGACCGTGTACGAAATTGCTGTCGAAATTTTTCGATATGCCGCCGAGGAACGCGCTGCCGCCTCCGCCGGCCACGTGATTCAGCCATGCGGTGAGGGTGGTGGTGGTGGTCTTTCCGTGCGTTCCCGCCACGGCCATGACATACTTATCTGCGGCCAGTACGCCGAGGATTTCCGAGCGTTTCAGCATACGGAAGCCGCGGCTGCGGAACCAGGCCGTTTCGGCGTGGTCGTGGGGGATGGCGGGCGTATAGACGACGAGCGTGTCGTCCGGATTGCGGAAAGGGGCGGCGATGCGGGCCGGGTCGTCCTCGTAATGGATGTCGGCCCCTTCGGAGGCGAGAGCGCGCGTGAGGGCGGTTTCTGTCCGGTCGTATCCGCCCACCCGGACCCCTTCGAGCAGGTAATAGCGGGCGATGGCGCTCATGCCGATGCCGCCGATTCCCAGGAAATAGATATTTTTGGCTTGCGTGTCCGTCATGGTCTGCGTGCGAGTTTGATGATTTCAGAGGCCACTTGCTGTGCGGCGTCGGGTGTAGCCATTGTACGGATGTTCCGTTCGAGTTCCTCCCGGCGAGGCAGGTCGCCGGCGAGGACGAGGGCCGCGGGCAGGGCTTTCTCCACCGCTTCGGCATCGGGAATGAGCAGGGCCGCTCCCCGGTCGGCCAGGGCGCGGGCATTCTTGGTCTGGTGGTCTTCGGCCACGTTGGGCGAGGGGACGAAGATGACGGCCTTGCCGGCGAGGGCGAGTTCCGAAACCGAGCAGGCTCCCGAACGCGAGACGACCACGTCGGCCGCCGCATAGGCGTAGTCCATGCGGTCGATGAAGGCTCCCCGCCAGATGTTGGGGTAGTGCCTCTGTGCCATGAACGCCTCCATCTCCTTTTCGTAGTATTTGCCCGTCTGCCATATAACCTGCACCTCGTTCCGGGTGCCCAGTGCATCGGCATGGCGTTTCATCGCTTCGTTAAGCGTGCGTGTGCCGAGGCTGCCGCCCACTATCAGTATCGTGGGGATGTCGGGTTTCAGCCCGAAATGGGCTGCGGCTTCCGCCCGCGGTGCGGCCTTGCCGAAGTCCCCCCGGAGCGGATTGCCGGTGAAGAGGATACGGTCGGCGGGGAAGAAACGCTCCATCCCTTCGTAGGCGACGCAGATGCGGTCGGCCCGGCGCGAGAGTATCTTGTTGGTCACGCCGGCATAGGAGTTCTGTTCCTGAATCAGGGTGGGGATTCCCATGTGCTGTGCCGCCCAAAGGACAGGGGCGCTGGCATATCCGCCGAAACCGGCCGCCGCATCGGCCCCGAAGGCGCGTATCGTGCGCCGGGCTTCGCGGATGCTTTTCATCACCTTGAAGGGCAGGGCGAAGTTCCGGAGGTCGAGTTTGCGCTGTAATCCGGCCACCGGCAGGCCCACTACCCGGTAGCCGAGGGCGGGCAGTTTCTCCATCTCCATTTTCCCTTCGGCGCCCACGAAGAGGAGTTCCACACCGTCGCCCAGTTCCCTGCACAGGGCCTCGGCCACCGCGACGGAGGGGTAGATATGGCCGCCCGTACCGCCGCCGCTGAGGATGATTTTCAATTTGCCGTTCTCCATTGCCTGTGTCGTTTATCTTGTTTCGTCCGCTCCGTACCTTTGCGGGCCGGGCGGCTGTGTATCGCTATCGGTTGCGGGGAGTGCCTGCCGGTTGCTTTCCGGCCGTCTCTTTCTCGAACAGCGACTCTCCTTTCGGGTTGTCGAGCGTCTTTTCCGAAGTCTGTCGGCTGACGCCGAGTATCATCCCCAATGCCGTGAGGGTGAAGACGAGCGACGAGCCGCCCTTGCTTATCAGAGGCAGCTGCTGGCCCGTGACGGGAAAGAGCGATACCGATACGAGCATGTGTATCATCGCCTGAAGCACTATCATCAGGCCGAGCCCCAGCACCAGCAGGCTGGGGAAGGCCGTTCCGCACTTCTTGAATATCTGTATCGTCCGGAAAAAGAGCCACAGGTAGAGCAGCAGGACGACGAGTCCGCCCACGGCGCCGTACTCTTCGATGATGAAAGCGTAGGCGAAGTCCCGTTCGGCCTCTTCGAGGTTGGAGCGGTGGGTGCTCATTCCCGGGCCCTTTCCGAAGAAGCCGCCCGACGCAATCGACATCTTGGCATTGACGGACTGGCTCGGTTCGGCGGGGCTGACCTTGCCGTCGGGCAGCGTGCGCGCCGGGTAGTCGTATATTTCGATGCTGTCGGAGGTCATGCGGGCGTGTTTGGTCAGCATGTCGGGTTTGAAACTCGCCATACGGCTCCGTCCCGTGTCGCTTCGGCCCAGCCCGGCGGCGAAGAGTACGATGCCGAGCAGTGCCACTGCACCGACCATCTTGCCCAGGTCGGCCATACGTACCCGGCCGATGAAGAGCATGACCAGACAGGTCGCGGCGATGATGAGCGTGGTGGAGTTGCCCACCGAGAGAAAGGTGAAGATGCAGGTGATGACTATCGGACCGAGTACCGGAATGGTCTCGTTGCGGATGATATCCACGTTGCGTTGGGCGTCATCGACCCATGATTTCGGATTGAAACTCGGCAGGATAGGAGTGTGTTCAATGTTCTTTTGGCGGCGGGCCAACTGCTTGGCGAGTACCATGATAACGCCTATCTTCAGTATCTCGAAGGGCTGGAACCGGATGTGGATGAGCGGGATATCCAGGTCACGCCGCGCCCCTGCCTCCTCGGGGCCGATGACCATGGCCAGAACGGTCAGTATGAGTCCGAAGATGAAGACGGCGTTGGCGATGCGTCCGTAGAACTGATACTTGATGACGTGTACCACCAGCAGCGCCGCGATGCCGGCCCCGATGAATACGAGTTGGTTGATGAGTTTGGCCGTCGGTGTTCCTCCCGGCTTGTAAACCGTGGCGGAGAAGGTCAGCAGCATGGAGAAGATGAGCAGGACGATGATGACTGTCCACAACACCTTATCGCCCCCGAAGATGGCGTCTATCCATCGGCGGCTTCTCTTTCCGACCTTCTTTCCTATCTCCATGCCGGTTTCGGAGAGGCGTTTGGCCTCTGCGCCCACCATGCGTGCGGCTTCCGTTCCCTTTTCCGACCATGCGGCGAAGCGTCCCTCCGCGGAGCCCCTCCCGGTACGCCTCTCCGGTGTACCGCCCTCCGTGCGTCTTTTTTCATCCTCCATCACCCGGCGTTCTCCTTTAGTCTTTCAACGGCGGCCTTGAAGAGCCGGCCCCGCTCCTCGTAGTTCCGGAAGAGGTCGAAACTGGCGCACGCGGGCGAAAGCAGGACGGTATCGCCCGGTTCGGCTGCCTCGGTGCATACGCGCATCGCTTCGTCGAGGGAGTGGGTGTCGTAAACGACCGGGACAATGCCCGTAAAGTCGCGTATCAGCTTGGCGTTGTCCACCCCCATGCAGACGAGCGCCTTGACGTGCCGTTCGGCCAGCGGTTTCAGGACGTCATAATCGTTTCCTTTGTCGGTGCCTCCGGCTATCCATACCGTGGGACGTGTCATGCTGTCGAGGGCATACCATGCCGAATCGACGTTGGTGGCTTTCGAATCGTTGATGTATTCTACGCCGCCGACGGTCCCGGCCGGTTCCATCCGGTGTTCCACTCCGGTGAAGGCATACAGGGTATCTTCCACGACGGAGGGCGACACGCCTGCCGCAAGTGCTGCGAGTGCCGCTGCCTCGGCATTGTAAATGTTGTGTATCCCCTTGATTTTCATTCGCGAGGGGTCTATCATGGCAGTCCGTCCGTCAGCCGATACCCGGAAGACGCCCGCAGGGATGTAGAATGCTCCCGGATAGTCGTGTACGGTCACGTCATCTACCAACTGTCCGGCCTCTCCGGCAGCCTGCTCTTCGGTACGGTACGCGTTGTCTGTCCGGCGTTCGTACCCCCTCTCTTCGGCCGGTATGTGCGTATCCGTACAGCCGGGTGCAGTCTTGGCCGTAAAGGGCAGCATGCGCATGGAGGGCGTCCGGAGCGCGATTTCGCGGCATATCACCATGTTGTCGATACCGTAGATGAAGTAGTCTTCGGGCCGTTGGTTGCGGATGATGCGGAACTTGCTGTCGATGTAATTCTGGAACTTGTTGCCGTAACGGTCCAGGTGGTCGGGGGTGATGTTCGTGATAACGGCTATGTCGGGCCGAAAATCGACGATACCGTCGAGTTGGAAGCTGCTCAGCTCCAGTACGTACCACTCCCGGTCTGCGGTGGCGACCGTATAGGCGAAACTCTCTCCGATGTTGCCTCCGACGGCTACGTCGTATCCTGCCGCACGGAGGATTTCGCCCGTCATGGTGGTCGTGGTGGTCTTGCCGTTGGAACCGGTGATGCAGATGGTCTTTCCTTTCGTATAGCGTCCGGCGAACTCGATTTCGGAGATGACCGGTATGTCCCGTTCGCGCAGCTTCACCACAATGGGGGCCGTTTCCGGAATGCCGGGACTTTTGATAGCCAGGTCGGCGTCGAGTATCCGGGCTTCGGTGTGCGTGCCCTCCTCGTAGGCGATGCCGTAACGGTCGAGTATTTCGGCGTATTTGGGCGCTATCGTGCCCTTGTCGGAGAGAAAGACCTCCAGCCCTTTGACTTGAGCCAGTACGGCCGAGCCGTATCCGCTCTCTCCTCCGCCCAATACAACTACTTTCATGGTGCTTAACGTATTTTAAGGGTTACCAGCGTCATGGCTGCGAGCAGTATCTGGACTATCCAGAAACGCACGACGATTTTGTTTTCGGGAATCCCTTTTTTCTGGTAGTGGTGGTGCAGCGGCGCCATCAGGAAGTAGCGCCTGCCTTCGCCGTAGCGGTGTTTGGTGTACCGGAAGTAGGAGACCTGCACCATGGTCGAGACCGCCTCCACGAGGAAGATGCCGCACAGCAGCGGCAGCAGGAGTTCCTTGCGGACGAGCAGCGCGAAGACGGCGATGATGCCGCCGAGTGCCAGGCTGCCTGTATCGCCCATGAACACCTGTGCCGGATAGCAGTTGTACCACAGGAATCCGATGAGTGCTCCCACGAGTGCGGCGGCGAAGACCGTCAGTTCGCCCGCTCCGGGTATGTACATGATGTTCAAGTAGTCGGAGTAGATGATATTGCCCGAGAGGTAGGCGAAGGCACCCATGATGACGATGATGACGGCCGATACCCCCGTTGCGAGCCCGTCGAGCCCGTCGGTCAGATTGGCGCCGTTGGAGACCGCCGTGATGATGAAGATGGCTATCAGAATGTAGATGAGCCATGTCAGTACGTCGCCCCACGGCTTGTCGGTCGGAACGAGCCAGTGGTAATCGAACTCGTTGTTCTTCACGAAGGGGATGGTGGTCTTGGTCGTTTTCTGCGGTTCGTTGCCGGGGTATGCGGTCACCGTGTAGCCCTCCTCTGTCGCCGTGTCCGTATTGTCTGCCCGGACGTTCACCACGGTCGCTTTGGGCTGCGACTTCTCGATGATGACGATGTCGCGGCTGAAGCACATGACCGTGCCGACGATGATGCCGAGTCCCACTTGGCCGATTATCTTGAATCTGCCCTTGAGCCCCTCCTTGTGTTTGCGGAATACCTTGATGTAGTCGTCGGCGAAACCGAGCAGGCCAAGCCATACGGACGACACTATCATGAGCTGGATATAGACGTTGCCCAGGTCGCAGAAGAGTATTACCGGGATGAGCATGGCTCCGAGGATTATCAGTCCTCCCATCGTGGGGGTTCCGCGTTTCTCCATCTGTCCTTCCAGACCGAGGTTGCGAATCTCTTCGCCTATCTGGTGCCGCCGGAGCCTTTCGATTATCTTTTTGCCGAAGATGGCGCCGATGAGCAGCGCAAAGACGATTGCACATACCGAGCGGAACGAAAGGTAGCGGAACAGGCCCGCTCCCGGCAGGTCGAAATGGGTTCCGAGGTATTCGAGCAGAGAATAAAGCATTTACGTAAACTGTTTTTCGGGTTGTCGTTCGGGCCGTAAAAATACGCTATAAATGATTCGGTTGATGTCCTGCGGCCGGAATTATTGTCGGGACGGCTCTCCGTCCTCTCCGGGAAGAGCCATGCCGAGCGCCTTTCTTGCCTCCTCCTTGTCGTCGAAGTGGGTGCGCGTGTCGCCGGTTATCTGGTAGGTTTCGTGTCCCTTGCCTGCTATCAGGATGTAGTCGCCCTTGCGTGCCATGGCTGCTGCGGCCCGGATAGCCTGCCTGCGGTCCGTAATGGTCAGCCACCGTCCCGTGTCGGGCAGTGTGGCGGTCATTTCGGAGAGGATGGCGTCCGGGTCTTCATGGCGCGGATTGTCGGAGGTGAAGAGCGCCAGGTCGGCTCCTTCGGCGGCTATTTGTGCCATGACGGGCCGTTTGGTGCGGTCGCGGTCGCCGCCGCAGCCGACGACCACGATGAGCCGGCCCGCACCGCTGCGGAGTTCGTTCACCGTATCCATCACGTTGCGCAGTGCGTCCGGTGTATGGGCGTAATCCACGATGGCCGTTATTCCGTCCGGAGAGTGCAGCGTATCGAAACGTCCGTTCACCGGTGTGAGCGTGCTGAGTGCCTGCAGCGTTTCGTCGCAGTCCGCGCCGAGGAGCCTTGCCGCACCGTAAACCGCGGCGAGGTTGTAGGCGTTGAACCGTCCGAGGAAGCGCGTCCATACCTGCTGTCCGTCCAATTCGAGCAGCATCCCTTCGGGCGTGTTCTCCAGTATGCGGCACCGGAAGTCCGAGAAGCTGCGCAGCGCATAGGTGTATGTTGTCGCGGCGCTATTCTGCACCATCACCGCTCCGTTGCGGTCGTCGGTGTTCACGAGTGCGAATGCCCCTTTCGGCAGCCGGTCGAAAAAGCGTTTCTTGGCGCGTATGTATTCGGCGAAGGTGCCGTGGTAATCGAGGTGTTCGTGCGTGATGTTCGTGAAGATACCCCCGGCGAACGTCAGCCCGGCGATGCGTTCCTGGACGATGCTGTGGGAACTGACCTCCATGAAGCAGTAGTCGCATCCGCGTTCCGCCATCTCTGCCAGCATGGCATTGAGGCGGATGGCGTCCGGCGTGGTGTGCGTGGAGGGAAGCGTCTCGTTGTCGATTCGGTAGACGACCGTGGAGATGAGTCCCGCCTTGTAACCGAGCCTGCGGAACAGGTCGTAGAGCAGGGTGGCGGTCGTGGTCTTGCCGTTGGTGCCTGTCACGCCCACGAGTTTCAGTTTGTGGCTCGGTTCGCCGTAGAATCGGGAGGCGATGGTACCGAGCGCGGCGGAGCTGTCCGCCACGACGATGTATGCCACTCCGGGAAAGGGCTCTTCCGGCAGCCGTTCGCATACCACTGCAGCGGCGCCGTTGGCCGTCGCCTGTGCCATGTAGTCGTGCCCGTCGCTTGCACTGCCCTTGACGGCGAAGAAGAGCTGGCCCGCCGTCGCATGGCGCGAGTCGAATCCGAGCGAGGTGATGTCGGTTTCCGGAGCGCCTGCCCGTTGCAGCGTTTCGATGCCCGATAGGAGTTCGGTCAATTTCATGCCTGTATCTGTTTTTATCGTCTGTTGTCCGTTGTTCGTATATGTGCCGGCTGTGTGCCTCTGTCTGCGGGGCCGGTTAGTTGCCTGCTGGCTTCAGCGTGATGGTGACCGCATCGCCTTCCCTTATCTGCGTGCCTGCGCGTATGGATTGCGCGACCACCTTTCCCTTGCCGCTGACACGCACGCGCAGTCCCCGGCTCTCCAGCAGATAGAGTGCATCCTTCAGAGCCATTCCCTGTACGGCGGGCATGACGCCTTCCTCGCATTGTACGGGCGTCACCTCCACGCGTGCGGAATCCTGCGTCGCTGTGGCCCATCCCTGCCCGCGGCGGGCGATGTCGGTCGTTATCGAAAGGCGGCCGGCCGCCGTCCTCATCTCCTGTACATCGCCTCCCTTGACCGGTGCCACGGAGGGGACGTCGCTTTCGGTCAGGGGTGCATGCCACTCGGCATCCAGGGCATATACCCGTTCGACGATGGCTTTGAATGCCGGTGCGGCGAGCGATGCGCCGTAGTAGGAGTTGCGGGCGCCTGGGCCGTGGTAGGTCTTGATGGCGACGATGCAGCTGTAACGCGGGTTGTCGGCGGGGAAATACCCCACGAAAGTGGCGAGGTAGTCGCGGCCGCCGCGTTCGTCGGCGTATCCCCTGTTCTTCATGGCTATCTGTGCCGTACCCGTCTTGCCCGCTATCTTGAAGTTCGGGTTTTTCATCATGGAGCCCGTTCCCTCCTCCACGACGCCTTCGAGAGCCTGGCGCACGAGCCGCAGCGTCTTGTCGCTGCATATTTTCCGGTTTACCGTTTCCGTTCCGAAGCGTTCCACCGCATGGCCGTTTTCCATGACTGCGGTGACCAGGCGTGGGGCGACCATGTGGCCGTCGTTGGCCACTGCATTGTAGAGCATCAGCGTGTGTATCGGTGTGACCTCCACGGCATAACCGTAAGACATCTTCATGAGCGACAGGGCATCCCATGCGGTCTCCTTTTTGCGGCGCGGGTCTTTGATGATGGGTTTGAGTCCGCCGTTGAGCTGCATGTTCACCTGCCGGTCGATACCCAGCGAATGGATGAAGTCGACGAACCGTTCCGGGGAGTCGTGGTACTCCTCGTCGATGACTTTGACGAAACCGATGTTCGAGGAGTGTTCCATGACGCCCAGCAGGTCGGTCTGGCCGACGGCGTGGGAGTCCTGGACAAGGTATTTGCGTCTGCCCACCTGATAGTAGTAGCGGCCGTTCTCGGTACAGTCCACCGGGTAGTCGAGCCCATAGCCCGCCTCGTCGATGAGTGCCATGAGCGAAACCAGCTTGAAGGTGGAACCCGGTTCGCAGCGCATCGTGACGGCGTGGTTTTCGTCGTCGCGTACGGTGCTGCCGTAGCGCGTCAGGTTGGAAATGGCCCGGATTTCGCCCGTCTTCACCTCCATGATGACGGCCGTTCCGCAGGTGGCGTTCTTGTCGAGAATCTGTTTGCGCAGTTCGCTCTCCACGATGTCCTGCATGTCCACGTCGATGGTCGTCAGCAGGTCGCGTCCGTTTTTCGCCTCGATGTTCTCTTTCGAGACGACCGGCACCCAGATGTCGCGTACGAGGCGGACGCAGAGGTTCCGTCCGTTGCTGCCCGAAAGCGCGTCGTCGAACGAAGCTTCCAGTCCGAATTCGCCCGGCTTGCCGAGCGTGCGGGCCGCGAGGGTCCCGTAGGGTTTGTAGCGTTCCGCATCCTGCGTATAGATGAGTCCGCCGCCGAGCCGTCCCTTGTCGAAGATGGGGAAGGTCTTTATCCGGTCGAGCTGTATCTGGTTTACCTTGTCGCGTACCAGACGCTGGTTTTGGCTGCCAGGGCCGCCGCGCAGGGCTTTCGCACGGATTTCGCGCAGCCGCCGCAGGAAATAGTCTTTCGAATAGCCGGGAATGGTCCGGCTGAGGCTGTCGGCCAGTGCGGCGCTGAGGCGGCCGAACTCCTCGTCGGACATGTCGAGTACGGTGAAGTCCAGCGACAGGTTGTAGGAGGGGGAGTCGGTGGCGAGGATGCGGCCGTCGTGCGAGTAGATGTTGCCGCGCGAGGCGGGTACTTCGATGGTCTTGTAGCACTTCAGGTCGGAACGGTTGCGCAGGGGAGTGCCGTTGGGGCCGTACTGCGTGACGAGTATCATGGCGAAGATGGCGACGGCTATCACGGCGAAGACGGCGTAAAGCACCCTCACGCGAGACATGATGCTTCTCTTGATATTCTGTTGGTGCGGATTGGCCGGATTGTTTCCCTTGTTTGTCCGTGACATTGCCTTGCTCTCCTCCTTTGCCTCTTTGGTCTGGTGCTGTGTGTTGCCTGTGTGCCGGCTGCGATGCCTGTTTTCTTTCCGGTGCTTACCGGACTGTTTTGGGCGGTACCGTGGACTCTTCGAGTTTCAGACCGCGCCGTTCTATCTCCTCCACGATACGGCTGTGACGGGAGGCGTTCATCCGCATGGAGGAGAAGACCATCGACCGCGAGCGTTCGTTGTTGAGCTCCATGCGTTGCTGTATCTCGAGGCGCTGAAGCCGCTGGAAATTGAATACGTGGCCGATGTAGAGGAATACGAGCAGGATGCAGTAGAGCGCGAGCGGGTACCAACGCCTCAGGCGGCTGTCGCCCATGAAGTCGCCCGTGATGACGTCCTGTGCGGCGCGGGCGGCCCGGCTTTTGGGTCTGCGCTCCCGCTGTCCCACTGCGCCGATGGGCTTCTCGTCTCCGGTACGGGTCATCTCCTGCTCCGGATTGTATTCCGTATGGCGGTCGTTCCTCTCCATGTTACCGTGCGGGTTTATTCTTTTTTCTCCGCGGCACGCAGCCTCGCACTGCGGGACCGCGGATTCTCCTTTATCTCTTGTTCCGTCGGAACCACCGCCTTGCGGGTTACCGGCCGGAAGGGCGAAGCCGTATTGCCGAAGAAATCCTTTTCCGCTTCTCCGGAGAAAGTTCCGCTGCGCATGAAGTTTTTCACGAGCCGGTCCTCCAGCGAGTGGTACGATATGATTACGAGCCTTCCGCCGGGGCGCAGCATCTTCAGGCTCTGTTCGAGTGCCATCTCCAGCGCCCGCATCTCTCCGTTCACCTCGATGCGCAGGGCCTGGAACAGTTTCGAGAGGAATTTGGTCTCGTCCTTTTTCGGCGTGCACGGTGCGACCGCCTCGGTCAGGTCGCTGACGGTGACTATCGGTTTTGCAGTCCGGGCGCGTTCGATGCAGTTGGCTATTTTATAGGGTGTCTGCAATTCGCCCCATTTGCCCAGCAGAAGCGTGAGCCTCTCGGGGTCGTAACCGTTCACGATATCGGCGGCCGACACACCGCCGCGGCGGTTCATGCGCATGTCCAGCGGGGCGTTGTAACGGAATGAAAATCCCCGTTCGGGAGTGTCGAAATGGTGCGACGACACGCCGAGGTCGGCGAAGACGCCGTCGAGCGTCTCTACTCCCCGCATACGCAGTTGGCCGCGCATGAAACGGAAATTGCTTTCGATGAAGGTAAACCGGTCGTCATGGATGCGTTCGGCATTGGCCTTCGCATCGGCGTCCTGGTCGAACGCATAGAGCCTGCCCCGGCTGCCGAGCTTCGAAAGTATCAGCGAGGAGTGGCCGCCGCCTCCGAACGTCAGGTCGGCGTAACTTCCCTCCGGTCTGATGTCGAGCAGCTCGATGGATTCCTCTGCAAGAACCGGTATGTGGTATTCGTTCATCGCGTTTGTTCCGTTCCTGTGCGGATTGTGTCCGGCAGGGTGTCGCAGGCACTCCTGTCGTTTTGTTTTATCGGCTTGGTTTGTCCTGTTCTTTCCGCTTGTCCGCTCCCCTCCTTTCCGGGCCGGGGCGGTTGCTTCGGCATTGGGGCGGTTGGCTTTTGGCGGCCGATTTCCGGCCTTTGTGGCGGTACCCGTACTCTGCACCGGTCGCCCCCCGCTCCCGCCGATTGCGCGGCGCTGCTGCCGTTCCGTTGCTTTTGGTCTGCCGCTGCGCTCCGTCGGTCATTTTTCGTTGCCGCTAATCCGGTAATAATGTGTGCTTTACCGGTTTGTCGGCTGTTGCTCGAATGGTGGCGGGGAGATTGGCTGTAATTACAGACAAAGGTACTACTTTTTCAGGAAATGAAACATACGACGACGATAATAGCGGCGGGAAACAGAGAGAGGCGTCCGTGCAGCGGTCATTGGGAAAAGGCAGGTGAAATTTTGGCCCGGTCGGTTGTCGGACGGCGTATGGAGACTGCGGAAGATGGGTCCGGCGGCTTGTGTCCTCCGTGCGGAAACGTCCGCGTGCAAGGTTGTCAGGACGGATAAAAAACGGAAGCCATCCTGCACAGGATGGCTTCCGGAATAGGTTGTCCGTAAAGGATTATTTCGAACGGACGGAGATGTTCACGTCGTCGATACGGAAGTTGCTGGCAGCAGATTCGGAGCCCATAAACCCAGCTTTATCCAGTGCATAGAATTTGACGGCTGCGGAGGTAACGCCTGCCGGAACTTCGATTCGGTTCTCGAAGTACTGCCATGTGCTGGCGCTGTTGAGCGAAGGAGTGACGCTCTGCGTCGTACCGTCGCTGTACACGACATCCATCACCAGATTGCCCTTGCCGTAGTTGGCACGGCCCCAGAGACCGAAGTTGATGTACAGATAGGTAGCGTTGGAAATCGTTGCTTCCGGGATTTCGATGACGAACGACGGGTCTAAGTCGCCGTCAGCCAGGCCGGCTGCGGGTACTGCATTGATGAAGTAGAGGTTACCTTCACCGCTGGCCGCATCGTAGTCTTTGCTGACACCGCTCCTGCTTATCTGCATGCCGGGGTTTATACCCTCTGTGTTGTATGCCAGGTTGATGAAACTGAGCTCATAGTCGCCGATACCCCACTGTTCGGCCGTCAGCTGGTCGGTGACGTCGAAATCGGCTTCCGGTCTCGGTCCGAAATCTACATTGTATATCTCGGTTTTCGGGTCGGCCGCAGGCTGGGTAATTTCGTAGGTAGCCAATACGGTTTCGCCGCTCTTGAGCTGGATGGTTGCCGTGCGTGCAGCACCGGTATCGTTGTCTTCTATTACCTGCATGGTGCAGATGGAGGTCATCTGGTTGCCGTACGGGTCGTTCATTCTATCGGTCTTGTCCCTGGGGTCGTCCCATCCGCTCCACTGCGGCGGGTTCACCTTCAGCCACTGTTCCGTACCTTCCGGTATGACCAGTTCCCACGGGCCGCTTACGGCGAAGCTGAACTTGGGCAGAGTCGTCTGGTCGATGTTGCCGTATGCGTCTCCCAGCTCTTCGACTGCCGATACTTCGATGGTGGCTTTGCCCTCTACCTGTTCCGGCGTGGAGAACAGCAGTTCGGCGGGTTCGGCGGCTACTTTTGTACCTACAGTATTTTCGGTTTCGCCGTTGGCGATGGAAACTTTCAGGTTATCGATGTAGAAGATGTGCCGCGGAGCGTCGTAATTTGCTACGTCGCCGCCGAAGACAAGTTTCGTGTCGGCATCTACGTCCTCAATGAGGAGGGTGTATTCATACCAGGTGAACGGGTCGGTATTATTGGCTCCCAGTTCTACCTCTTTGAGTGTCGTGCCGTTCTTGGTCGCTTTGAATGCTACCAGACCGTCCCACGATTCGTATTCGCCGGCTCCGGTGCCGTATTCGGTGAAGTAGGAAGCCGCGCGGAAAGTCACGACGACGTCACCCGTATAGGTAAAGAGCGGACTCATCGGAATGATGAGGTTGCTGTTGCCGTTGTCGGGGCTACCTATTTGCAGCATACCGTTGTAACTGTTGAGTGCATTCAGGTTGTAACCGTCGTAAAGGTATCCGCGGCTTGCGAGGGTTTCACCTGCGTTGTAGTAGTTGTACGTCGAATAGAGCGGGTTGGTATAGGGGTCGGTCCATCCGTATTTGTCGTACTGGTCGCTCCAGGATTCGGATATCCATGCGAAATCGTCTTCAAGAATGATATCGCCTGCCTGCCATTCGGTTTTGGGTGCTGCCTGACCGAGCTCGGAGGCTTCGATGTCCTTCACGCTGATGTAGGCGATGGAGTTGGAAGTGAAGTCTGCGGTACCGGCAGGTATCGTCAGGGTCCTCGTTGCGGACATGACGGCCGGAGCGGTCGGTTCCTCGGTGGTGTCGTCTGCGGTCGTCGTAGCGTCGGGCTTACCGTAAACGGTAATCGTCAGCTCCGTACCGGCACCCGTGAACGGCATCACCATGACGGGAATCCACTGGGTGGTGGGCGTCAGCGCGAGGGTGTTGGAGAGCGTCAGACGAACATCTTCCGAACCGGCGACAAGCGCATCATCCTTCATGTCGTTGATGAACGAGCCGCCCTGCGATGCCAGCAGTGCCGAACCTTTCGTGCCGGGTTCCGGACGTGCAAATACGTTGGCCGTAACGGCGCCTTCCGGATAGGAGAGCGTCTGGCCGGCAGCCTTTACGACAACGGAGTCGATTTTGGCCGAGCCCTTGAGCCCCAGCATCAGGGTGGTAAACGCGTTCGAGAACTGCAGCTCGACGGTATTGTCGGTGCTGGTCGCCGTAGCGTGGGCGGTCAGGAACATGATGTCCGCAGCCGTGTTGTAAAGGATATTGTATGACTGGTTGCGCTTTACGGGGTCTTCGATGGCCTTGAAGTCGGTTGCGAAACTCATCGCTGTCGGCGGCGTGTTCCGGGACAGCGCGTAGATGTCGGCCGTCACGTCGGCCGGAATCTGGAATCCGTTATAGCCTGCGTACAGGAAGTCGGTGGTCGTCGAAGGCGTTTCGGTCGTGGCGGTGAATGAGTCGAACAAGTCGTATGTCGTTGTTCCCCATGAATTCTCTTTTTCGCCTTGTAACAGATTTCCTTCGCTGTCGTAAGCGCCGACGACGATTTGGTCATCCGATGTCCACAGAAGCGGTACGGTCGTGTCGCCTGCGGTATAGTCACCTATTTCGACGCGTGTTGCGTTGCTGTCGTCCAGGGTACCCAGAATGGTGATGGACTTGCCTTGGCCTTCGGTGCCCTGTTTGTCTTCGACAGCCTCTTTGGTACAGCCCGCCAGTGCAAGCGCACACAGCGATGCGAAAAGTATAATCTTTTTCATAAGTTAAGTAATTTTAGAGGTTTATTCGGCTTCCCAGGAACCGATTACGGTAAAGTCTATGGCTGTCTGGTCCTGTTCGCCCGTGAACGACACGGCGATGCCCGATTCGACTGCGAAACTGGTAGTCTCGACCGAAGGGCTTACGTAAGGGAATTTCCCTTCCTGATTTTCTCTCTTCATGTTGGTTAATATTACGGTTAATTATTAAGTGTAAAAAGCGATTGCTGTATGTTCGTGCAGTCCGTCGTGCTATCTTCCGTTTCCGGACAGGATGTGTGTTATGCCGTAAATGTCCCCGTAAGTGGGCCCTGAGCGGTTTTCGGCTATTTAAACGGTAGATAGTTATAAGCAAATATAACTATATTTTTTTATTTGCAAAAACATATATGAAAAAATAAAAGGATGTGCGGCCAGAGGGGCGTTTAAGGGTATTTTCCCGGATTGTTGCCGTATGGGGAAGCGGCTGCCGGCATTTTGCGTTTCGTGAATATTTATGTATCTCCGATTCGGTGCGGCTTTCCCGGCCGCAGGCGGGGGGCCGATACGGTGTTCGCCGTAAAGCCGTATATTTGTCTCCACCGAACCGCATCTGCGGACGCGGGGCGGCAGTCGTCCGACGACCGCTTTCGGTGTTCGTCGGATATAATTATATTTGTAGCACGTCCGTCGTGTGGCGGTATGGGTATGGAACAGGAGTGCGATAAGGAGACGATAGAGGATGAGCGGCTTCTCGCCCTGCATGTGCAGGACGGGACGAACCGCTGGTTGGGGCAGCTTTACAGCCGTTACCTGCCTTTGGTGTACGGTGTCTGTCTCAAATATCTGCGCAATCCGGACGATGCGGGGGATGCCGTCATGGATATTTTCGAGGAGCTGACCGTCAAGGTAGGCCGTTACGAGGTGGAGCGGTTCCGCCCGTGGCTCTATACGCTGGCCAAGAACCACTGCCTGCAGCGGCTGCGCCGCAAACGGCTGGAGATACCGGCGGATGATGCGGGACGGATTATGGAATATGCCCCGCTCGTGCATCTATTGGACGGGGAGGGTGATGAAGCGCGGTTCGCGGCACTGGAACGCTGTCTGGAGCGGTTGCCGGAGAAGCAGCGGGAGTGTATCGACAGGTTTTTCTATGGCGGCAAGTCCTATGCGGACATCTCTGCCGAGACCTGTTGGCCGGTCAAGAGCATCAAGAGTTTTCTCCAGAACGGTAAGCGCAACCTGAAACTTTGCATGGAAAAGGAGGCCGATGAAACTGACTGATTACATATTCGGCAGCCGCCGCGGGCGGGAGGCCAACCGTCTCGAACGGGAGGCGATGGCCGACCCGTTTCTGGCGGACGCCGTCGAGGGATACGATTCGGTATACGGCGGGCATTCCGACAAGTTGGCCGAATTGGAGCAGGAGGTGGCCCGCAGGGCCGTCCGGCCGCGCCGCAGGGCAGGTCGTCGGCGCATCGTACCGTTGATTCGGGGTGCCGTGGCGGTTGCTGCGGTCGTCGCCGTGGCGGTAGTATGGTATCTCCGGCGGCCGTCGTCCGAGGTTCCTTCGGAGGAGATTGCCCAAGCCGTCCGCTCTTTCGGACTTCCGGCGGAGAACCTTACGGAACCCGCGGGGGACTTTGCGGTGCCTGCGGAAGGTTTTGCGGAACCGTCGGAGGGATTTTGGGTGGAACCGGCAGACGGGCAGGCAGAGCCGGCGGCGGACTTTGCGGCAGCGGATGAGGAGGCTGCGCCGGCTGTTGCGGAGACGATGCGGCAGGCAGCACAGCCCGTTGCGTCCCGGGCGGCCGTGGAGACCGACCGCGTGGAGGTATCGGTGCAGGAGGAGGTCGGTGCGGCGAATCGGGCTGCGGTGTTACGGCCGAACGGTGCCGACCGTTCGGCCGCGACGGCGAATCTTCCCGCCGGTATGGATGCAGGGGCGCGGAGTGCGTCGGTGCTGCGGAACGGTACGGAACCTGCGGCATGGGACGGTGACGGGGAAGCGGATACCGCAGCCTTTTCGGAGACGCGGCGGGATACGGTGTCCAATCCGGCGTTTGCGGAGTATTTCTATAAATATCGTCGGAGGGTGACGTTGGCAGACGGTACGCCGGCTCGCGGCAGGGTGGTGGCCGAGTTTCGTGTGAACGATGTGGGGGTGCCTTCCGGCATCAGGATAGTGGCCGGTCTCTCGCCGGAAATCAACCGGGAAGTAATCGAACTGCTGCTGGAGGGGCCGCGCTGGGAACCGACTTCCGGCGAACGTATCCGGACGGTACTCCTTTACGAGTAGGCAGGAACCGTTCGGCAAATCGCTGTCGATTGTTACCGTCCCCATTCGGATGTTTGGCATAGTTATGGCAGTATGAAAAGTATGCCGCGCCCGGCGCGGTGCAAATAAAGACAACTTTTAATACGAATGGTTATGGCAACAGCAATCAAGACAAAAGAACAGAAACAGACGCGGACCGGTACGGATTACGGTCGCTTTTTCGGGGAGATGTACGCTTTCAACAACAGCCTGAAGCTTTTTCACTGGCATGTGAGCGGCCCCGGCAGCTATGCACAGCATATGGCGCTGGACGAGGCGCTGACAACGCTCGCCGATGCGATGGACCGTATCGTGGAGACCACCTACGCCATGAAGGGCGACATCGAGGTTGTCATTCCGCAGACCAATACCCCCCGCAATATCGAGACGCATTGCGAGAAGTTCTTCAAATACATCGACGAACAGCGTGAGATGTTCGAGGAGGATTTTTCAACGGCCATTCTCGACGACTATCAGGAAGCTATCCAGCAACTTCTTTACAGGCTGAAGAGGCTGCAGTAAAGGCCGCTCCCCTGAGCCGGCGGGGTGCCATAACGGCACCCCGCTGCGCTCGTTCCGGTCTCGGCGCCCGGACGTTTACTGTGGTAAAGTCCTGCACCCTGACTGCCGGGCTCCGGTATGCAGCCGGTTTCTCGTATATGTAAAAGGCTGTGTCGCGCTGAACGGTATTCGTTCAGGCCGGCACGGCTTTGTTGCGTTTTGCGGTTCCGCATCGGGTGCAGGCTGCGGATGTCGGCTGCGGAACGGTGTCGTGTGCCGGACGCTATTGCGTGGTATCCGGCGGACGGCGGAACCGGGAAAGGGTCTTGCGGGTGCGGCCGGCTTTCGGCAGAATCCTTTGCAGCGGTGCGGCCGGTCTCCGGTACGTCCGAAGGCCGGAGCATTGCCGTCCGGTCGCACAAGCGGCGGTTCGGTACGGCGGCGGTCGGGAGGCGTACGGACTTTCGGGTCGGGAGGACGCGGCGCGAATGGGCGGTATTTTCCGGCCTGGCGGTGCGGGTACAGCGTCTTTTTTGTATTAACTTCGCAGAGCCGCAACAGCGGAAGTATCGGTATGGAGATATTGCTTGTAGACAATTACGACTCGTTCACCTTCAATCTGGTGCACATGCTCCGTGAGCTGTGCGGCTCTGCCGGGAACGTGCATGTGGTGAAGAACGACCGGCTGGGGGAGACGGACCCCGCCGCATACGACCGGATAATCGTGTCGCCCGGTCCGGGGACTCCTTCCGAGGCGGGGAAGCTGCTTTCCTTTATCGAACGGTGTGCACCGGTGCGCCCCTTGCTGGGGGTGTGTCTCGGTCATCATGCCATCGCGCAGGTTTTCGGCGCGTCGCTCCGGAATACGCCACAGGTTTGGCACGGCATCTGTTCGTCGGTGGAGCTCCTTGCCCGTCCCCGTATTTTCCGCGGTCTGCCCGACCGGATAGCGGTCGGACGGTATCATTCGTGGATAGTGGACGGGGATGGGATTCCCGATTGTCTCGAAGTGACGGCCCGCGACGGAGAGGGTACCGTGATGGCGCTCTCCCATCGGGTGTATGACGTGCACGGCGTGCAGTTCCATCCGGAATCCGTCATGACGCCCTGCGGGGGCGCCATACTCGCTAATTTTCTTAAAGACTGCGTATGACGTGTTTCTTCGATGCCGGGCGTGTCCGGGAACTGATGAACCGCTGCGGTGCTCGGCGCCGGCCGTTCCTCTTTGCCGTGAATTTCGAGATGACGGAGGGTCTCTTTGCCGAGAATCCGCTGGCTTGCAGCTCGGTCGGCTTCTCGGTGAACGGGGTCGGCAACAGAGAGGGCATGGCCGGGAAAAGCGGAAGCGGTGCGGCGCTGCTGGAGGCGCGGCCGATGGAGTTCGCCGAATATGCCCGCCGTTTCGGAACGGTGCGCCGCGGTCTGCTGCGCGGCGATTCGTTTCTGACCAATCTGACGGTACGTACTCCGGTCGTTTCGGGGCTGTCGCTGGAGGAGATTTTCATGCGGGCCGAGGCGCCCTACCTGCTCTATGTGCCGGGACGGTTCGTCTGTTTTTCGCCGGAACGTTTCGTGCGTATCGCCGGCGGTCGTATCGCTACCAATCCGATGAAAGGCACCATCAATGCTTCCGTGCCCGATGCCCGGCAGACGATACTGAACGACCCGAAGGAGACCGCCGAACACAATACCGTCGTGGATTTGCTGCGGAACGACCTGAGCATCCATGCCGACCGGGTACATGTGGAGCGGTTCCGCTACATCGACCGTATTGCCACACGCCGCGGCGACATCCTGCAGGTGAGTTCCGAGATAGCCGGCCGCCTGCCGGCCGGGTACGAGGCGCGGATGGGCGACATCCTTTTCGATATGCTTCCCGCAGGTTCGGTATCGGGGGCCCCGAAATCCTCCACGCTCCGCATCATCCGGGAGGCCGAAGGGGAACCGCGCGGATATTATACCGGCGTGTTCGGCTATTTCGACGGGCAGACGCTCGACAGTGCCGTGTTGATACGCTTTATCGAAGAGGAACAGGGCCGGATGTATTTCCGCAGCGGCGGAGGTATTACGGCTTACAGCGACTGCCGGTCGGAATACGAAGAGGTGATAGAGAAAGTTTATCTGCCGTTCGTATGAAGGGGCCGTTGTTTACCGAAGTCATCCGGGTACAGGACGGAGAGTTCTGCTGGCCGGAGCCGCATGCGGCGCGGATGGCTGCCACTATGGAGCATTTCTTCGGAAGCGGGGCGGGAGCGTGTCTTCCGGCCGAGGTGCCCGAGGGGATGCGCGAGGGGCTCGTGAAGTGCCGCGTGGTGTACGACGAGTCCGTGCGCCGGGTGGAGTTCGCCCCCTATCGTCTCCGCCGTATCGCCAGTGTGGCGTTGGTTCGTGCCGACGGACTCGATTACCGGTATAAGTACGCCGACCGGAGTACGCTGGAGGAGCTGCGTCGGGGAAGCGGGTGCGACGAGGTCGTCCTGTTGCAGGAGGGCTTTCTGACCGATTCCTCGTTTTCCAACATCGTGCTGGGCGATGCGTCGGGTCTTTATACCCCCGACCGGCCGCTGCTCGCCGGGACGCGCCGGGCGGAACTGCTCCGGACCGGACGCGTGACTGCCCGGCCCATCCGGGCGGAGGAGCTGGAGCACTATGCGTATCTCTGGTTCGTGAATGCCATGGTGGGGCTTGAGGATGACCTCTGCTTTTCGGTGAAAAACATTCGGATATAGAAAGTATTCCCTGGGAGATGCGGACGGCCTCTCCGTTGGGTTTTCTTGCCGTCCCTCCGTCTTTGCCGGGGTGGATTGCGGCTGCATGTAGCGGGATGAATGATGCGGCAGTACGACGTCGTACCGTTCGTTCTGCCGGCTTCCGTATGGTACGGAGGGTCCCGTCGGACGGCACTTCCTCGGTCGATGGACGCGTGCGGGTATTTTCGACCTTTTATTCCTCCGCAGTCCGTCTGCCGTCGGGAGTGCATGCCGTTACGCAACAGTTCTCCTTGCCGCGCCGGTAGACGGCGATATCCGTAAATCCACTGTCGGCCAGTGCGGCGCTCAGCTCTTCCGGAGAGAAGACCTGCATCCCCTCGATACGGCTCGTCCATGTGTTGTTGCCGGGGTTGCTCATCTCGCAGCAGACCAGGAATACTCCGCTCGGTTTCAGGACGCGTGCCACCTCGGCGAAAGCCCGGTGCAGGTCGCCCCAGAAATAGACCGTTTCAAATGCGGTCACGGCATCGAATGCCCGGTCGCCGTAAGGCAGGTCGTCGGCCGTGGCCTGTTCCACGCTGCACCGGTCGGCATATCGCGCGGTTTTCCGTCGGGAGAATTCCACGCTTTCGGGCGATGCGTCCACGCCGCATACCATTCCGTCCGGGCAGCATTCCAACAGACGGAGCAGCGTGGCCCCGCCTCCGCAGCCGATGTCGAGAACACACCATTGCGGTTGCCATTCGATATGTGCCGCTCCCCAGCGGGTGAGCGGCGCATGACCGTTGTTCATGCCGCGCAGCATCATTCTGCCCAAGAAACCGTCCGGCCTGCGGGTATGTTGCAGCAGCGAATTGATGAAGTTCCTTTTTTTCATGATTCCGTCCACTCCTTCGGCGAATATCCTGTACGGAAAGAGTGCGCAACCGTAAAATTACGGATGTTTCCGTTGCGATGTGCTTGTCGTTTGCGCATTTACCTACAAATGGGGAGCGATGCGGAAACCGGATGACTGCCGCTGGGGATGACGTCCGTTTCCGCTCTGCCGCATCGCGCAGCACCGGAGGGCTGCCGGCCTTTGCAGAAGAGATGTGTGTTATTCGAGGTCGTCTGCGGTGACGGTAAACGTCCATTCGGCCCTCTCTTCATCGGTGCGGTCGAATGTCCATGCCCCCCGGTCGTAGAATTGCTTCCCCGGTTTGTCGCGCTCCTCCAGCGTCCATATCCTTGCAGGAACCGAGCCGCCGTCGGTGTAGATTGACAACGGATGCGACTGGGGACGGTAGTCGAAGACTTCGTAAAAACTCGTCTGTATGTCGGAACCTCGGACGGTAGTACGCATGATTTCGGCACTTTGCCCCGCCTGAAGGGAGTGGAGACCGAAATCGGCGAATTCGAACCACAGTTCCCGGCCGCTGGCGTTACGCAGCAGCCAGGTGACATCGCAGCTCTCCGGGTCGGTATCTTGTTTCTGGAAGAGCCGGTCGAGCGGGTTGCAGGCTGTCGGCAGTATGAGCAGCAGCACGACGGCGCAGGTCATGGCAGTGAGTTTTCGTGGCATGGCGGCAGGAATTTATTCGTTGGCGATATCTTCGGGCGTTACCCGGAATACGTAGTCGCAGTCGTGGCTGGCGCGGTTTTCGTCCGGCCATTGCGAACTGTCGAAGAACTGTCGGTCGGAAGTGAAATCGTAGTCCTTGTTCCACTTCCGGAGGGTGGGGCCGTCCGGAGCGGCCGAAACCGAGAGCGTGCGGTATTCGGGGTGCAGTTCGAAAAGCAGCCCGGGATTGGGTTTCGTGTCCGGCGGAAGGACGGTCGTCCCCAGAAGCCGGTACTCGCCCGGTTCCACGGTGAATGGCGTATTGTCGTTAAAGGTGAAATAAAGGACGGAGTCCGTCGCATTCAGGAGCATCCAGCGCAGGAAGTAGTCCTCCTCTTCCGGTTGGCAGCCTGTCGAGGTACAGAGCAACAGTACTGCGGTGCAGAGAGCGTGGAGAAAGGTGCGTTTCATGGTCGGTAGTTTTTCAGGTTCATGCAACGTATTTGAAAGATAGATGCTTTTTCTGTCCGTTTTGTTGCATGCCCTTCTATTTTTTGTCGGAAACCGTCGGTTGCCGGTATGAAGAACGGGCGGGACGCTGACCAGTAAGGAAGCAACCGGTACACTGAACGACGAACAGCTTCGTAATCTTAATGAGAGACTTACTTATTTAAGAAATCTTGAGGATAAAAAGGCTCAGGTTCTGAGCAGCATCGAGGAGCAGGGCAAGCTGACTCCGGAGCTGAAGAAACAGATCGAGGCAGCGCAGACACTCGTTGTGGTAGAGGATCTTTACCGTCCGTACCGCCCGAAGCGCCGTACACGTGCCATCATCGCCAGGGAAAAAGGTCTGGGACCGCTGGCCGACATCATCCTTCTCCAGATGACGAAGAAACCTCTTGAAGAAGAGGCAAAAGCATTTCTTTCTGAGGAAAAAGAAGTCAAAACTGTGGAAGAGGCCATCAGCGGTGCCAGAGATATCATTGCAGAACACATTTCTGATGAAGCAGATTATCGTATCAGTATCCGTAAGAGAACAATGGATAAGGGAACTATATGTTCCACCGCAAGAGATGAGAAGGAGCAGTCTGTATACGAGATGTATTATGACTTTGAGGAGCCGGTGAAAAAGCTTGCAGGTCATCGTGTCCTTGCTCTGAACCGTGGTGAGAAAGAGAAATTCCTTACTGTGAAGATCCTTGCACCTGAGGAAGAGATCATCCGTTATCTTGAAAAACAGGTGATCGTCCGCGATAATCCATACACTATACCTGTTCTGAAAGAAGCCATTGAGGACAGCTATAAACGTCTCATCGGACCGGCTATTGAGCGTGAGATCCGAAGCGCCCTTACAGAGGCAGCAGAGGACGGTGCCATCCATGTCTTTGGCAAAAATCTGGAGCAGCTTCTCATGCAGCCTCCAATTGCAGGACAGGTAGTTCTTGGCTGGGACCCTGCCTTCCGTACCGGATGCAAGCTGGCAGTGGTAGATCCTACCGGAAAGGTTCTGGATACCACAGTTATTTATCCCACAGCACCAACCAATGAGACCAAGATCCGTGCCGCAAAGGAAACCCTGAAAAAGCTTATCAGCAAATATCATGTGACACTGATCTCTGTAGGAAACGGAACGGCATCCAGAGAATCCGAGCAGATCATCGTGGAGCTTCTTAAGGAAATCCCGGAAAAGGTCCAGTATGTTATCACCAACGAGGCAGGTGCTTCTGTATATTCCGCAAGCAAGCTTGCCACGGAAGAATTCCCGAATTTCGATGTTGGACAGAGAAGCGCCGCATCCATCGCAAGACGTGTACAGGATCCGCTTGCAGAGCTTGTAAAGATCGATCCGAAATCCATCGGTGTCGGTCAGTATCAGCATGATATGAACCAGAAAAAGCTGGGAGAAGCCCTTAACGGCGTTGTGGAAGATTGTGTAAACAAGGTCGGAGTGGATCTGAATACTGCGTCTGCATCCCTTCTGGAGTATATTTCCGGAATCAGCAAGGCCATCGCAAAGAATATTGTAGCTTACCGTGAGGAAAACGGCCGTTTCCAGACAAGAAGAGAGCTTCTTAAGGTTGCCAAGCTTGGTCCGAAAGCCTTTGAGCAGTGTGCAGGTTTCACACGGATCACAGGAGGCAAAAATCCTCTGGACGCAACCAGTGTCCATCCGGAAAGCTATGACGCAGCAAAAAAACTCCTGGAAAAGCTGGGCTACACACCGGAAGATGTGGCAGAGCGTAAGCTTACCGGTATTTCTGGGCAGATCCGCGATTACGGAAAACTGGCAAAGGAGCTGGAGATCGGAGAGCCAACCTTACGTGATATCGTAAAGGAACTGGAAAAACCTGCCAGAGATCCACGTGACGAGATGCCGAAACCGATCCTCCGTACCGATGTCCTGGATATGAAGGACCTGAAAGAAGGCATGGTCCTCAAGGGAACTGTCCGCAATGTCATTGACTTCGGTGCTTTTGTGGATATCGGTGTGCATCAGGATGGCCTGGTCCATATTTCCGAGATGAGCGAGAAATTCATCAAACATCCGCTGGAAGCAGTCAGTGTGGGAGATATCGTGGATGTCCGTGTTCTTGGTGTTGATATGAAGAAAAAACGTATCAGCCTTTCCATGAAGGGAATCAGTAAATAAAGAGAAAATCCGAGACATACCGCGCGAATTTATGCGATCAGCATAAATTCTGTGCATCGCCAGGCGTGTTACTGAGAACAGAGTGAACAGTAATGTATATTCAGCAGCATTCTGCGGCGGATTACCGGACAGATATACAATAAAGCTATAACAGAAATACAGCAGTGGTTTATACCCTATACTTTATAGAACCGGAGAAATCAGGTTTACAGGGAAAAACCACTGCTGTATTATTATATTACCAGATGCGGATTATAGGGAATGTTTACATCAGGAATACATAGATCGATCCGCATATGTATATCGAATGATCGATCAGACAAGAGGGATACATATGTAATCAGAAATGTCAACAAATGTGAGTAAATACACTCAAAGGTGTTTAAAATCCAAAACACTAGTTGGTAACTTAAAACTACTGGAATTACAGGAAATGAACCAGTGCAAGTTGAAACAGCCTTGCTAACTATAGGGTAGAACCTTGATGGTTGTAATTGAGTAATGGTATAAGTCTACGAAAACCAAGTAGCAAAGAAAAACAAATATTAAGAAAGGAAAAGCTATTTAGATGAAGTCTGTATAATGTCATATACAAGACTATACAGATATGTACCGATGGCTTAGTCGGGAATTTACGACTGTGGAGTGTACAAGAACTTGTGAGTAGATTGATATTTATATCATCAAAAGCATATACGTTGAAGCAGTAACTACAAATCGTGAGATTGTAGTAAATCATCTAGCATATACACATATGTATATGTTTTTAGTAGCAGGGATTATATTTGGATAGTACTGTACAGACCGTGCAGGAGGTCGGAAATCAGGTAAGCCAGTACAGGCAGATGTTTGAAAATTACCTGCCGGACATCACAAAATTCGGAATCAAGGTTGTTCTGGCTATCGTTGCTTTCTGGGTAGGAAGCACGGTAATTAAATGGATCGTAAAGTTTGTGAGGAAATCACTGACAAAATCCAGGCTGGATACAGGAGTGGCACAGTTTATGTCCTCTCTGGTCAAGATCATACTTTACATACTCCTGATCTTTAATATATCCACAAGCTTTGGAGTAAAGGAATCATCTCTGGCAGCACTTCTTGGAACTGCAGGTGTTACTATGGGTCTTGCCCTCCAGGGTGGACTTGCCAACTTGGCAGGAGGTATGATGCTTCTTCTGTTCAAGCCGTTCCAGGTAGGGGATTACATCATCGTTAACGGACAGGACGGAAGCGAGGGAACGGTAGCCAAGGTCGAGATTTGTTATACAACGCTGTTATCCATTGATAACAAGCACATCGTGATCCCCAACGGTACTCTTTCCAATGCGACCATCACCAACGTAACAGCAAGGGATCAGCGAAGGCTGGAGATCAAAGTGGGGATCTCTTATAATGCAGATATCCAGAAGGCCAAGGATATCCTGGAAGATATCCTCACCGAAGATCCGGATACCAGAGAAGACGAAGAGATGGTGGTATTCGTAGATGAGCTGGCAGAAAGCTCTGTGATCATGGGCTTTCGTGTCTGGGTAGATACCGACCGCTACTGGGCAGCCAGATGGAGATTGAACCAGAGGATCAAGGAAGATTTTGATTATTATGGAATTGAGATTCCTTATAAGCAGCTGGATGTGCATATTCATAAATAATATGCATAAAGGAAGAAAGATAAAGCCCTTTCACATGGCAGAGAAATTGCTGTGTGGGAGGGCTTTTTTGGTGAAAGTAACTGGTTTTGGGATTATTACTGCCATTCACGATAATAGAGAATATGAAAATTATTGACAAACCAGTGCCGGGGTGTGATAATACCCCACAGAGATAGTATTTGGACTCAAAACTATACTCTGGCTGAAATCA
>OGPR01000599.1_pt1 | contig 36578 bp, 35 predicted proteins | sample 1552981 | NCBI WGS metagenome assembly OGPR01 (sample SAMEA2580260, study PRJEB22360) | human gut metagenome | biome: human gut; feature: human-associated habitat; material: faeces | place: Denmark | collected 2008/2010 | reverse complement strand
GGCCGCCCGGCGCCCCCGCCGGCAACCGATGCGCATTATGGAAAGCGTATGGGTACTCACCGCCCTCTGGGCCAGTTTTTTCGGGCTATGGGCCTATTTCGCCTTCGGACGCGCCGCACGGCACATGCCCGTGCAAAACGACGGCACCGGAAAGCAGAAAGGCTCAGCGAAAATCAGCGAGCCGGCAAAAGGCGGCGGCATCGGGGAAAACGGAAACGAACGGAAGGTCGGCAGCGCCGGGCAGGAAACGGAGAACAGAAAGCCCGGCACGGGCCGACGGAAAGACCTGTCCGTAGCGGGGACGGATCCATGGAAGGTCTCGGAGCCGGAACCGGCCATGAACATGCCGGAACCGGCGATGACCGGGATGCAGATGGAGAACGGAACCACGACAGGAGCGGACGGGGCGGAAGATATGCCCGGAATGAAAGGGACGGCGCTCAAAGCGGGCATGGCAGATGAGGCGGGCATACCGGGAATGACAAACAGGATGGATATGCCGGGAATGACAAACAGGGTGGATATGCCGGGGATGGCTGACAAGGCGGACATGTCGGGGATGACAAACGAGCCGAACATGTCCGGGACTATGGAAGGCATGGACGGGATGGGGAATATGCCGGGGATGAAAGGGCGGCCGCGGTGGCAGCCGGTCGTCTTGTCGACGCTCCACTGCGGGGCGGGGTGTACGCTGGCCGATATCGTCGGCGAATGGTTCCTCTTCTTCGTCCCGGTAGCCATAGGCGGAAGCATACTGGCAGGGACATGGGTCGTGGATTACCTCCTGGCCCTGGCATTCGGCATCGGGTTCCAGTACGCCGCGATCCGGGGCATGGAACGCACGCTCCCGCGCGGTGAAGCGATACGCCGTGCCGCCAAAGCCGACATACTCTCGCTCACGGCATGGCAGGCCGGCATGTACGGCTGGATGGCCGTGGCGATCTTCGCGCTCAACGGCGGTGAGGCAATGCCCCGCACCTCGTTCGTATTCTGGTTCACGATGCAGGTCGCCATGGCATGCGGGTTCCTCGTGGCGCTGCCCGTAAATATCCTCCTGATCCGGGCCGGCATAAAAAAAGGGATGTAGCCGCACCGCATCCCCGGCGGCCGGCCGTGAAATTTACGCGGCTTTGCCCGAAAACTCCGATTTAATCGTTACCTTTGCGCCGACAGCGGAAAAACCGCAACGAAACGTAATTTCAGGTATACACAGGAAAACTTTATGGAAACAAGCACCAATTACAGCAAGACAGCCGGCGTGCGCAGGGCTGACAAGTCCGAGAACACCACCCTGTTCCGCAACGTCTACCTATGGATGACGATGGCCCTCTTCATCACGGGCGCAACGGCCCTGACGGTCTCCGACTCGCCGACGCTGCTCAATGCCATCTTCGGCAGCAAAGTCGCATTCTTCGGCCTGATCATCGCCGAACTGGCGCTGGTCATCATCCTCTCGTCGTTCATCTTCCGCATGTCGTTCCTCACGGCAACGCTGATGTTCATCGCCTACTCGATCCTCAACGGCGCGACGCTGGCTTCGATCTTCCTGCTCTACACCGCATCGTCCATCGCATCGACCTTCTTCGTGACGGCCGGCACGTTCGGCGCCATGGCGCTGTTCGGGTATTTCACCAAACGCGACCTCTCGGGCATCGGGAACATGGGTTACATGGCGCTTATCGGCATCATCATCGCAACGGTGGTGCGCAGCGAAACGATGATGTGGGTGATAACCTACATCGGCGTGCTGGTGTTCGTCGCCCTCACGGCCTATGACACGCAGAAGATCAAGAAGATGGTGATGAACGCCGAGGTCGTGGACGAATCGACGCAGAAAATCGCACTGCTGGGATCGCTGACCCTCTACCTGGACTTCATCAACCTGTTCCTCTACCTGCTCCGGATTCTCGGAAGCCGCAAGTAGGCAGGCACCGACAACACAAAAGGGACGGGATACGCTGGCGCGTCCCGTCCCTTTGCTTTCTACCCCGGAGCCGGGCTAAAACTGCACCTGGGGTGCGGTTTCGGTACCTTCGGCAGCCTCGAAGTAGGGCTTCTGCCCGAACCCGAACAACTTGGCCACCAGGTTGGCCGGGAAGCGGCGCACGGCGACGTTGTAGGTCTTGGCCACCTCGTTGAACTCCTTGCGGGCCACTGAAATACGGTTCTCGGTGCCTTCGAGCTGCGCTTGCAGTTCGAGGAAATTCTGGTTGGCCTTCAGGTCGGGATAACTCTCCGACACGGCGATCAGGCGCCCCAGCGCCGAGCGCACCAGCGCCTGCGCCTGCTGGAACTCGGCGAGTTTCTCGGGCGTGAGGTCGTCGGCCGAAAGGTTGATCGAGGTGGCTTTCGCACGGGCCTCGGTTACGGCCTCGAAAGTCTGCGACTCGTGTGCGGCATAGCCCTTGACCGTGTTCACCAGGTTGGGAATCAGGTCGGCACGGCGCTGGTACTGCGTTTCGACATTCGACCATGCGGTCTTCAGCCCCTCCTCCTTATTGACAAATCCGTTGTACGTTGCGTAGAAGAAGATCACCACGACGGCGACGACTCCAATCCAAATCCATTTCTTCATAATATAAAGTGTTTTAAATTCATTCCAATCTTATCCCGTCGGGGCCGGGAAAACCATTCCGGCCGCCCGCAAAGCCAGCCTTTGTCCGGCAAACAGCCGCCCGGCACGCCCTGCGGCCTTTACCAGCGCGAGCCGGCACCGCCGCCACCGAACGAACCGCCGCCGAAACCACCGCCTCGCGACCCTCCGCCGAAGCCGCCGAAACCACGCCCCCCGATGATCGTGCCGCCGCCCGCGCCGCCGCCGAAATTGTCGTCGCGCAGGTTTTTGGCCTGTCGTTTGACCACGGCGCCGCAATTCGAGCAGACGTAGGTATATTCGACCAGCCGGTAGTTGGGCGTCACCTTCAGGATGTCGCTCGACTGCTGCCGGAGTGTCAGTTTATGGCATTTCGGGCAACGCTTGCGGGCGTAGTAACCCAGCAGGATCACGCCCATCGGCACTACGACGAACCCGGTGACGATCAGGAAAACCGCCCATGCGGGCAGCTCGTCGCCGCCCGTATCGGCACCGCCCAGATCCAGTTCGCTCCCCTCGAGCAGCTGCGACACGGCTTCGACCCCCTGCACCATGCCGAGGCTGTAATCGCCCTGGCGGAATGCCGGGAGCATGTATTTGAGCTGGATGCGCTTGCAGATCGCATCGGGCAGCACGCCCTCCAGCCCGCCGCCCGTGACGAAACGGATCTCGCGGCGGTCTTTGACCAGCAGGATGCCCAGCCCGTTGTCGTTGCGGGCCTGCCCCACGCCCCACGCGGAGAAGAGGTCGATGGCGAATTCGAAGACGTCGCCGCCCGCGATGTCGTCCACGGCGACCACGGCGACCTGGGCGACGGCCCGCTCGCGCAGCGCCGCGCACAAACGGTCGATATGCGCCACGGCCTCGTCCGAGAGTATCCCGTCGGGGTTCGAGACGTAACGCGTGCGGTCGGCGCGCTGGACATTGGGGATGTCTTCGACGCGGTAGGTTTCGGCCTGTGCCGCGAGGCACGGGACGAACAGCAGACAGAGGAGAAGGAAGCGTTTCATAATCATGGGCAAAAATAGGAAAAATTCCATAAAAGGAACGCGACCGCGCAGGGATTCGTGTTCCGCGGCGGATAAAAACGGTACGCCGGCCCCGAGCGGGCGTCCCGGGCCGGGTTTGCAGGCCGCAGCCGGGCATCGGGCGGGGAAGCAGCCAGGCATCGGGCGGGGATGCGGCCGCCGCACTCCGCGGCCGCAGGGGTCAGCGTGTCAGGATGCGGTAGCTCCACGGCGCCATGTCCTCCTCGACATGCCCGCGCAGTTCGCAGGCAACGCCCGTCATGGCATCGGTGTACATGCCGGCATAGATGCCCGTGTAATAATCGGCATGGATGGCGTAGGGCGAGAGGTTCATCACGGCGACGACGCGGTTGCCCTTCACTTCGCGCACGAAGGTCATCAGGCAATCCTCGGCGTTGTTGCGGATCTCGACCATCTCGCCGCCCGCCTCCCCGGCGGCGAGCGCAGGGTTGGCATGCCGGAGCCCCGCCAGGCGGCGGTAGAAATCCGTGAACGAATTGGCCGCATAGGAGGGGATCGGGTCGCGGTCGAAGAAGGCGAACGAATGGTCGTAGCCGATCTCCTGCCCGGTATAGACCAGCGGCAGGCCGCGCGGCACGACGAACGTGAAGGCGGCCATGATCTCGCGGGCGTCGCCCATGCGCGTGAACTCCGAGCCGTTCCACGAATTCTCGTCGTGGTTGGAGGTGAACACCAGGCGCATGGCGGACTGCGGGTAACGGTTACGGTCGGCATAAATGTAGTCGCGCAGGGCGGTCACGCGTACCTTCTGCTGCGCCACGTCGTTCATCAGGTGGTGCATCTCCCAGGCATAGCAGGCGTCGAAGGCACCCGCTTCGAAGAGGTAAGGCTCCTCGGCCTCGGCCAGCAGGAACAGGTCGGGGTTCACCTTCCGCAGGCGGCGGGCAGTTTCATTCCAGAACTCCACGGGCACGAGCATCGCCATGTCGCAGCGGAAACCGTCGACGGCGTGCCGGCGCACCCAGAACTCCATGGCGTCGGCCTCGGCCCGCCACACGTCGCGGTTCGCATAGTTGAGTTTGGCGGTGTCCGTCCAGTCCCAGGGCACGGCGGGCGCCCCCGCGGCATCGCGCTCATACCAGTCGGCAGGCTTCTCGCCGACCCAGCGGGCGTCGCGCGCCGTATGGTTGGCGACCCAGTCCAGCAGCACCTTCATGCCCAGGCGGTGCGCCTCGGCGACAAACGCATCGAAATCCCCCATCGTCCCCAGCCCGGGGTCGACGGCGCAATAGTCGCGGATCGAATAGTAAGAGCCCAGCGAGCCCTTGCGCCCCTCGGCGCCGATCGGATAGACGGGCATCAGCCACACGGCGTCGATGCCCATGTCGCGCAGGAAGCCGAGCTTCGCGGCGGCGGCCCTGAGGGTGCCTTCGCGCGTCAGCTGGCGCACGTTCATTTCATAGATTACAGCCTGGTAACTCCACTCGGGATGCAACATAATTTCCATATTTTAATGCGGAATCCGGATTCCGGGATGTCAAATGTACGCTTTTTTCCGGAAAAAATCCGGGCGGCGACCGAATCCGGTGCAATAGGGACAAAATAGCAAGGGGCACATGTAGGTTTATTTCACAAAAATTACTACCTTTGCGCACGATATAAAACGCCTTAGTAAAAATGAAGCATTACCGCCTCTTAGTCCCGGTCATCCTGGCCCTGCTGGTCTCGTCATGTGCCTCGCAGAAACGTGCCTGGTACCTGCAGGACGCGAACCCCTTTACGCCTGAACAAATCGCCGAAAGCGGCCAGATCCGGATCAAACCCCTCGACCGGCTGACGGTCGTGGTCAACAGCAAAGACCCCGAACTGGCAGTGCCGTTCAACTCATCGACCTCGCTGAGTTCCGTGACGGGAGTCGCCTCGTACAGCTCGGCGACCAACCAGTCGCTGCAAATCCGCACGGTGGACGAGAACGGCATGCTCGACATGCCCGTGATCGGGAAGATCGACTGCAAGGGAAAGACCCGCAGCGAACTGGCACAGGCCATCGCCGACAAGATCGTCGAGGGCGGGTATATCAACGACCCGTCGGTCAACGTGCAGTTCGCCGACATGAAGATTTCGGTCATCGGCGAAGTCGCCCGCCCGGGGCATTACGACGTCACGCGCGACAAAATCTCGATCTTCGACGCCCTGGCCATGGCCGGCGACCTGACGATCTACGGTATCCGTACGGACGTGGCCGTGGCCCGCGAAGTGAACGGCGTGCGCACGATCGAATACCTCGACCTCACGTCGAAAGACCTCTTCAACTCGCCGGCGTTCTACATCCAGCAGAACGACGTGATCTACGTCAAGCCCAATAAATATAAGGCACAGGCCGGTGAAATCAGCCAGAACCGCAACTTCTACCTCTCGCTCGTAGGTACGGCCATCTCCGTGGCGACGCTTATCATAACCTTAACCAAATAAGCCGGGCCATGACCGAATACAACAACCAGCAGCAACACCTGCAGAACGACGAGAACGAAAACGGCAGCGGCCTCACGCTGCACGACCTGTTACAGATGGTTCTGGCCAACTGGTACTGGTTCGCCTTGTCGGTGCTCATCTGCCTCGGCATGGCCTACTACTACCTGGCCAGCACCCCGAAGATATACAGCCGCACGGCCACCATCCTCGTAAAGGACAGCCGCAAGGGCGGCGACATGGAACTGGGCGCATTCAGCGACCTGGTAGGTTTCCAGAACCGCCGCAACGTCGACAACGAGGTTTACATCCTCCAGTCGCACAGGCTGATGTCCGAGGTGGTAAAGCGCCTCCACCTGACGGTCAACTACTCCGTACGGGACGGGCTGCGGACGCTCGACCTCTACGGCCGCTCGCCCATCGAAGTCGATTTCATCGACGACGACAACCAGCGCCTTTCGCTGGAGGTGACCGAACTCGAGGACGGCCGGATCAAGCTGGCGGACTTCGACGACAAGTACCTCACCAAGCAGGAGAAGCGCAGGGTCATCCGCGCCCAGTACGGCGACACGATCCCCACCCCGCTGGGGCAGATGGTCGTACACAAGACGCCGTTCATGGACTCGACCTACGTGGACAGGCCCATCACCGTCACCAAGAGTTCGCCGATGGTCACGACGAACGCCTACCGCGCCACCGTAAAGAGCGACGTGGCCAACAAACAGGCGTCGATCGTCACCATCTCGATGAACAGCTCCGTGCCCAAGCGTGCCGAGGACGTGATCAACACGCTGATCGCCGTGTACGAAGAGGACGCCATCGCCGACAAGCGGCAGGTATCGGTCGTGACGAACGCCTTTATCAAGGAGCGTATGCTGGCCATCGGGCGGGAACTGGGCGTCGTGGACAGCGAAATCGAGGGGATCAAAAAGAGCAACCAGATGATCGACATCACCTCGGAGGCTACCCGATCCATCACAGAGAGCAGCAAATTCAAGGTCGAAGGGCTTTCGATCGAAAACCAGATCAGCGTCGCCAACTACATCCGCGACTACCTCGACGACCCGTCGCACGCGGGGGATCTGATCCCGATGGTCGCCTCGCTGACCAACAACGGGATCGTCGCCCAGATCACCGAATATAACGACGCCATCCTGCGCCGCCAGAAACTGCTCGAAAACAGTTCGGAACGCAGCCCCGTGATCCAGGACATGGACAACGTGCTGGCTGCCGTGCGCCGCTCGATCATCGCTTCGCTCAACTCGCACGTCTCGACGCTCGAAATACAGCTTTCGAACATGCGCAAGGAGGAGGCGCTGGCCAATCACCGCATATCCACCATGCCGTCGCAGGAGAAAGTCCTGTTAGACATCATGCGCCAGCAGAAGATCAAGGAGGAGCTGTTCCTCTACCTGCTCAACAAACAGGAGGAGACGCAGCTCAACTATGCCGTCGCCGAAAGCAATTCGCGTACGATCGACCAGGCATACGGCAGCCCCAGGCCCGTGTCGCCCCGTTCGATGATCATCCTGGGCATCAGCCTGCTGGCCGGCCTTGCGATCCCCTTCGGCATCATCTACCTGATCGGCATTCTCGACACGACCATCCGCGGCCGCAAGGACATCGAAGAGAACATCAGCGCCCCGTTCCTGGGGGACATTCCCTTCCTCGAAGGCGAGAACAAGGGCGGCATCGTCGTCCGGGAAACCGGCCGCGACGCATTGTCCGAGGCTTTCCGCATCCTGCGTTCGAACATGACCTTCATGAACGTGTCGTCGGGCAAGGAGATCAAGTGCGTGCTCTTCACTTCGTCCGACCCCCATGCGGGCAAGACGTTCGTGGCGATGAACCTGGCGATGACGCTCGCCACGGCCGGGAAGCGGGTCGTACTGATCGACCTCGACCTGCGCCGCCACGCGCTCTCCACGACGCTGGGCCGCAGCAACAGCAAGAAAGGCATCACGAGCTACCTGGCCGGGACGATCACCGACATCGGCGAACTGATTACGCCGATGGACGTACACAAGAACCTCGACGTGATCTGCGCCGGCATCCAGCCGCCCAACCCCACGGAGATGCTGCTTTCGGATCGCCTGGACAAACTGATCGCAGAGCTGCGGGAGAGCTACGACTATGTATTCATCGACAGCACCCCGGCCATGTCGGTCGCCGACGCGGTCATCACCGACCGGCTGGCTGACCTCTGTATCTATATCGTGCGCGAAGGCGTGCTCGACCGCCGGCAGCTGCCCGACATCGAACGGCTTTACCGCGAGAAGAAATTCCGCAACATGTGCGTCGTACTCAACGGCACGCGCACCCGCCGCCACGGATACGGTTACGGCTATGGGTACGGATATGGTTACGGGTACGGATACGGGTATGGTTACGGGTATGGTTACGACGATTACAAGGAGACCAGCTACCGCAAGCGCCTGAAACTTTTCTTCAGCAAAATCGGACGTAGAATTAGGAACAAGGAATAAATGGCTATACGCAATGCATTGATCGCCGTCGATTTCGACGGAACGGTCGTGACACACGCATATCCCGAAATCGGCGACGACGCCGGGGCGGTTCCCGTACTGAAAGAACTTACGGACAACGGTTGCCGCCTGATACTTTACACGATGCGCCACGGCAAGCTGCTCGACGACGCGATCCGGTGGTTCCGCGAGCGGGGAATCCCGCTCTACGCCGTGAACGAGAACCCCTCGCAGCAGCGCTGGACATCCTCGCCGAAAGTCCACGCCGACCTCTACATCGACGACAGCAGCCTCGGCTGCCCGATCCGGTTCGTGGACGGTGTGAAACGCCCCGTAGCGGACTGGACGCGCATCCGGGAGCAGTTGGTCAGGGAAGGTTTCCTGGACTGAGCCGCCGCGGGAGCCGGCCAAACCGAAGGCACATCAGGCTTTCCGAAGCCGGCTGCCAAACGGCACTGCACAAGCAATATGCAAAAGGGCGGATGAAAACATCCGCCCTTTTGCATATGCGATGCCGCAACCGGCAATTATGCCCAGAGGTTGCGGGGATATTTGCCCTCGGCGATCATCTTCTCGATCGAGGCCACCAGCGCGGGTTTGTCCTCCTTGTAGGTGACGCCGTGCCACTGCGCCGCCGAGCGGAGCACACGCAACGAGGCCGTGCCTTCGCCGACGAGTTTGTTGACCATCGTCGGGATATAGAACTCGGCCTTGAGGTTCTCCTTGTTGCGGGCGAGCCACGTCTTGAAATACTCCCTGGAATAGGTGAAGAAATCGGGGGTGAAGCCAAAGAGGTTCATCGACACCGGCGTGTCCCCGGCCAGTACTTCGTCGGCGCCGCCGTCGTGGAAGACGATCCTGCCGTCGGGCATACGCTCGATCTGCGTGCGCTCGACCATCGAGGTGAGGTTGCCCGCAGCATCCACGCCGCAGACGCCGCGCGAAACGGTACCGTTGTCCGAAAGGGTCTTGTCGAGGTCGTAGGCGACCATGCAGTAGCGGTTCCGGCTCTCACCCAGCTGCGAAAGGTAGTCGCCGATGGTCTTGTAGGCTTCGGCACCGTAGAAGTCGTCGGCATTGATCACGGCGAAGGGTTCGCGGATGGCGTCGGCCGCCATCATCACGGCATGGTTGGTGCCCCACGGCTTGACGCGACCTTCGGGAACGGCAGCCCCTTCGGGCAGGTAGTCCAGCTCCTGGAACACGAACTCCACGGCGATGCGGCCGCCGAAACGCTCCGCGGAGAAGACCTCGCGGAACTCCTTTTCGAAAGAGTGGCGGATGACGAAAACGACCTTGCCGAAACCGGCGCGGATGGCGTCGTAGACCGAATAATCTATGATGGCCTCGTTGTTAGGGCCGACTCCGTCCATCTGCTTGAGCGAACCGTAACGGGAGCCCATACCTGCGGCGAGGACGAGTAATGTAGGTTTTACCATACTTTTCAGCTGTTTTTTGCGTTGATTCTAAACGATCACAAAGTTAAAAAATTCGGCGCGTTCCGCAAAGGTTTTCTATGAATTTGGTTATCTTTGCATTCATAATGTCATAAACCGATGAGATTTTTCAAATCCATACGGGCATGGTGGCGCGGGCTTTTCCGCAAACGCCGTTTCAACATGCTCAATGCCACGGACAACAGCGAGGAGTGGCACATGCACCTCTCGCCGGCCAGCATCTTCGCGGCCTTCCTGTCGTTCGTGCTGCTGCTGTTCATCCTCGTCCTGTCGCTGGTGGCCTACTCCCCGATCCTGGAATTCCTGCCGGGATACCGCACCGAGGCAGACCGTTCGCGCGAAAGCCTCGTGCAGAACATCATCCGGCTCGACTCGATGGAGCGCATGATGAACGACATGCTCACCTACAACCAGCATATCGCGCTGATCATGGAGGGCAAAACTCCCGTGGCGCGCACGCTCGCCACATCGGACAGCACCCGCACCAGCAAGGTGCTGGTGATGCCCTCGCCCGAAGACTCGCTCCTGCGGGCACAGATGGAGGGCGACGGCCCGTACGCCATCGCGGGCCGCAGCGGCGGGTCGCGGCGTTCGGTACGCGAGGCGATCGAGCTGGCCAAACCCGTGGAGGGGATCATCACCGACCGCTTCGACATCCGCAACGGCAATTTCGGGGTACGCATCGCGGCGGCGGCCAGCGACCGCATCACGGCCATCGACAACGGCACGGTGGTGCTGAGCCTCTGGACGCCCGAGACAGGCTACATGGTCGAGTTGCAGCATGCGAACAACCTCCTCTCGGTCTACAAGGGGCTTTCGCAGTCGCTCGTCACCACGGGGCAGACCATCCGCGCGGGCGAGATGGTGGGCTACAACGCCGAGGCGGAAGAGGGCGAGGTGCGGCTTTTCGAATTCGAACTCTGGAACAACGGCAAGCCCGTAGACCCCGAAGGGTACATCGTATTCTGACGCACAGGCATGAAACAACGACTTGCAATACTGGGTTCGACGGGCTCGATCGGCGTGCAGACGCTCGACATCGTGCGTGAGACCCCCTCCCTGTTCGAAGTGCGCGTGCTGACGGCCAACCGCAACTGGCAGCGGCTCGCGGCACAGGCACGGGAATTCGACGCGGACACGGCAGTCATCGCCGACGAACGCTATTACGGGCAGCTGCGCGATGCGCTGGCCGGCACCGACGTGAAGGTGTACGCCGGAGAGGATGCCGTGGCCCAGGTCGCGGCGGGCGGCGATACGGACGTGGTGGTCAACGCGCTGGTAGGCTACGCCGGGCTGGCGCCGACGGTGGCGGCGCTCGGCGCCGGAAAGAAACTGGCGCTGGCCAACAAGGAGTCGCTCGTGGGGGGCGGCGAATACGTAATGCGGCGGGCGGCCAAAAAGCGTGCGCCGATCCTGCCGATCGACTCGGAACATTCGGCCATCTTCCAGTGCCTGGTGGGCGAGCAGTCGCCCATACGGCGGCTCATCATCACGTGCAGCGGCGGCGCATTCCGCGACCTGCCGTGCGAAAAACTGGCCGACGTGACCGTGGAACAGGCGCTGCGCCACCCCCAGTGGGAGATGGGCGCAAAGATCACGATAGACTCGTCGACGCTGGTGAACAAAGGCTTCGAGGTGATCGAGGCACACTGGCTGTTCGGCACCCCGGTGGAGAAAATAACGGTGCTGCTGCACCCGCAGTCGATCGTACACTCGATGGTGGAGTTCGAGGACGGGGCGATCAAGGCGCAGCTGGGCACGCCCGACATGCGTATGCCGATCAGTTTCGCGCTGATGTACCCCCGGCGGGCGACCCGCCCCGGCGAGCGGTTCGATTTCATGGCGCACCCGCAGCTGACATTCGCCGGGGTCGACCGGGCGAAATACCCGGCGCTGGAGATCGCCTGCGAGTGCCTGCGCCGCCGCGGCACGGCGGCCTGCACGATGAACGGCGCCAACGAGGTGGCCGTCGCGGCGTTCCTCGGCCGCAAGTGCGCATGGCTGGATATCGTGCGTGCCATCGAGTACGCTCTGGGGCGCGCCTCGTTCGCCGCCGCCCCCACCCTCGGGGACTACGCCGAGGCGAACGACGAGGCCCGGCGGCTGGCCGCGGAATACTTAGCGTTGTAACCAAAAGACAGACATGGATATAATCATCAAGATCATTCAGTTTTTCCTCTGCTTCACCATCCTGGTGGGCATTCACGAATTGGGGCACTTCCTCATGGCGCGGGTTTTCAGGATCCGCGTCGACAAGTTCTATATCTTCTTCGACCCGTGGTTTTCGATCTTCAAGTTCAAGCGCGGCGACACCGAGTACGGGCTGGGCTGGCTGCCGCTGGGCGGATACTGCAAGATCGCCGGCATGATCGACGAGTCGATGGACAAGGAGCAGATGAAACAGCCCCCCAAGCCCGACGAATTCCGCACCAAACCCGCATGGCAGCGTTTTCTGGTGATGATCGCGGGCGTGGTGATGAACGTCCTGCTGGCGATCGTCATCTACTGCGGCGTCTGCTACACGTGGGGCGACAACTACTTCTCGAACGAGGACGCCAAATGGGGTTACAACTTCAACGAGGCGGGGCACAAACTCGGCTTCGAGGACGGTGACAAGTTCGTGACCATCGACGGCGAACCGGTCGGCGACATCAACAAGATACTCAATTCGCTGCTCATCACCGAAGGCGAGCGGAAGGTCGTCGTCGAGCGCGGCGGGAAGCACGTGGAGCTGACGTTGCCGCTGGACGAGCTGATCGAGATGCGCCAGGCCAAAGGTTACGAAGACCTCTTTACGCTGCGTGTGCCGTTCCTGATCGACAGCGCGGTGTACGAATCGGCGGCGGCGCTCAGGCGCGGCGACGAGATCGTGGCCATCGACGACGCACGGGGGCTGGAATACTCCGGCTACCAGCAATATCTGAAGACCCGGGCGGGCGGGGAGGTGACCCTGACGGTGAAGCGCGAAGGCGACATGCTGCTGCAGATCGCCGTCCCGGTGTCCGACGAGGGCAAGCTGGGCGTGATAGCACGCAATCCCTATACGCTGCGCACACAGGAGTACACCTTCTGGCAGTCGATCCCGGCAGGCATCGAAAAGGCCGGGAAAGTCATTTCGTCCTACTGGGAACAGTTGAAGATGATCGTGCAGCCCAAGACCAAGATGTACGAGGAGCTGGGCGGGTTCATCGCCATCGGCAGTATTTTCCCCGGGGACTGGAACTGGGAGGATTTCTGGTTGAAGACGGCGTTCCTGTCGATCATCCTCGCGGTGATGAACATCCTGCCCATACCGGGCCTGGACGGCGGGCATGCGATCTTCACGTTCTGGGAGATGGTCACGGGACGCAAGGTGAGCGACAAGGTGCTGGAAGGCGCGCAGTACGTCGGGCTGGTCATCATCCTGTTCCTGTTGCTGTACGCCAACGGAAACGACATATACAGGTTCTTTATCAAGTAGGCATATGTTGCTGGGGCATGTACAGGACATGGTACAACGGCTCGCGGCCAGCCGTCTTCAGGACGTGTTACACCGCCCCCGGGCCACCCGCCGCGAACGGCAGCCCCGCAGCAAGAAAGAGAAGATGCTCGACCTGCTGGGCAGGGACAGGGCCGGTCATCCGACGCGTCGGGAAGAACTCCCGCCCGAAACGGTCGAACGCGTCAAAGCCGAGATCCGGGAAGAGACCCGCCGGGAACGGCGCAGAAAACGGATCATCGGATGGATCGTGGTAATCCTGGCACTCGGGGCGGCGATTTACCTTATAATTTCGTACCTTAATTATAGCCCTGAGGGATTCCTCGGGGGCGGACAATTCGAAACAGATGAAACTGGCAAACTGCGCCGAAGCATTACGGCGACACCATTTTGAGGTTGAAACGGTGAAGGACATCACCGAGGCGTTCGCGGTGCTGAAAGCCATCGCGGAGCGGGAACGGCCGGAAATAGTATCGTTCGGCGACTCGGAAACGATGCACGCCACGGGCATCGTCGGGTGGCTGCGCGGCGACGGACGCTGGAAGCTGCTCGACGGGTTCGACCCCGCGATGAGCTATCCCGAACGGTTGGAGATACGCCGGCAGGCGCTGATGTCCGACCTCTTCATCACGGGGGTCAACGCCATCAGCATGGAAGGCTCGCTCCACTGGCTCGACAAGGTGGGCAACCGCATCGCCCCGGTGGCGTTCGGGCCCCGCAAGGTGGTCATCGTGGCCGGACGCAACAAGATCGTCGCCGACCGTGCCCAGGCCGAGGAGCGCATCCGCACGATCGCCGCACCGCAAAACGTCGCACGGCACCCGGGGTTCCGCACGCCGTGCGCCCGGACGGGCGTATGCTCGGACTGCAACTCGCCCGACCGCGTGTGCAACACGCGTATGGAGATGATGCGGTGCTGGCCCGCAGGGCGCATGCTGGTCGTGCTGATAGATCAGGAACTGGGACTTTGACAAATACCGGAAGGATGAAAGCCATAAGATACATAGCCATACTGATCCTCGCGGCGGCACTCGCGGCCTGCGGGGAGAAATCGGAACCGTACTACACGACAAGCTATCCGGTGAGCCGGGTCGAAGCCACCGTCACGCTCGGCGCAGCAGCAACGGCAACGGCCGAAGACGAGCCCGAACCGGAGCCGGAACCCGACCCTGACCCTGACCCTGAACCTGAACCTGAACCCGACCCGGTAATCGAGGCCATACGCGCGGACGTGCTGGCCGAAGCCCCGGTACAGGCCGGGGGCGGTTACGTGCTCGAATTCCTCTACCACAACAGCGGATGGCTCTACATCACACCCGCGCCGGACGCCGCGCCGATCACCGGGTCGTTCAACAAGGAACCCGACAAACCCGACCAGCTGCGGTTCTTCTACGAGGACGCCGACTACACCTATGCGGTTTCCTACTATTCGGAGGAGGGCAAGAGCCTCACGCTGCTGACCGTAGACCTCACGGCCAAATACCAGGCGCTCTACCCCACGGCCGGCATCACGAAGGTCGAAAGGCTGGAATACACGACGCACCCCTTCTAAGGGCTGCGAAGACCCTTTACAAACCGACAATACACCGATGGCAAAAGTCAAAAAGGCCTTTTTCTGCAAGAATTGCGGGTTCGAAGCTCCCAAATGGCTGGGGCGCTGCCCCTCGTGCGGCGAGTGGAACACCTTTACGGAGGAGATCATAGCCCGTGAAAGCGGTTCCGTGGCGGCCAATGCCGCAGGGCCGCTGCCCGCGGCGAAACCCCAGCGCGTAGGCGACATCCGCGAAAGCGAACACCGCCGCATAGACGTGGGCAACAGCGAAGTGAACCGTGTGCTGGGCGGCGGGATGGTGCCGGGGTCGCTGATCCTCGTGGGCGGGGAGCCGGGCATCGGCAAGTCGACCCTCTCGCTGCAGATCGCACTGGCGGCGAACGGGCTGAAAACGCTCTATGTCTCGGGCGAGGAGTCGGCCGAGCAGATCAAGATGCGCGCGGGGAGGATCGGAATCGGCAACGACGAATGCCTGATCTATCCCGAGACGCTGCTCGAAAATATCGTCAGGCAGATCGGCGAACACAGACCCGACCTGGTGGTGATCGACTCGATACAGACCATCTATACCGACCTGCTGGACTCGTCGGCGGGAAGCGTGTCGCAGATACGCGAATGCGCCGCGACGCTGCTCAAGTATGCCAAGTCGACCGGGACGTCGATCTTCATCATCGGCCACATCACCAAGGACGGAAGCATCGCCGGGCCCAAGATCCTGGAACACATCGTCGACGTCGTCCTGCAATTCGAAGGCGACAGCAACAATATCTACCGCATCCTGCGCGGCATAAAGAACCGTTTCGGCGCGACGTTCGAAATCGGGGTGTTCGAGATGCTGGACAGCGGCCTGCGGAGCGTGGACAACCCGTCCGAGATCCTGCTGACGCACTACGAGGAGCCGCTGAGCGGCATCGCCGTGGGCGCTTCGGCCGACGGCGTGCGCCCCTACCTGATCGAGGTGCAGGCACTGGTGAGCGGCGCGGCATACGGTACGCCCCAGCGTTCGACGACGGGCTACGACACCAAGCGCATGAACATGCTGCTGGCCGTGCTGGAAAAACGCGTGGGAATGAAGATGTTCCAGAAGGACGTCTTCCTGAATTTCGCCGGCGGGTTCAAGGTCGCCGACCCGGGATTAGACCTGGCAGTGGTCGCGGCGGTGATCTCGTCGTACTACGACCGCCCCGTCGCCGAGGGGGTCTGCTGCGCGGGCGAAATCGGGCTTTCGGGCGAAGTGCGCCCGGCGCCCCGCACCGAGCAGCGCATCAGCGAGGCCGCGCGCCTGGGATTCAAACGCATCGTCGTATCGGGGTATCTGGGCAAGGGCGCCAAACGCCCCAAGGGGATCGAGGTCGTGACGATAAACAGCGTAGACCAACTGCCACGGGCGCTTTTTGTGGAATAGATTTTGCTCTTACACCCGTAAAAAGGAGTAAGAGATGCAAAAACGAATAGTCGTTCTCGGCGGGGTGGGTTTTATCGGCACGCACCTCTGCCTGCGCCTTCTGGAGGAAGGGCACGAGGTTTTCTGCGTCGATATCCGCGATGCGGTCAACTCGCCCCTGCTGCGGGGCGTATTGCAGCACCCCCTGTTCCGGTATGTACACCACAATATCATCAACGGGTTCAGTATCCGCTGCGACGAGATATACAACCTCGCGTCGCCGTCGCGCGTGCGCTACAACAAGGCGCTCCCGGTGGAGACGCTCCGCGTGAGCGTGCTGGGCGCCATAAACGCGCTCGACACAGCACGCACCGAGCATGCACGGGTGGTCTTCGCCTCGGCGGGAAACATCTACGGCATCGGGCAGCGCGACCCGGCGAGCGAACCGGGCAACTGCTGCTCGACGCACTACATCCTCTGCGAAGGCAAGCGCGCCGCCGAGGCACTGCACAGGGCATACCACAGCGAATACGACGTCGACACGCGCATTGCCCGCATATTCAACACCTACGGCAGCGGCGCCGACCCGATGGATCAGCGCGTGGTGATAAAGATGGTCGTGGCGGCCTTGCAGAACCGCGACATCGTCGTCAACGGCAGCGGGGAGCAGCTACGCACGTTCTGCTGGGTCGAAGACCTCGTGGAGGGGCTCGTCAGGCTGATGGAAGCACCGCCGTCGGCCGGGGCGGTGCGCACGGTGAACCTGGGCAGCAACCATGAAATCGCCATCCGGGCGCTGGCGGAGAAGATCGTGGCCCTGACGGGAAGCCGCTCGCGGATCGTGCACACGGCGGCACGGGCCGACGACGCAAGGCGGCGCACGCCCGACATCTCGGCAGCACGCAGGGAGCTGGGCTGGGTGCCCCGTACACCGCTCGCGGAAGGGCTGCGCCGCACGATCAGCTATGCGGAAAAGGAGTTGGCGGACAAGGCCTACGCCGGGGTCACATGGGCAGAGATGAACTGAAAAAGAAGATAGAATGACAACTACGGATTTTGATAAGATCATCTGGCGGGACGCGCTGACGTTCGTGGACTTTTTCGCCACATGGTGCGGGCCATGCCAGATGATGCACCCCGCCATCGACAAGTTCCAGCGGGAGATGAACGGCCGCGTGGATGTATACAAGGTGGATATCGACGACCGCGGAATGCTGGACGCAGTGCACCGCTACAACATCATGTCGGTGCCGACGCTCATGTTCTTCCGCCGCGGCGAAGTGCTGTGGCGCGAGAGCGGCCGCGTGGGTTACGACCATCTGGTAAACGTGCTGCGGGAGCTGGAAAAGCGCGAACAAGTGGCACAGCGATGAACTCCCGCGCGAAACAAACAATGCATGAAAGGGAGGCCTATGCCTCCAGACGCCAGGCGAGCTCCTCGTGGACGTAGTCTTCGGCAGGGAGCTTACCCAGAGAACCGGCTGCGCGGAGTACCGCCTGCCGGTTCTCCTCGTTTTGCGCCGCGACGGCCGCGAGCAGCGCCACCGCACCCTGAGCCGTAAGGCGGGCGGCGGGGACGGGATGCTGCGCCAGAGGCCGGGAGGAAACCTGCTGCCCGGCAGCACACGGGGAGGCGACATGCGGGTCTGCGGCCGGAGAAGCGCCTGGGGCGGCTGAGGCAATTGCAGCGGAAGGGGTGTCGCCAACGGAAGAATCGCCGAAAGCAGGCGTGGTAACTTCCGGAGAAGAGGCCTCCGTAACAGAAGCATCAGAGACAAAGGCACTCGGTGCAACAGAGGTATCCGCAGCGGCGGAAATTGCGGCGGCGGTCGCCTCGGTCGTCGCTTCGGCCGGCGTTTCGACCGTCGCCTCGGCCGTTGCATTGCGGTGCACGGCTTCGACGGCCGGTGCAACCCATGAGGCCGTAAGGCGGGGACTGCGCGCGGCGGCGAGCAGGGCGGCATACTGCAACAACGCATCGGGCGAGGCGATCCACGCCGAGAACAGCGCGGGGAACGCCTCGGCTCGGCTCAGCAGGGCAAAAGCGGCTTCCTCGGCGATTTCGGAATTGACGATGCCTGCGGCCCATGCGGGGAACTCCTCCGGCGTAAGGCACGCCGGACATGCAATATGCAGCGCCGCAAGGCGCAGTTCGCGGACATCCTGCCGGTAGAGGTAACGGGCGAAACCGTGGTCGGGCGCCTCCGCACGCGCTATCCGGCGCAATGTGGGCAGGCTCACCCCGTAATTCAGTCCGTAAGGCGTGCCGTAATAGCGCATCGAATCGGCTACGGCACCGTTACGCTCGCGGCGCAACTCCCTGAGCAGCGCCAACATACGCGACGTATAATCCATCGGTAAAAGCTATTTGCGACGGGGAAGCGCGACGTTGATCGTGCGGCCGAACTCGAACAGGGGAAGCACCGCGCGGGCATACTCGCGGCCGCCTGCGATGACCGTGCAGACCGATGGGTCGGCCACACGGCAGGCCACGGTATTGGACTCCTTGGCCGAAGCCTCGACGGCGGTAGCCGTATTGCCCGAGGGTTCGATCTGCAGCAGCACCATGTCGCCCGAAAGGTCGCTCTCGGGGAGCAGCCCGGCGGCGGCACTGAAACGGCAGACGATATACTGCTTCTTGTCGGATTGCGGATAGACCACATAGCGGCGGGTCTCGGTGGTGACGACACGCTTGCCCAGGAAGAGCTCCAGATAGCTCTGTTCGAGGCGTTCGATCTCGGCCAGGGCGGCTTTCAGCCCTTCGCCGAAGACATTTTCGCCGGCTTCGCCCGTGATGAGCTCGATACGGTGCCTGCGAAGCGAAAAGATCGTGTTGGCGGCTTCGCGGGCGGCGTCCTCCAACGCCAACACCGCCATGTCGTTCTTGTCGGCCTGGAGGCGCGAAAATTCGTCCTCGGACGTGGCATGGGACATCACCGTGCGCGAAGGCTGGGCCGGGGCGGGCGCGTCGAGGCACGCCTTGGGGTCGAGCAGGGCGACCGAAGCCCCGGTAACAGCCCAGGATATCTTGTCGGTCAGCGGGGCGCGGACGCCGAGGAATTTCTGCGCATAGCGCGCATAGGGGCCGCTGAGGGTCACGTCGCGCTCGGCCGTGACGTCGACAGCCAGTACCGTGCGGGGCTGCGACACGACGATGCCGCCCGATGTCTCGTCGGCCCCTTGCAGGGCTATGTATGGGTTTTGCGCCGCGGCGCCGCCGCATACGAGGAGGGCGAGCGCCAGAAGTCTGAGTTTCATGGGTTCGAATTTTTTAATCGCTAACGCAAATGTAACTTATTTTGCCGTGCTATCAAAATTTCAGGTAAAAATCGCGCGTCAGGGCGCGGTATTCGGGGGTATACTGCTCGTGCACACCCGTGCCGATAACCAGCTCGGTGCGATCGGGGGCCGGGGCGGAAGGCACAGAAAAGAGGGGGACGGCATCCGACAGGGCCGCCGGGTCATCGGAACGAAGGCCGGAACCCGCGGCGGAAAAACCAGAGGGAGGCGAAGCGGCGGCGGGCGGAAAAACGTCGCCGGAAGGCGTACGGACGAATTCGAGCAGTACCCGTTTGGCCGCGCGGCGGGGCGTCGTGCGCACGTCGGTACGGCGCACCGGGAGCAACACGTTCCGGCAGATGCCGATGAAACGGACGGCCTCGTCCGCAGGCAAGACCACGGCGAAGTGCCCGTCGTCGGAAAGCAGACGCACGACGGCGTCGCGCAGGTCGCCGAACGGCAGCCGCACGGCATGGCGGGCCGTAGTACGCCCCGCGTCGGGACAGGTGAGCGAACCGACAAAGAACGGCGGGTTGGAGACGACCAGATCGAACCGCTCCTGAGGCGCGAACTCCTGGACGGGGCATTGCACGAACGCTACCCTGCCGCCCCACGGCGAGGCATCGGCATTCTCGCGCGCCTGCGAAATGTCTTCCACGTCGACACCCGTGATCCGGGCCCCGGGGACACGTTGTGCCATCATCAGTGCGATAAGCCCCGTACCGGTACCGATATCGAGGATGCGCCTGTCCGACGGACGCACCGAGACCCAGGCGCCCAGCAGCACGCCGTCCGTCCCGACCTTCATCGGGCAGCGATCCTGGCGTATGGCGAATTGTTTGAAGCGGAACATCGTCTCTATGCTTTGAGGTAACCGTCGATACCCGCTCCGAAGAGCGAGAAATCGTAACGCACAGGGTCGGCGGGATCGAACATGCGGAGCGAAGCGGTGGTCTGCTCGACGGCACGCCAGTCGTTCTGGCGGCGTGTGAGCAGCCCCAGCGCACGGGACATATTGCCTGTATGGACGTCGAGCGGGATATAGAGCGCCGACATCGGGATGCGCGTCCACTCGCCGAAATCCACACCCCGCCCGTCGCTGCGCACCATCCAGCGCAGGTACATGCAGAGCCGTTTGCAGGCGGCGCCCTTCTCGATGGACGAAAGATGTTTTTCGCAACGCGGGGCATGGCCGCAGCTGAAAAACTCGCGCCGGAATTCGGCAAAGACCGCCGGGATGCTCCGCGTCGCCTCGTAACGGGTCTCGAAGAAATTCCCGATGCCGCCGTGAAGCTCCTCCATACGGCGCAGTGCCAGCACGAAGTCACGCAGGTCGCCGCCGTTGAACGTGCGGTGGGCATAGGACGAAAGCGATGCCAGCTCCTTCTCCGAGGCGTTACGCACGAAATCCGCCGGAGCGTCGTCCATGCAGCGCATCATCCGGTGGCCGTTCGCCACGATCGCCTTGCGGTTGCCCCAGGCGATCGTGGCGGCGAAAAATCCCGCGATCTCCCGGTCGGCACGCCCCGCATAGCGGTGCGGCACCGAAATCGGGTCGCACTCGATAAACTCGGGACGGTTGTATTTGTCGTGGAGCCGTTCGAGCAGCTCCCTGAGTTCTGTATCCATAATACAACTGTATTTATGCAATGATCCGCAACCCCGAACGGCTACGAAAACAGCCCGAAGCAGCCCCGCCACGCCGGGAAAGCCGCCGGATACCGGAAGCGATGTCAGACGGCAGGGCACCCGGGGAACCCGTACGGCGCCGCGAACCGCCCACCGGGCGCAGCCTTACAGAATCCGGCCGTCGGACATCGTGATGCGGCGGTCGGCCATGGCGGCGAGGTGTTCGTCGTGGGTCACGATCACGATGGTCTGCCCCAGCCGGTCGCGCAGCTCGAAAAAAAGACGGTGTATCTCGTCGCGGTTGTGCGTATCGAGGTTGCCCGAGGGTTCGTCGGCCAGCAGCACGGCGGGGGAATTGATCAGGGCCCGGGCGATGGCCACGCGCTGCTGCCCGCCGGAAAGCTGGCCGGGCTTATGGTCGCGGCGCCCGGCGAGACCCATCATTTCCAGCAGCTCCGCGGCGCGGCCTTCGACCTCCGCACGGGGGTGCTTGCCGATCAGCCCCGGGATGCAGACGTTCTCGAAGGCCGTGAACTCGGGCAGCAGGTGGTGGAACTGGAACACGAAACCGATGCGTCCGTTGCGGAATCGGGACAACGTCTTATCGCCCAGCGAAAAAACATCCTGCCCGTCGATTTCGACCCGTCCGCCGTCGGGCCGCGAAAGCGTACCCACGATCTGCAACAGCGTGGTCTTGCCGGCGCCGCTGGCACCGACGATCGAAACGACCTCGCCCCGGGCGACGTCGAGCGAAACGCCTTTCAGCACTTCGAGGTCGCCGAAGCGCTTGTGTATATCGGTAACTTTAATCATCGGTCGGTTTTTTATCCAGTTTGTATTTCGCTTCGATCGCCCGTATCGACCGATCGACGTCCGCCAACAATCCTTCGATATATCCCTCCGGAAAATAATAGGGCGCTGTCAGCATGAATTCGGCAAAACACGGCACCGAGAAAATACATTCCCACCGCTCGTACATGTCCCCGGTATAGAAACGCTCCCGCTGTTTCTCGCTGAAGTCCTTGGACATGTCGTTCTGGGCAGTGAGTTTTAACTGGTAGTACATCGAGATATTCTCCTCCAAATCGGCCAGCACGGCGTATCCCTGCGTGACGGCCAGCAGGAAGTCCTTGTCGGGCACCGAAGACATCAGGCCGGAATTCTTCAGCACCTCGAAAGCATCCCTGCGCGGATGGAAGAAATGGATCCGCCCGTAAACCGGATCGAAAGAGGCCAGCGTATCGGACGGTATCCGTTTCAGGTCACGGCGGTTGTCCGTCAAGAACTTGCAGGCGCGCATTTCCCATTGCTGATAGTCCCAGACCTGCATGAAATCCGCGCGGTTGGTTTCCAGTTCGGCATGTACCAGCAGCATCGTCGCACGCACTTCGCGCGCCACGCGCCAGCGTTCGATCAGCCCCGAGCCGGCGAACGTAACGACGATGCCGATGATGACCACCGAGAGTTGCAGCGCATAGTCGCGCCATGTCCAGTTGAAAGCGGGCTTCCCGACCGCCGTCCCGTCCGCCGGACGGGAACTCCCGGAGCGGCCGTAATTCCCGCTACGGCTGTCTGCCGTGCGGAGGTTTTGGCGTTCACCGGATCGTCCGCCCCGGGACGCGGATTGCCTTGCGCCGCGGTGCTCGCCGCCCGGACACTCCCGCACCTCGGACTGCCTGCCCGGCCCGCTTTGCGTTTCGGCCTGCGGCTTGTTCTGCGGGCTATCATGCTGCTTGTCCCGCTGTGCGCCCTGCTGCGATCGGTTTTGCTGTCCGCCCTGCGGCCTTCCCCGTCGTCCGTCACGACGCCCGGCAGGTTTTTCCGCCCCGTTTTCCGACACCTTTTCCGCAGGCTTCTCCGCCGGATTCCCCGTTATTTTTTCATTTGGCATATCTCTCCGCTGTTTTGTACGTATGCGTTGAAGATCCTCACCGTATCGACGGCTTCCCGCACGTCGTGGACGCGCAGGATCGCGGCGCCCTGGCGCAGGCACTCCCACCCCAGGGCTACGGTACCCGCAAGGGACTGGGCAGGGGTGACGCCGAGCACACGGTAGATCATCGACTTGCGCGAGAGCCCCGCCAGTACGGGATAGCCCAGCGCACAGAGGCGGTGAAGCCCGGCGAGCAGTTCGTAATTCTGTTCCGTGGTCTTGGCGAAGCCGAAACCGGGATCGAGGACGAGATGCTCGCGTGCGATCCCGGCGGCGAGCAGCGCGGCAACCCTGGCCTCGAAATAGGCGACGACCTCGGCCGTGATGTCGCGTTTGTAGTCCGTGAGCGACTGCATGGTCTTAGGGTCGCCCTTCATGTGCATGGCGATGTAGGGCACCCCGTATTTCGCAGCGACGGCAGGCATGGCGGGATCGAGTTCCCCGGCAGAAATGTCGTTGATGATCAGGGGGCCGAACCTTTCGATCGCCCGGGCAGCGACCTCGCTGCGGAACGTATCGACCGAAACGGCCATGCCGGGGGCCAGCCGCCGCACGGCACCCACGCCCAGCTTCACGCGCCGCCACTCCTCCCCGGGGGATACTTCGTCCGCCCCGGGACGCGACGAGTAGCCGCCGACGTCGATGATCGACGCCCCTTCGGCTACGGCCTCGCGCACGCGGCGCTCGACATGCGGCGCATCGGGCATACGGCTGCCGGCGAAAAACGAGTCGGGGGTGACGTTCAGGATCGCCATCACCCGGGGCTGTGAGAAATCGAACAAGGGGTTATTTGCTGCCATGGCTGAAAATCCGGTCGAGTTTAACAACTGCGGGTTCGAGGTCTTCCTCGAAGATATTGACCACCACATAGTCTGCGCGGGCGCTCAGCGCATCATCGTCGAGCTGAGCGGCGATGCGGCGCACGACCTGGTCGGCCCCGCACCCGTCGCGGCGGCAGGTGCGCTCGATGCGCAGTTCGCGCGGCGCGAGGACGGCGACCGTCTTGTCGACACTGCCCTCGAGCCCGGCTTCGAACAGGATGGCGCTTTCGAGGATCACGTAGCTACCCTCCTGCCGCGCCGCCCAGGCATCGAAATCACGCATAACGACCGGATGCACCAATGCATTGAGGTCAGCCAGCGCCTGCGGGTCGGCAAAGACGATGCCCGCGAGGTAAGCCCGGTCGAGCTGCCCGTCGCGGAAAGTCCCCTCGCCGAAGCGACCGGCAAGCTGCCGCCGCAGCGCCCCATCCTCCTGCATCAGCCTTTTGGCCGCAGCGTCCGAATCGTAAACCGCAATGCCCTTCTGTGCAAAAAGGCGGCAGACAGTGCTCTTGCCGCTGCCGATGCCGCCCGTAACTCCTACTTTCATCATTCCTGTCCGTCGGGAAAATCTATCTCGGGAACCGCGTCGATAGAGGTTATCTTAATATCGCTGAATTTCACGGAAATCGCATTCTGCAACGACTGCGGATCGATGATGATCCGCCCCTCGTGCCCCTCCTCGCGCGAGCGCTTGTACTTGAGCGCCGAGAGCGGGATGCGCAGCGTCTTGTTCATGTAGACCTGGTAACCGAACAGGTTGGTACCGACCCCCTCGACGGTACACGTCACATCGAAAACCTGCCCGTCGACATCCACACGCACCTTCTGTTCGGTGGTGTAGATATAACTCAGTTTGGCGATATACCACAGGATGAACGACGCCATGAGCAGCGCCAAAAAGACCGGCGAGACATAGCGGTGCATCCACTTCAGCAAACTATCTATTGCACGTTGGAGTTCCATGACGCAAAGTTAAAAATAAAATGGACTGCACCAACCGTGCAATCCATTTTATTTACGTATAAGAAATAGGTGTATTACTCCTTGTCGATCTTGGCACGCTTGGCCATCAGGTCGTAAGCGACCGGCGTAGCGATGAAAATCGTAGCCACAGTACCCACGATGACGCCGACCGTCAGGGCGAAGATGAAGCCGCGGATGGTCTCGCCGCCGAAGAAGAAGATGGCGAGCAGCGTCACGAGCGTCGTACCCGAGGTGTTGATCGTACGCGACAGCGTCGAGTTGATGGCGTTGTTCACGTTATCCTTGAGGTTGCGCTTGGGATAGAGGCCCAGGTACTCGCGGATACGATCGAAGACGACCACCGTATCGTTGATGGCATAGCCGATGATCGTAAGGATCGCGGCGATGAACGCCTGGTTCACCTCCAGGTTGAAGGGCACGAAACCGTAGAGCATCGAGAAGAGGCCGATGATGAACAGCGCGTTGACGGCCAGTGCGAGCGTGGCGCCCGATGCCCACTGCCAGCGCTTGAAGCGGAACGTGATGTAGAGGCCGATGGCGATGAGCGAGAACAACACCGAGTAGATGGCGTTCCAGGTCATGTCCTTGGCGATCGAAGGGCCGATCTTGTCGGCAGTGAGGATACCGTTGACGTCGGTCTGGGTATTACGGAACTGCTCGAAGGAGATGTCGTACGAATAGAGCGGCTTCAGGGCGTCGAAGATGATCTGCTCCACTTCGGCGGTAGCCTCGTCCGACGTGTCGTCGTAGCGGTACTGCGTCACGATGCGCATCTGGTTCTCGTTGCCGTACTGCTTCACCTCGAAGCTGATCGCCGAAGCGTCGGCACCGGCGTGCTGCGAGAACGCCTCGCCCAGGTTCTGGCGCACCTCCTCGGCCGAAACGGCCTTGTCGAAGCGGATCACATAGGCACGGCCGCCGGTGAACTCGGCACCGAGGTTCAGGCCGCGGGCCACGAACGAGATGCACGAAAGGGCGATCAGCACCACGGCGATCGTATAACCCACCTTGCGCACGCGGATGAAATCGAAATGCGTGTTGTTCAGGAAGTTCTCCGACCACTTGCGCGAGAAGGAGATATGTCCCCACCTGGCGACGATCCACTCGATCAGCAGGCGCGTAATGAACACGGCGCTGAAGAACGAAGTGATGATACCGATGATAAGGGTCGTGGCGAAGCCCTGTACGGGGCCGTTACCGAAGATGAAGAGCACGATACCGGTGATGATGGTCGTCAGGTTACCGTCGATGATGGCCGAGTAGGCTTTCGAGAAACCGTCTTTGATGGCCAGCGAGAGCCCCTTGCCGCCGCGCAGCTCCTCCTTGATACGTTCGTAGATGATGACGTTGGCATCGACGGCCATACCCATCGTCAGGACGATACCCGCGATACCCGGCAGCGTCAGCACGGCGCCGAACGACACCAAGACGCCCATCAGCAGGAAGACGTTGGTCAGCAGGGCGACGTCGGACATCCAGCCTGCGGTCTTGTAGAACAGGCCCATGTAGAGCAGCACGAGGATGAAGGCGATCACGAACGAAAGCATACCCGCGTTGATCGACTCCTGACCCAGCGAGGGGCCCACGACGGTATCTTGGATGATCTTGGCCGGAGCGGGAACCTTACCCGAGTTGAGTACGTTGGCAAGGTCTTTCGCCTCCTGAATCGTGAAGTCGCCCGTGATCTGCGAGGAACCCTTGTCGATCTTGGTGTTCACGCGGGGTGCGGAATATACGTACCCGTCGAGGACGATGGCGATGCATTTGCCGATGTTCTCGCCCGTCAGACGCGCCCACTCCTGCGTACCCTCGCCGTTCATGGTCATCGACACCTCGGCCGTAGCGCCGCGCTGGGCGTACTGCTCCGTGGCGCTCGTCACGACCGACCCGTCCAGCGGAGCCTTGCCGTCGGGCGTGGAAACCTTGATGGCATAAAGGTAGTAGCGGCCGTCGATCTTATCGTCGCCCTTGACACCCCACTTGAAGTCGATGTCGGCCGGGAAGAGCTCGCGCACCGCAGGGTTCGCCAGGTATTCGTTGACGGCAGCCATGTCGGCCTTATAGGCGGCACCGATGGCGGCCCCACCCGCATAACTAGGGTCGAGCACGGCCAGCAGCGGGTTCTGCGTACGGTCGTAGCGGCCTGCGTCCACCTGCCCGGCAGCGGCAACGGAATCGGCGCCGATCTCGGCGATCAGGCCTGCGGCGTCGCCGGAAGCGGTCTGCTCACCGACGGCCTCGGCTTCGGCCGAAGCGGTCTCGGGCTGCGTGGCGGCGGGGAGCTCGGCCAGCTCGGCCTTGACGAGCTTATCGGCGGGGGGCCGCGCGGGAAGCACCTCGCGGGCATCGTAGGTCAGCCAGAATTCGAGCGACGCGGTACCCTGCAACAGGTCGCGCACACGCTGCGGCTCCTTCACGCCCGGCAGCTCGACCAGGATGCGGTGCGAGTTGGGCAGACGCATGATGTTGGGCTGCGTAACGCCGAAATGGTCGATACGGCTGCGCAGGACGTTGAACGAAGCGGCGATGGCGGCATCGGTTTCCTTCTTGAGGATTTTCTCGACGTCGGCATCGGAGCTTTCGAGCGTGATGTCCTTGCGGTCGGGGCTGACGAAGATCGCAGCCAGCGAACCGCCGTTCGAAAGGCGCTGGTAGGCCTTCACGAAGTCGGAAATATAGTCTTTCGAGGTGCCGTCCTTCAGGGCCGCGTTGGCCTCGGCGATGGCGCCGACGAAGGCGGGATCGTGCTGGCTGTCGCCGGCGAGCGCCTTGACGACATCCTCGACCTGCACCTCCAGCATGACGTTCATACCGCCCTTGAGGTCGAGACCCAGGTTCAGTTCCTTCTCCTTGCACTCCTTGTAGGTGAACTTCTTGAACCCGAGGTTATAAACACCCAGATTCTGAACCGAATCGAGGTAATGCTGTTCGGCCTCGCCCTGCTGGTCGAGGGGGAACTGCGCGGCGTACTCCGACGCCTTCTTCTCTACGCTCCGCGTCTTGAACGTGAAGGAGAGCTGGTAAACACACGCAAGCGCCAAAAGGACTGCGAGTAATTTAATAGCACCTTTACTTTGCATTTGAGTTGAAAAATTTTGTTATTATTTGTTGTAATTATTGTCATTACGCATAATAGCACGCAAAGATAGGAAAAAAGAATTGAAAATCGGAAATAACGAATTAAGATTTGCGTCGGGAAGATAAAAAAACTGTAATTTTGAAGCCGTATGATAAAATATACGGAGTACAAATACCACCTTGCGGCGCTCTTCAGCGTGGCAGTATGGGGAGCGACGTTCGTTTCGACGAAGGTGCTCATCGCCAATTCGCTGACCCCGGCGGAGATATTCCTGCTGCGGTTCGCCATGGCCTACATCTGCATCTGGCCCCTGTCCGGCAGGCGGTTGTGGGCATCGGGATGGCGCGACGAGCTGACGCTCTCGGTGGCCGGAATCACGGGCGGCTCGCTCTATTTCCTGACCGAAAACATGGCGCTGGAATACGCCCCGGCGTCGAACGTCTCGCTGATCGTCTGCACGGCGCCCGTATGGACGGCCGTACTGCTGAGCCTGCTCTACCGCGGCGAACGGATGACGCGGCGGCAGGCCGTGGGTTCTGCGCTGGCGTTCGCAGGCATGGTGCTGGTCGTCCTCAACGGACGCTTCGTGCTCCGGCTCTCTCCCCGAGGCGACATGCTGGCATTGTCGGCGGCGCTGCTGTGGATGGTCTATTCGCTGGTCATCAAACGCATCGGCGGCCGCTACCCTGCCGTCTTCATCACCCGCAAGGTATTCTTTTACGGGCTGCTGACCATCCTGCCGGTATTCGTTTTCCAGCCTTTTTCGATCACTTCAGAGGTGTTGGCCCGCCCCGCCGTGTGGGGCAACCTGCTGTTCCTGGGGATCGTAGCCTCGATGCTCTGCTATGTCCTGTGGAACGCCGCGATGCACAGACTGGGAGCCGTGCGCACGACCAACTACATCTATTTCAACCCGTTGGTGACGATCATCACGGCGGCGGCCTGCATCGGCGAGCGCATCACCCCCGCGGCACTGGCAGGCGCGGCACTGATCCTCTACGGCATGTGGCGGGCGGAACGGGGATAGGCAAAAAAAGGTGCGACCCGGAAAACCGGATCGCACCCCTGGGAATTTATAGGAAAGCCTTGCGGCTGAAGTGCCCCGAACACTTCGCGTATTACTTCACCTCTTCGAACTCAACGTCCTCGGGCTGAGAGCTGTCGCCGCCATTCGATGCGCCGCCGGCATTGGCCTGCGACTGCGACTGGCCGGCATCGGCCCCGGGCTGTGCGCCCTGCGCCTGCTGCTGGGCGTAGATGTCCTGCGATGCAGCCTGCCATGCGGCGTTCAGCTCGGCGATGGCCGTGTCGATGGCCGCCACGTCGGCGTTCTTGTGCGCCTCCTTCAGCTTGGCCAGCGCACCCTCGATCGCGGACTTCTTGTCGGCGGGGAGTTTGTCGCCATACTCCTTGAGCTGCTTCTCCGTGGCAAAGATGTTCGAGTCGGCGGCGTTGATCTTGTCGATACGCTCCTTCTCCTCCTTGTCCTTGGCCTCGTTGGCCTTGGCCTCGTCGCGCATACGCTGGATCTCCTGCTCGGTAAGGCCCGAAGAAGCCTCGATACGGATCTTCTGCTCCTTGCCCGTACCCTTGTCCTTGGCCGAGACGTTCAGAATACCGTTGGCGTCGATATCGAACGTCACCTCGATCTGCGGCACACCGCGCGGAGCAGCAGGAATGCCGTCCAGGTGGAAGCGGCCGATCGACTTGTTGTCGCGGGCCAGCGGACGTTCGCCCTGGCAGACGTTGATCTCGACCGAAGGCTGGTTATCGGCAGCCGTGGAGAAGGTCTCCGACTTGCGGGTCGGGATCGTGGTGTTGGCGTCGATGAGCTTGGTCATCACACCGCCCAAGGTCTCGATACCCAGCGACAGCGGCGTAACGTCGAGCAGCAGCACGTCCTTCACCTCGCCCGTGAGCACACCGCCCTGGATCGCGGCGCCTACGGCCACCACTTCGTCGGGGTTCACGCTCTTGTTGGGCGTGCGGCCGAAGAACTCCTCGACGATCTTCTGGATCGCGGGGATACGGGTCGAACCGCCGACGAGGATCACCTCGTTGATCTGCGAAGCGTCGAGGCCCGCGTCGCGCAAAGCAAGTTTGCAGGGCTCGATGGTCTTGCGGATCAGGTGGTCGCACAGCTGCTCGAACTTGGCACGCGTGAGCGACATAACGAGGTGCTGCGGAATGCCGTTGACGGGCATGATGTACGGCAGGTTGATCTCCGTGGAGGTCGAGGACGAAAGTTCGATCTTCGCCTTCTCGGCAGCTTCCTTCAGACGCTGCAAGGCCATCGGATCCTGGCGCAGGTCGATCTGGTGCTCGGCCTTGAACGCCTCGGCCATGTAGTCGATCAGCACGTGGTCGAAGTCGTCGCCGCCCAGGTGGGTATCGCCGTTGGTCGACTTCACTTCGAAGACGCCGTCGCCCAGCTCGAGGATCGAAATATCGAACGTACCGCCGCCGAGGTCATACACGGCGATCTTCATATCGCTGCTCTTCTTGTCCATACCGTAGGCCAGTGCGGCTGCGGTAGGCTCGTTGATGATACGGCGCACCTTCAGCCCGGCGATCTCGCCAGCCTCCTTCGTAGCCTGGCGCTGCGAGTCGGAGAAATAGGCGGGAACCGTGATGACGGCTTCCGTAACCTCCTGTCCGAGGTAGTCTTCGGCCGTTTTCTTCATCTTCTGCAGGATGATGGCCGAAATCTCCTGCGGCGTATATTGGCGGCCGTCGATGTCGACGCGCGGGGTGTTGTTGTCACCCTTGACGATCGAATAGGGGGCACGCTCTATATCGGCCGTAACCTGATCGTAGCGCTCGCCCATGAAACGCTTGATCGAAAAGACCGTACGCTTGGGGTTGGTGATGGCCTGACGCTTAGCCGGGTCACCCACCTTACGCTCGCCGTCCGCCGTGAAAGCCACCACAGACGGGGTCGTGCGGTGTCCCTCGGAGTTGGGAATAACCACGGGCTCGTTGCCCTCCATCACTGCTACGCAGGAGTTCGTAGTACCTAAGTCAATACCAATAATTTTTGCCATAATCGTATATAAGTTTAATGATATTTTTTACGTTGCCCTGTGCCCCGCCCCTTCGCCCTGCGGTTCCGGTGGCCGGTCACGCCAGTAGATCGAACAAAGGTTGTACCAAACGGCAATCCCTGCCAAATTGTCAGCATAATGACAGAATTTCCCCGTACGACCGTCCCGGCAACTGCGCCCAGGGTGTTATTTTGGCAGAAAGGCCGGGGAGGAACGGGAGGTGCAAAGCAGGAAGGCAAGCAACCGGGCAGCGGACGAAGGCATACGGCAGCGACACGGGCAATCAGCAGGGGCGTCGGACAAGGACGGGGAAAGGAACAGCCGGGAAAAGAAGGGCAGTCGGGGAAAGAAAGGGTTGCCGGAAAAACAAGGGGCGCCGGAAAAACAAGGGGCGCCGGAAAAACAAGGGGCGCCGGAAAATAGAGCGAAAAAAACAGGCCTGCGTTTTCGCAGGCCCTACGACCCGGCCCGAAGGCCGGACTAACTCTTAACAACTATTTGTTCTGGTCGCCAAGGATACGCATTGCAACATCGAGGATCGTCGTGTCGTCCAGTGTAACGACTCCACCGTCCGGGCCCGGTTCGAAATGAACCCCCACGCACTCCTTAGCCTCGTGCTTGCCCCCGAAATAATTGCGGACGGTTTCTACGTCGAGTCCCAGTTCATCTGCAATGCGTTGCGAGCTGCCGCTGGGCAGCCTGTCCTTGATGCGGCGCAACTCGTTAAATGTGATAATCATATCCGTTGAATTTTAAGTTGAAGTTCTGCATCACTAAGTTAATACAATTTTGCGGAACTGCAAAATTTCTGCCTTAAAAAGTGAAATAAAAACGTAACATGAACGGAACAAAAATAAAACCGCCCCTTCTATTGCGAAAGGACGGTTTTTCCACACCGGGCAGCGAAGCCGGATCAATCTTCCGGTTCGATGTAAAGCTGGAAAATAAGGGGCGTGAACGACGGGATCTCGGTGGTGATGGTCGTCACGGTGGTACCCGTGCTGGAACTGTCGTAGCCGTAGCCGTACATGCTGTCGTAGTAACCGCCGTAGTAGTTGCCGTAATAGCCGCCGTAGTACCCCCCGTAGTAGCCGCCGCTGCCGTAGTAGCTATTGGCGTAATTGAGGTAGTTGAGATAATCGAGGTAACTCGACGAATAACCGCTCGACCCCGAAGTGGACGAACTCGACGAGCCGCTCTTGCCCGACGAACCGTAGGCGTTGGTCGACGTGGTGATGAGCTCCGCCCACTGACCGAACTTGAGGTTGGGAATGGTATAGTAGAACGCCTGGATCATCCCGCCGCTCGACGGGGTGTAGTCGAGCGCCGTGCCCTTTTGCGCGACCTCGCCGTAGATGATCTTCTTCACCTCGTCGATGTTCGTGTCGAAGATGAACCCGTCGAGGAAACGGCCGATATACCAGATTTTGGCCGTACCGTCGAGCGTCACCGAGTCGGCTTCGAGCGCCTTGACCCCCTCGTACTTCTGGTAATCGTCGCCCTCGCCGTGGAAACGCTTTTTGAGCGCCTCGGCGATCTGCATGTCGATGTCCCTGACCGAAGCCTCGCTGACATAGGGCTCGTAGCCTACGTGGTAGGGCGCAGGGAAGGAGAGCTGATCCCGGGGCTCGGCCGGGTTGTAGCGCACGTTGACGTAGACCTGGGGGATCGAGTCGCAGGCGCTGACCCAGCGCTTGGACGTCTCGTTGTAGGGGTGTTCGGGATCCTCGGGGTCTTCCGGCACCTCCGTGGCGGGCGTGTCGTCGTCGCCCTTGCTGTAAATCTGCAGGCCGCCGTTCAGTTCGCAGAAATCATCCACATCGGTACCCTCGCGTTCGAGCGGGTTGCTGACCGTGTCGCGGATCTCCATGGTCACGATGAACGGACGTTTGGAACTGAGCGAATAACCTTCCTGCCCCTCATATCCGCCCGTACCCTCGACGCCGTTGCCGACCACCGACGAAGGCATGTAGAGCCGGATTTTCGAGCCGTAGCGCAGCGTCACCTCGGGGGAGGTGATGCCCAGCCGGTCTTTGTTATTCCGGAAATAAGTATCGCCGAGCGTCAGCGTACGGCGCATGGCCAGCCACGTCCCTTCCATCAGTCCTGAGTTTTCCGAGCCGCAGTAGCGGTAGAAAGGCACATAGTGGGTATACTTGGAGAAAGACCCGGCCAGCACGGCATCGTCGGCATTGCGCGTGAGGATGATGTTGCCGCTCAAATCGCGCCCCGAAAAATCGAAAGACACCCAGATGTCCTCGGTGTTGATCGGATCGGACGCAAGGTCGCCCGCATCGAGCAGGTCGACATAGTACAGCCCTTCGGACTGGAGGTTCTCCACCAGGTCACTGCGGTGCTGGGTCATCCATGCCTCGAGCGCCTGGTTCTCGAATTTGTCGTAAGATTCCGTTTCGTCTTTCGCGCAGGACGTCAGCACCAGAAGGCCGGCGAGCGGCACGTACAGAAAACGAGCGATAAATTTCATATATTCGGTTTGTATTTTACTCAACTTTTAATTCGCCGGTTCCACAGGGGCGTCCGCGTCGACCGGATCCACTGCGTCCACCGTAAAAAACCAGGCTATGGGACTCTCATTCGGGATAAGGCCGAAATAATCGTCGCCATAGGCCATATTGTATGTCATATACACCTCGACGGCATCGCCCTCGCGGCAACCAAGTAACGCATCGGCCAGCCCTTTTATTATGTCAGGGTGCCGCATATCCACCGTCAGCGGCTCGAACTTCCACCACTCGGTATTGAGCCCCCGCCCTTCCAGAAAACTTTTCAGGGCGGCATCGTTCGTATAATAAGGTACTGTCCAGTTGTTTTCCGAGCCCGTCGTCACGATATTCGCATAGGTGAAGACGTAGGCGCGGAACGTGATCTTCACGGTCGAGGCCGGGGTTACCTCCGGCCAGTTGACCCGGTCGGGATTGTAGATGTCGGTAATGTAGCGGTATACGGCATCGCCCGAAACCGTGTAGTAGGGCTGGTTGCTGCCTTCCTCCAGGTTCTCCTCGGCGACGAGCCGGGGTGCGTGCGTCCCGGTCAGGAAAGAGACTATCCTCTCCTTCTGCGCGGGCTGGACGTCCTCGTCGTCGGAACAGCCGGCCAGCGACACGAGCGCAGCGGATATGCATATGACAAATAGTCTTTTCATCGTCGTATTATCGTGCAAATTTACAAAAACAATCCGATTTCAAAGCATGAAACGCAAAAAAAGCCCCGGTTAGCGTGCCGGGGACAAAAAAAAGACGACCGAAGCCGTCTAAATCCCTTCCTGCCATCAGCGGTAATAGTCTTTCCGCGGGTCTTTGAGCCGCTGGAGCCGCCGCTGCTTCAGCACGTAGATACCTATCGCTACGGCGACGGCACCACAGACGATGCAGAGCAAGAGGATAATAAATCCGAGTGGGAGCGCCTCTTCCATTTACAGAGCATGCAAGTTTAACAAAATATTGCGGTGTATAAAATACGATGCCGCAAATGTATAGCAAATAATCTGCCCGGCCAAATTGTGGGGGGGGGGAATTTTTACACTTTTATTGATTAAAAAAGCTTTTTCATAGGATTTTTAAGGCCATCCGCACCAGATCCTCGACCGAAACAGCCGGATTATCGCGCAAGATGCCGCGCAGGGCCTTCTCGGCGGGGGCCTTGGCGAATCCCAGCATGACCAGCGCCGAAAGCGCCTCGTCGAGCGATTCCCCGCCCGCAGACGGCATCGCCGGGGTATCGCCCTCGGCCAGTCCGGTGAGTTTGCCGCTCAGCTCGACGATGATTTTCTGGGCGGTTTTCAGCCCCAGTCCCTTGACGTTTTTGAGCAGCACGGCATTGCCCGAGGTGATGATCCCCTGCAGTTCACGCGGCGAATAGGTCGAAAGGATCATGCGCGCCGTATTGCCTCCCACGCCCGAAACGCTGATCAGATGGCGGAAAAATTCGCGTTCGACTTTCGTTGCGAAACCGTACAGGATCTGGGCATCTTCACGCACGATGTAGTGCACGTATAAACGGGCGTTTTGCGCATGCTCGACGGCCGAAAATGTTTCGAGCGAGATATGGAGGTAGTAACCGACACCTCCGGCGTCGATGACCGCATAGGCCGGGGTCGCCTCGGCGACCGTTCCGCTGATGTATTCGTACATGAAATTCAAAATTTACAAGGCGTGGGGCAAAAATAAAGATTTTTTTTTACCTTTGTGGTTCAAAAGCCGAATATTTAACTAAAACAGATAAAAAACGACATGAAAAAAATGCTTTTTACGGCGCTCGTTGCGGCTTGCGCCATGACAGCCTGCGGTACGAAGACCACCGAGACGGCCACCGCCGAGGAGGTTGCCCGCGAAGTCGGATCAAGCGATATCGCTTATGTGCAGGTTGAAGCCGTGCTGGCACAATGCGACCTTTTCCTGAACGAGGGCGCAGCCCTGCAGGAAAAGACCCAGAAAGCTCAGAAGAGCTGGGCTCAGAAAGAGCAAAACCTGCAGGCCGAAGCCGCCCAGTTGCAGGAAAAATACCAGAAAGGGCTGATTACCACCAACGATGCACAGGCCCAGCAGCAGAGCATCGAAAAGCGTGTGGCTTCATACCAGAGTTCCGCACAGAAAGAGGCCCAGGCGCTCGACGAAGAGAACTACGTGTTCACCAACCGTGCGCAGGATCTGTTGCACCGCGCCGTGCAGGAGATCAACGGCGACAAGAAATACAAGCTCATCATCAACGCCACGGCACTGATCGACGCCGATTCGACGCTCAACATCACGCCCGCCGTGCTTGCGAAGGTCAACGAGCTCTACGCAGCGGACAAGAAAGCCGTCAAGAAATAAGGGAGTGTGCGTTGCCCTCCCCGCCGAGCCGTCCCGATCCGATCCGGGGCGGCTTTTTTTTTCGGGCGGCAGAGCAGGCAACATGCTGCGACGGGCGACGGCAGGCACACCAAGTAACGGGCGGTGGTACGCAGGCGGCGGGCAGCCGGGAGACATAATCGGAGCGCAAAAGCGGAATGTCCGTAATTTTTTATACATTTGCAGGCAAACTAACAGCAACACACAAGCAATGGGTTTCGTTCCGTTCACATTCGTCGATTTCATAGACATCATCCTGGTCGCCGTGATCATGTACTGGATCTATCGCATGACCAAAGGTACCAACGCGCCCTATATCCTCTCGGGGATCATCGCCATCTACCTGCTGTGGGTGGTGGTGCGGACGCTCAACATGGAACTATTGTCGACGATACTCGGACAGCTGATCTCGGTCGGGGCCATTGCGCTGATCATCGTATTCCAGCCCGAACTGCGGCGGTTTCTGCAGGTGATCGGGATGCGCCAGAAGCACTTCAACTTCATCACCCGCATCTTCTCGACGGGCGACGATGCGGTGCAGACCAACG